>Ga0129308_1000070_pt1 | contig 182790 bp, 152 predicted proteins | sample L827metagenome_FD_94440 | JGI IMG/M metagenome (GOLD analysis project Ga0129308, IMG submission 94440) | Ring-tailed lemur group fecal microbial communities from Wisconsin, USA - L827 metagenome | ecosystem: Host-associated > Mammals > Digestive system > Large intestine > Fecal | place: USA...
TACTTGTATTGTTTATGTAATTCTATCAAAGAACGCTTCTTTTATTTTTGCTTCGTTTTCTAAAGCGGGTGCAAAGGTAAGGAGTTTAAAAGTAACAACCAAATGTTTTCGGAAGTTTTTTTTAAAAGTTTTCTTTTCGCTTTCTCCTTCTAAAACTCTTTTAGCAAGAGCGAAGGTATCAACAGAAAGAAGATCCTTTTTTGCGAACCGGACTGCAAAGATAAAGACTTTTTAGCTTCACTTCCAAACTTTCAGAGAAGTTTTTTTTTAAAGTAAAACCGTATAAGCCAAACCCTACAGGCGCTTTATCAACATTTCAAGAAAACACTTTGTCTCTCTTGCAAAGCGGGTGCAAAAGTAGAAGCTTTTGCCATACAAAGCAAGAAGATCATACTCTTTTTTTAGAGAAGAAAGGAGCGAAAAGGCATAAAGCGCTAGACATCAAGGGATAACAGCAGGAAAATAAATGCAAAGAAAGGGGGAATGAGGGAAATACGAAGAATGGGGATACCTTATATTATATAAAGGGAAAGGTAATCAGAGGAAAAAGAGGATTATTGCAATACTAAGAAGGAAGGCAAAGGTAGAAGAAAAAGACTCGAAACAAAGTGGGGGTCTCAATAAAACAAAGCAGGAAGGTAGTAGTTGAAAGGCGAAAGGCAGACAGTAGCGAAGAAGAAAGGAGAAGCAAGGACAGGATGGACTATTCAATAGCTCAAGCGAAAAGAGCCCAAAGAAAAAAAAGCGGCTAACCTTGGTTGGACGACTGGCTAACCATCGTTGGGCGACTGGCTAACCTTGGTTGGACGACTTAACAACCATGGTGAGCCGGCAAATGCAAAAGGAAGATACTTGAAAGAAAAAATAAGAAAAGAGAGAAGAGAAAGCAGATGAAGCGCAAAAAGAGATAGGGAAATACGAAAGATTCTAGATGTTGAAAAGCCATTGTTTAATAACAAACCGCATAAACAAGCTAGGCGAATCTGTTGATTCGCCTAAAGTAAAAAGATCATCTTTGAGGTTGAAGCGTCAGAATTGAAAATAAATAAAGGGCTGAATATCTGCACTCTTAACCTGAATAATGACGAATACGACTAGAACAATAATGAGAGCCTTAGCCCACAAGGGTATCCGTGTAATGAATGAACAGCAAGCTTTCTCCCAATCATCAGGTGCAAAATGCAATAAGAACCCAATCATCATTAACACAAAAACGGGCCAATAGCCAATTATCATTTGAGGTAACACATCTACATGAAAGTTCACAAATATCTGTCGAATCATGTTAAGCGAATTTTCAAAACTGGTATTTCTAAAAAATATCCAGCAGAAGCACACAAAGTGGAAAGTCAAAAAGGCTCCAACAAAATTTGGAATCTTAATACTAAGTCGAGAAACGGCCAATAGCTCCAACCATATTTTGTGAACCGCTAAGGCCAGGCCATGTAGCACTCCCCACAAAACAAAGTTCCAAGAAGCACCATGCCATAAGCCACCAAGAAACATGGTAACAATCAAGTTCACATATTGACGTAATTTGCCCTTGCGGTTACCTCCCAACGATATGTATAAATAATCTTTCAACCAACTTGAAAGCGATATGTGCCAGCGGCGCCAGAACTCTGTAATAGACAATGATTTATAGGGTGAATCAAAATTGAGATTAAAATGAAACCCCAACAAAAGAGCTATACCTATAGCCATGTCGCTATAACCCGAGAAATCACAATAAATTTGAAGTGCATATCCATACACAGCAACTAAATTTTCAACACCGGAATAAAGCGAAGGAGCATCAAACACACGTTCTACAAAATTCACGCTTATATAATCTGAGATGACTGATTTCTTAAATAGTCCGCACAGAATAAGGAACACGCCTCTGCCAAACATTTCAGAAGTCACCATCAAAGGCTTTCTTATCTGCGGAATAAAATCGCGCGCGCGTACAATAGGGCCAGCTACTAACTGCGGAAAAAAAGACACGTAGAAAGCATAATCCATCAAATGATTTAAAGGTTCTATCTGTTTGCGATAAACATCTATGGTATAGCTTAAGGATTGAAACGTAAAAAAAGAAATCCCAACCGGTAGAAACACGTCAATCGGACTAAAAGATCCTCCCGTAATATCAGCCAAAATGGTTCCAAAGAAGTTACTATATTTAAAATAGCAAAGAAGTCCTAGGTTTATTAACAAGCTAAAAAACACCAAAAGCTTTCTTTGAACAGCAGATGCAGTAATATTCATTCTTCGAGCCAAAAAGAAATCACTAACGGTTACCAATGCCAAAAGTAGAAAATAAACGCCACTACTTTTATAATAGAAGAAATAAGAAAATGCAGTTACGAACAAAATTCTGGCTGTATTCTTCTGTGTTAGTAAAACGTATACAGAGATAAATGCGGTAAATAACCAGAGAAAAAAACCGCTACTAAAAATCATCGGTGCCTGCGAATCATAGCTAAACACCCCTATTAGTCGACTAATGTCTATTGACAACATAATTATTATAAGCTTTTATAATGGCTTGAGCCAAAAGTTTTCCTTGCAAAGTATATCCTTCAGGCAAATAATGCACATGGTCGGGACGCATAAGTTTTGCCCCAGCCCAGTTTTTACAAGCCCATTGCTCTCCTCCTACCACAGCATATAGATCCCAAAACGCAAGTCCATTACGAGATGCATATTCTCTGATTGTCTTTGCTGCCATAATAGTACGCGGATTAGGAGAATAAGTGCTGCGCCTGCGACTTAGCCGACGTCTTTCAAATGACCCCGGAGGAGAAGTAAGCAACATGGGAACACCCGGTAAACTATCCTTCAACAACTCTATTAACTCATGCATCTGATTATAGTGCACATTTGTTTTATAACCTTTTCCATGGCTCTCATTGGTACCAAACGATAAGATTAACAACGACGGCTTAGCTTCAACAATAGCCGATATTCGCGCCGGATGCGTAAAAGTAAGACAGGTAGCTCCGTTGACTCCCATGTCATAATAAAGAAGAGAATGAAATTCTTGAATAAGTACTAAACCTGCCGATTGAGGATAAATATGGCCACGAACGTGACTATCACCGATATGAAGAATTCGGAATGTATCGACTTCCATGTCCAGCCTCATCTCATGCAGCTGTTTCATGACAGGCTCCAATACGTCTGTAGAATCTACAATTCCATTCGACTTAACGTTCCTAAAACTTTGAGGCAGTAATTGAGTATACGGAATCGTATCAGCCGGCCATTTTACTTTCAGCGCAGGTTTGGGTATTCTACTTATTAAATTCCGTGCCGCTTTCTGCGGCAGTTTATCTTGAGACGACATGCCCGATGCATAGAGCAGCAGGCAAAGGAGGCACTTTATTCTAAAGCTACTTAGCATAATCTTCCCTCCGTTTATGTTGCTCGTATCCATACATTAAGGATTCATATAGTAAACCTGCCAAATATTTGCCGCCCCGAAAATTGATGTGCGTATAATCATAATTGGCCAAAGAAGGTTTAGCATGTACCATTTTGACCATAGCACCTTCCCCACCCATGGCCTGAAACATATTCCAAAAAGCAACCGAAGACTCTGAGGCTATCACCTTTTGATATTGAATGAGGTTCTTTACACCCGGCATAGTTTTCAACTCTCCTTCCTCTGTCTTATAGCTTCTATCACCCACGCCTAACATTAGAATAGCCGCTTCGGGAAAGCATTTTTTTATATGAGCAATGCTTTTGTTCATACCTATGCGGTAGTAGTCATAGTTACGTCCTTTTTCGGTAGCAACATTTAGTCCGTATTGCAGAATTATTAAATCATAAGGTCGCTTAGAACTAAAAGCTTTCAATGTTTGCTCCGGTATATATCGCAGCGATACCCCCGAACTGCCTCTCAAAGAAAAATTATCAAGGACAATACCCTTTGCCCCTTCTAACGCCGCTCCATAAAACACGGTAGAATCTGCCTTATAAATGTTCCACCTCACAGAGCCGATGTGTCCCTTTAGAGTAATCTGTCGCAATGATCCATTTGAGGGAGAAGATGGGACATCGACAAGTTTTTCTATTTCCCGATTAAGTCTGACCCCCACTTTGACGGGAGCCTTATTGGCAAACAAAAGGTAAGCGCATGTACAAGAATCTAGTAAAGAGGCATATTGAGCCTGCCCCCTGAGTTCTACAAACGCTGCTGAATCGGCAATAAAGTAATGGCCGGATATCCCCTGTTTCTTTTTATTAAAATAAGTAGTATCAGTTGCAGCATGACTATTCCAGCCTCCAAACGAATGTTTCACCGTAGGCCGATAGCCACTGGTCATAGAGGTTATAGGAATAAAGCCCACTCCGCATCCTCCAAATTTTCGTTGAAGCATTTCTCTTAAATCGGCAGTGAATATATCTCCCTCTATAAAAGAATCTCCAAAAACAGCAATTCTCACTATACGTTTTTCTCCGGCATCAAGCTTCGACAACGCATGATAAAACAGTGCCATTCCCTGTCCTATAGAATCAGTGAAATCTTCAACACAAGTGATGCCGCTCTTACATGTATCTACTAAAATCTTTGATTTGGGAGCAACAAGAGGTAGCGTGTCAGGTACAGACGGATCCGTTTTGCTACTACGTATATCACTCAACATATCAACCTTCCGTAAAGTGTGACCACAGATTATTGTAGAAGGCAAATAATGTAGCAAAAGAAGTGCCGACAGAACAATTACTGTCAGCCAAAACGTATCTTTAATATGATTCATACAGCCATGTTACGATTTTAAGGCTGCAAAGATATATAAAAGGAAGAGAAAGATCGATTTACAATCAAATCGTTTTTTCAATATTCCAAACGAACGCACGCAAACCTAATTTTTCAGTTCTCGTATCCAACTTATGCAACGCATCAAGCAATGGATCAACTTTATTATCATCTACCATTGTTATAATGGCCGAACACATAGAAGGCCATGCATGACTCCCGAAATGCGGTTCGCCGGTTTTGCTCCCACGCCCTTTTACTTGTTCAAAATAGCTAAACCCACGACAATTCAAACGATCTAGGGTTCCTATTATCTGTTCATAATAGGCTTGGTCAAAGGTTATAAATACAGACTTCATTTTTTAACAATTTCACTTTTATGTTCTTGAAAATAATCAGATAGAGCACGCCTGCGCTTCATCACTTTACGTTGCCTCTTAATTCCTGTACCTGCAAACACACAGTAGAGAACTGGGATTAATATCAAAGTAAGAATAGTAGAGATACTTAATCCACCGATAACAGCAATAGCCATTGGTCGCCACATTTCTGAACCTTGCCCCGTTGAGATTGCCATAGGCACCATACCTAACACGGTTGTAGCCGTTGTCATTATAACCGGGCGAAGACGGCTACGGCCTGCCGTAACAACAGAATTTATTACCGCCTGCCCCCTTTCTCGACATAAACTAATATAATCAATCAATACAATACCATTCTTAACAACGATACCAATAAGCATAATGCCTCCCAACATACTCATCACATTCAGCGTGTTTTGGCTGGTAAACAAAGCAATCAATACACCACTAAATGCAAATGGCAATGAAAACATGATGATAAACGGATAGGTAAGCGATTCAAATTGGGCAGCCATCACAATAAAAACAAGAATAACAATAAGCACTCCCAGCACTCCTAAATCTTGGAACGACTCTTGTTGATCTTCAAAAGAACCAGCAACTTGTACTGTTACTCCCGCAGGAATATCCATATTGTCAATAACGTCATTGCCAGCTGCAACAACATCTCCCAAAGCCTCTCCTGAAATAACGGCAGAGACTGTTATTATACGCTCCCTGTCTTTTCGCTCAATTGTTGGCGGCGTAAATCGCTCAACGACTTTACCAAGTTCTTTAACTCGCACTGCCTCACCTTTACTATTATATATGATAATGTTCTCAAGGCTTTCCAAACTAGTCCTGAATTCAGGGGCATAACGCACCTTAATATCATATTCATCACCATCTTCACGATATTGCGATGCAATTGCGCCATTAACTCTATTCCTTAAATAGGTTCCTGCAGTAGATAGATTTAGCCCGTGCATGGCTAACTTTTCTCGGTCAAAATCAACCTGATATTCTGGTTGATAATCACTCCTACTAACATTGACCTCTGAAACACCTTTTATCTGGTAAAGCTGACGTTTCAGATTAGCGGCAACACTATCTGTGACAGACATATCATAACCGTAAATTTCAAAGTCAGCAGTAGATTGGCCGGTTAAGCCTGTATTACTACCACCTAATATCACTTGAGCTTTACTTAATTCGGGATAAGACTTTAAGTCTTGACGCATTTCATCGCAAACCTGTTCCAACGTCTTTTTTCTATCTCCCGGATCTGATAATCGGATATTAAATGAAATAATATGCGAACCATTATTCTGCATTACTGCCCACGCATTATCTGTATCGGCTTGGCCAACCGTATAATTACACACCAATATTTCATCCTTATATTTTGATCGCCACTGCTTGGTTAATCGATCTGCCAAATTTTGCGCTAACTCTTTTCGAGATCCGATAGGCAACTCTAGTGCAACGGATATGCGTGCATTGTCTTGGGTAGGAAAGAATTCCGTACTTATACCATTGGCGCAAAGAAGGCTCAAGAGAAACAAGCCGATACAAGAAATGATAACCAACATTCTATGGCGCACTGCTTTGTTTAATACATGCGCATACCAATTGTCAAAACCATTAAGAATGCGTTCAACCGGAGCATAGAATTTCTGAAAAGATTTGGTCTGTTTCTTCTCTAATTTCAGTAACTGCGAACAAAGCATTGGAGTCAATGAAAGCGCTGCAACAGTTGATATAAACATGATTGTACACATCATCCAACCAAGTTGCCTAAACATAACTCCTGTCATACCGGTAATCATTGTAAGCGGAAAAAACACAGCAATCATGGTTAGTGTAGAAGCAATTACTGATATGGCAACTTCATTAGTACCATGAACAGCTGCTTGCTTAGGGGCAGAACCTCTTTCGATGTGGGTAGTGACATTTTCAAGGACAACAATCGCATCATCAACAACCATACCAATTGCAATGGATAAAGAAGATAACGATATAATGTTAATTGTATTATTAGTAATAGCAAGATATATAAATGATGCAATCAGTGAAAGGGGAATCGTAATTGATATAATAAGTGTTGCCCTCCATCTTCCTAAAAAGAGAAATACAACAACTACTACAAACAATAACGCATATGCTACCGTTTCTGTTAAACTGTCTATCGTATTTAATATGTTATCGGACGTATTAACAATGATACCAAGTTTCACGTCACTCGGCAGTGATTTCTGTAGTTTGGGTAAAGTTTTAAGTACTTCTTTTGATATATTGACTGAATTTGCTCCAGATTGCTTTTGTACAATAATCATAGCACCTTTTTGCCCATTATTATACGTCTCTTGAGCTCGCTCTTCAACAGTGTCAACCACTTTTGCTACATCACGAAGAAAAATATTCGCTTCATTACGCGTGCCAACTACAATATTCTCTAACTGTTTGGTATCATTAAACTCTCCTTCAACACGTAAAGCATAGGTTTCATTTCCAATATCAAAATTGCCTCCGGGGATATTTTTGTTTTCTGCCCCTATTATAGAGCTAATAGTTTCAATACTGAGATTATAGGCTTCCAGTTTATTGGGATCACAATAAACCTGTATTTCTCTCTTAGGTGCACCACTAATTGATACAGTTCCAACACCTGGGATTCGGGCTAAAGGATTAACAACATTATCATCTAGTATTTTATACAGAGCAGATTGGCTTTCTTCAGCTTGCACAGAGAGCAGTACTATAGGAATCATATCTGTGCTGAACTTGAAAATAATTGGAGTCTCAACATTTTCGGGCAAAGCTGAGTTAACCATATCTAACTTATCACGCACGTCATTAGTTAAGACATCAATATCATAACCATATTCGAACTCTAGCGTGATGACTGAAATGTTCTCTGATGATTTTGACGTTATGTGCTTTAAGTTACTAACTGAATTAAGAACATTCTCAAGAGGACGTGTAACATTGTTCTCAATATCAGAAGCACTGGCTCCTTGATAAGTTGTCATTACCATTATAGTGTTCGTATCAATGTCAGGATACAAATCTACAGGCAACTTAGACAAAGAGAAAAGACCAAAAATCACTACTGCCAAGAAGCAGAGCGAGGTCATAATTGGCTTTTTTACAGCTCCTTCATATAAACTCATAACTGGGTTTTATTATTTTTCAATAATTACTTCAGTACCATTAACCAAACGTGCATGTCCGGCAACAACCACCTGAGAGTTGTTGTCTACTCCTGAGATCAACTCATACTCACTTCCCATTCTACGCCCCAATTCTACTTTTTTATAATGAACTATTCCCTTCTCATAGACAAATACATAACGGTCGCCAGAGCCGGCCTGTTTAACAATGGCAAGGTCAGGAACTACTACATGATTTTCCGAACCGAAATTTATTTCAACGCGGGCAAACATACCGGGGCGCACTTTCATATCTTTATTATCTAGCACAAGCTCAACAGGAAAGGTGCGTGTCGCTGCGTTAATGGTTGGATAGATTAAACTAATTTTGCCATTAAAGACTTCTCCTTCAAAAACATCAAACTTAACTTTAACTGGAGATCCTTTCTTTATTTTAGAAAAATAGTTTTCTGATATATTAATTAGCAGCTTTACAGGAACAATTTGTTCTACTACTAAAACAGGAGTATTGCCATTATACATATCTCCATTATCATAATTACGAGCCGTTATTATTCCGCTTATGGGACTAAGTAAAGACGTATTTTCCAATAGATTCCGATAGGAAGTCTTTTTTACGTCTAAAGACATTTTTGAAGCATCCCACTCAGACTTCGAAACTCCTCCGACTTTATACAATTCATCAAGACGTCTAAATTCTATTTCTTGGTTATCCAACTGAAGTTTTAATTGTTTTAAACTTGCAGCATCCATTTGAACAAGTTTTTGCCCTTTACTAACCTTATCTCCTACTTCAACATAGATATGATCAATTCTAACAGGAGAAGCAGGAGCTATATTATTTTTTACTTCTGCCTCTACAGTTGCTGTATATTCCAATATTTGATCAACTTGTCGGGCTGTAACAGTTGCAAGTTTTACCCTCGGCTTTTCACTAATTACATCAACTCCTTTCTTATCTTTGCTTTCTGTGCATGCACTCATTAGCAAAATAAACATGAAGGATACTAATTGAATATACTTTCTCATATAATACTTTTAATTGAAATTACTCTATTTGTCGTTATTCACCTAGCACTAGCTCTAAATCGGCTTTGGCAACTAAAAAATCATATATAGATTGGTTATAAACCAATTGAGCTTGCGTTAAAGCCAATTCAGAATCATTCAATTCTAAAATAGTTCCTTTACCTACATCATATCGCTTTGATGCAATTTGACGACCTTTTTCCGCCTGAGCCACACTTTCTTTGTTACTCATTACTTGCTCGGAACTAGCATTCATACTATCTAAATAACTACTAATTTTCATATTCAGCTGACGTTCCAAATTGAGTCTATTCAGCGCCAGTTGCTGGATTTGAATTTTTGTTTGCTTCAGTTTATTAAAATTGCTAGCTTTATATAACGGTATAGTCAGACTTAATCCAAACGTAGAGTATGGATACCAATCGTAACTAGATATTCTGAAATTATCATTCATCGACATATATAAATAATTGAAAGAAGCCGATAAGGTAGGCATGAAATTAGTTTGTTGTAGTTTAAGAGTATTCTGAAGCAACTTATTACTAAGGTCTAATTGCTTTAGGTCTGAATTATTACTAAGGTTATAGTAGACATTATTCTCTTTAGATATGAACATCTCCATTTCATATTCTTTTAGACCTCCATTGATAACTAGTTCATAATTTGCATCAATCCCCATTAAAACTTTGAGTTGCAGTTTTGCTAAATTAACGCCATTATGGGCTGACACAACAGAAGGTTTTAAATTGCGCATCTGGACTTCTGCACGAATTTTATCAAACTCACTAACAGTGCCATGAATAAACTTTGCATTAACAATATTAAAATTAGCCTCAGCCTGACGGTAACTTCTAGTCAAAACGCTATAACTGTCCTGAGCTAGAAGCAACTGATAAAATGCTTTTTTAATTTGATTTATAAGATCCAATTTTGAGAATCGAGCTTTCTCAGTAGCAAGATCAATATCTGTTTTCGTAAGATTAATAGTTTTGTATAATGCGGGAGCAAAAATTGGTAAACTAATTATCATACCACCATTATAAGTGTTGTCACGTCCAACTTGTATAGTTGTAGTTTCCTCACCGAATTGCATTGCCATTGTTTGTTTTTTGATTGTTCTTGAATAAGTACCACTCAAGTTTATATCAGGGAATAAGGCAGCGTATGCTTCTTTATTAATTTCTTTCTTCAAAACAACTTCTTTCTCGGATATCTTTACGATAGGACTTTCAGAAAGTGCAATTTTCATAGCAGATTCGATAGTTAGAACCAATGTATCCTTATCTTGTGAAAGACTCGAATCTTGCGCTTCCACTGAATTAGTAAATAAAGCTAGCAAGACAATCAATAATAAAATTTTATCCAAAAACATTTTCTTAATCATCATATACTCACAGGATATTGCATTATACAGATTTAGCATTATATTCTATCAAGAAGTTTTCCAGTATTCCAATCCCCTTATCAGTTGATATGCCTCGTACGAATATCAAAACTATTGATTCATAAACCTCTAGAAAAGAATATTTTTTAAAAGTCTCACTGTGAATTAACATATCGATCTGCTCATGCAACAAATCATGAACAATATCAAACTTAATATCTGCTCTAAAAAGCCCTTGCTCAACTCCTTTCCTAAAAAAAGAAATAACGTAGTTACTATTTTTCTTTTTATGATCATTCATTAGCTCACAAACTTTCGGATATTTCTTTATTTCCTCTAAAAAACGTACGTTCGTTTTATGATAATCCTCAACACTCTTCTTATAACATTTGAGAATGACCTCTAGAACATTCACTGAATTAGATATAACTTCATTAACAAATACATTTTTTTCTCTTTGATGCTCCAGCATACATGCTATCAAGAGTTCCTCTTTATCTTCGAACATTTCATATAGAGTTCTTTTTGATATACCCAACCCCATAGCAATGTCATCCATTGTCACTCCTTTTATACCTTTAGTCGCAAAAGCGTTCATCGCTAAAGTGACGGTTTTATGCTTCAGCTCTGTTCTGTTGTTTTCTTTTTCATACATAATTATATACTGTTTATTTTTATATAGTTATATCTGATTTCTAAATTAAAAAATCGCATGAGTAACACACTAAAAGATGTAGTATAAAGATATTATTAAAAAATAGAAAAGTATTAATTGAAGAATGATTATTGATCAACTCCTGCTAATATTTTAAGATACTTACCTGTCACATTAGCTAATTCTGAATGGGAAGATAAGTATTCTGCTCGCAAATCAGGTTGATCAATCAATAATTCGCTCATAACATCACGACTAACAAATTCAACCTTATAAGTTATAGGATCAATAAAATAGTAGACACGTTCAGTTAGTAGCGAGGAAGAAGCAATTGCCCGTCCAACATCTCCCATATTATAATTTGTCGCTGATGTTATACTAGCTGCTGCAGATCCTATCGGCAAAGCCGAGAAATAAATTTTATCTTTCACCCACATAGCAGGGGCATAACAAGTACCAAATCTAAAACGGTTAAAGCGCAATTTTCTGCAATTCAAATATAAATTTCCATCTATCTCAATCGCAAAGTACCGTCCTTTGATTCTCTTGCAAGTTGAAGGAGAAGAGGCACTTATTTTATAATCCCCACCAGGCGTAAGCATAAGCTGATTTTTTGTTCTTTTCTCTAAAACAACTTTGGAGAGAGAATCACCACGATGTATATAGACATCTTTAACACTCAAATAAAACTTATTTTGAGCAAACATAAGCACTGAAAAAAGTGCAAACCCCAATAATATTAAAACCCTTTTCATAGACATAAACAATCAGCATATTAAAAACTTTGGAAAGATACGAATTAAAGGTGAAATGACAATAAATGAATATAATAAATCAAGGTGTATATTAAATATGATGTTCAGGCATAACTTAGAGCTAACATACACTTAAAGGGAAAAAACTTTAGATACTGAAAGAGGAAGGTGCGTATTATAAATCCATTCAAAAAAAGCGTTATCTAGTTGATTTTTAAACAGAGAAATCTATTTGATGAAGCAATTTTTGCTATAATAAAATAATAATCATCTAATTTTGGCAGGCAATCAAGATCAATATAAGTCTAACAACTAGTGAATCAAAAAAATACATTAACCGCCGCATCTAGGATATTGAATCAATCGATATAGAACATTTCATCCAAAAGATTTGTAGGCTAATACTAAAATTACAAGCATAGTCAACCCTAAACATTAGTCATTACTAAAAAAATAACTCGAGTCACAAACTCGAGTTATTTTTTAGTATGGTCAACAATTTATCTCATGTGACCCTTATAAGAAAGTCTCTATTATTCAACGGAAGCATTATTTTCTTCTGTAGATTGAGCATCTTGGGCTAAATCTGTAGAATCAGCATTAACTACTTTCTTTGAACGGCGTGTACGAGGTGATTTTTTAGCAACAATATCTTTCGACATGTTATCGTTATAATCAACCAACTCTATGAAACACATTTCAGCATTATCACCTAATCGATTCCCTGTCTTAATAATTCTCGTATAGCCACCTGGTCGATCTGCTATTTTAGTCGCAATTTCTTTAAATAGTTCAGTAACTGCAATTTTATCTTGTAAATTGCTAAAAACTACGCGACGAGAATTTGTTGTATCATTCTTTGATTTAGTTATCAATGGTTCAACAAATTTCTTTAATGCTTTAGCCTTAGCTACGGTCGTAGTGATTCTTTTGTGCTTTATCAAAGAAGATGCCATATTAGATAACATAGCAGCTCTATGAGAAGCAGTACGGCCTAAATGATTGAATTTTTTATTATGTCTCATTTTTTATTCTTTTTCTAATTTGTATTTCGAGATATCAGTCCCAAATGTTAGATTCAGACTTTCCAGCAAATCATCAAGCTCGGTAAGCGATTTCTTTCCAAAATTTCTAAACTTCAGTAGATCAGTCTTATTAAATTGTACAAGATCTCCTAAAGTTTCAACATCAGCTGCTTTTAAGCAGTTAAGGGCACGAACAGACAGATCCATATCAACTAATTTAGTCTTAAGCAATTGTCTCATGTGCAAAACTTCCTCATCAAATTCCTCATTACCATCTATATCTGTATTTTCCAACGTAATCTTTTCATCAGAAAAAAGCATAAAATGATAAATTAGAATTTTGGCAGCTTCTTTTAACGCATCTTTTGGATTAATGGAACCATCTGTAGTAATCTCAAGTACTAATTTCTCATAGTCAGTTTTTTGCTCAACACGGAAATTTTCTACTAAATACTTGACATTACGAATAGGAGTATAAATTGAATCAATTGGTATAACATTAACATCTGTACAGAACTCCCTGTTTTCATCAGCAGGGACATAACCTCTACCTTTATTAATTGTTATATCAATTTGCATAGTTGCCTTAGAATCTAAATGACAAATAACCAATTCAGGATTTAACACTTCAAATCCAGTCAAATACTTACCTATGTCACCAGCCTTAAATTCACTAGAGTTTTCAACTGTAATAGTTACCTTTTCTGTTTCGAACTCTTCAACTACTTGCTTAAATCTTACTTGTTTAAGATTTAAGATTATGTTGGTAACATCTTCCTTGACACCAGGAACACTAGAAAATTCATGCTCTACACCTTCGATCCTAATTGTTGTTATAGCAAAACCTTCCAACGAAGAAAGAAGAATTCGGCGCAATGCATTACCTACTGTAATACCAAAACCCGGCTCTAAGGGACGAAATTCGAATTTTCCAAACTTCGGATCCGACTCCAACATTAATACTTTATCAGGTTTTTGAAATGCTAATATCGCCATGGAACTAATTATTATTTAGAATACAACTCAACAATCAAATGCTCTTTAATATTCTCAGGAATATCTGTACGCTCAGGAATATGAAGCAATTTACCTACTTTAGCATTGTCATCCCATTCTAACCATGGATATTTACTATGATTAAAGCCTGCAAGAGAATTACTAATTACTTCTAAAGACTTTGAACGTTCTCTTACACCAATAACTTGCCCAGGTTTCACCGCATATGAAGGAATATTAACAACACTACCGTCAACAGTTATGTGTTTATGACTTACTAACTGACGAGCTGCGGCACGCGATGGAGCAATTCCAAGACGGAACACTACATTATCTAAACGCCCTTCTAGTAATTGAAGCAAAATCTCACCTGTAATACCTTTAGCGGTCTCAGCCTTTTCAAACAAATTACGAAATTGTTTTTCCAAAACACCATAAGTATATTTTGCCTTTTGCTTCTCACGAAGTTGGATTCCGTATTCAGAAGTTTTTCTTTTTCTAGAATTACCATGTTGTCCTGGAGGATAGTTCTTCTTTGACAACACCTTATCGGCTCCAAAAATGCCTTCACCAAATTTACGCGCAATTCTAGATTTTGGTCCTGTATATCTAGCCATTATTATTTTTATTAAATTATAGTAATCATCAACTTAATTTGTTGCAGCCGCGATTACAGAGAAGAAAGAGTGCAATCCATAAACAAAATTAAGTCTCATTTTATTAATTAAACTCTACGTCTTTTAGGAGGACGACATCCATTATGTGGCAATGGAGTTACATCGACAATCTCTGTAACCTCAATACCAGCACCATGAATAGTACGAATTGCTGACTCTCTACCATTACCCGGTCCTTTAACATAAGCCTTAACTTTTCTAAGTCCAAGATCAAAAGCAATTTTTGCACAATCTTGTGCAGCCATTTGAGCTGCGTAAGGGGTATTCTTTTTAGAGCCTCTAAAGCCCATTTTTCCAGCAGAAGACCACGAAATTATCTGCCCTTCACTATTAGCAAGTGAAACAATTATGTTATTGAATGAGGAATGAACATGTAATTGTCCATTAGCATCAACTTTAACATTCCTTTTTTTTGCTGCAACAGTTTTTTTTGCCATATCAAGAATTATTATTTAGTAGCTTTTTTCTTATTAGCAACGGTTTTCTTTCTCCCTTTACGAGTTCGTGCATTATTCTTAGTACTTTGACCACGAACAGGTAAGCCAATACGATGACGGACACCACGATAGCAACCAATGTCCATTAATCTTTTAATATTTAATTGAACTTCAGAACGAAGATCACCTTCAACCTTAAATTCTGCACCAATAATCTCACGAATTGATGCCGCTTGATCATCTGACCAATCTTTGACTTTAAGATTTTTATCTACACCAGCTTTCTCTAGAATTTTAGCTGAACTACTGCGTCCTATACCATATACATAGGTTAACGCTATTTCTCCTCTCTTATTTTGAGGTAAATCTACACCAACTATTCTTATAGCCATAAAATAAAATATTTATCTTGCAAAAATAAGAAATTATCCTTGACGTTGTTTAAACTTAGGATTTTTCTTGTTAATAACATACAAACGACCGTTACGTCTAACAATTTTACATTCTGACGTGCGTTTTTTTAATGATGCTCTTACTTTCATATCTAAATTTATTTATATCTAAACACTATTCTTCCTTTGGATAAATCATAGGGAGACATTTCAACTCTAACTTTATCTCCAGGTAAAATCTTTATATAATGCATTCTCATCTTACCTGAAATATGAGCCGTAATCTCATGTCCATTATCTAACTCAACTCGAAACATTGCATTAGACAACGCCTCAACTATTATTCCATCTTGTTCTATTGCAGATTGCTTTGCCATAAATATTAAAATACTCAAATTCTTAAAACCTCATCAATGTAATCAAAAGTAGATAAAACATCAGCTTCTTTGTTCGTTATAGCTACAGTATGTTCAAAATGTGCAGAATAGGAACAATCTTTGGTTCTCACAGTCCAACCATCACGCTCCATAATAATAAGTCTACTGCCTAAAGTTATCATGGGTTCAATTGCGATGCACATTCCTGTTTTTAGTAAAGGTCCATAACCTTTTCTCCCATAATTTGGAACCTGAGGATCTTCGTGCATATTTCGACCAATACCATGACCTACAAACTCACGAACAACTCCGTACCCACTATTTTCACACAAATTCTGTATTGCGAAACCAATATCACCAATGCGTTTACCTACGACAGCATTATCTATACCTTCTAGCAACGCTTGTTTTGTAACTTTCAGCAAACGTTTCACATTGCTGTTAATTTCACCCACACCAAACGTATATGCAGAATCGCCACAGAAACCATTGAGGCGAACTCCACAATCAACAGAAATAATATCACCTTCTTTTAAAGTTACAGCACCACTTGGAATACCGTGAACTATTTGGTCATTAATAGATGTACAAAGTGTTGCTGGAAAAGGAGTACCAAAATTATTTGGATAACCTTTAAAAGTTGGTACTCCTCCGTGATCTCTTATATACGTTTCTGCTGATTTATCTAACTCTAAAGTAGTTACACCAGGTTTAATAAGTGAAGCAACATAACCTAAAGTTTTACTAACCAATAGATTACTCTCCCTAAGAAACTCAATTTCTTCTTCAGTTTTAAGAAAAATCATTTTAACAATCAATAAGCATTAACGGTTGAGCTAGCACTCCGACCTTTAATACGACCAGACTTCAACAATCCATCATAATGCCTCATTAACAAATGGCTTTCAATCTGCTGTAAAGTATCTAAAACGACACCAACTAAGATTAAAAGCGATGTACCACCAAAAAATTGAGCAAATTCAGCTTTAACCCCCAATAAGCCAGCAAAAGCTGGCATGATAGCCACAATTGCCAGAAAGAAAGAGCCTGGAAAGGTAATGCGTGACATAATATCATCTATATACTCCGCAGTACTCTTACCCGGTTTAATACCTGGAATGAAACCATTATTCCTTTTCATATCTTCAGCCATTTGAGTCGGATTAATAGTTATTGCTGTATAAAAATAAGTAAACAAAATAATCATCACAGCAAAAACTAAATTATACCAAAGACTCGTATGATCTGTAAAAGCCTGAATAATACTATTAGAAGTGTTAGCATTTGAAAAACCGATGAAAGTTATAGGTATGAACATAATTGCCTGAGCAAATATGATTGGCATAACACCGGCAGCATTAACTTTTAATGGAATATATTGACGTGCACCTCCATATTGCTTATTACCAACAATTTTCTTAGCATACTGAACAGGAATTTTTCTTGTTCCTTGAACCAATAAAATAGCAGCAGCAATAACCAACAGTAGGAAAACAATTTCTATTAAAAACATAATCAAGCCACCAGTCTTATCACTCATACGAGAAATTAACTCCTGAAATAAAGATTGCGGCAGCCTTGCGATAATTCCCACTAATATAATAAAAGAAATACCATTGCCAATACCTTTATCAGTAATTCTCTCACCTAACCAAAGTATAAACATGCTTCCTGCAGCCAATATAATCGTAGAGGTAAACATGAACAAGGTCCAATCTAATGAAGCATTTAAAGAAGGACCTGCTTGCATTTTCAAATTAAGTAAATAGGAAGGTGCTTGTACTAAAAGTATTAGAATCGTCAAATAACGAGTATATTGATTCATTTTCCTTCTACCACTCTCACCTTCACGCTGCATTTTCTGAAAATAGGGGACAGCAATACCCAATAATTGAATTACAATCGATGCTGAAATATATGGCATAATTCCCAAAGCAAAAATTGATGCATTAGAAAACGCACCGCCAGAAAACATATTTAACAGCGCAAGAAGACCCTCACTAGTTTGCTGATGCAGTTGAGTTAACATACCAGGATTAATTCCTGGTAAAACAACATATGATCCAAAGCGATATATCGCAACAAACAATATGGTTATGAGGATCCTTTGTCTAAGATCCTCAATTTTCCATATATTCTTTAATGTTTCAATAGCTTTTCTCATTGATCTAGAGTTTTACAACATTTCCGTCCAACGCTTCAATGGCACTAATTGCAGATTTGGAAAAAGCATGAGCTTGTACCTCCAATTTAATAGAGATGGTACCGTTACCCAAAATCTTAACTAATTGATTAGCCGAAACAAATCCCGCATCAACTAAATCAGAAAAACCGACAACCGTTAAATTTTTCTTTTCAGCAAGTTTTTGTACGACATCAATATTAATAGCTTTGTACTCTACTCGGCTAATATTTTTAAATCCAAATTTAGGCACTCTACGTTGAAGAGGCATCTGACCTCCTTCAAAACCTATTTTTTTTGAATATCCAGATCTTGACTTAGCACCTTTATGTCCTCTAGTCGAAGTACCACCTAAACCAGAACCAGAACCACGTCCTACTCTTTTCCTTGTTTTGGTTGAGCCAAAAGCTGGTTTTAAATTACTTAAATCCATATGGTAAAATTTTAAATTTCACAATGTTTATTTAACAATAGCAACCAAGTGCTTTACCTTACTCACCATTCCTAAGATAGAAGGTGTAGACTCATGTTCTACCACTCTATTTAGTTTTCGGAGACCAAGAGCATCTAAGGTACGCTTTTGGTCAATTGGAGCACCAATTCTACTTTTTATTTGTTTAATCTTTATAGTTGACATATTATATCCTCCTAACCTCTGAAAACTTTTTCAACACTAATACCTCTGTTCTGTGCAACCATACGCGCATCTCTCATCTCCGATAACGCTAAGATTGTAGCCTTAACCAAATTATGAGGATTCGAAGATCCCTTAGATTTTGCTAAAACGTCGGTAATTCCAACACTTTCTAAAACAGCACGCATAGCACCACCAGCAACTACTCCGGTACCATGTGACGCAGGTTTAATAAAAACTTCGGCACCACCAAATTTTGCAACTTGCTCGTGAGGAACTGTTCCTTTTAAAAGAGGCACCTTAGTAAGATTCTTTTTTGCAGCTTCTACGCCTTTAGCAATTGCTGCAGTAACTTCACCTGCTTTACCAAGTCCCCAGCCAATTACACCTTCTTCATTACCAACAACTACTATCGCTGAAAAACTAAAAGTTCTACCACCTTTAGTCACCTTTGTTACACGATTAATGGCAACTAATCTATCTTTTAGTTCTAAATCGTTAGTAACTTTAACTTTATTAATTCCTGCCATAATCATTAAAAATTAAGTCCACCATTACGTGCTGCATCAGCAACCTCTTTAATGCGTCCGTGATACAAATAACCATTGCGATCAAAAACAACAGTCATAATTCCTGCTTCTTGAGCTCTTTTAGCAATAACCTCACCAACTTTCGCAGCCTGTTCTTTCTTAGTTACTTTTTCATCAAAAGATAAAGAAGAAGCAGAAGCTAAAGTCTTTCCCGATAGATCATCAATTATCTGTACATAGATTTGTTTATTACTTCTAAACACACTCATACGAGGGCAATCCGATGTTCCAGATATTTTACTACGGACTCTATATTTGATTTTGGTACGTCTTTCTACTTTTGTTGTCATAATATTATCTATTATTTAAAACTTATTTAGCACCAGCTGATTTTCCTGATTTTCTACGAATAATTTCTCCCACAAATTTAATACCTTTACCTTTGTAAGGCTCAGGCTTACGGAAAGAACGAATTTTAGAACAAACCTGCCCTAAAAGTTGTTTATCGCAAGATTCCAAAATAATAAGCGGATTTTTATTCCTTTCAGATTTAGTTTCGACTTTTATCTCAGGTGGCAACTGAATAAATATATTATGCGTATAACCTAAAGATAAATCAATTATATTACCATTATTTGAAGCTCTATAACCGACACCCACAAGTTCAAGTTCCTTTTTGTAGCCAACAGAAACTCCAATAATCATATTGTTTATCAAGGAACGATACAATCCATGATATGCACGTTCTTGTTTGTCATCAGTCGAACGAGTAAGAGTAATCTCATTATTATCTAAGTTAACAGATATAACTGGATTTACATACTGACGTAACTCTCCTTTAGGACCCTTAACAGTAATAACATTATCTTTAAACTCTAATGTAACACCTGCTGGCACAGTAATAGGTAATTTTCCAATTCTAGACATTGCTTAATCCTCCCTTATTAATATACATAACACAATACTTCACCACCAACTTTCAGGTCAGAAGCTTCTTTGTTTGTCATCACTCCCCTAGAAGTAGATATTATAGCAATACCTAAACCATTAATTACTCTAGGCATATCTTTATAACCTGTGTACTTCCTCATACCAGGGGAAGATACCCTAATAAGTTTCTTGATTGCGTTAACTTTATTAACAGAATCATACTTCAAGGCAATCTTAATTGTACCTTGAGGTCCATCACTTACAAACTTATAATTAAGAATGTAACCTTTTTCAAAGAGTATTTTAGTAATCTCTTTTTTCAAATTAGAGGCTGGAACTTCTACTGTTCTATGATTTGCACTAATCGCATTTCTTAGCCTCGTCAAATAATCTGCTATCGGATCTGTCATATGAAATAAATTAATCAGGTCTATCCTGACAATATTTAAAATTTAACAATAATTACCAGCTTGCTTTCTTTACGCCAGGGATAAGCCCATTAGAAGCCATTTCTCTAAACTGGATTCTTGATACACCAAACTGACGTATATAACCTTTGGGACGCCCTGTAAGTTTGCAACGATTATGCAAACGAACAGGTGAAGAATTTTTAGGCAAAGCTTGTAAAGCTTCAAAATTACCTTCTTTCTTCAATAATGCACGTTTTTCTGCATACTTTTCCACTAACTTAGCACGTTTTACCTCACGAGCTTTCATTGATTCTTTTGCCATAATATCAATCCTTTTTAGCGTTTTTAAAAGGTAATCCAAATTCCTTCAGGAGTGCATAACCTTCTTCATCAGTCTTAGCCGTTGTTACAAAAGTTATATTCATCCCTAAAATTCTTGTTATACTATCAATATTTATTTCAGGAAAAATAATTTGTTCTTGAATGCCTAAAGTATAGTTTCCCTTACCATCAAATTTACTTTCAATCCCTTTAAAGTCTCTAATACGAGGTAAAGCAACTTTCACTAAGCGCTCAAGAAATTCGTACATCCTCTCTCTGCGTAAAGTAACCATAACACCAATTGGCATTTTCTTTCTCAATTTGAAATTGGCAATATCTTTACGAGAAATTGTTGCAACAGCCTTTTGACCTGTAATAGTAGTCATTTCATTAATTGCAACCTCAATAATTTTTTTATCAGCCACAGCCATACCTAATCCTTGATTAATGACAATCTTTTTTAACATAGGTATTTGCATGGTAGAAGAATATTGAAATTGAGACTTCAATTCAGGAGCTATACGCTCAACATATTCTTTTTTTAAACTAGCAGTATTACTCATTATTAAATCTCCTCTCCACTTTTTTTAGAATAACGTACTAAAGTCCCTTCAGAACTCTTTCTTCTACCAATACGAGTAGGCTTGTTTGTCTTAGCATCAACAACATTTAAGTTAGAGATGTGTACAGACGCCTCTTGCTTAATTATACCACCTTGAGGATACTTTGCACTAGGCTTAGCACTTTTGGAAACTAAGTTAATGCTATCAACGATTGCTCGCCCCTCTTTAACTAAAACTTTTAAAACCTTACCTGTTTTGCCTTTATCATCACCTGAATTGACATAAACAGTATCACCTTTTTTTATATGTAACTTATTCATGACTAAAGTCTTTTCTAAATTATAAAACTTCAGGTGCAAGCGAAACAACTTTCATATTTGTAGAACGTAGTTCTCTAGCAACTGGACCAAAAATACGGCTTCCACGTATCTCCCCAGCATTATTCAACAGCACACATGCATTGTCATCAAAGCGTATATAAGAACCATCAGCACGACGAATTTCTTTCTTTGTCCTAACAATTAAAGCCTTAGAAACTGCACCTTTTTTTACATCACTAGAGGGGATAACATTTTTTACTGAAACAACAATAATATCCCCAACCGAAGCATAACGACGACCTGTACCGCCAAGAACGCGGATACACAAAGCCTCCCTAGCTCCACTATTATCACACACTACTAATCTAGATTCTGCCTGTATCATAACTACTTAGCTCTTTCGATTATTTCTACTAATCTCCATCTCTTAGTTTTACTTAAGGGACGAGTCTCCATAATGCAAACTGTATCACCAACATTGCATTCATTCTTTTCATCATGTGCATGGTATTTTTTTGTCTTACTAACAAACTTACCATATATGGGATGTTTCTCTTTAAACTTAGCGGCTACAGTAATGGTCTTATCCATCTTGTTACCTAGCACAATCCCAGTTCTTTCTTTTCTTAAATTTCTTGCTTCCATTTAAGGCAATCATTTATTTATTTAATTTTCTGTCACGAAGCTCAGTTTTCATCCTAGCAATCGTTCTACGCAAAACTTTAATTTTTGCTGGATTATCTAAAGGAGAGATTGAATGATTCAAAACCAATTGGCTATAACTAATTTTCTCAGCTTCGATTCTTTCTACTAGGTCAACTGTAGACAACTCTTTTATTTCAGAATTCTTCATATGTCTTACGCATTTTGATTTTGAACATCATAATCACGCCTAACAATAAATTTTGTAGTAACAGGAAGTTTCTGAGCAGCTAACCTTAAAGCTTCTTTTGCAATCTCATATGAAACTCCTTCAACTTCAATTATAATTCTACCAGGAGTAATAGGCGCAACAAAACCTTCTGGAGAACCTTTTCCTTTACCCATACGTACTTCTGCAGGTTTCTTAGTAATAGGCTTATCAGGGAAAATTCTTATCCAGATTTGTCCTTGACGTTGCATATATCTAGTCACAGCAATACGCGCAGCTTCTATTTGCCTACCAGTAATCCATTTATTCTGGAGTGCTTTAATTCCAAAAGATCCAAAAGCAAGCTGATTGCCGCGCTGGGCATTGCCCTTCATGCGTCCCTTTTGTTGTCTTCTGAATTTTGTCTTTTTCGGTTGTAACATAATTCCTAAAATTCAAATTCGTTTAGCGATTATTTTTCTTTCTTTTGAAGTTTTTTCCGCCACTGTTATTTGTAGAACGTGCACTTTCTTTAGTTTGAGTAAAATTTGGAGCCAAATCTCTTTTTCCAAATACTTCTCCTCTACAAATCCAGACCTTAATTCCAAGCAGCCCAACTTTTGTCAAAGCCTCAGCATGACAATAATCTATATCAGCTCTAAAAGTGTGTAACGGAGTCCTTCCTTCTTTATACATCTCGGAACGAGCCATTTCAGCACCATTAAGACGTCCTGAAATTTGCACTTTTATTCCTTCAGCTCCCATTCGCATCGTATTTGCTATTGCCATCTTAATAGCACGTCTATAGGCTATTTTACCTTCAACCTGTCTTGCGATATTATTCGCAACTATAACAGCATCTAACTCAGGCCTTTTAACCTCAAAAATATTGATTTGAACATCTTTGTCGGTTATTTTCTTAAGCTCTTCCTTAAGTTTATCAACCTCTTGTCCTCCCTTACCAATAATAATACCAGGACGAGCTGTGCATACTGTAATAGTAACCAATTTTAGCGTCCTTTCAATTATAATACGAGATATGCTCGCTTTTGCTAACCTAGCATTTAAATATTTACGAATCTTGCTATCTTCAAGCAAAGAATCACCATAATCATTTCCACCATACCAGTTAGAATCCCAACCTCTAATGATTCCCAAACGATTACTAATTGGATTAACTTTTTGTCCCATGTAGCATTTATTTAATCTTCATTATTACTCTTAGCATCAACGAACAAAGTTACGTGATTTGAACGTTTGCGAATTCTGTAACCTCTCCCTTGAGGAGCTGGTCTCATTCTCTTTAATGTTGAACCACAATCAACAAAAACTTTTGTAACAAACAGTTCTCCACCTTCAGCTTTACGTTCGTTTTTCTGTTCCCAATTGGCAATCGCTGAGCGTAATAGTTTCTCTACTCTCGAAGATGCTTCCTTAGATGAAAATCGTAACACACCAAGTGCTTTATTTACTTCCATTCCACGAATCATGTCAACAACAAGACGCATTTTCCGAGGAGAAGTAGGAACATTTTGCAGCTTTGCAAAATATGTAGCTTTAAGGGCTTCTTTTCTTTTATCTGCCGATATTTTTTTTCTTGTTCCCATTATAACTTAATTTTTCCTTATAATCATTACTTTTTCTTATTACCTGCATGTCCTCTGAAGGTACGTGTTGGGGCAAATTCTCCAAGTTTATGACCTACCATATTCTCGGTAACATATACAGGTATAAATTTATTCCCATTATGTACTGCAACAGTGTGGCCAACAAAGTCTGGCGATATCATTGAAGCCCTAGCCCATGTTTTAACAACAGCCTTTTTCCCAGATTCATTCATTGCAAGAACTTTTCCTTCAAGCTTAACATTAATATAGGGACCTTTTTTTAATGAACGACTCATAACTTACTAATTAATCAGATTACTTTTTCCTTCTCTCAATAATATACTTAGAAGATTGCTTTTTAGGAGCTCTCGTTTTAAGTCCTTTTGCATATAGACCTTTACGAGATCTTGGGTGACCTCCAGAAGCACGTCCTTCACCACCACCCATTGGGTGATCAACAGGGTTCATTACAACTCCACGATTTCGAGGACGGCGTCCCATCCATCTTGATCGGCCTGCTTTACCAGAACTCTCAAGTGCATGATCTGAATTACCAACACTACCTATAGTCGCTTTACAAGTACTCAAAATCTGCCTAACTTCCCCAGAAGGCAATTTAATAACGCAATACTTGCCTTCTCTTGATGTTAATTGGGCAAAATTACCAGCAGAACGAACAAAAGCTGCTCCTTGACCGGGGCGTAACTCTATATTATGAATCACAGTACCAACAGGAATATTTTGAAGAGGTAAAGTATTCCCTATTTCAGGTGCAGCATCCGCACCTGACAATAATGTAACACCTACTTGCAAACCATTAGGCGCAATGATATAACGTTTCTCACCATCAGCATAGTACAACAACGCAATGCGAGCTGAACGATTTGGGTCATACTCAATTGTCTTAACTACCGCAGGAACACCATCCTTATTTCTCTTGAAGTCAACAACACGAATAACCTTCTTATGACCGCCTCCAATGTAACGCATTGTCATTTTACCGACATTATTACGGCCTCCAGAAGACTTCTTACCATATACAAGAGATTTTTCTGGTACTTGAGCAGTTATATCATCAAAAGTACCAATAATCTTATGTCTTTGCCCTGGTGTTGTGGGCTTAAATTTACGTACTGCCATTTTAAATATTGCTATAAAAATCTATAGAATCACCATCTTTTAAAGTTACTATTGCTTTCTTAAAAGCATTAGTACGACCTTTGATAATACCAGCGCGCGTGTAACGACTTTTAGTTTTGCCAGCATATCTTGTTGTATTAACATCCACAACAGTAACATTGTAATGCATTTCAACTTCTCTCTTTATTTCTAATTTATTAGCTTCAGGACGTACAATAAAACCGAAACGATTAAGTTTATCAGTTATTGCAGTCATTTTCTCCGTCACCAATGGTTTAATTATAATTCCCATTATACTACTCCTTTAAATTGAAACTTTATCAAAATATGATAGCGAACTTTCAGTAAACACAACAACATCAGAATTCAACACTCTATAAGTATTGAGCCCAGATGTAGTTTGCACAGAAGCACCAGCAATGTTACGAGCCGACAAATATACGTTTTTATTCGTTTCCAATAGAATCATTAACAGCTTTTTATTGGAAATATTAAGTTTTTTTGTCAAACTTACAAATTCTCTAGTCTTAGGAACCTCAAAAGTGAAATCTTCAAGCACTATGATCGCATCATACTTAGCCTTATAAGAAAGGGCTGATTTACGAGCCAACGCTTTCACTTTTTTATTGAGCTTAAAGAAATAGTCGCGAGGTCTTGGACCGAAAACTCTACCACCACCAACTAAAACAGGAGAATTCATATCGCCTCGTCGAGCTCCCCCACCGCCCTTTTGACGACCAATTTTGCGGGTAGAACCGCTAATTTCACTTCTTTCCTTAGATTTATGTGTACCTTGACGCTGATTTGCCATAAATTGCTTTACGTCCAGATAAATAGCATGATCATTGGGTTCAATACCGAAGATAGATTCGTTTAACGTAACCTTTCTTCCAGTGGCTTCACCATTTATATTATATACGTTAACTTCCATTACTTTTCAATTATTACGATTGAACCTTTACAACCAGGGACAGAACCTTTAATCAACAAAAGATTGTGTTCCTCAATCACTTTTAAAACTTTAAGATTTTGCACTGTAACTCTGTCTCCTCCAAGTTGGCCTCCCATTCGCATTCCTTTAAAAACCTTTGCAGGATACGAGCAAGCGCCAATAGAACCCGGTTTACGAGCACGATTATGCTGTCCATGTGTCGATTGCCCAACACCTCCAAAACCATGGCGCTTTACAACACCTTGAAAACCTTTACCTTTAGATGTTCCAATTACATCTACAAAATCCTCATCACTAAATAAGGAAACATTAATCGTGTCTCCTAAATTAAAGACCTGATCGAAATCCTTAAACTCAGCCAAGTGTCTCTTGGGCGTAACTCCAGCTCTCTTAAAATGGCCCATCAAGGGCTTCGTAGTATGTTTCTCTTTTTTTTCTTGAAAACCTAACTGCAAAGCTTCATAACCATCTACTTTAGACGTTTTCACCTGAGTAACTACACAAGGACCTGCTTCGATAACAGTGCATGGTACATTTTTACCATCGGCACTGAAAACGGATGTCATTCCGATTTTCTTTCCTAATAATCCTGGCATTTCACTAACTTATTAAATTATCAAACTTTAATTTCAACCTCAACTCCACTTGGCAACTCAAGCTTCATTAATGCATCAACTGTTTTAGCAGTCGAACTATAAATATCTATCAACCTTTTGTACGAAGAAAGTTCAAATTGCTCCCTAGACTTCTTGTTTACAAAAGTAGATCTATTTACCGTAAAAATACGTTTATGAGTAGGCAACGGTATAGGCCCACTAACAATAGCACCAGTACTTTTTACAGTTTTTACAATCTTTTCAGCCGACTTATCAACCAAATTATGATCGTATGATTTTAATTTAATTCTAATTTTTTGACTCATCTTCAGTTTTAATTAAATATTAATAAATAGTAGTGACTTAAGAGTCATTCACTAAGTCACTACATTAATTGATTATAATAAATCTGTCCTTCCTTTCACTTCATCAAGCACAGTCTTAGCAATAGACGTAGAAACCTGAGAATGATGTGAATACGTCATAGAAGAAGTTGCACGTCCAGAAGTAATTGTTCTGAGTGAAGTAACATAGCCAAACATTTCAGCAAGAGGCACAGTAGCTTTAACAATTCTCGCGCCAGATCGACTGGATTCCATTCCTTCTACTTGACCGCGACGCTTATTCAAGTCACCAATTACATCACCCATATTTTCTTCAGGGGTAACAACCTCAAGTTTCATCATAGGTTCCATTAAAACAGGGCCAGCTTTCGCACATGCATTTTTGTATGCTTGTATTGCACAAATTTCAAAAGATAATTGATCCGAATCAACAGGGTGAAATGAACCGTCAACCAATGTAACCTTCAAAGAATCAAGAGGATAACCAGCAAGAACACCATTCTTCATTGCCGACTGAAAGCCTTTTTGAACAGATGGAATAAACTCTTTAGGAATATTGCCTCCCTTTACTTCATCAATAAACTGTAGACCTCCTTGTACGAAATCCGCATCAACAGGACCAATATTGACAATAATATCAGCAAACTTACCACGACCTCCAGATTGTTTTTTATAAACTTCTCTTAAATTGACAGTCTTCGTGATTGCCTCTTTGTAATTAACTTGGGGACGACCTTGGTTACATTCAACTTTAAATTCTCGTTTAAGACGATCAATAATAATTTCCAAGTGCAATTCACCCATTCCAGAAATAACAGTTTGTCCGGTTTGCTCATCAGTCTTCACTGTAAAAGTAGGATCTTCTTCTGCCAACTTAGCTAAGCCGTTAGACAACTTATCCATATCCTTTTGAGTTTTAGGTTCAATTGCAACACCGATAACTGGTTCAGGAAAATCCATAGATTCCAATACAATAGGAGCCGATTCATCACATAATGTATCGCCTGTACGAATATCCTTTAAACCAACAGCAGCACCAATATCCCCAGCACCGATAACCTCAACTGGATTTTGTTTATTTGAGTGCATCTGAAATAAACGAGAAATACGCTCCTTCTTCCCTGAGCGAGAATTGTAAACATAAGAACCTGCATCAACTTTACCTGAATAAACACGGAAAAAAGTTAGACGACCTACATAGGGGTCTGTCGCAATTTTGAAGGCTAAAGCAGCAGTTTTGTCTTCCTCATCAGGCTTACGATCTTCTTCAATCCCTGTATTGGGATTTGTACCAACAACATTTTCTGTATCTAAAGGAGATGGTAAAAAAGCACATACGTAATCCAATAATGTCTGTACGCCCTTATTTTTAAAAGAAGAACCACAAAGCATAGGAACAATAGCCATTTGAACAGTGGCATTACGCAACGCTCTCAAAACTTCTTCTTCTGTGATAGTAGATGGATCATCAAAATATTTCTCCATTAATGCATCATCATACTCAGCAACTTTTTCAAGCATCTTATCTCTCCATTCATTGCTCTCATCAACTAAATCAGCAGGAATCTCGTCAACAGTATAGTCAGCACCCATTGTCTCATCATGCCAATAAATAGCCTTCATCTTAATCAAGTCCACAAGTCCCTTAAAAGTTTCTTCCGCACCAATGGGAACAACAACAGGACACGGATTTGCTCCTAAAATATCTTTCATCTGACGGACTACTTCAAAAAAGTCAGCGCCTGATCGGTCCATTTTATTTACGTAACCAATTCTGGGAACATTATACTTATCAGCTTGACGCCATACAGTTTCGGACTGAGGCTCGACACCACCCACAGCACAGTAAGTAGCAACTGCCCCATCCAAAACACGAAGAGAACGTTCCACTTCCGCTGTAAAGTCAACGTGTCCAGGTGTATCTATTAAATTTATTTTATAGGTTTCGTTTGCATATTTCCACCTCGTAGTAGTAGCAGCAGATGTAATAGTAATTCCACGCTCCTGCTCTTGTTCCATCCAGTCCATTGTAGCTGCTCCATCATGAACCTCACCAATTTTGTGTGTCAATCCGGTATAAAACAAGATACGCTCCGAAGTTGTAGTCTTACCAGCATCAATATGAGCCATGATACCGATATTACGAGTTAAATGTAAATCATGTTTTGCCATCTTCTAGTACTTTTATATATTTAGAATCTAAAATGCGCAAAAGCACGATTAGCTTCAGCCATTCTATGCATATCCTCTTTACGTTTAAATGACCCTCCTTGTTCGTTGAAAGCATCTATAATCTCAGCAGCAAGTTTATCAGCCATAGACTTTCCGCCTCTCTTACGAGCATATAAAATTAGATTCTTCATCGAAATTGATTCTTTACGATCGGGTCTGATTTCAGTCGGAACCTGGAAAGTCGCGCCACCTACACGTCTAGATTTCACTTCCACTAAAGGCGTAATATTATCTAGAGCCTTCTTCCACACCTCCAAAGCACTTTTTTCTTCATTAGGAAGCTTATTCTTAACAACCTCTAATGCTGCATAAAAAATTTCATACGAAGTGTTTTTTTTGCCATCATACATGAGATGATTCACAAATTTCGATACTTTTTGATCATTAAACACCGGATCTGGTAAGATCACACGTTTTTTGGGTTTAGCTTTTCTCATTTTACAATAAATAATGTTTTGTTTTTGGTTGCATTTTGTCTTCAACACCCTCACTAGGACATTTACTCAACCTTATACTTTTCCAATAACGAAAACGAGTTATAATTTGTTGATTATTTTTTCTTTGCAGGAGCTGCTGGTTGACCTGGCTTTGGTCTTTTTGCACCATACTTAGATCTTCTTTGAGTACGACCAGCTACTCCTGCTGTATCCAAGGTGCCACGTACAATGTGATAGCGAACACCAGGAAGGTCTTTCACACGTCCACCACGAACTAAAACGATGGAGTGTTCCTGAAGGTTGTGTCCTTCACCTGGTATATAAGAGTTTACCTCTTTTTGATTTGTAAGGCGAACACGTGCCACTTTACGCATTGCTGAATTCGGCTTTTTAGGTGTTGTTGTATACACCCTAACACAAACGCCGCGTCTTTGAGGGCAAGAATCCAGCGCAGGAGATTTACTTTTCTCTACCAACACTGAGCGCCCTTTTCTTACTAATTGTTGAATTGTAGGCATTTTAATTGTTTTTAATTATATATTATTTATTATTAATTTCAATACAGTATAATTCGGGCTGCAAAAATACAAATAATAATCCAATATATCAAACCAATATCTTTTTTTATTTTTTGTTCTCTATTTGTTGGCCTAATAAAGAAATTAAAGATAAATAATTCCGTAAAATTGATTTAAACAAAGAATATAATATTGCAAACCACAAAAAAGATAAAAAAAGAACACCCAAGATGATATCAATATACCGTATTAGACATCAACTTAGGTGTTCTTAAATGATATTCAATAGATCATTTCGTGAAAGGAACTATGATTCCGTATAATCAATTACAGTTCTCTTATTAGCCAAAGCCCTATCGTATTCCTCTTTAGAGCCAACAATGATTTTTTCAAATTCACGTTGCCCAGTTCCTGCAGGAATTAAATGACCACATATTACATTTTCTTTCATACCCTCTAAACGATCAACTTTACCATTTATCGCAGCTTCATTTAAGACTTTAGTTGTCTCTTGGAATGATGCTGCCGACATAAAGCTAGATGTTTGTAAAGCAGCACGAGTGATACCTTGTAATATTTGGGTAGATGTTGCTGGTATAGCATCACGAACTTCGACAAGTTTCAAGTCACGACGTTTTAACATACTGTTTTCATCTCTCAACTTACGTGCAGTAACAATTTGTCCAGCTTGTAAAGTTTGAGAATCACCAGATTCAACTACAACCTTTTTACCCCAAATTCGGTCGTTTTCCTCCATAAAGTCAAGCTTATCAACCACTTGTTGTTCCAAGAAGCGAGTATCACCAGGTTCATCAATCTGTACTTTTCGCATCATCTGACGCACAATTATCTCAAAATGCTTGTCGTTAATTTTCACACCTTGAAGCCTGTATACATCCTGAACCTCGTTAACTATGTATTCTTGAACTGCAGTAGGGCCCTTAATAGCCAAAATATCAGATGGAGTTGTGGCACCATCAGATAATGGAGTTCCTGCCCGAACATAATCATTTTCCTGAACTAGAATTTGTTTAGAAAGAGCAACTAAATATTTCTTAACCTCTCCAGTTTTTGAGGTGACAATAATTTCACGATTTCCTCTTTTAATTTTCCCCATACTAATCTCTCCGTCAATTTCTGAGACCACTGCCGGATTTGATGGATTACGGGCTTCAAAAAGCTCTGTTACACGGGGCAATCCTCCAGTAATATCACCAGCCTTACCTACAGCGCGAGGGATCTTAACTATTACCTCACCTGCCTTGACCTTTTGTCCATTTTCAATAACGACGTGTCCACCCACAGGAAGATTATATGTTCTAATCAAATCACCACTCTCAGATATTACATGAGCAGATGGGACTTTAGTTTTATCTTTAGATTCAATTATGATTATTTCTCTAAGACCAGTTGCTTCGTCTGATTCAACTTTATAAGTAATATTCTCAATCACCCCTTCAAAATCAATTCTACCTGTAGCTTCAGTAATGATAACAGCATTAAAAGGATCCCATTTAGCAATAACCTTACCTTTATTTACTATATCACCGTCTGCGGCGTAAAGTTTTGAACCATAAGGAACATTATGAGTTGATAAAACAATATTCGTATTTACATCTATGAAGCGAACCTCAGCTAAACGTCCAACAACGACTTTAGCAGCCTCACCACTCTCATCAACAACATCAACCGTTCTAAGTTCTTCAAACTCTAGGCGCGAATCATTCTTAGCCACTATACTTGCATTTGCAGCTATATTAGCTGCAGTTCCTCCAGCGTGGAAAGTTCTCAATGTTAACTGTGTACCCGGCTCACCAATTGATTGTGCGGCAATAACACCAACCGCCTCACCTTTCTGAACCATACGGTTAGTCGCTAAATTTCTTCCGTAACATTTGGCGCAAACTCCCTTTTTAGATTCACAAGTTAATACCGAACGTATTTCGACACTCTCTATTGGAGATTCTTGAATTTTTTTCGCGATATCTTCTGTAATTTCTTCTCCACCAGCAACTAATAACTCTCCAGTAGTAGGATGAATAATATCATGTACAGATACTCTTCCTAAAATACGTTCATACAAAGTAGCAATAATATCATCATTATTCTTCAAGTCCATGCATACAAGACCACGAAGTGTGCCACAGTCTTCTTCATTAATAATAACATCGTGCGAAACGTCAACTAAACGACGAGTTAGATACCCTGCATCCGCTGTTTTGAGAGCTGTATCAGCAAGACCTTTACGGGCACCGTGAGTAGAAATAAAATACTCCAATACAGATAATCCCTCTTTAAAGTTTGACAAGATAGGATTTTCAATAATCTGTCCGCCCTCGGCACCTGCTTTCTGAGGCTTAGCCATAAGACCACGCATACCAGAAAGCTGTCTAATCTGCTCTTTTGATCCACGAGCACCAGAATCAAGCATCATATACACTGAATTAAAACCTTGATCATCAGATGAGATCGTTTTCATTAGTATATTTGAAAGTTCAGAGTTCACGTGTGTCCATATATCAATAACCTGATTATAACGTTCGTTATTTGTAATGAACCCCATATTATAGTTACTAATTACTTGCTCAACTTCATCATACCCTCTTTGTACAAGTGTTTCCTTTTCCTCAGGAATAATAATATCATCTAAGTTAAATGAAAGGCCACCCTTAAATGCCATTCGATACCCTAAATCTTTTATACCATCTAGAAAATCTGCAGTTTTTGCAACTCCGCATTTTTTTATAACATCACCAATGATTTCTCTTAAGGATTTTTTAGAAATAATGGTATTGATATAACCAACCTCTGCAGGTACAATTTCATTAACAATAACACGTCCAACAGACGTTTCACGCAAAACATCCACAATGTTGCCATTCTCGTCTAAATCCTTTACAATAACTTTGATTGGAGAATGAATATCGACTTTCCCTTCATTGTAAGCAATCATCGCCTCTTCAGGTCCATAAAAGATGAGTCCTTCACCTTTTGCCCCTTTACGAAGTTTAGTGATATAGTATAATCCAAGAACCATGTCTTGAGAAGGAACAGTAATTGGAGCTCCATTGGCGGGATTTAAGATATTATGTGAAGCAAGCATCAACATCTGCGCTTCCAATATGGCTTCATTACTTAAAGGTAAATGAACAGCCATCTGGTCACCATCAAAGTCTGCATTAAAAGCAGTACAAGCGAGCGGATGCAACTGAATTGCTTTGCCTTCAATCATCTTAGGTTGAAATGCCTGAATACCCAGTCTATGCAAAGTTGGTGCACGGTTTAACAGCACTGGATGTCCTTTCATAACATGTTCCAAAATATCCCAAATAACAGGTTCTTTGCGATCAACAATTTTCTTCGCAGACTTTACTGTTTTAACAATACCTCTTTCTATTAGCTTTCTAATAACAAAAGGTTTATAAAGTTCTGCTGCCATTAATTTCGGAATACCACACTCGTGCATTTTTAATTCTGGTCCCACTACAATAACAGAACGGGCAGAATAATCAACACGCTTACCAAGCAAGTTCTGACGAAAACGCCCTTGTTTACCCTTAAGGCTATCTGACAAAGATTTTAATGGTCTATTTGCATCCGTCTTTACGGCACTTGATTTGCGAGAATTATCAAATAAGGAATCAACTGATTCTTGTAACATACGTTTTTCATTACGCAAAATTACTTCAGGAGCCTTTATCTCAATAAGTCTCTTAAGACGATTATTTCTAATTATAACTCTTCTATAAAGATCATTCAAGTCAGAAGTAGCAAACCTTCCCCCATCAAGAGGAACTAATGGACGTAATTCAGGAGGAATAACAGGAACAATCCTCACAACCATCCATTCAGGTTTATTACGCCCTCTTGAAATACGGAATGATTCAACAACTTGTAAACGTTTTAATGCTTCATTCTTACGTTGCTGAGAGGCGTCATTCCCCGCGCGATGTCTCAACTCATATGATAAAGCATCTAAGTCAAGACGAGAAAGTAAGTCATAGATAGCATCCGCACCCATCTTAGCAATAAACTTATTCGGATCATTATCTTCCAAATACTGATTTTCTTTAGGAAGAGTGTCTAGAATATCCAAATATTCTTCTTCTGAAAGCAAATCATATGCAGCAATACCGTCTTCTGATTTCACACCAGGCTGTATAACTACGTATCTTTCATAATAAATTATTGAATCAAGTTTTTTGGTTGGCAAGCCTAACAAATAACCTATTTTATTAGGTAAAGAACGGAAATACCATATATGAGCAACGGGCACGACCAATTGTATGTGTCCCATTCGTTCACGTCTTACTTTCTTTTCCGTAACTTCAACGCCACAACGATCACAAACGATACCTTTGTAACGAATACGCTTATATTTTCCGCAATGACACTCGTAATCTTTGATTGGTCCAAAGATTCTTTCGCAGAACAGTCCATCGCGTTCAGGCTTATATGTACGGTAATTTATAGTTTCAGGTTTTAAAACCTCACCACTCGAATTTTCAAGAATTTCCTCAGGGGAAGCCAAACCAATTGAAATCTTCGAGAAATTACTCTTTATCTTATTTTCTTTTCTAAAAGCCATATAACATTTATTTTAAAATGTGCTAAAGATTCACTATTCTAAATTAATACTTAACCCTAGACCCCTTAATTCATGCAACAACACATTTAAAGACTCTGGTATCCCAGGCTGAGGCATTGGTTCGCCTTTTACAATAGCTTCGTACGCTTTAGAACGGCCAACAACATCATCCGATTTAATCGTTAGAATTTCCTGTAAAATATGAGATGCACCAAATGCTTCAAGAGCCCACACTTCCATTTCTCCAAAACGTTGACCACCAAATTGTGCTTTACCACCGAGAGGCTGCTGAGTAATTAGAGAATAAGGACCAATAGAACGAGCATGCATTTTATCTTCTACCATGTGTCCTAACTTCAACATGTAAGTCACACCAACTGTAGCAGGCTGATCAAACATCTCTCCAGTACCTCCATCACAAAGATATGTTTTACCAAAACGAGGTAAACCGGCTTTATCTGTCCACTGTGTTATATCTTCTAGAGAAGCACCATCAAAAATAGGAGTAGCAAATTTAATACCTAGTTTTTTACCTGCAGAGCCTAAGACAGCTTCAAAAATCTGTCCTAAGTTCATACGCGAAGGCACACCAAGCGGATTAAGCACAATATCTACAGGAGTACCATCTGATAAGAATGGCATATCTTCTTGGCGAACTACACGAGAGACAATACCTTTATTCCCGTGACGACCAGCCATCTTATCACCAACACCAATTTTGCGCTTTTTAGCAACATATACTTTAGCCATCTGAATTATACCAGCTGGTAATTCATCACCAATTGTTATACTAAATTTCTTACGTTTTAAATCAGCATCTAATTCTTTATATTTTTTCAAATAATTTAGAACTAAATCTCTAATTAATTCATTTGTATGCAAATCCGAAGTCCAGTTGCTTAATTGGATCGAATTAAAGTCTAGTGTTTCGAAATCAATAGGACTAAACTTAGAACCTTTAGCAATAACTTCAGCTCCCAAATAATCCTTAACACCAAGTGACACTTTACCTTCTGTCAGAGTTGATAGTTTCTTTACCAATATAGTCTTAAGATTTGCCACCTTTGATTCAAACTCATCATCTATTTTGGGTAATAGAGCTTTATCAGCAAGTTTAGAGCTTCTACTCTTAATTACGCGTGAGAATAATTTCTTATCAATAACAACTCCCTTCAAAGAAGGAGAAGCTTTCAGCGATGCATCTTTAACATCACCAGCCTTATCACCAAAAATGGCACGTAACAGTTTTTCCTCAGGCGAAGGATCTGATTCTCCTTTAGGAGTAATTTTACCGATAAGAATATCACCAGGTTGTATATTTGCACCAACACGAACTATACCATTTTCATCTAGGTCTTTAGTTGCTTCCTCACTAACATTAGGTATATCAGAAGTTAATTCTTCCATACCTCTTTTCGTTTCCCTTACTTCAAGAGAATATTCCTCTACATGGACAGAAGTCAAAAGGTCTTCACGCACAACACGTTCGTTTAGAACAATAGCATCCTCGTAGTTGTATCCTTTCCAAGGCATATAGGCCACTAATAGATTCTTTCCGAGAGCTAATTCTCCCTTTTCTGTAGAATATCCTTCCGTTAGGATTTGACCTTTAGTTACTCTTTGACCTTTTTCACAAATAGGTCTAAGGTCTATAGTCATGTTCTGGTTGGTTTTCCTAAATTTAGGAATTTTGTATTCCTTCAGAGCTGGCTCAAAACTTACAAATTCCGCCTCGGGTGTTCTATCATATAATATACTTATTGTTGTAGCATCAACAAATTCAACCATACCATCACCTTCAGCAGCTATTTGAGTTCTCGAATCCTTAACTAATTGCTTTTCAATACCAGTACCCACAATAGGCGCTTCACTTTTAAGAAGCGGAACAGCCTGTCGCATCATATTAGAACCCATCAAAGCTCGGTTAGCATCATCATGTTCCAAGAAAGGAATTAGAGATGCAGCAATTGATGCTATTTGTTGTGGTGCAACATCCATTAGTTCTACTTCAGAAGGATCAACAACAGGATAATCAGCATCTTGTCTTGATTTGACTCTATTACGAATAAAAGCACCTTCATCGTTTAGTGGAGCATTTCCTTGAGCAATAATTTTGGCTTCCTCTTCTTCAGCAGTTAGATAAATAATTCCTTCAGGTGAGATATCTACCTTACTATCCTTGACTTTACGATACGGTGTTTCAATAAAACCAAGTTCGTTGATCTTTGCGTAAACACACAAAGATGATATCAAACCAATATTCGGGCCTTCAGGAGTCTCGATAGGGCAGAGACGGCCATAATGGGTATAATGCACGTCACGAACCTCAAATCCGGCCCTCTCTCTAGACAAACCACCAGGGCCTAAAGCTGACATACGTCTCTTATGAGTAATTTCAGCAAGAGGATTCGTTTGGTCCATAAATTGAGACAAAGCATTTGTCCCGAAAAACGAATTTATAACAGAAGAAATCGTCTTCGCATTAATTAGATCTATAGGCGTAAACACCTCATTATCTCTAACATTCATACGTTCACGAATAGTTCTAGACATTCTCGCAAGACCTACAGCAAATTGATTAGACAACTGCTCCCCAACAGTCCTTACACGGCGATTACTCAAATGGTCAATGTCATCAACATCGGCCTTAGAGTTAATCAATTCTATCAGATATTTTATTATTTCAATAATATCTTCTTTCGTCAACACTTTGACGTCCATAGCAGTTGAAAGATTCAACTTTTTGTTGATCCTATATCTTCCAACATCGCCAAGATCATATCTTTTTTCTGAGAAGAATAAATTATTAATAACTTCTCTAGCACTTGCATCATCAGCTGGATCTGCATTACGCAACTGCCGATAGATATACAAAACAGCCTCTTTCTCAGAGTTACTAGGATCTTTTTGGAGTGTATTATATATAATTGAATAATCAGATTGATTGGGCTCATCCTTATGTAAAAGAATATTCTGCACGCCTGATTCTATAATTTCGTCTACATGTTCAGCTGACAAAATCGTTTCGCGATCAATGATAACTTCGTTACGCTCAATAGAAACCACCTCACCGGTATCCTCATCTACAAAATCTTCAATCCAAGTCTTCAACACCCTAGCGGCCAACTTTCTTCCAATGACTTTCTTTAAGTTAGACTTATTAACCTTTACATCTTCAGCAAGATTAAAGATTTCTAGAATATCTTTATCATTTTCAAATCCTATAGCACGTAAAAGAGTCGTAACTGGAAGCTTCTTCTTACGATCAATATAAGCATACATAACATTATTAATGTCAGTTGCGAATTCAATCCATGATCCTTTAAAAGGAATTATACGTGCTGAATATAGCTTGGTACCATTTGCATGCACACTTTGACCGAAAAACACTCCAGGAGATCTATGTAATTGAGAGACAACAACACGCTCAGCTCCATTTATAACAAATGTAGCTTTATCAGTCATGTAAGGTATTGGACCTAAAAACACATCTTGAATAACAGTATCAAAATCCTCATGATCAGGATCTGTACAGTATAATTTAAGCTTAGCTTTTAATGGCACGCTATATGTAAGCCCTCGCTCTATACAATCATCAATTGTATAACGCGGCGGATCAATATAGTAATCCAAAAACTCAAGAACAAAGTTATTCCTTGTGTCAGCTATAGGGAAATTCTCAGCAAACACCTTATATAATCCCTCATTCTTACGTTTTTCGGGAGGAGTATCTAACTGTAAAAAGTCTTTAAATGACTTCAATTGCACCTCTAAGAAATCCGGATATTCTAAAGGATTCTTTATGGAAGCAAAATTAACTCGTTGATTTACTGTATTTGAAGACATCTGTCAATGAATTTGTAGAACTTAATTTTAAATATATACACAAAAAGGTTAAGAATCCTCTTGTAAAGGATTCTTAACCGAACTACCTGATAAACAGGCAAATGTTATTTAAGTTCAACCTCAGCTCCAGCTTCTTCCAATGCTTTCTTCAATGATTCTGCTTCGTCTTTAGCCAAACCCTCTTTAACTACGCTAGGAGCTCCGTCAACCATATCCTTAGCTTCTTTCAAACCAAGTCCACAAGTTTCTTTAACAGCTTTAACTACTTGAAGTTTAGCTGCACCAGCGCTCTTTAATACTACGTCAAAAGAAGTCTTTTCTTCTACGGCAGGACCAGCAGCAGCTGGACCAGCAGCAACTGCAACAGCTGCAGCAGCTGGTTCAATACCATATTCTTCTTTAAGGATAGTTGCAAGTTCATTAACTTCCTTTACTGTCAAGTTAACTAATTGTTCTGCAAAAGCTTTCAAATCTGCCATTTTTGTATGATTTTAATGTTTAAATACGATTTTGTTTTGAATTATCTATCACCAAGAGTTTTGAGTACCCCGTGAATGGTGTTTCCACCGGATTGAAGAGCGGAAATAACGCTTTTCGCAGGTGATTGCAACAAAGCAATAACGTCTGCAATAACTTCATTCTTGCTCTTGATACTAATCAATGCATCTAATTGATCTGCACCTATATAGAAACCTTCTTCAGCATAAGCAGCCTTTAATCCAGGTATTCCATCTTTAGCAACCTCTTTTAAAAGCTTTGCCGGAGCGTTTGCAGTATTGCAAAACATCACAGACGTAGCACCTTTTAAAGAGTTGTACAATGGAGAATAATCCAAATCCAAAGACTCAAGAGCTTTATGCAACAAGGTATTCTTTACTACAACAAGCTTAATATCTGCTTTGTAACAAGCTCTTCTGAGTGCACTTGTAGATGCAGCATTCATAGCAGTCATATCAACTAAATAGAAATGACCATACTCGCTAATAGTAGCAGTTAACTGCTCAATAATTGTATTTTTATCTTCCTTTCTCATTGTTCCTCCATTAATTAGATTTCCTCAATTGACTTCGGATCTATCTTAATTCCAGCACTCATAGTACTTGAAAGATAAATACTCTTAATATATGTACCTTTGGCTGCAGTAGGTTTAAGCTTATTTAAAGTCGCAATAAATTCTTTGGCGTTATCGCGGATCTTATCAACTTCAAATGAAACTTTTCCAATTGAAGTATGAACAATACCGCTCTTATCAACCTTAAAATCAATTTTACCTTGCTTAACTTCTTTAACAGCTTTAGCAACATCCATAGTTACAGTACCACTTTTGGGATTTGGCATTAAGCCACGAGGTCCTAAAACACGACCTAGAGCACCAATTTTCCCCATAATAGAAGGCATAGTAATGATAACATCAATATCAGTCCATCCTCCTTTGATCTTCTCAATATATTCATCAAGACCAACATAGTCAGCACCAGCTTCTTTTGCAGCAGCTTCAGCATCAGGTGTACACAATACCAAAACACGTACTTCTTTACCTGTTCCATGAGGAAGTGAAACAACACCTCTCACCATTTGGTTTGCCTTGCGAGGATCCACACCTAATCGCACATCAATATCTAAAGACGCATCAAATTTAGTAAAAGTAATCTCTTTTACCAAAGACGCAGCCTCTTTCAGTGAATATGCTTTCCCTGCTTCAATTTTTTCTGCAGCCAACTTTTGATTTTTTGTAAGTTTACCCATTCGAATTGAAGTTAATTAGTTATTATTAGGGAAATCCCCTTTTACTGCGATACCCATACTTCTAGCAGTACCAGCAACCATCTTCATAGCCGCTTCAATGGTAAAGCAATTCAAGTCAACCATTTTGTCTTGAGCAATCGTACGAATCTGTTCCCAAGTTAATTCAGCAACTTTTTTACGATTAGGCTCAGCAGAACCACTCTTAACTTTAGCAACTTCAAGTAATTGAATTGCTACAGGAGGAGTTTTGATTACAAAATCAAAAGACTTGTCTGCGTAGTAAGTGATAATAACAGGTAAAATCTTACCTGCCTTATCTTGGGTTCTGGCGTTGAATTGCTTGCAAAATTCCATTATGTTAATACCTTTAGAACCCAAAGCAGGTCCAACAGGGGGAGATGGATTTGCCGCGCCTCCTTTAATCTGTAATTTGATTAGTCCAGCAACTTCTTTAGCCATTTCTTTATTGAATTTATATATTTATTAATTAAGAACAAATACAGCGTAACACCTGCACTATTCTTTTTCAACTTGCATAAAGCCTAATTCCAATGGAGTTTTACGTCCAAAGATCTTAACCATGACCTTAAGTTTCTTCTTTTCACTATTAACTTCCTCAATGATACCACTAAATCCGCTAAAAGGTCCAAAAGTTACTTTTACAGTTTCCCCTACAACATAAGGAATATTTAATTCCTCATTTGAATCTTGTAGTTCATCAACTGTACCAAGTATACGATTCACTTCTGATTGTCTCAAAGGGACAGGTTTCTCCGACCCTCCTAAAAAACCGATCACATTAGGAGTATTTCTTAAGTGATGAGAAACCTCACCAACCAAAGCAGCCTCCACTAAAACATAACCAGGCAAATAGCTTCTTTCTTTCACTATTTTTTTTCCATTACGAACCTGATATACTTTTTCAGTAGGAATCAATACCTGAGACACATACTCACCAAGGTCGCTGTTTTTAATATCAGCTTCAAGATACTCTTTAACCTTAGCTTCTTTTCCGCTTATGGCACGTAATACGTACCATTTCTTTTCAATCTCAGACATTTAATTCTAATTTTTAATGTGGGTAAATAAGTTTTTCCATTAAAGTCTGGAAACAGGAGTCCATCGCAAAAACTACCAATGCAATAAGTAGGGAAGCATATAAAACAACTACTGCACTGCTAGTTAATTCAGAATACGTCGGCCACGATACTTTATGAACAAGTTCGTCGTAAGACTCTTTAATATAAGCAACTACTTTTTTCATTTCAAAAATATTAGCACGGGAGGAGAGGATCGAACTCCCGACACCCGGTTTTGGAGACCGGTGCTCTACCAACTGAGCTACTCCCGTGGATAAAAATCAGTCCTCGAGCTTATTAGCTCAAGAACTGATCCATATATTAATTACAGAATTTCAGTAATCTGACCTGCACCAACTGTACGTCCACCTTCGCGGATAGCGAAACGCAAACCGATGTTAAGAGCAACTGGATAGATCAATTCTACAGTGATAGTTACGTTATCACCTGGCATTACCATTTCAGTTCCTTCTGGCAAAGTGATTTCGCCAGTACAGTCCATAGTACGCAAGTAGAATTGAGGACGATATTTGTTATGGAATGGAGTGTGACGTCCACCTTCTTCTTTCTTCAAGATATAAACCTCAGCTTTGAAAGAAGTATGAGGAGTAATCTTGCCTGGGTGGCACATTACCATACCACGTCTGATTTCGTTTTTGTCAACGCCACGAAGCAAAAGACCAACGTTATCACCAGCTTCACCTTGATCAAGAAGTTTACGGAACATTTCCACACCAGTAACAACTGATTTTTTGTTTTCTGATCCCAAACCGATAATCTGAATTTCGTCTCCTACTTTAACGATACCAGCTTCGATACGACCAGTAGCAACTGTTCCACGACCTGTGATTGAGAATACATCCTCAACAGGCATCAAGAATGGTTTATCAACATCACGAGGAGGAAGTGGGATCCATGTGTCAACAGCATCCATCAACTCCATAACCTTCTCTTCCCATTTTTCAACACCATTCAATGCACCAAGTGCAGAACCACGGATAACAGGAGTATTGTCACCATCGAAATTATAGAAAGAAAGCAATTCTCTCATTTCCATTTCAACAAGTTCCAACATTTCTTCATCATCAACCATATCACATTTGTTCATGAAAACGACCAATTTAGGAACGTTTACCTGACGAGCCAAAAGGATATGTTCGCGAGTCTGAGGCATAGGACCATCAGTAGCAGCAACTACAATGATAGCACCGTCCATCTGAGCAGCACCAGTAACCATGTTCTTAACGTAGTCAGCGTGACCCGGACAGTCTACGTGAGCGTAGTGACGGTTAGCTGTTTGATACTCAACATGTGAAGTATTAATAGTAATACCTCTTTCTTTTTCTTCAGGAGCGTTATCGATCTGATCGAAAGACTTAACTTCTGAAAGACCTTTTTTTGCTAATACAGTAGTAATAGCAGCGGTCAATGTGGTCTTACCGTGGTCTACGTGACCAATAGTACCAATGTTAACGTGCGGTTTGGTACGTTCAAATTTCTCTTTAGCCATAGCTTTACTTGTTATTTATTTGATTAATAATCAGCACTTACATTTTACTGAGCTGTTACCGGGACTTGAACCCGGGACCTCTTCCTTACCAAGGAAGTGCTCTACCACTGAGCTATAACAGCAAGAAATAAGAGCGGAAGACGGGGCTCAAACCCGCGACCCTCAGCTTGGAAGGCTAATGCTCTATCAACTGAGCTACTTCCGCAATTCTTGCCAGAGATTACACTCATCGCAATGTGGGCAAAGATGGATTCGAACCACCGTAGGCGTAAGCCAGCAGATTTACAGTCTGCCCCATTTGGCCACTCTGGTATTTGCCCTACATTTGAGCCTCTTGTCGGATTCGAACCAACGACCCCGAGATTACAAATCACGTGCTCTGGCCAACTGAGCTAAAGAGGCATACACTAAAAAGCAACCGTTACGTTCTATTGCGAGCGAAACGGCTGCAAATTTAGATATTTATTTCTTTATCGCAAAACATTTGCGGAGTTTTTATTTATTTCTAAGCTTTTCCTTGTGCTTAACCAATTGCTTCTCCAAAGCCTCAAGCGCTTCGTCAACAGATTGTTCAAAAGAATCACATACTTTACTTGCATAAAATTCGCCATTAGGAACTATCATTTTAATTCCAGCTTCTTTGTTTTCTGCGGATTCAGGCTTAACAACCTTTAGTTGAACTTCAACTACTTTTATATCATCATGAAACCGTTCCAGTTTCAACGCCTTCTTCTGAATAAATGACTGCAATTGTTCCGAAGCATCAAAATGAATTGATTGAATTCTTACTTCCATAATAACCTCCTTTTTTTATGACCTCGGATGGGCCTGTTTATACACCTTTTTTAGTTCCTCAAAAGTAGAATGCGTGTAAACTTCAGTCGCCGCCAGACTTGCATGTCCAAGCAATTCTTTAACAACATTAAGTTCTGCTTCATTATTTAGCATCGAAGTTGCAAAAGTATGCCGCAAGACATGGGGACTTCTTTTCTTCATGCAAACCACTTTAGAAAGAGCTCTTTTAACTATATTATAGACCAAAGTAGCATACATACGCTTTCCATCAACAGTTACAAAGAAAGCATCAGTTTGTAAATCATCCAACTGACTTCTTTTTAAAAGATACTCTTCTATGTCTTTTTTCAGTTCTCCCGCAAAAGGAACAAGACGTTGCTTATTTCTCTTACCAGTCACCTTGAGAAGAGACAAACCCAAATCAACATCTCTCAGATTCAAATTTATCAATTCAGATCTTCTGATTCCGGTGCAATAAAACACCTCAATAATCAAACGATCTCTCATAGGCGCAAAACCGTCGCCAAAATCCACTTCATCTAAAAGTCGGTCCACATCAACTGGCTTCAGAAATATCGGTAGTTTTTTCTCCAATTTGGGAGAGTTCAAACCACTAAGAGGATTTCGATCTATTTTATTCAGACGAAGAAGATACTTATAAAAAGACCTCAAAGAACTCAGCTTCCTTTTCACAGAGGCAGCAGAATATCCTTTGTCCATCAGAACAACAATCCATTCCCTGATCAGCAAAGAATCAACCAAACAAGGACTAAAAGAAGTCCCCTTTTCCTCGACAAAAACTCCAAACTGAAGAATATCACATTGATAACTTTGAATCGTCTTATCAGAGTAACATTTTTCCAGTCTGAGGTAGTCAAGAAAAAGATTAATCAATTCCATATCATTGCATCTATAATTACGCAACGAATATAAGAAAGAAAATCAATAATTCAAAAGGAAACCTGAAATATTAATCTTCAACCTGCTGAAGTTTCTGTACGTAAACAGCATGTTCTTTCTTAAGTCTTTTAACCACAGAGGGTTTATCAAACTGCTGTCTGCTTCTTAATTCTTTAACTATTCCAGTTTTCTCAAATTTTCTTTTAAATTTCTTCAGCGCTTTTTCAATGTTTTCGCCTTCTTTTACAGGTACTACAATCATTTTAATATTATTAATGTTATGGTTTATAATTCGCTGTTAAATTGCGGGGCAAAATTACACATACTTTCCTTATTCACAAAACTTTCTGCAAATATTTCTTTCTAACTAACAGAATATTATGTATATAGATAGAATATTGGCAGTCTATAATCCATATATTATATGGGATTAATTAAATTCTTATCTTTGCAAAACATGTAATTACCTAAATTATACAGTATTACGCAGTATGATTACAATAGAAAAAATAGCCAGACTTAGGGAACAGATGAAACGTCTGAATCTGGCAGCATTTATTATCCCAAGCAGCGATCCTCACTTAAGTGAATATGTAGCTCCTCATTGGAAAAGCCGCGAATGGCTTTCCGGTTTTACAGGATCTGCAGGTACCATTGTAATAACAAGCCATAAAGCAGGCTTATGGACTGACTCCAGGTATTATATACAAGCTGAAAAGCAGATCCAAGGTTCCGGAATTGAATTGCACAAAGAAGGGCTCCCTGCAACACCTACTATACCAGAGTATCTTATCAGAGAACTTCAACCAAATGAAATAGCAGGCATAGATGGTTCCTTGTTTTCAGTGAATGCAGTCAGATCCATGCAAACAGCCCTGAGCAAGTATGGAATTAAGCTTCACACCAAACACGATCCACTCAAAGAAATATGGAAGGATCGTCCGGGCGCACCAACTAACAAAGCCTATATTTACCCAACGAAATATGCAGGTAAAAGCTGTTCCGAGAAGCTTATACTCATACGAGAAGAGCTTAGGAGAAATGAGGTGGATGCTTTGTTAACCAGCGCATTGGATGAGATATGCTGGACATTAAATTTACGAGGAAGCGATGTAAAGCATACACCTGTGTTCATCAGCAACCTTATCATCACACCACAAAGCGCCCACCTTTTCATTGACCCGGCCAAAAGAACGAAAGAAGTAGATGATTATTTAATAGAGAGCCAGATTCATATACATGATTACGACTCCATTCACAACTTCCTGAACACCCTTCAAAGTGACAAATTACAATTTGACCCTTCAAAGACCAACTACAATCTTTATTCTCATTTGCCATCTTCATGCCAAACCAATGAGAAAGAAAGTCCAATTGCATTGTTGAAAGCTGTTCGCAATACGGAAGAGATCAAAGGCATACACCACGCCATGATTAAAGATGGCATTGCACTAGTTAAGTTTCTTCATTGGCTGGAACAAGCTGTTCCAACGGGCAAAGAGACAGAGGTCAGCATTGATCAGAAGCTATACGAATACAGAGCCAGCCAAGAATTGTTTATAGACAGAAGTTTTGATACGATAGCCGGGTACAAAGAAAATGCCGCCATTGTGCACTACTCGGCTACCCAGGAGAGCGACACATTATTGCAATCCAAAGGATTTCTATTACTTGATTCGGGAGCACAGTATTTTGATGGAACCACAGATATAACCCGAACGATTGCTCTAGGAGAACTCACCGACGAAGAAAAAAGAGACTATACCCTAGTACTCAAAGGACATATTGCACTGTCATTGGCCAAGTTCCCCTCAGGAACAAGAGGAGCACAACTCGATGTACTTGCCAGAATGCCTTTGTGGCAAAACAACATGAACTTTTTGCACGGAACTGGGCATGGCGTAGGACACTTCCTAAGTGTACACGAAGGTCCGCAAAGCATCAGAATGAATGAAAACCCGGTCGTTCTACTTCCTGGAATGATTCTGTCAAATGAACCCGGAGTATATAAAAAGGACAGTCACGGCATTCGCACGGAAAACTTAATGCTAGTAGTTGAAGACGCTGAAGGTCTTTTTGGAACCTATTTAAAATTTGAAACCCTCACCTTGTGCCCAATATGCACCCAAGGAATTATCAAAGAACTACTTACAAGAGAAGAGATAATATGGCTCAACCAATACCATCAAACCGTATATTCCACCCTATCACCCTACCTCGATGAAAAAGAAGTATTGTGGTTAAAAGATAAAACTCACGAGATTTAAAATTAAAGATATGGCAATAATAAAATCAGTAAGAGGGTTTACCCCTGAATTTGGAGAGAATTGTTTTCTGGCCGATAACGCTGTGATTATAGGAGATGTAAAAACCGGAAAAGATTGCAGTTTCTGGTTTAGCACCGTTATCAGAGGAGATGTAAATTCAATCAGCATAGGAAATGGCGTAAACATTCAAGATGGAAGTGTACTGCATACCTTGTACCAAAAATCAACGATTGAAATTGGCAACTATGTATCGGTAGGACACAACGTAACCATACATGGAGCCAAGATCAAAGATTACGCACTAATTGGTATGGGATCAACCGTTCTCGACCATGTTGTTGTTGGCGAAGGAGCCATAGTAGCGGCCGGCTCCTTGGTACTCAGCAACACCGTAATTGAACCGGGAAGCATTTGGGGAGGCGTGCCCGCCAAATTCATTAAGAAAGTCGACCCCGAACAAGCCAAAGAGCTAAATGAAAAGATAGCCCACAATTATTTAATGTATTCGGACTGGTACAAATAACTGATCACAGCCAAATAAAAAGAATAGCCTCCAAGTTCAGCACATAACTTGGAGGCTATTTAATTCTGTATTTAGCTATCTTTAGAAATTAATCATCGACAACACCTTATCCGTTGCTCCGGCATTGTTTGTTACATAAAAACCCGCATTAGAACCGGTTTCTCTGTGAAAATGTTCATCTGTCAGAAACCGATCAAATAAAGAACCGAGCTCCTCATAGTTACTAATAGAAAAAGCCCCCTGCGCCTCTATCAACTGCTTAGCCTCCATAAATTTATGGTATTTCGGTCCAAATACAACCGGTATGCCATAAACCGCAGCTTCCAGAGTATTATGAATGCCAACGCCAAAGCCACCACCAATGTAAGCCACTTCACCATACCTATATATAGAAGACAATAAGCCAAAGCAATCAATGATCAAACAGTCGGCCTTCTGAACATTCCGTTCGTCAGCTCTCGTATATCTTACATAAGGACGTTTAAGTTTTGAAATAATCTCCACCAGATGATTTTCATCAATAACGTGCGGTGCAATGATCAGTTTCATTTCAGGATGCGTATTGAAATACTCCAAAAACAAATCCTCATCGGGCCCCCACGAACTACCGGCAACCAGAGTAAACGAATCACCTTTGAACTTCTCAACCAAAGGCAATTCCTTTGCCTCCTCCCTAATCTGCAAAACCCGGTCAAAGCGAGTATCACCCACAACCGTTACCTTGTTAATGCCGATCTTAGACAAGAAACGCCTAGAAGCTTCGTTTTGCACAAACAAATAATCAAAATTCTTCAGCACATTCCGGTAAGTACCGCCATACCACTTAAAGAAAATCTGATCCTTACGAAAAATAGACGATACACTATACACCGGAATTCTTCTTTTATTGAGTTCATCCAGATAATTCTTCCAGAACTCATACTTAATAAAAAAAGCCATTACCGGATTTGAAATATCTAAGAACTTCTTCACGTTACGCGGTTTATCAAAAGGCAGATAACAAACCACATCCGCTCCCCTGTAATTCTTACGCACCTCATAACCCGAAGGCGAAAAAAAGGTAAGCAATATCTTATAATCAGGATATTTTGCTCTGATTTTCTCAATTAGCGGCCGTCCCTGCTCAAACTCCCCTAACGAAGCAGCATGAAACCAGATATAACGGGCATCCTTTTCTATTTGTTGGCGAAGCAATTCATAAACAACCCAATGTCCCTTCATCATTTTGCGAGGCTTCCGGCTAAAGGGAGCCATGATATGAACAATCAGGTCGTAAATGCCAATTGCAAGATTATATAACATAGATCTTATTTCAAAATTTCAACAGCGCGTTTCATACGAGAAAGAGTTTCTTCCTTGCCTAAAACCCAAGATATATCAAACATGTGAGGACCTTTGCCCTCTCCTACTAAAGTTAGTCGGAACGCATTCATAATGTTTCCCGTGTGATACCCTTTGGCAGCAATCCAGTCCATAACAACCTTCTCCTGTCCCTCGATGCTAAAATCCTCGATAGCTTCGAGCACATCGGCCAGTTCGAGCATAGATTTAGCCGAATCCTCTTTCCAACGCTTTTTGACTGTTTTTTCGTCATATTCTGTCGGAGCCACGAAAAAGAAATCGCACACATCCCACAGTTCACTGACAAAACTCACACGCTCTTTCATCATTCCCACAATCGTTGCAACCTTTTCAAAAGGCGCCTCAACCCCGTGTGCTTTCAATATAGGAAGGAAAAGCGTGGCAACATCCTCGTTGCTCTTCTTCTGAATATATTGATGATTAAACCAGATGCCCTTTTTATAATCGAACTTAGCTCCCGCCTTGCTGCATCTGTTAAGGTCAAATAACTCAACCAGCTCCTGCATCGACATTAGTTCCTGATCGTTGCCCGGATTCCATCCCAACAAAGCCAAGAAATTGATTAAAGCTTCGGGCAGATAGCCTGCTTCCCGATATCCCGAAGATACGTCACCCGTTTTAGGATCTTTCCATTCCAGCGGGAACACCGGAAAGCCCAGACGATCACCGTCTCTTTTGCTCAACTTTCCATTACCTTCCGGTTTAAGCAACAACGGCAAATGCGCAAACTCAGGCATGGTATCTTCCCATCCGAAGGCACGGTATAACAATACATGCAACGGAGCCGACGGCAACCATTCCTCACCACGAATCACATGAGACACTTCCATCAAATGATCATCCACAATATTAGCCAAGTGATAAGTAGGCAATTCATCCGCTGATTTGTATAACACCTTATCATCAAGGATGGAAGAATTGATCACCACATCACCACGAATCAAATCGTGTACACATACATCCTCGTTCGGCTCAATCTTAAAACGAACAACATATTGTTTTCCTTCACTAATGAGCTCCTGCACGCGATCGGCCGACAAAGTCAGCGAATTTGTCATTGACAAACGTGTAGACGCGTCATATTGAAAATTAGACACTTCATTTCTTTTAGCTTCGAGTTCTTCGGGTGTATCGAAAGCAATGTACGCTTTGCCGTTATCCAACAAGATTTGTACATACTTCTTGTATATATCCCGACGCTCCGACTGACGATACGGGCCGTGATTTCCTCCAAAGCTTACCCCTTCGTCAAATTGAATTCCCAGCCAGGCAAATGATTCCAAAATGTATTCTTCAGCCCCTGGTACAAAGCGGTTTGAGTCCGTATCTTCTATACGGAAAATCAAATCACCACCCTGTTGACGGGCAAAAAGATAATTATACAATGCAGTACGCACACCACCAATGTGCAATGCCCCTGTGGGGCTGGGAGCAAAACGAACTCTTACTTTTCTTTCTGACATAATTGCTTTTGTATAGGTAAATCGCGGCAAAATTAAGCCTTTTTTTCCGATACTAATGTTTTTTTTTGTACTTTTCGCAAAAATTTCAACGAATATGAGTTATTTGAAGATAAAGAAAAGCTTTTCATACAGAGATTTACTATATAAAGTACTTGTCTTTGCAGGCACAGTAGCACTTATTGTCTATTTTCTTCCTCGTGAAGGGAAGTTCAGTTATCAGTTCGACCTTAATAAACCTTGGAAATACGGCCAACTGATGGCAACCTTCGACTTCCCTATTTACAAAGACGAAGCCGTAGTGAAAAAAGAGCAAGACAGCCTATTGGCTTCCTTCCAGCCCTACTATCGTTTAAACAAAACAGTTGAGAAGGACGCCGTAAGAAAGTTGAAAGAGAATTACAAGAAACACCTCAATCAAATTGTTCCCTCTGTGGGATACCTGCATCACCTGGAAAAAACATTGAAAGAAATCTATGCCAAAGGTATCGCATCAACGGAAGACATCAGTCAAATAAAAAAAGACAGCGTCACCTTCATCATGGTGGTGGAAGACAAACTGGCCAACCAACAACTGGCCGGTAATGTGTACAGCGTAAAGGAAGCCTACGAATACCTTTTGTCTGCCGACACCATTCATTATAAGAAAGAAATTCTTCGTCGGGGTTCTCTGAACGAATACGTTCTGCCCAATCTGACTTATGACAGTGAGAAAACCGAGGCAGCCAAAAAAGAACTCTTAGATAACTACTCCTGGGCAAACGGAGTGGTACAAAGCGGGCAGAAAATTATTGATCGCGGAGAAATCATAGATCAACGTACATATAACATTCTGGAATCACTGAAAAAAGAATCCATTAAACGAAGTGAGTCCATCGGACAAAAGCAATTAATTCTGGGAGGACAAATACTCTTCATCGGAATCCTGATGCTTTGTTTCATGCTCTACATGGAACTGTTCCGCAAAGACTATTATGAGCGAAAAGGCAGTATGCCCTTATTGTTCTCCCTCATCATGTTCTATTGCATCGTTACGGCGCTTATGATCAGCAACAACCTCTTTAGCATCTACATCATACCCTATGCCATGCTGCCCATTATCACGCGTATATTTCTAGATTCACGAACAGCCTTCATTACGCACGTTATCACCATACTGGCATGCTCCATTACACTTCGTTATCCGCACGAATTTATACTGCTTCAACTCACAGCCGGGTTGGTAGCCATATACAGTCTGCGAGAACTGTCACAACGCTCACAACTCTTCCGTACAGCCATACTAGTTATCGTGACTTACATCGTACTCTACTTCTCATTCGAACTGATAACAGAGAACGACCTGTCTAAGTTAAACCGCAGCATGTACATCTATTTCGTGATCAACGGCATATTGCTACTGTTCACCTACCCCCTGTTGTTCCTGCTCGAAAAGATATTCAGCTTTACCTCCAACGTAACCTTGGTAGAACTCTCAAACATCAATAACAACCTACTCAGACAACTGTCCGAAACAGTACCGGGAACCTTCCAACATTCACTGCAAGTAGCCAACCTTGCGGCAGAAGCAGCCATACGCATCGGTGCCAAAAGCCAGCTGGTACGTACCGGAGCCCTCTACCACGATATCGGAAAGATGGAGAACCCTGTTTTCTTTACCGAGAACCAATCGAGCGGCATCAACCCGCACGAAAAACTCAGTTACGAACAAAGTGCACAAATTGTAATCAGCCACGTAACCGATGGAGTTAAGCTGGCCGAGAAACACAACCTGCCCAAAGTCATTAAAGACTTCATCACCACCCACCATGGCAAGGGAAAAACCAAGTTCTTCTACATTTCATGGAAAAACGAACACCCCGACGAAGAACCCGATGAAGAACTCTTTACCTACCCCGGTCCCAACCCCTTCACCCGTGAAACCGCCATCCTGATGATGGCCGACGGAGTAGAAGCCGCTTCACGCAGCCTGCCCGAGTACACCGAAGAAAGCATTGGCAACCTGGTTGAAAAGATAATCGATTCGCAGGTAGAAGAAGGCTATTTCAAAGAATGTCCCATTACATTCAAAGACATAGCCATCATCAAAGGAGTGTTCAAAGAAAAGCTCAAAACCATCTACCACACCCGCATCAGTTATCCGGAGTTAAAGAAGTAAGTAAGCCGTCGCAAGCATCCTCTAGTATGTCGAGCACATACTCAAAACCTTGCGCACCGCCATAATACGGATCGGGAACATGATCGGCCTGCATACGAGTGCAGAAGTCGGTCATTCGGTGTATCTTGTCACAAGCCTCCAGAGAAGGAGCCCGTTCACGCAAATCATCAATGTTGCGATCATCCATGCCGATGATGAGATCGAACACCTCAAAGTCGTCCGTTTTCACCGGGCGAGACCGATGTATCAGGTTATACCCTCGGCGAGCGGCATGCGCACGCATTCGGGAATCGGACAATTCCCCCTGATGATAACTCAATATACCGGCCGAATCAATCTCGAACAAATCATTCACCCCCCTCTCTTCAATTAAGTGACGCATCACCCCCTCTGCTGCCGGAGAGCGGCAAATATTACCCAAGCAAACAAACAATATCTTTTTCTTCATACGCATTTACTATATTACATCGGATCCACATCATAATAAATGATAGCCGATTTAAAAAGTTCATTTTGCAACATCGCCAGTCGCGCATCATACAAAATCTCCCGTACCTTATTCATGGAAACATCATTCTCAATCTTCACCACCAGCTTCTTGATGTACAAAGTCTGTATCCTTGCCACCGGCGGTTTATCCGGACCAAGTACCCTGGTACCCAAAACCGTTTTTAACTTACCTGCCATCTCATCCGCCATCTTATCGAGCAACTCACTGTTTTTGTGTTTCATATACACATAAATAAGCCTAAAGAAAGGAGGATACTGAAACATCTTCCTCTCGGCCAACTGCCCTTGCGCCATCTCCTCGTACCGGTTATCAATGACCTGAGCAATCACCTCATGATCCATGCTCTTCGTCTGCAAAATAACCTTTCCCCTTTTATGCTTTCTCCCGGCCCGGCCCGCCACCTGCGCCATTAACTGAAAAGCCCGTTCGTAAGAACGAAAATCAGGATAATTCAACATCGTGTCCGCATTGAGTATTCCCACCACACTCACCCGGTCAAAGTCGAGACCTTTAGACACCATCTGCGTACCAATAAGAATACGCGTTCTGCCTTCCGTAAAATCAGCAATAATTTTTTCGTAAGCCGTTCGCGTGCGTGTAGTGTCCAAATCCATTCTTGCCACAGCAACATCGGGGAACAACAACTTGATGTCATCCTCAATTTTCTCCGTGCCAAAACCCCTGTGCAACAACTCCACACCCCCGCATGCCGGACAAACCGTGGGCACTTGATACGTGTATCCGCAATAGTGACAAGTCAGCTGATTCATCCCCTTGTGATACGTTAAACTCACATCACAATTCTTGCATTTGGGTACCCATCCGCACGTGCGGCACTCAATCATCGGAGCAAATCCGCGTCGGTTTTGAAACAAAATAACCTGTTCATCCCGTTGCAGCGCATCGGTAATCTCCTTGAGCAAAAGCGGAGAAAACGGCCCCGTCATTCGCTTCTTTCGGTACAACTCCTTGATGTCAACCGGCACAATTTCGGGAAGCTGAATCTCCTGAAACCTCTCTTTGATCTCCACCAAACCATACTTACCCGTCTGCGCGTTGAAATAACTCTCGATAGACGGCGTTGCCGTGCCCAGCAGTGTTTTGGCACCATACATAGAAGCCAATACAATGGCTGCGTTGCGTGCATGATAGCGCGGAGCCGGATCCTGCTGTTTATACGTATTTTCATGCTCCTCGTCGACAATGACCAGTCCCAACCTGCTGAACGGCAAAAAGACCGACGAGCGCACACCCAAAATCACATCATACGGTTCATTGCTCAACTGCTTCTGCCAAATCTCCACCCGCTCTGCATCGGGAAATTTAGAATGATACACACCCAGTTTGGAGCCAAACACACGCTGCAAGCGCTCTGTGATCTGAGTCGTCAACGCTATTTCGGGAAGCAAGTACAACACCTGCTTTCCCTGCGCCAGTGCATCGGCAATTAAGTGAATGTAAATTTCCGTTTTACCGCTTGACGTAACCCCGTGCAGCAAACAAACATTCTTTTGTTTGAAAGACTCCACCACCTCGGCATACCCTTTGCGTTGAAACTCATTCAGCGGATTTAAAGGCAACACATTGGCCAAAGCATTTGTTAAGCGTCCCACCTCAAAATCATACACCTCAAACAACCGCTTGTCAACCAATGCAGCAAACACATTGGCCGAAACATCGGCTTGCTTTAAAAGCTCCTTCTTGGAAACCTCTTTCAACGTTCCCGTTCCCATAAAGGCAGACAGTTCAAGGTATTTCATCAGCAAGGCCAATTGCTTAGGCGCCCTTCCCAGTTCAGTAAACAGAGCCTGCAACTTCTCCTCGTGAGCCACTTCGCTGCACAGGCGAACCCGCACTTCCGTGCGTGGTTTATAGTTTCGGCGTAACTCCTCCTTCACAAAAAGCGCCCCTTTATCGAGCAAAGATTTAATGACGGTCAGTATATTTTTTATTCCGCTGTCTTTCTCCAGTTTGCTTACGCACTGTTCATGTTCGGCAGACAGCAAGTCGAGAACCAATTGCTCCTTGGCCGACAAAGGCTGCAACGATTCAAAGTCGGGATTATATTCCACCATCGTTTCACTTTCGAGCTTCAGTCCCGAAGGCATGGCTGCCTTATAGACATCACCCAGGGGACACAAATAATAACCCGAAAGCCATTGCCAGAACCGATATTGAAGAGGCAACAACACAGGCGAATCATCCAGCACAGCAAACAACTCCTTTACTTCATACTCCGAAGGCGGACAATAATGCACATTGCTGATAATTGCCGTGTAATACTTCTTTCTCCCAAAAGGAACCACCACCCGGCAGCCCGCCTCAACAGACAGAGACAAGTCATCGGGAACGGCATACGTATAAGTTCCGTTCAGTGGCAAAGGCAATATAACATCTACATATTTTTTCATCGTAGAGCAAAGGTACAAAAAAGTTCTTATGTAAAGCAGCGTAGTATCAGCGCAAAAAAATAGAGGAGCCTAAACCCCTCTATCTTCGCATATCTATAAATTCTAAGAATTCTAGAACAAGTAAGCCACAGAAACCTGCCACATTTTTGATTTATAAGATTCACCATTAATGGCATCCCATGCACTAGAAGGACTATCAATCTTCGCCTTTGCCGAATCAGTTAACCCCATGTTGTAGTTAACACCCAACTGAAGATGTTTGAGTAACTTCACACCGGCACCCAGGTTTAGTGACACTTCGGACTTATCATAATCCAGCGAACCTTTCACCGAATCAAAAGTCAAGTCATCGTCAGAGTTCATATTAAAAAAGAAACTGGGACCGGCAGCGAAATAAAGACTGGCCAGACTACCTAATCCAATAGAATACTTCAGATTGATAGGAATCTCAACACCCTGTTGTTTGAAAGTCTTTTCTTTTGAAATATTACCTTCCTCATAAGAGAACTTCGTTCCTTTTTGAGCATACATCAAAGCACCATCAACACCTAATCCTATAATAGGTATTGTAATGTCTACCATCGGGCCAATAAAAAAGCCGGTATAATTATCTGCATTGCCTTTAGCATCCCATGCATCAGAAAGTGAAGCCGAAGCCAAATTCAAACCGCCTTTCACACCAAACTTAATTTGTGCTTTAGCCGGCATAGCCATAGCCAAACAAACAGTCACAGTAAAAAGAGTAATCCATTTTTTCATAAGTCATAAAGTTTAATATTTCTGCAAAAGTAAGAAATTCTTTTTAAGGAACGCCCTGCGAGCCCCTTTTGTTTACAATGTGAAACACAAAAAAAGCCCGGTAACAAATCACCAGGCTTCGTATTCTTTCTATCTATTGTAGTTTTAATACTCCTCTTCGTTAAAAAAGAAATCTTCTTTACTCGGATAATCGGGCCAAATATCTTCAATGCTTTCATAAATTTCACCCTCATCCTCCATTTCCTGAAGGTTTTCAATTACTTCAAGAGGGGCTCCCGACCGCATTGCATAATCGATAAGCTCATCCTTGGTAGCAGGCCAAGGTGCATCTTCCAATTTTGATGCTAATTCCAACGTCCAATACATAGTTTTACAGTATTTAAAATGTGAATATTATTCCTCTTTTTTTATATTTTCGGCAAAAGTATAATAAAATACTTCATTTGCAACGATTATTCCAAAATATTTCGTCTTTTTTCTCCAGAAAATTAATCCTACGTGATAAAACGAAAAGATAATCGGACAGACGGTTGATATAAGCCAATAAATTCTGATCAATAGTCAAATGATCCGTCAAAGCCAAGATACGCCTTTCGGCACGGCGGCAAACCGTTCGGCACACATGGCAGAAAGCCGAAGCCCTTGCACCACCGGGAAGTACAAAATTATTAATAGCCGGCAATCCGTTATCGGCTTCATCAATAGCCAGTTCTATTTTTTCCACATCCTCGGGCTTGATGATACTTACGGCATGCAAGTCGGTCTTCTCCTGATCCGTTGCCAGATAAGACCCCACACCAAAAAGCTTGTCCTGCACCACACGCAGAAACTCGGCATCACCCTCTTCAGTCAGATAAGTAATGAGCACCCCCAAATGAGCATTGAGCTCATCTACCGTGCCATAAGCCTCGAGCCGTGCATCCGTTTTCAACACCCGCGTACCCCCAATCAGTCCGGTACGTCCTTTGTCACCCGTCTTCGTATATACTAAACTTTTCTTCATATCATTGCTTATTAGTAAAAGATTAACAGCAGCCGCCTACTAAAAGTTGACCGTATAGTGTTGTTTTATCTTCTTTTTATCAAAGAAAACAATACCCAGGTCATAAAGATCAAACGTAATGCCCGTCCGCTCATCATCCTGCAATTTTTTCCAGCAAGCCTTCATCTCCTTGCCATAACCAATGCCCCGAAAAACATAGATTGATTGCAAAGAATGGCGACTCAGCAGATTGTCAAGAACCTGAGCAGTAAGCAAAGCAGCCTCGGCATCGACAAACAAAAAATCAATAGGCATTCCATCATTCAAAGAAACTTCCGAAAACGATTCGGCATATAAATAAGTAGCAGTCGTTTTGGCAGCTTGCAAATACACAGCAGCCGATGACCGCCTCCCCACATGCACGATCACATCGGGCTGAGCCATGTTAACCAATCGAAACAAAAGCCGGCTCACCTTTCGGCTCTCCCAGAAAAACATTCTCCCTTTGTTATGACGAGCCAGCTCCCTTTCTTGCATGGGCAATGTGCTGTATGCATAATAAGGAAGCCTTTCATAAATTACATTCGTAATAAAGTTAAAGGCAAAAGGCGAGTGCACTCCATAACCACAACGGTTACGGAAACGCGAAAGCCAGATAAACGGATGCTTCAATTTACGTATGATACTCATATACATAAAAAATAGGAGCACAAAGATACTATTTTTAAGTAATAACGAGGAGCCGATATAAAAAAACAGGTCCCGCAACTGCGAGACCTGAAACTAATATCCATCTAAAACAAACTTTAAGAGAGAATATATCGATTGTTATTGAAAACAATAAAAACCGCCAAATTAAGCCTTTTGTCGATACATTTAGGGTAAACGTCGAAGAGTAAGTCTTAATAAATGCATGATAAACGCATATATATTAATGTAATCAACGTTATGTTATCCTCTGTAATTCAACGGAATAAAGATACGAACAAAATAAATGATATGCAAACTATGTAAATATGAATTAATATTAAAAATAAAAGTTTGACTTCTTTTAAAGAATAGCAGTGCTTTGTTCCGCAAGGTCTCATAAAAAGTATGAAATAAAGTATCACCAAGTATCACCAACCTTGTAACAAACTGATAATCAGACAATTCTGGGTGACACTTGCCTAAAAAAAAGCCTCACCAAGTATCACCAAGTATCACCAACTTTTTTGGCACTAATTTCTTACAAGTTTATAGTCACTTATTGTTTATATATAGAATCTTTAGTTAGCATGCTACTGCGATTTATTTTGCAAGTGAGCAATTTTCGTCTCCACCCGGATGCACACAGTTTGTACACCCCCATGTACAAGTTCCGTACACCCGGGTGTATGATAGTTGTACACCCGGGTGTGCACAAGGTTTTGTAAGTAGCAGATATTTTTTGTTTATATAATAGCTTCTGAAGTAGCATCAATGCCATGCGCTTTGAGACATTCAACCGCACTTATCATATTTTTCTTATTAACGTTACCAAGAAAAAATACATGATAGTTGTTTTGAACATCAAGTATCTCCATGAAAAACGGATGAACATTTTTATAATGGCTTCTACCACCGAAGTTTACTTTCTTCAGCTCATGATACGGTATTACTTTCTTTTGAAAATAATTACGCAAAATGAGATTATGAGCATCAAAAACAAGTGAATGTTGCTTCAAAACGCCATGGTATAATAGGCAAACACCCAACAACAAATATGCAACACCAAATATCGCTACAGAAAGCGGTTGGTGCAGGAAAAGAAAAACAGAAGAAAAAGTCAAAATTAAAGCCAATACAGTAAAATAAGCTAATCGCATAGAAAAACCGGGAAACTCTATGTAACAGAAATCCATATCCCTTTTTTCTTGAGAAACATAGTTTATAAACGGAATCTTTTTTTCTATAAGATACTGAATCAGGTACCTGTAGTGTAAACGATACGGATATAATTTAAAAGCACGAAGAGCACCCGACTTTAGCCTGAAAGTAAAGACTCCCGGTCCGGCCAGATTTCGGAATTGAGGTTTACACTTTATCGACGTGCTCAAATCATATCTGGTCATAAAAGTAAAACTCTCCATATTAGTTACCTCAATCCCTTTTCTCCGTAGGAAAGACTCTATTCTCTGAATTTGATTACTAGAAAGTTGAACTGAATTCATTGGTTAGCCATCAACTGATTAATTATGAGGAAAGGTACAAAATACATTTTACCATACAAATATATTGAAAGAGATGATCTTTAAGTGAAATCAAATTACTACATTTGTAAACAGCTCATATTCAGAATAAAACAATATCGATATGGAAAAATTAAAATTAGTTCCCGTTCAAGATAGCCACATCCGGCAACTAACCTGCTGGTTAAACAAAGAACACGTGTTGAAGTGGTATAACGATGCCGATGAATGGCTAAATGAGATCAAAGGAAGAAAAGACAACTTTAGATTTCTCAACCATTTCATTGCACAAGAAGAAAACCACCCTATTGGTTTTGGACAATACTACGACTGCTTTGCCGCTAAGGAAGATTGGTACACTGTAGATCGGCCACATGAATTATTCAGCATCGACTACTTTATCGGGGAAGAAGATTATCTGCACAAAGGCTATGGCAAGCAAATAATCAGATTGCTGGTTGAACGCATAAAAACACAATATCCACATGCTAAGATCATAGTTCAGCCGGATAGTGACAACATAGCTTCTTGCAAAGCATTACTCGGTAACGGTTTTGTTTTTGACCCAAAAGCGAACTATTATACTTTGGATGATACGCTAAAACACTGCGGAACAACAGTCATCAATACAGAGAGGCTTACACTAAGATCCTTTCAGTACACAGACGATAACGATATGCTGGTCTACTGGATTAGCGATCCAACAATTCAGTCCTTGTACTGCGAACCGGTATACGTAACAAAAGAAGAAGTCAGAGCACTATTAGATAAATACATTAACTCATACAAAAATCCAGATTACTATCGTTGGGCAATTATTGAAAAGGAGTCCGGTATATGCATCGGACAAGTTGCCATTTTTCTTATCGACAACAAAAACCATTTTTGTGAGATAGAATATGCTTTAGGAAGCAAGTTTCATCGTAAGGGCTATGCAACAGAAGCGGTAAAGGCCATTCTGGATTTTTGTTTTAACCATGTCAATTTCCACAAAGTACAAGTCTGCCACAAAGAAGGGAATATAGCTTCGCAGGGCGTTATAAGAAAATGTAATTTTACGTATGAAGGAACTCTACGTGATTTCTTTTATACAGATGGCAAATATGTTGATCGATTGTATTATTCAATGCTGAAAGAAGAGTATGTCAAGGATAAGTTTAAATCAGAGCAAACAGGGAGTGTTGGAACATTTAATAAATTAGACTATGGAATTGAATGATAAAATTGTAATATATTTCACCACGGATGTTTTACCATTAAAACATAATATAGTTTAAATCCGTTTTTTCTTCGTTATGCATTGAGGAGAAACGATTTCATTACATATGTAAATAGTGTTACTAAAGGGATGAAAATACATAGATTAGGAACAAATGACGATAGAATAACTTTGATTCCTCTTCCACCACTTGAAGAGCAACACCGCATAGTAGCCAAGTTAGATCAACTTATGCAAGCTTGTGATGGATTAGAGCAAAGCATACAGCAAAGCCAAGTACAAAATGATATTTTATTGCAGCAAGTGTTGCAAGAAACTTTGAAAGGGTAAATATGAAAAAGAAATGGTTTAACGCAGAGATTATGAAGAATCTTAAAATTGATGGCTTCAACGTTGGGAATATTAGAAAAGGAGAAGAAGGTCTTATACTTCAAAAAGCATTAATAACGTCATTTGAGGATAGATTCTATACATATACACATTGTTTATCGAAAATTATACACCTCAATACGTGCAATAATTTATTAATTGTGATTGACACAACAAATACAGCAAAAATATATAAAGACTTCTTCCCATTTAGTCAAGGCATAAGAGTAAAAAGAGATATGAAGCAACTAATGCCTTTATCCAAAGCCGACATTGTAGATATAACTGAAATTACTTTCTCAGACTCTATCTATGATATTAACCCAAAAGCTGGTGAGCAAGTTATATGGTTGTTTAGAACAGGCTTTTGTTTTGGTCTATATTTCGACTTAACAAGAAAATTGCAACCTGAATCTTCAAGAAAAGAAATGGCATTGCTATATCAACGGGTACTATTTTTTGACTTGTACAATAAAGTTAATACTAATGAAATAGAATTACTTTTTAAACATGGGTGGTTCCCATTTATTCAATTAATTGGAGATAGACACAATGAATTAATATCATTTATTTTTGATAAAAATCCAGATTTAATCGAATCATGGTGCGCTGAGAAATTTACGAATGAGCAAATTAAAACTATCACAGAAAAATGGTTTTCGAATTGTTTTTTCATTGAAAGGATTAAGCCAATCCAAGAGGGGCTTGAATGTTTTTATAACAACCAATTTGCAGCTTCAATTTCTACACTTACCCCCATGCTTGAGGGTATTGCTAATTTATTTTTATTAAGAACTACAGGAAAAGGAATAAGTTATAAAAGCACTGAAATAATAAAAGATATTGAGATGATTTCTCTCAGAAAATATAATGAAGAGTCATTGTTCTTCGTTAAGCAATTCAAGCAATATCTAAGTGAATATTATTTTAAAAATACGACATCATCCGAGTCTTCCGATGCAGTTAGAAACACGGTTGCGCATGGAAGAGCAACAGATAAAAGTTTTACAAGAGAAAATGCTTTAAAAATTATATTTGCATTAGATCAAATCTATTATTTTATATAAACCGGCGAAATATGGGTAATTATTAATAAGCCATATTACATTTGAATCGTTCATTAAGAGGATTCGTATTGGTCAATTACTATAATTTGGACACCTAAAAAAAGTACAGTATAAACCTATATCTCAGCCTCTTTATCATTAAAACATAAAACTGAATCCTTTCTTCTGCGAAGCATCAAACCGCTCAATTTCTAAGGAAAGGGACTTTCTTAATTGCCCTGCCATAAATGCCAAGAAAGATTGGTTACTGTCTTCATCTTGCGACTGGCGCAAGGCAAGAATATATTCATCTCTATCTTCTTTGAAGAGTTTCGTTGGAAAAAGGTTATAGAGGAATTGGATATAGTTCATCAACAGACGAGAAGCGCGTCCGTTTCCATCTACCCACGGATGAATGGTTACCAGATTTAGATGAGCATTAAAACTAAGCTCGTATTGTTCTTGAATAGTGGATGCTGTGGCGATACGCTTTTGCAGATAGTTACACAGTTCAGTAACCATTGAAGGGACTTTCTGATAGCTCATATAGGAGCGACCACCGATGCCAGCTGTAACTCCACAGAGACGGTACTCACCTTTCGAGGAATCAAAAGAGCCACCCATTACGCTGTGAATGCCTCCTGTGGAATGCATCAATGTAGCATTGAGGGTTTGTAGGAATGCAGAAGTAATAGGTGTTTTCTCTTTGGCTTCTCTTATCGCCAGCTCGTAGGCGTTCTTCAAGTCCTCGTTCATCAAGTGATGAAGAAGAGGTTTACCACCGGCTACAACACCTTCGTCAAAAAGCAGTTGCGCTTCTGATTCAGTCAGGGTAGAGCCTTCGATGGCAGTAGAATGGGCAATGAGCGAATAGAGGTAGTACTTCTCATAGTCCACCGCTTCACTGATACCTAGTTTTACGAACTTACGCTGCAGTGCTTCAATCTCTTGCCAAATTCCTTGTTCCATGAATTGCTACTTAAGTGACTGTATCTATTTTCAAAAGTACTGTTTTTATTTTGTTTCACCAAACAAAGTTGACACTTCTGTGTCTTATATTAAAGCAAAAAAGCTAAGTACTGAATAATCAATACTTAGCTTTCTTAGTGGTACCCAGACCCGGGGTCGAACCGGGATGGAAGTGAATCCACTGGTGTTTGAGACCAGCGCGTCTACCGATTCCGCCATCTGGGCTTAATTGCGGTGCAAAGATACGGCTTTTTTCTAAACCTGCAAGAGTTTCCCTTAAAAATCCGCAGAAAAACAATAAATAACTAACAAAACATTCCTTTTAACGAAATAAATCCTACATTAGCAGAAACTTTAAAAACAGTCAATATCATGACGAATAAGGATAACTATTGTGTGATAATGGGAGGAGGAATCGGAAGCCGGTTCTGGCCTTTCAGCCGCAAAACACTACCCAAACAATTTCTTGATTTCTTCGGCACAGGCCGCTCTCTGCTACAGCAAACATTCGATAGATTCAGCAAAGTGATTCCTGCTGAAAACATCTTTATTGTAACGAATGATATATATGCTGATTTAGTAAAGGAACAGTTACCAAGCCTGAACCCGAAGCAGATTTTACTGGAACCTACCAGAAGAAACACAGCTCCTTGCATAGCATGGGCCGCCTATCATATTAGGGCCATCAACGCAAATGCAAAAATAGTGGTGGCACCGTCCGATCACCTCATTCTGAAAGAGGGTGAATTTCTCGAAGCCATAAATAAGGGTTTGGAGTTTGTTTCTGAATTTGGACGTTTACTGACCTTGGGTATTAAGCCCAACAGGCCCGAAACAGGTTACGGATACATTCAAGTTGCCGAAAAGGAAGCAGATAATTTCTATAAAGTGAAAACATTCACAGAAAAACCAGAACTGGAACTGGCTAAGGTGTTTGTTGACAGTGGCGAGTTTTATTGGAATTCGGGTATTTTCTTGTGGAGTGCCAACACCATCATTAAAGCAATAGAAGATTTCTTGCCGGAAGTTGCAGCAAACTTAGGTGCCGGTGCCGAAATTTATGGCACACCGCAAGAGAAAGCTTATATAAATACGAATTTCCCAACTTGCCCCAACGTGTCTATTGATATTGGTATCATGGAGAAAGCCGACAATGTGCATGTGGCTTTGGGCGATTTCGGTTGGTCCGACTTGGGCACATGGGGCTCTCTGTACGATCTTTCACCAAAGGATATCAACAAGAATGTTGTTTTGAAATGCCAGTCGCTTTTGTATGACAGCAAAGACAATATCATTGCATTGCCGCCTGATAAGTTGGCTGTAATTGAAGGATTAGAAGGTTATCTCATTGCGGAATCAGACAATGTACTGCTCATTTGCAAGAAAGATGAGGAGCATGCCATCAGAAAATACGTGAATGATGCGCAAATAAAACTCGGAGAAGATTATGTATAAAAAAAGGGAGCTTTCGCTCCCTTTTTCATTTGAAAACATAGCTTATATATCTGTTTTATTTTTCCCAGGCCTTTCTGATTGATTCTGCTATCGAAGCAAATTCAGAATCCGACAATTTCATTTTAGGATTGGAAATAATCATATCAGACTCTTTATTGATGGGAATTAAATGAATATGCGCATGAGGAACTTCAAGCCCCATGACAGCAACTCCTACCCGCTTACAAGGGATGGCTTGTTCAATGGCCCGAGCTACGCTCTTTGCAAACACATGAAACGCAGCCAGCTCTTCATCTTGCAGATCGAAAATATAATCGACCTCTCTTTTGGGAACAACCAACGTATGTCCTTTCACCAAAGGATTGATATCAAGAAAAGCAAAAAAGTGTTCATCCTCAGCTACTTTGTAACAAGGAATGTCGCCAGCAATAATCTTACTAAAAATACTTGCCATAAGGGGCTCCTTTCTTTTTTTTAATACGATTGGGTTAATAGAAAGAAAGGCTGAAATATATACTATTTCAACCTTTTAATACTTTAAAACGAAATGTTCATGATCTCTAAACTGATTTTGCCCTGAGGAACCTGAATATCTGCAACATCACCTACCTTCTTGCCCAACAAACCTTGTGCAATAGGTGTACTTACAGAGATTTTGCCTTCTTTCAGGTTAGCTTCGCTTTCAGAGACAATGGTATAAGTCATCTTCATACCATTCTTTACGTTCTTAAGCTCTACTTTATTCAAAATCTGCACCGAATCGGTTTTCAGTTTTGATTCATCAATGATTTTGGCATCGGCGATAATAGCTTTTAGCTTGTTTATCTTCATTTCCAGCATGCCTTGTGCTTCTTTTGCGGCATCATACTCGGCGTTCTCTGATAAATCTCCTTTATCTCTAGCCTCAGCAATTTGACGCGATATCTCAGGGCGGTTCACAGTTTCCAATACCCTAAGCTCTTCTACAAGTTTCTTGTAGCCTTCTTCAGACATATAAGCCATGATTTTTTCTCCTATATTTTTTAGTTTTCAAATGGTCATATAAACAAAAAAGAATTCCAACATGAGCCATGCTGGAACCCTCCCTCTATTTTTCTGCTACAAAGATAAGGCTTTAAACAATACGTGTCAAGCGAAAACGGATGCTTTGTAACATGTTTACACAAAATAAAACGTAATTTGCCAAATTATAATAAGGCTTTAATAGCTGCATCCAGGTCTTTAATGTCTTCTCCACGCTTGCTAAGCTCATTATTTTTGTTAACCAGGAAGTAGGCAGGCACTTGTTTTACATTATATATAGCTGCAATTTGTGAGTAAATTCCATTGGCATCTCTCACGCACACCCAAGGCAAATTGTCAACTGCTGTTTTCCAGAAATGCTCATCTGCATCCAGTGACACCTGATAGATTTCGAGCCCCTGAGCTGCATATTTATTATACAAATCACGCAACGTAAAATTATGTGGGGCAGATACTGCGCTTTGATAGATCGTAAAATCCAGTAATACGACTTTACCTTTCAGATCGGTCAGTTTGCGCAGATTCCCTTTTATGTCTCTTAAAGCAATATCAATAACTCCTGCTTCAGTTACCTTTTCACGAGGAATTTCTACCGTCTTTTGCACCGGAGTACGAGTATTCTTCATTCCCTTTATAACAATATTATATAGGTTCTTGGATCTGATTGCATGAGGATAATCATTGTTCAGACTGGTAGCCACAGCACCAAAACATTTCACATCATCTTTGTTGTTCAACGGATCAAAAATCATGTAATTATTCAATTTCTGGAACAACGCAAAATAGGCCGCTGCCTTATTGGGTGCTGAGAATATATAATTGACTTTTACATCATCTTTATATTTGGTTATCACAGCCGATAAACTGTCTTCAAAAACATCGTGAGTGATTACATTGTCTTGTAATGATTTAAACAGAGCATCTACATCCGATTGAAGTTTAATCTGTTTTAAAGTAAGCTCTTTAATTTTCACGCAGTTTTCACTGCCCGCAACGTCATAATCGGTCGAGAACTTTGCATATGGGGCTTTCACTTCTATGGTTTCAGTAGAATCAACCGAAAGATTAACGACTTTATCCTCAATTCTTAGTCTGTAAAACTCCGGAGACTCCGGTCTCAACTGTTTAAAACTAAATGAACCGTTTTTACCCAGTTCTACTGAATCAATCGCCACAACACCCTCCAGACCGGATGATTCAAAATAAAGCATTTTGCCATCGGCACCGGAAACTTCTCCTTTGATATTAAATTTCGGGTCAGAGTTACACGAACTAAGTACTAGCACAGTAAGTGCCATGAGTGATATTTTCTTCATAATAATGATTATGTTTTTGCCTGCAAATATAGTTCTTTTAAAGATTAGTCAAAGCATTTTGCGCTCATCTTCGCTTTTTGAACGAAAAAAAACAGTGATGGAATAACTTTTTATCTCATTTACACGATATTAGCACGATAATTGTATATCTTTGCACGAATTTTGAAAGAAGATATAGATAAAACAATTTTTATGATTAACCCAATTGTTAAGACGATCGAGCTGGGTGATGGAAGAACCATCACACTCGAAACGGGAAAATTGGCAAAACAGGCAGATGGTTCTGTCATGCTACGCATGGGAAACACCATGTTACTAGCTACTGTTTGTGCCGCTAAAGATGCAGTTCCCGGAACAGATTTCATGCCTCTTCAGGTAGAGTACAAAGAAAAATTCGCCGCTTACGGTCGATTCCCTGGCGGTTTCACCAAGAGAGAAGGAAGAGCTTCTGATTATGAAATCCTTACTTGCCGACTAGTAGACCGCGCTCTACGTCCTTTGTTTCCTGACAACTATCATGCTGAAGTTTATGTTAACATTATTCTGTTCTCTGCAGATGGTGTAGACATGCCCGATGCATTAGCCGGACTTGCTGCTTCTGCAGCCCTAGCCGTATCGGACATTCCTTTTAACGGACCTATCTCCGAAGTGCGTGTTGCACGTATCGACGGAAAATATATAATCAATCCTACTTTTGACCAACTGGAGCAAGCAGACATGGATATCATGGTTGCAGCAACGTATGAGAACATCATGATGGTTGAAGGTGAAATGAACGAAGTTTCTGAAGCTGAACTGCTCGAAGCAATGAAAGTGGCTCACGAAGCAATCAAGGTTCATTGCAAAGCTCAAATGGAATTGACCGAAGCGGTTGGCAAAACTGTGAAACGTGAATATTGCCACGAGGTTAATGATGAGGAGCTTCGCCAGGCTGTTCATAATGCTTGCTACGAAAAAGCTTATGCTGTTGCAGCATCGGGCAATAAGAACAAGCACGAACGTCAGGATGCTTTCGATGCTATTCGCGAGGAATTCAAAGCAACTTTCAGCGAAGAAGAACTGGCTGCAAAGGTTGGTTTAATTAATAAATATTATCACGATGTTGAAAAAGAGGCTATGCGTCGTTGCATTCTTGACGAAGGCAAGCGTCTGGATGGTCGTCAAACAACTGAGATTCGTCCTATCTGGAGCGAAATTAGTTATTTGCCCGGACCTCACGGATCAGCAGTCTTCACTCGTGGTGAAACGCAGTCTTTGACTTCTGTTACATTGGGAACCAAACTCGATGAGAAGATGATTGATGATGTATTGGTGCACGGAAAAGAACGTTTCCTTCTTCACTACAACTTCCCTCCTTTCTCAACCGGTGAAGCGAAGGCTCAACGTGGCGTAGGTCGCCGTGAGATTGGTCACGGAAACTTGGCTCACAGAGCTTTGAAGAAAATGATTCCTGCAAACTATCCTTATGTAGTGCGTGTGGTTTCTGATATTCTTGAATCAAACGGTTCGTCATCAATGGCAACTGTTTGTGCCGGAACACTTGCATTGATGGATGCCGGTGTGAAAATCAAAAAACCGGTTTCGGGTATCGCTATGGGATTGATCAAAAATGCCGGCGAAGAAAAATATGCCGTACTTTCTGATATCTTAGGTGACGAAGATCACTTGGGTGATATGGACTTCAAGGTAACCGGAACGAAAGATGGTATTACTGCCACTCAGATGGATATCAAGGTTGACGGTTTATCATTCGAAATTCTGGAACGTGCTTTGAATCAAGCAAAAGAAGGACGTATGCATATTCTGGGTAAAATTACCGAGACTATTCAAGAGCCTCGTGCCGACTTGAAGGATCATGCTCCTCGTATTGAAACACTGACTATTCCTAAAGAATTTATTGGTGCAATCATTGGCCCTGGTGGAAAAATCATTCAGGGAATGCAAGAGGAAACAGGTGCTACCATTACTATTGAAGAAGTTGATGGCGTGGGCAGAATTGAAATTGCCGGAACCAACAAGCAATCTATCGATAGCGCTATGCGTATCATCAAAGGTATTGTAGCCGTTCCTGAAGTAGGCGAGGTTTACAAAGGAAAAGTACGTTCTATCATGCCTTATGGTGCTTTCATTGAATTCTTACCCGGAAAAGACGGTTTGTTGCACATCTCTGAGATGGACTGGAAACGTCTTGAAACAGTGGAGGAAACTGGTATCAAAGAGGGCGACGAGATTGAAGTTAAATTGATCGATGTGGATCAAAAAACTGGTAAATTCAAACTTTCCAGAAAGGTTTTATTCCCTCGTCCCGAGAAAAAGTAAGCAGTCTTTTTTGACTAAATAATATGGCCCGGTTGCAAATATGCGATCGGGCTTTTTTATATCCATAAATCAGACTGGTACCAAAAAAGAGAATCGGAAAGTACCCCCATACTTTCCGATTCGAAACAGTCAAAAATCGACCTTAATCAATTTATTAACTTAACACAAGCGCAAAGATAAAAGAAAATTTCTTTCCAATGAATTTTATGCTCCAAAAATTTACTATTTAACATTAAAGAAGTAATCTGGAGCTGAAAAAAGTAACATTCGGTTCTTTTCAAAAATAAATGATAAAGCGTTGCAGGAGCTTATTTGTAATCATTAATAGGCAGTATTCCGTTTAGTGCTTCATAGGCGCTCATGGCTAAAGCTTCCATTTCATCTTCACCGGGATAAACAACAACGGGAGCTATATAAGATACGGACTCCTTGATTCTTGACACTACATAATCGGAATGCGCAATACCGCCTGTCAGGATGATCGCATCAACTTGACCTTTCAGCACTGCGCTTTGAGCACCAATGGATTTAATAACGTTATAAACCATGGCATTCAACACCAGTTCGGCATGTTTATCGCCCGCTTCAATCATGGAAATCACCTCAGGGACATCTGTAGTTCCCAGGTGAGCAGCTAAACCAGCTTGTCCTGAAATCCTATTTTTCAATTCTTCACGGCTAAAACGACCGCTGTAAGAAAGGTCAATTAAGGAACCGGCGGGCAATGTGCCCGCACGCTCAGGCGAGAAGGGACCTTCGCCATCTAATGCGTTATTCACATCAACCGCTCTTCCTTTTCTATGTGCAGCCACGGAGATTCCTCCGCCTAAATGACAAATAATCAGATTCAAATCTTCGTAATTTGCATCGCAATTGGCGGCATATCGCCGACCAACGGCCTTATGGTTGAGGGCATGAAAGATTGAAATACGCGGCAAGAGAGGGGAACCTGTAACTCTGGCCACATCATCGAGCTCGTCAACAACTCCGGGATCGGCAATCAATGCATGGCAACCGGGAATAGAGGAGGCCAGATCACGAGCAATTAAACCTCCCAAATTACAGGCATGGGTTCGCATAGCGTTTAGTGTATCTCTCTTCATGGCTTCGTTAACTTCATAGACGCCACCGGGAATTGGCTTTACAAGTCCGCCGCGACCTATCACAACATCAAATTGCAGTGCAATTCCATTGCGGTTCAATTCATTCAGAACGAGCTGTTTGCGAAAATCAAACTGATCCATTATAGTAGGAAATGCCGATAGCTCTTCGACTGAATGGCGTAAGTTCGTTACAAACAAAGCGGTTTTATTTAGATAAACAGCAACTTTCGTGGAAGTTGAGCCGGGATTGACGACCAGAATTTTCATAATTAAATATCATTAGAGGATAAACAGGCCATGGCCAAACTATAATATTTTGATAAACCGGAGTCACTTCTTGAAGTTAGCACAACCGGACAAATGGGTCCCTGCAAAACACCTGCCATCTCTGCCTGGGCAAACAAGCTAACCGATTTATAAAAGGTATTCCCAGATTCTATATTAGGGAAAATAAGCACATCAGCATCTCCGTTAATGGGTGAGGCAATGCCTTTTATGTTTCCGCTCTCACGTTCGCAGGAGGTAAGCACATCCAGCGGACCATCTATGATCACATTGCCAAACTCTCCGGCTTCAGCCAGTTCAACGATATTCACATAATCAAGCGAATGAGGAAATTTAGAGCTAACCTTCTCCGTACAATGTATTAAAGAGATGCGGGGTTGTTCAATCCCAAAATGATGACAAGTACGAATAGCATACCATATCATTTCAATGCGTTGCTGCAACGTTGGTCTGGGGATGACAGCCGCATCCGAGAAAAACAACAATTTATGGTAAGTAGGGATTTGCATAACAGCCAAATGGGTTAACACTTTGCCTGCCGGCAACAAGCCGTGTTCTTTATCTAGTATGGCACGGAGCAGATTATCCGTATTGATAAGCCCTTTCATGAGTATATCGGCCTTACCCGATCTGACTAAGCGAACTGCTTCGTGTGCTGCCTCATCGGAATCGGGAATATCAATAATCTCTATGTTATCAGAGTAAATACTTAATTCAGTATATGAATGCAGCAAACGGGCGTCTCCCACTAAAAGAAAACTGGCAAAGCCTTCCTCAACAGCACGTTTTATGGCATACTCGGAATGAGCATCGTTAGGGCAAACTGCCACAACACGTTTTCGCTTGCAAAGGGTTGTGAGATGTTCCGTAAGCTGATTAAAAGTAGTAATCGGTTTCATAAAGTTCGATTTTTAGCAAATATGAGAAAAAAGAGTGAACCACACACCATTAAACAACAAAAAAGTAGGAATGATTACTATCCTTTTGACATATTATAATTGTTTCACTACACATAACTCTAACTAATAAGATAATCATATTTTTTTATGTACTTTTGTAGCATTCAATCATCAAAGCAATAAATATGGACAACTTCATATTTCCATCTTATTTGCAAGAGGGAGATAAGGTGGCAATCGTGTCTCCTTCAGGCAAAATAGACAAGAATCTTTTAAAAGGTGCACAAGAGCGTTTAGCTTCTTGGGGACTCCAATCAATATTGGGCAAACATGCCGCTGCAGCATCGGGTAAATATGCCGGAAGCATAAACCAAAGGCTTGATGATTTTCAACATGCAATGGACGCACCAGATGTAAAAGCAATCTTTTGCAGTAGGGGGGGCTATGGGGCTGTTCACATCATAGAGCAACTTCGGTTTGAACAGTTTTGCAAATCGCCCAAATGGTTGATTGGCTTCAGTGATATTACAGCTCTTCACAATCTTTTCCAATATCATGGTTTTGCCTCCATACATGCTCCTATGGCCCGTCACCTCAGTGTTGAACCTGAAGATAACGCTGGCACACTGAGTTTAAGAAACATTCTTTTAGGCCAGCTACCGACTTACAACTGTGCTCCTCACAAATTAAACAAAACAGGAGAGGCAAAAGGTATCATAAAAGGCGGAAATTTAGCCGTTTTTTATGGATTAAGGGGAACAAAGTATGATATTATTCCGGAAAACACCATTCTATACATAGAAGATGTTGGCGAAAGGCCGCATGCCATTGAACGAATGATTTATAATTTGAAATTGGGTGGTATACTGGAACGTTTATCGGGGTTGATCATAGGACAGTTCACCGAATATGACGAAGATTTATCTCTTGGTAAACCTCTTTACGAGGCTATAGCAGATATTGTTAAGGAGTATAAATACCCTGTTTGTTTTGATTTTCCAGTGGGACATGTAGCTCAAAACATGGCTATTGTGAACGGCGCACCGGTTGAATTAACGGTAACATCCAAGGTTGTTGAACTCAAATTCTGACTATCGGATAGTGAACTAAAATAATATATTTGTATTTTTGAAAATCTAAAATAACTCTTTAAATGAAAATCAAACTTATGTATTTAGCTTGTGCTTTATCATTGATTATAGCAACCTCGTGTGGAGCTAATTCAAAAAAAAGCACGACTGTTGCTGAGAATATACAAACTGTTAAGGCGCCTGACTTTGATGCGGACAGCGCATATCAATATGTCAATGCGCAAGTTGCATTCGGACCGCGAGTTCTAAATACTCCCCAACATGTTGCTTGCGGTAATTATCTGGCAGCGAAACTGGAGAAGTTTGGTGCTAAGGTTACCAATCAATATGCCGATCTGCTTCGTTACGACGGAGTGATACTAAAAGCCCGAAACATTATTGGTTCGTATAAGCCTGAAAATAAAAAACGCGTATTGCTATTTGCCCATTGGGATACTCGTCCCTGGGCGGATAATGACCCCAATGAACAAAACCACCATACTCCTATTTTAGGAGCAAACGATGGCGCAAGCGGTGTAGGTGTATTGCTGGAAATTGCACGCCTGCTAGGACAACAACAACCGGAGTTAGGTGTGGATATTATCTTCTTTGACGCTGAAGATTACGGTGCTCCTCAATTTTACAATGGCGAACACAAAGAAGAGTATTGGTGTCTTGGCACACAGTATTGGGCGAGGAACCCGCACGTGCAGGGTTACAATGCTAGATTTGGCATTCTACTCGATATGGTAGGAGGCAAGAATGCCACTTTCTATAAAGAAGGGTATTCTGAAAAGTATGCCAAAGATGTAAATGATAAGGTATGGAAGAAGGCTAACGAGATGGGATACGGACGTTTCTTTATTGATAAAGAAGGAGGTCCGGTTACAGATGACCACTTATTTATAAATAGATTGGCCGGAATACCCAGCATTGATATCATTCCGACCGACGAAGGAAACGAGTTATCAGGCTTTGGCTCTTTCTGGCATACAGTCAATGACAACATGGATATTATTGACAGATCGACTCTTAAGGCTGTGGGGCAAACTGTATTGGAAGTAATATATAACGAAAAATAAAAAAAGAATGTCTATCAACGAATTACAAGACGAAGTTGTTGCTGAGTTCAATGACTTTAGCGATTGGATGGATCGCTATCAACTACTTATTGATTTAGGAAATGAACAAGAACCGCTCGAAGAAAAATATAAAACGGAACAAAATTTGATTGAAGGCTGTCAAAGCAGGGTATGGTTGCAAGCTGATGAAGTAGATGGAAAGCTCATTTTCAAAGCAGAAAGCGATGCCCTCATCGTAAAAGGAATCATAGCACTGCTCATCAAAGTTGTTTCAGGACATACTCCTGATGAGATATTAAGTTCTGATCTTTATTTTATTGAAAAGATAGGTTTGAAAGAGCATCTGTCGCCAACACGAAGTAACGGTCTGCTGTCGATGGTCAAACAAATAAGAATGTATGCCTTGGCCTACAAAGCCAAAGAAAGGAAGCTTTAAGCTTCCTTTCTTTTTTATATTCATGTGCAGATAAGAAGCTATTCTTTGCCATCATCGCGGAATTCTAATATATCTCCCGGTTGACAATCAAGTATTTTACATATTGCCTCTAAAGTAGAAAAACGAATGGCTCTGGCTTTACCGGTTTTAAGAATGGAAAGATTGGCAGGAGTTATATCAACTTTCTCAGCCAACTCTCCCAAAGAAATCTTCCTGCGGGCCATCATTATATCCAGATTTACTATAATAGACATATTCTTTCCTTCCTTTTTAAATAGTAAGTTCTTGTTCTTCCTGCAAACGTAAACCAATTGCAAATACTTCCGCAATGATAAATGATATAATACCAAGAACCAAGGTTGTAATTGACAACAGTTCAGACAAATGCATCGAATAACCTTTTAACGCAAAGGCATCCGCCAATTCGTAATTACTAATAATCAAAGCAACAAGCGAGCACGTGAAACTAAATGTCAATGCAGCTCCAAGCCACCTCAACCGGGATACGTTTTTCCAATTAAAAATATCCGATTTATTAATAGAAATAATAATGCGTATAAAGAAGACTACAGAGAGAGCGATTGATATAAATTCAAGCAAAGATAAAATTCCTGAAATCAGCATGGTGCACATACTTGGGTTGGTCTTTACGCTGACTATTAACTGACTATACATGGCCGGTACATAAGAGGATGTTTTTTCATTATATACGGAATCAGTAAAACATGTAAAATTATCCGGAGTAAAAGCAGCCAATTTTAAATGCAAAGCAGGATTGTCATTCTTTGCAGCCTTATCTGCTTTAATGTTTTTAGCCATCTTAAGCCCGGCGCTCACTCCACGGCCAAAATCATACAAAGTCGAAAACACAGAGTAGCTCAGAACCAGCATAACTAATAAACAAAGTAAATTCAATCGTCTTTTCATTAGGTTATATTATTAATTTATAATGTTTGCGTTTTCCCGTTTCTTGTGTGCCATTAATTTCTCCATATAAAGAACAAGCAAAATCATCAAAGCCATTGCTATGCCCAAATATAAGGTATAATTATCTCCCGAGAGTTCATTGAGATAGTCAACATCAGAGTATTTGGTTGCAAGATAAACAGAAGTACTATTATTCACTATATGCATAACAATTCCCGGCAGGAGGCTTTTGGTTTTATAGTACATCCAAGCAAAAACAAAACCGACCAGAGCAGCGCCTACAACCTGAACAGGGTTTAAGTGAAAAATCCCGAAAATCAATCCGGAAAGAATAATCGCTTTTGCCGGTTTGTATTTCTTCAATAGGATTTTTGTGATAGCACCCCGAAAAAGAAGCTCTTCCAAAATGGGACCAAGCACGCTTACGGAAAGAATCCCCAGCCAATTGGAAGATAGCACATCAAACGAAGCATCTAACCAATTGGGAAGAAAGGTAAGATGTGACATCAGCCAATCAATCAAAAACATGACGGAAAATGTAAGCAGAATAACCGAAGACAGATAAGAAGCAGAGATAGCACTCCACGATTGCAGGTCAAAGGGAATGTACTTTTTCCGAAAGAGATAAAATGTCATTAAGCCAAACCCGACTAGCATAGATGGGGCTAACATCATGTCTTGTACCAAGGAAAAGTCCTTGTACAACACAAGAGCAATAATGGCGCAAGGTATCATAGCCAATATAGCCCCAACAATCTGGCAGGCGAAATACACCAATACTAATTTGATAGCTTCTTTCATTTTTCGTTATTCAGGATGCAAAGATAAACTTTTATTTTAAATTGATTATGCACAAGCGGCTGTACCGCAAATAAACATGACCATAACCGAGATGGATACAATCAACATAGTAATGCTTAGTAATGAACTTTTCATAAGACGTAAATTTGTTATTCAATAATAATACATTGTTTTTCGATATGCAAAGAAAAACAGTATTTATCACATACGCAAATGTTTTATTGAAAAACAATAAAAAAAATATGTATTTCAATAACAAAAGGTCTTTTATACGAAAATAAGCCTTAAAAAAGGAAGAATGGAAAGTAATATGAAACAGCAATAAATAGAAAGGGAATCAACGGGGCAGAACCGAATCAACGAATGCAGCATCACGTTTCAATTGTGCTATCAGTTCATCAAGTCCGGAGAACTTCATCTCAGAACGAATACGGCTTACGAAATAAAGGCGTATCTTTTCATCATAAATATCTTCGTCAAAACGAAGGATGTGAACCTCAATACTTTTTTTCGACCCGTTATCGAGAGTTGGCCGGTAACCGATATTAAGCATACCAGCATATAAACACCCCTTAACCTCCACACGTACTGCGTAAACACCATCTGAGGGAATCAACTTATTGGATTCACGTAGATCTAGGTTTGCCGTGGGGAATCCAATAGTTCGCCCAACGCGATACCCCCCCACAACAACACCTTCAATAGAATAATTATACCCGAGATAACGAGTTGACAAATCAATTTTGCCTTCTAGCAGATATGTTCTAACCAAAGATGAGCTGATATTCAAATCATCAATCATGCAGGCTTGGGCTCTATACACATTCATTCCTATCTGTTGGCCATAGCGTACGTAGTCCTCAAAGCCTTCACTTCTATTATGCCCAAAACGGTGATCATATCCTATAATCAAGGTGCTTACATTGTACCTTTGTTGAAGTATGTCTTTCATGAAAGAGAGAGCTGATAATTGAGATAATTCAACCGTGAAGTCAAGCATAATACAATAATCAACACCTTGAGCTTTCAGCAGTTCTATCTTCTCTTCAGGGGTAGTAAGCAACTCCGGACGGTAATCAGACTTCATCACTTGGCGTGGATGGACCGGAAATGTGATTAATGCAGAACGTAACCCCTTATCCTTTGCAAGTTCTTTCACCTGCTCTATAAGAAAGCGGTGTCCCAGATGCACGCCATCAAAAAAACCGATGGTAGCAACACATGGTTCCAAAGGAAGATCTGGAATATTATCGATAATCTGCATGTTATTTTAGTCTTATTTAAACAAGTGTCCCCAATCCTCGCCTGCCTCAGGAGTATAAGTAGATATTCCTAGAGATTGAGCTGTCTGACAGTTTGCGGGGGCATCATCAATAAAGAAAGTTTCTTCAGGAACTATACCTGTCTCAACAAGAAGAGTCTCGAACATATCCTTTTCAGGTTTTGCTTGATGTAATTCAAACGAAAGAAACATCTTCTCAAAATAGTCTTCCACACGAAATCCCTTATGCGGGAAGGTATTGGCACATGACCATTTCCAATGAATTATATTGGTGTTACTTAACAAGTAAACCACATAGTGTTCACGAAGTTTCAGTAACAAATCGAGTTTATAAGTAGGAATGCCAACCAAAAAGCTGTTCCAGGCAGCATCGATTTGCTTATCGGTAAAAAGCTTATTCGAGCGGTCCCGGATTATATTTCTGAATTCTGAAGCAGTAATCAAACCTTTCTCCAACTCCATGAAAAAACCTTGCTGACGATACGGATCAATCAGATCTCCAAAGTCCGCTACGCCTAATTGTTCGAAGTTCCTGATACAACGATCTCTATCCAGATCTATCAATACACCACCAAAATCAATTATAAGGTTTTTAATGCCTTTTCTTTTCATCTGTTTTTATTTATATATCAAACGTCTAACCAGTCGGATTATTTCACCAATCCAAAGTACTAAAGAAGAGGTTGCTATAATAACAACCCATGTTTGGAAGTTCAACGGTTCTGTGCGGAATATATCACCACCGAACTGAACAATACAGAACTGTCCTCCTAATATAGCAAGTACAACCAATTCCATTCCATACGATTTGCTCAATCCCTTGAATGCAGAATCAGTTGTTCCAAACACACGAGCATTAAACAGGTTCCAAAACTGCAACATAACAAAAAACGTAAAGAAGATGGTTAGGTCGTGAACAGACATTGCACCTGCAGCATCTGTAAAATAGAAGATTAACCCCATTAAAACAGCCAAGAAGATAGTTCCTACTCCAATGATGTTATATCGCATTGGTTTAGTGATGATAAAGTCATCACTTTTGCGTGGTTTATCATTCATCACTTTTTCACTGGGCGGTATAGAAGCCAGCGCAAGGGCTGCAAAAGTATCCATTATTAAATTGACCCATAGCATTTGCGTCACAGTAAGTGGCAGTTCAGTTCCCATAAAGGCACCGATCAAAACAATCAGGAGGGCCACAAAATTGATGGTCAACTGAAACACAATAAAACGCTGGATATTTTTATAGAGCGAACGTCCCCACATCACAGCTGTGCCAATACTATTAAAAGAATCATCAAGCAATGTGATATCGCTCGCTTCTTTGGCAACAGAGGTTCCTGTACCCATAGAAAGTCCCACTTGTGCGTGATTCAACGCCGGTGCGTCATTTGTTCCGTCACCTGTCACGGCCACCACTTCGCCCTTCTGCTGAAGCAATTGCACAAGTCTTTGCTTATCAGTAGGACGTGCACGAGACATGATCTTCAAATCTCTTACTCTTTCCAGCGCTTCCTCATCAGTCAGCTCAGCGAAAGCAACTCCCGTAATTCTATTCCGTTCTGTATCTGCAGCGGTCCACAAGCCAATTTGACGAGCAATCTCTGTAGCTGTTCCGGGAGTATCGCCTGTTACAATTTTAATCCCGATACCGGCCGACTGGCATTTAGCAACCGCAGCAGGTACATCATCACGAATAGGGTCAGAGATAGCTACAACTCCAAGAAAGTTTAAATCATTGGCTGAAACTAAGGCAACACAATCAGCATCTTCATTGTCATCAACTATTTTATAGGCAAAGCCCAGCGTACGCATTGCCATGTTTTGATAAGTCATAAGTTGCTCATCAATGGTCTTTTTATAGTCCTGAGCACTGACTTGTCCATCCGACAACACAACTTCCTTGCATTTACTCAACACAATTTCCGGAGCACCTTTTATATAAAGCACTTTTTTGCCGGTCTGACCGGAGTGCACCAAAGTGGCCATATATTTTCTTTCTGTTGAGAAAGTTAGCTGATCAATCACTTTGGATTTTTCTCTTATAGCAAGATAGTCTCTTCCTAAGCTATTTAACCACAGAAGTAAGGCTACTTCAGTAGGATTACCTACTCCTTTTAGTTTTCCTTGTTCTTCAGAATCCTCCAAAAAAGCCGTTGAGTTTACACTAATACCTTCTGATACAAGTTTGCTTGTAAAATCGTCTCCCAATACTTTGGCTTCTTTTAAAGCATAAAATTTGGGTTCGTGAACTTGCATCAGATTCTGGGTAAGCGTCCCCGTCTTATCAGTACAGATAACTGTAATAGCTCCCATTGTTTCGCAAGCATGCATTTTACGAACTAAATTATTCGTAGCCAACATACGTCGCATATTTAATGCAAGGCTCAAAGTGACACTCATCGGTAAGCCTTCGGGTACCGCTACAACGATTAAGGTAACCGCCATCATAAAGTACTTGAGTACGATCTGGGCGATATCAACATAAGAGCGCCATCCGTTAATTTCGTTTGCGCCTATGTAATGATATAAATCTTTGGTTACAAAAATCAGGAAAGTAGCAATAGCAATAGTAAAACCAACTTTACCTATCAGATTAGCCAACTTGGTTAATTGTATATTCAAAGGAGTGGGTTCAGTGCTTTGTTCCGTACTCTGACGTGCAACCTTACCTATTTCAGTTGCATCACCCACTTTAATCACTTTCATCATGCCGTGACCATCAACAACTGTCGTTCCTCTCATAACCAAGTTTGATGAATAGGTTGCTTCAAGATCAAACTCGGCTTCATTCGTTGTTTTTTCTACAACAGGCTCTCCTGTTAGGTTTGACTCATTGACTTGCAAGGATAATGCCTCGATCAGCTCTCCGTCTGCCGGAATCTCTTCTCCTGTCTCAAGAATAATGATATCGCCAACCACAACATCTTTGCGGGGAATCTCGCGTACTTTTCCTGCACGGATTACTTTAACAAGCGTTTCTTCGTTAACAGCATTAAGCAAATCGAACTTTTTATTTGCATCATATTCAAAAAAGAATCCGATACCGGTAGCAAGCAATATCGCAAAGATGATACCAATCGTTTCTGCAAATTCCTGTTCAATAAAAGAGATGATTAAAGAGAAGATAGCTGCAACAAGAAGTACTTTCACAACCGGATCTTGGAACTTCTCAAGATAAAGCTTCCACAAAGAGGGTCTTTTGGGAGGTGTTAGCAAATTATCACCATACTTTGCTCTGTTTATTTGAACTTCATCCTCGCTTAGGCCTGAATGATAATAAGTTTCATTTGTTGTAGTCATACCAGATCACATAATTAAAAGCACAAAAATACAACATAAAATCGGTAATTCGTGCAGATTAATGCTTTTTATAAAATCAGAAAGAGGCCGATTACCATTAAACAAAACCAGCTATTATCTGTTTAACTGATAAACCAAACGATAAAATTATGAAATACCTTTGTACAGCTTGTGACTACGTTTATGATTCGGAACTAGGTGATCCGGACAGTGGAATTGAACCGGGTACTCCATTCGAAGACATACCTGAAGATTGGGTTTGTCCGCTTTGTGGGGTAGGAAAAGAAGATTTTGAGCCTTTAGACGAGTAAAGAATGATTTCCCCTATGCTAGTTATTTTGCATAGGGGAAATACTCTATTTAGGAAGCTTTCTTTTCTTTCATATCGCTACTAGCCTCAACCACATTCACAACATAGTCGCCCAGTTTTTCGCACTCGCCAATGATATCCATATAGTAAACTCCCATCTGGTAATCATACTCTTTATTATTCACATCAAGGATGTTCTGATTCTTCAACTGATTTCGATAATTATTTATCTCATTCTCAATGTTAAATGACTTATTCACATCAATGCTGTGTTGTTCGGGCTTTTCAATAACCAATATCATTTGCGAAAGAGCCTCAGCCGTCATATTCATCATAAAATGAATGTGCTCATATTGCTTTTCTGTGAAGTCTTGATTCGTTTGACGCTTGCGGTTAATTGTTCTGGCCAAGTTGTAACAGCTGTCGCCAATGCTTTCAATTTCGGTAACTTCACGTAGCATGGAACGAATCTGCAGCTTACTTTCAGAGCTTAACCTACCTTCAGAAACCTGATTCAGATAGTTCGCAATTTCCAGTTCCATGTTATCACTTATATTTTCGTACTTTTCTATACGACTAAAAAGCTTATTGAAATCATCATCCTTTTCTGTGTGAAGCAAGTCTTGCACCATACGGAACATACGGAAAGTACGCTCTGAATACAGATGAATCTCTTTGCGTGCCTGCAGGATAGAAAGTTCGGCAGTCGACAACATACCACTCGAAATGAATCGCAGTCGGTATTCTTCATCGTCTTCCTTTTTGCGTATGATCAGGCACACCGTCTTCTCTATCAGCTTAACAAACCAAATCATGATGCACACGTTACAAATATTGAATGCCGTATGAAATGCAGAAAGTTTAAATGAAACTGCCACTTGAGGATCACTTGCCATGTAAGTATCTACAAAATAAGATATCATTCCGGTAAACGGATAGAAAAGAACCAGCATCCACAGAACACCAAACACATTAAACATGAAATGAGCCAACGCAGCCCGCCGGGCAGAAGTATTAGCCGTTAATGCAGCTAGATTAGCTGTAATGGTAGTTCCTATATTTTCGCCCAAAACCAATGCTGCTGCCAGTTCGAAAGGAATCCAGTTCATGGAGCACATCACCAAAGTAATTGCCATCGTGGCACTGGACGACTGAACGACTATGGTTAGTATACTACCCAGAAAGAGGAATAATAAGATCGACAGATACCCCATGCCCGTATAATTCTGTATGAAAGCAAGCATTTCGGGATTTTCTGCTAAGTTCGGTACATTGTCTTTCAGATAAGCAAGCCCCATAAACAAAAAAGAGAACCCAAAGATAAACTCACCCAGAGATTTTCGGGTACTCTTGCTCGAGAAAATAAGCGGAATAGCTATGCCTAATAAAGGAAGTGCAAAAGATGAAACATCGACTTTAAAACCAAACAATGAAATAATCCACGCCGTAACGGTTGTCCCGATGTTTGCCCCCATTATCACACTGATGGATTGCGTCAGCGTAAGCAAGCCTGCATTCACAAAGCTTACTACCATGACCGTTGTGGCAGAGGATGACTGTATCAGTGCCGTAATCATCAATCCGGTAAGTACTCCGGTAACACGATTCGTTGTCATCGCCGTTAATATACTACGCAACCTGTCACCGGCTACTTTTTGTAATCCTTCGCTCATAATTTTCATTCCGTATAGGAACAGACCCAAAGAGCCTATGAGCATTAAAAAATCATAAAAAGAATATTGCATCTTTAATTCGATTGATGGTTATTTGCCTTATAAACAATTTCGCAATATATTTATCCGTCTAATTTACTCATTAAAATGTAATAAGCATGAAACAGAAAATACAAATACATTGCAAAAATAACAAAATTACTAAAGAAGTACCTATAGGAAGCTCACTTTTAGAGATATACAATAGTCTGGATTTCAGATTACCCTACCCTGTTGTAAGTGCCAAAGTCAACAACCGATCCGAAGGATTAAACTTTAGAGTATACAATAATAAAGACATCGAATTCCTTGACATAACCGACCCGTCGGGTATGCGCACGTACGTACGCTCCCTCTGCTTCATCCTATTTAAGGCAGTAAGCGAGTTATATCCCCATGCAAAGGTATACATGGAGCACCCTGTGTCGAAAGGATATTTTTGCAATCTGAAATTAGGACGTGATATCCTTCCCGATGATATTGAACGCATCAAGGATAAAATGCGTGAAATAATAAAAGCAGATATTCCTTTCAAACGCACAGAATGTCATACCACAGAAGCCGTAAGAATATTCAATGAGAAGGGTATGGATGATAAGGTGAGGTTACTTGAAACATCCGACTCTATTTATACTTATTACTATACCTTGGGAGATACAGTTGATTATTATTACGGTAATTTAGTTCCAAGAACCAGTTATATACAGCTTTTCGATTTAGTAGAATATTACGACGGATTATTGCTGCGTATCCCCAACAAAGACAATCCCAATGAACTGGAGAAAGTAATCAAGCAGGAAAAAATGCTCGATGTATTCAAGGAGTACCTTCAATGGAGCAAAATCATGGACATGAACAATGCCGGTGATTTTAATCTTGCATGCGAGAAAGGATACGCAACAGACATGATTAATGTCGCCGAAGCTCTTCAAGAAAAGAAAATAGCCCAGATAGCCGATACCATTTTTCATAAAGGAGAAAACGGCAACAGAGTGCGCCTGGTTCTGATTGCAGGGCCTTCCTCTTCAGGGAAAACCACTTTTAGTAAGAGATTATCCATCCAGCTGATGACCAATGGACTTCGTCCGTACCCCATCTCCCTGGATAATTACTTTGTGGACCGTGAACAAACTCCTCGTGATGAGCATGGTAATTATGATTATGAGTCTCTATATGCACTCGATCTCGATCTTTTCAATAATCAACTGGAAGCCTTATTGAAGGGTGAAGAGGTTGACTTACCACGTTTCAACTTTTCGTTAGGAAAGAAAGAATATCCCGGTGATAAACTTAAAATAGATAACAATACCATTCTTATATTGGAAGGCATACATGCATTAAATCCTGAGCTCACATCGCATATTCCGGATGCAAAGAAGTTTAAAATATATGTTTCGGCATTAACGACCATATCACTTGACGATCATAATTGGATTCCAACAACTGACAATCGCTTGTTGCGCCGCATCATACGTGATTTCAATTACAGAGGGTATTCAGCACAAGAAACCATATCGCGATGGCCCAGTGTAAGAGCAGGTGAAGATAAATGGATTTTTCCGTTTCAGGAAAATGCCGATGTCATGTTTAACTCGGCTTTGTTGTTTGAATTTGCTGTACTAAGAAGTTACGCTGAACCTATATTAATGAATGTTCCGCGCAATAGTGAAGAATATTGTGAAGCCTATCGCTTGCTTAAATTTATCAAATACTTCGCCACAGTACAAGACAAAGAAATTCCTCCAACTTCATTATTGAGGGAATTCCTCGGAGGAAGTAGCTTTAAATATTAACTAGAGTGAATGATTGTTTGTATTCTAAGGTTAATGATCACTTTGGAATACAAACAATACACCTTAGTGTTTCAATCTGGGTGCTAGATACTGATTGAAAACAATGCCCACTACAATCAGTAAAAGACCTGCATAAGTAGTCCACACGATCTGTTCTCCAAGAACGAGATGAATAAGAAACAAAGACAAGAAAGGGGATAAATAGCACATCTGGTTTACCAATGTGGCATTGGAGGTCAACTGAATAGCCATTCCAAAACACACAAAAGGAATACCGATTTCAAAAGCTCCGACATACATACCCGACAGCAACGCTTGAATAGGTAATACAACCGGTTCCATCCATAGTGAGGCAATAAGAAGATATGCACTACCAAAAAAGAAAGTAACCGTCAATGCGATAATAGCATCGACCTCTTTTCTTTTGTTAGAAACCATCCAATAACCGGCCCACAAGAATGCACTTAAAAAAGCCAAAAGAAAACCTGTAACAGAGAACTCTAGTTTATCAGACAAGCCCGTGCCGGCTGAGATAAGGACTACACCTCCCAAAGAAAGCAGCATCCCCACATACTTGATTTTGGGAATGGATTGCCCCGCAAATAATGAAAGTAAGATTAACAGCAATATGGGCCATGAATAATTGACAGGTTGCGCCACCTGTGCCGGAAGTAAATCATAGGCACGAAACAGCACCAAGTAATAGGTCACGGGATTAAGGAGACCCAGCAGAGCAAACCATCTCCACTGCGAAGCTGACAGGTTCTTTACCTCTTTCCATTTCTTTCGGGCAAGCAAGGTAAATAAAAAAATAAGGAAAGCAGTACAAGAAGCCACCAATAAAAGTTCAAACGAGCTTAAGTACCTTAAAGCTATTTTAAAAGCAGAGGCAACCGTTGACCAGCTGAGAACTGCTATTGCTGCATAAACGATTGCCTTATTATCTTGAGTCATATATTATCTTAATTCTTCCACCTCATCGGCTGTCAACGGAATCTTCTTGCCTAACCTGCGAGCTCCTGTTTCTGTAATCAAATAATCTTCTTCATTACGAATACCCCCAAAGTCTTTATACGCTTCTACCGCATCGTAATGAATGAAATCTGCAAACTTTTTCTGTCCTTTCCAAAGGTCAATAAGCTCAGGAATGAAATAGATACCCGGTTCAATGGTATGCACAAAACCACATTCCAGTTCTCTGGCCAGACGAAGGGATTTGCGACCGAACAAAGTGCTCTTTGGCTTTCCGTCATAACCCACCCAAATTTCACCTAAGTTCTCCATATCATGCACGTCGAGTCCCATCATGTGTCCCAATCCGTGAGGATAGAACAAAGCATGCGCTCCTTCACGAACAGCATCATCGGCATTTCCCTTCATGAGCCCCAACTGTTTCAAACCTTCTACCATCACACGCGCAGAAAGATCATAGACGTCAACAAAAGGAACTCCCGGTCTTAGCGCTTTCACTGATTCCAAATGCATCGCAACCTGCAAATCATATATCTCGCGCTGACGCGTAGTAAATTTCTTATCAGCAGGAATCGTGGACGACATATCACCGGCGTATCCCATAGCGGTTTCTGCTCCGGCATCAATTAAAAACAAATCGCCGCTTTGAACCGTATTGCCATGGTAATGATTGTGGAGTGTCTGTCCGTTAACCGTTGCAATGGTAGGAAAAGATAAATCACCTCCTGCCGCAAAGGCAACTGCTTGTATGGCCGATGCTACTTCATATTCTTTCATTCCCGGGCGAAGCATTTTCATGGCAGCGATGTGCATGTCGGCCGTTATATTACAAGCTCTTTCTATTTCTGCAATTTCTTCTTCAGACTTGTAGCTTCTTTGTTTCACAATGGCACGAATAAAATCGACCGATCCCTGCTGACGACCCAGCGGAATGCCCAGCCATTCCTGAAGTTTCAATTTATGTTCTGCTCTGTAAGGAGGGAGGTAATGAATTGTCTGACCCTTCTGAACAGCTTTATGCAAATATTCGCTTAAAGAATCAGAAGGCAAAGTACATGTTATGCCCACCCGCTCGCTTTTTTCCTTCAACGTAGGCTGAGTGCCCATCCATACAATATGGTCAATGGTCAGTTCATCTCCAAAAACAATATCTTTATCATTATCAATATCAATCACAGCAGATAAACCGGCAAAAGAAAGACCGAAGTAATAGAGAAAGCTGGAGTCCTGACGATAACGGAAAGTGTTATCTTCATAATTCAAGCCCATATCATCGTTACCTAGAAATAAAAGTATTCCAGAGCCTAAACTCTTTTTGAGCAACGCTCTGCGTTGCACGTACGTCTCTTTAGAAAACATAATGTTCCGTTTTTAAGTTAGTGCAACAAAGATAACCGTTTTAAATCAAAATTAGATAATTACCCCTTGACGATTCTCAATTAAATTAATTACTTTTGTAGCAAGATCAACGATTGAAAAAGTAACATTATGGCACAAGGTTCCCGTCAGGTACAATCGCAAGTACAACAACAGGTTCAAACTCTTTCGCCACAGCAAATCTTAGTAGTGAAGCTGCTCGAGCTTCCGGCTGTGGAACTAGAAGATCGTGTGCGTGCCGAGCTTCTGGAAAACCCCGCTCTTGAAGAAGGGAAAGAGGAAACAGCTGTCGACGATCTCTCTGAAAATGCAGACAATGATCAGTCAGACAATGAATATGATTCATTAGGCGATTACCTGACCGAAGATGATATTCCCGATTATAAATTACAGGAAAGAAATAAGTCAAAAGGAGAGCAGGCCGAGGAAATACCTTTCTCGGACACTACTTCTTTTTACGAAACACTGCAAGAACAACTCCGTGAACGAAACCTCACCGAGCATCAGCAAGCGTTGGCCGAATATCTTATCGGCTCTCTTGATGATGACGGACTGTTGCGCAAAACGTTAGATAGCATTAGCGATGAGTTAGCCATTTATGCAGGTGTTGATGCCAAAGAGCAGGAATTGGAAGAGGTGTTAAGCATCATACAAGATTTCGATCCTCCCGGATTGGGAGCACGAAGTTTGCAAGAGTGCTTGCTTATCCAGATAAAGCGCAAGGAACCGTCATCCTTACAGCAAACGGAATTAAGCATCATCGAGAAGTGTTATGAGGAGTTTACCCGTAAACATTGGGATAAGATCATTCAGCGGCTCAACCTCAGCGAAGAAGAGTTTGAAGCCGCCATCAATGAAATCACCAAGCTAAACCCCAGACCGGGAAGCTCTCTTGGAGAGGTGATTGGCCGTAATATGCAACAAATTGTACCTGACTTCATTGTTGAAACGTTCGATGACGGAAGCATAGTGCTTAGCCTGAATAATAAAAACATGCCCGAACTCCGCATGAGTCGTGAATTCAACGATATGCTTCAGGAACATACCTATAATAAGGCCAACCAGACAAAAGAATCCAAAGAAGCCATGCTCTTTTTGAAGCAGAAAATGGATGCCGCTCAAGGTTTTATTGATGCCATCAAGCAAAGACAAAACACGTTGCAAACTACCATGGAGGCAATTATAGACTTACAACGTCCTTTTTTTCAGGAAGGAGATGAATCGCTGCTTCGCCCCATGATTCTGAAAGACGTGGCAGAGCGGACAGGGCTCGACATCTCCACCATTTCACGTGTTAGCAACAGCAAGTATGTACAAACCAATTTTGGTATTTACTCGCTGAAATATTTCTTTAGTGACGGTTATACCACAGAAGACGGAGAAGAAATGTCGGTACGTGAAATACGCCGCATCCTGAAAGAATGCATTGACAACGAAAACAAGAAGAAACCATTGACCGATGATGAATTGGCCGATATATTGAAGGAGAAGGGCTATCCTATAGCCCGCCGAACAGTAGCCAAATATCGTCAACAATTAAACATACCGGTAGCCCGGCTAAGAAAATAAACAATTCAACTTATGGAAGAACATATTATTGCAGACAGAACATTGATCAAAACAGCACGAATTGTTTCGGCTGTTTTCACGCCGTTTTCAATCCCGTTTGTTGCTTTCCTTATTTTATTTCTGTTCTCGTACCTAAACATTATGCCTTTGGCATATAAACTTATCGTGCTGGGCGTGGTGTATTGTTTCACCATCTTAATGCCCACGCTAACCATTTTCCTTTTCCGGAAGATCAATGGTTTTGAGGCGAAAGATCTTACCGATAGAAAAAAACGTTATGTACCCTACCTGCTAACCATCATCTCTTACGTGTTTTGTATGCTGATGATGAGAAAGCTGAATATACCCTGGTACATGTCGGGCATCATACTGACTGCTTTACTAATGATGCTTATCTCTATTATACTGAACTTGAAATGGAAACTAAGTGAACACATGCTGGGCATGGGTGGCATTGTAGGAGGGGTCGTTTCTTTCAGCGCCCTTTTCGGATACAACCCGGTGTGGTGGTTATCCCTGTTTATACTTATTGCAGGAGTGCTGGGTACAGCCAGAATCATATTGCAACACCACACACTGAGCGAGGTGCTAACCGGTTTTGTGGTGGGATTTATCTGCGCACTACTCGTGTTGCACCCCATTGCCAATATCTTATTTCGAATTTTCTTATTATAATTATAAACCCTAAAACTAAGTATTATGAATTTTCCGGAAGAACTAAAGTATACCTCTGAGCACGAATGGATTCGTGTGGAAGGTGAAGTTGCTTACATTGGTATAACAGAACATGCACAGAACCAATTGGGCGATATTGTGTTTGTAGATATACCAACGGTAGGTGAAGAACTGAACGCCGGTGACGTTTTCGGAACCATTGAAGTAGTGAAAACCATATCCGACTTGTTCATGCCGGTAAGCGGAACCATCTTGGAACAGAATGAAGCGCTTGAGGACAAACCTGAGCTGGTTAATCAGGATCCCTACGGTGCCGGATGGCTTATTAAGATCGAGCCATCGGCTGATGCCGACTTCAGTGTTTTACTTGACGCTAAAGAATATAAAAAAACCATTAATGAATAAACCAATCGTATGACACCAATTGTTAGTATTATCATGGGCAGCACGTCTGATCTTCCCGTAATGGAAAAGGCGGCACAATTACTCAATGATTTGCATGTACCGTTTGAAATGAATGCTCTTTCGGCTCACCGCACACCGGAAGCTGTAGAAGAGTTTGCCAAGAATGCACATCTCAGAGGTATCAAGGTTATCATTGCAGCTGCCGGGATGGCTGCTCATTTGCCGGGAGTTATCGCAGCATCGACACCACTGCCTGTTATTGGCGTTCCTATAAAATCATCCCTCGATGGCATGGATGCCTTATTGGCCATTGTACAAATGCCTCCGGGCATTCCCGTGGCTACAGTAGGAATAAACGGTGCACTCAATGCGGCAATTCTTGCGGTCCAGATGTTATCTCTGGAAAACAAAGAATTAGAAACCAAATTCATTGCTTACAAAGAAGGACTTAAAAGGAAGATCGTTAAGGCCAACGAGGAGCTGAAGGAGGTTAAGTTTGAGTTTAAAACTAATTAAATGGATTTATTCAACTATTCCCGTAGGGAAACGTCTGTGGTTCATGTGGGGAACGTGGAAGTAGGGGGAAGTAACCCCGTTCGCGTTCAGTCAATGACCAATACAGCTACGCAGGACACAGAAGCCTGTGTAGAACAAGCAAAAAGAATTATTGATGCGGGGGCCGACTATGTGCGGCTTACCACGCAAGGAGTCAAGGAGGCCGAAAACCTCAGGAACATCAACGCTGAACTCAGAAAACAAGGGTACTTGAACCCGCTGGTGGCCGATGTGCACTTCACGCCTAAGGTGGCCGATGTGGCTGCTTTGTATGCCGAGAAAGTGCGCATTAATCCGGGTAATTACCTGGATGCTCCGCGGACATTCAAGCAAGTTGATTATACTGACGAAGAGTATGCCGTTGAATTACAAAAGATACGTGAACGTTTGGTTGAGTTCTTAGCTATTTGCAAGGAAAACCACACGGCCATTCGTATCGGTGTAAACCACGGATCCTTGTCAGACCGCATCATGACCCGCTACGGTGATACGCCCGAAGGGATGGTTGAATCTTGCATGGAGTTTCTTCGTGTGTGCGTAGCGCAAGACTTTTCTGATGTCGTTATTTCGATAAAGGCGTCAAACACTGTCATCATGGTGCGCACTGTACGCTTGCTGGTAGATGTGATGGAGAAGGAAGGAATGAAATTTCCCATTCATCTGGGCGTAACCGAAGCAGGTGACGGTGAGGACGGCCGCATCAAGTCGGCCTTGGGAACTGGAACTCTGCTGGCCGACGGATACGGAGATACCATTCGTGTATCGTTAAGCGAAGAACCGGAGTTAGAGATACCGGTTGCCCGCAAAATTGTTGATTACATTGCTCAGCGCGCTGACCATCCGTATATTCCGGGAGTAGCCAATGATTCGTTTAATTTCTTGTCGCCCGTAAAAAGGGAAACAACTTCCATACGCAACATCGGTGGCGACAACGTGCCGGTGGTAGTAGCCGAAAGGCTTGACGGGAAGTTTGAGACGAACGATCAATTCATGCCCGATTACATCTATGCTGCCAAAAGCATTCCCGCCACACTGGAAAACGGTCCCGACTATATTGTGGATGCCGATGTGTGGGCAGAAGAAAAGGAGAAGTTCGAAGCAGCCGGAAAGAAATGCTGGCCTGCATTCAGTCACAACCAGCTATATGCAGTAGGCGCTTGCCAAGCGGAACTTAAGTTTTTGTTTATCCCGTTTATGGCTCTGACCGATGAAGCAGTAGCCTGCCTCAAAGCACATCCGGAAATCGTTATCTTGTCTCAGAGCAATCACCCCAACCGCATCGGGGAACACCGTGCGCTGGTTCATCAGTTAATGAATGAAGGTTTAAAGAATCCGGTGATATTCTTCCAGCATTACAGCGAAAACGATGTAGAGAACTTGCAGGTTAAATCGGCTATTGATATGGGCGCTTTGATACTCGACGGATTGTGCGACGGTATTTTCCTCTACAACCAAGGAACATTAACTCATGCGCAAGTAGATGCAACAGCATTTGGCATCTTGCAGGCCGGTCGTGTCAGAACCAGCAAAACCGAATACATCTCTTGTCCGGGATGCGGACGAACGCTTTTCAGCTTGCAAAGTACCATAGCCAAGGTCAAAGCCGCTACCTCTCACCTCAAAGGACTGAAGATAGGCATCATGGGATGCATCGTTAACGGACCGGGAGAAATGGCCGACGCAGATTACGGATATGTGGGCGCCGGAAGAGGGAAAATAAGTCTCTACAAGCAGAAAGAATGCATTGAGAAGAACATTCCCGAAGAAGAAGCGGTCGACAAATTGATTGCATTGATCAAGGCCAACGGAGATTATCACGAAGAAGAAAAGTAAACTGCGATAGGCATTACACGCCAAGCAGTACATCTTATTATAAACTAAAACGAGCCGGAAGTTTTCTTCCGGCTCGTTTTAGTTATATAGCTTTTTTATTTCTTCGCAGCAACAGTAAGCATCTCCTTATATTTGCCTTGATTAGCCAGTACCTTAACAGCCTCCTGCAAACCATTGTCATCTTTCAACTGCTCTATAATAGCACCACGCTGATAGTAATAACGCTTAATTATTTCAATGGAAATCATGTTCTTGATATCCTTAGAAAAATGATTCAAGTCCTTATCCAGATTATGAGCCAATTTACTTTCCAATGCTTTAAACTCGGCAGAAGCGCCATCCATATAACCTTCAAACTCAGCAGCCTCTTTTAAGGTCTTCAGTATCTTCTCGCTTTGTTGATCATATTTAAAGTCGGCCGCTTTCACCATGGCCTTGAAATCAGCGTAATCGGCATCAGTCAGCTTAAACTGCTCGGCAGGCGCAATAGTCGCATGCTTACGACAATAGTTCGTTGCGTAGTTAAAGATGAGGTTATCATTAGCCAGATAAAACAGGATGTTAGGCAATTTCTCTTGCTCCACCACAATATCGGGCGTTACACCTCCGCCATCACGTACTATACGACCGGCAGCTGTGTGGAATACATTCGTCAAACTATCGGGTATGCGTCCTACGCTGCCATCTTCGTTTCTATGTTTATAGTCAATGGCCTGCACACATCGTCCGCTGGGTATGTAATATTTTGAGGTGGTAACTTTCAGCGTCCCGCCATAAGGAAGTGAACGAGGAATCTGAACCAGTCCCTTTCCAAAAGTACGGTTACCCACAATAACAGCCCTGTCGAGATCTTGCAAAGCACCTGCCAATATTTCAGACGAAGAAGCCGTGCCGCTGTTGACCAGTACCACAAGCGGTATCTCGGTATCAATGGGTTCGCGCAGCGTTTTATACACACTGGCAGCCTGCTTGGTTTTACCCTTCGTCACCACAATGGTTTTGCCTCTGGGCACAAAGAAGTTAACAATTTCTACAGCCTCATCGAGTAAGCCTCCTCCGTTTCCTCTTAAATCAATAACCAGTGAAGTGATTCCTTTTGATTTCAGGTCTAAAAAGGCCTGCTTAAACTCTTTCGAGGGGTTACCCGAGAAACTGTTCAGGTTGATGTATCCGGTTTTACCGCTCACAACCCCTGCATAAGGAACAGTAGGCAACTGTATAGACTTGCGCACAATTTTAAAATCAATGGGTTTGCTTACCCCCGGTCTTTCAACCCGCAAAGAGAAAGTAGTACCCACCTGTCCTCTGAGCATTTCACTCACTTCGGCATTAGTTTTCCCTTCCAGATCTTTACCGTCGAGTGTCAACAGAATATCGCCCGCCCGCAGTCCTACCTGGGCAGCCGGCATGCCTTCATAAGGCTCGGCAATAACCGAACGTTTCCGTTTTACATCATACGTAATCATAGAACCGATACCACCGTACGACCCTTTAATCATTTGTTCCAGTTCACTCTGATCTTCCTCGGGAAAATAATTAGTATACGGATCAAGAGACATCAGCATGGCATCAATGCCCTCGCGCAAAGTTTTATTAGGATCAATCGTATCGACATAGAACATATCCAACTCTTTCACGATGGCATTAAATATCTCCATATTCTTTGCTAACTGAAAAGTGCGGCTATCACTGCTCTTAAAACTAAAAAACGCCACCACTGCAAGGATAGCAGTCAACAGAATAACTGCACGTTTATTGAAGAACTTTTTCATAATCTATGTATAATAACGATTGATAACATCGGCGCAAGATAACAAAATAGAATAAAGCGCTGATTACAATGTGTTGATATTTAACTTTATTTCATTCCATTTGTGCTGAGGAAGCGTGGTACCCACCACTTGAATGACGTTTGCCGATAGCAAGGAACCTATCTTTCCGCATTTCTCGAGTGAATAACCACAAGTTAGTCCGTATAAGAAACCGGCCGCAAAATAATCTCCCGCGCCGGTTGTGTCAACTACCTTACTTACGGGTAAAGCAGACACCATGATGTCATCTTGTCCTTTCAGAATATGTGATCCGCGAGCACCCACTTTCACAATGGCAATGCTGCACATTTGGCCAATTTGTTTCAAAGCCTCAGCGGCATCTTTTCCAGTAAAAGCACGTGCCTCTTCTTCGTTAGCAAAAACAATATCTACATAATCGCGAACCAGCATGGTAAAGAACTCCAAGTCATTCTCCACAATGTTATAGCTTGCCAGGTCAATGCAGATTTGCAATCCGGCCTGCTTAGCCAGTTCAATGGCCCGAAGAATCATATCATGATCCTGCACCAGATAACCTTCAACCAAGAAATAAGTATAGCCTTGAAACATGGCTGGAGTCAGGTCTTCCGCTTTCAAAGTCGAAGCAGCTCCCAGGTAAGTTCCAAAAGTCCGTTCTCCGTCCGGAGATATAAATGTAGAGGCAACTCCCGAAGGCAAGTCACAGATCAGTAACTTCTCGTCGATGCCGTTTTTAATTAAATTCTCTCTGTAAAAGCTCCCATATTCATCATCGCCCACTTTTCCGATAAAACCGGTGCGCGCTCCCAAGCAAGCCAGTCCAAGTATGGCATTTCCGGTTGATCCACCGGTTGCAAGGTGAGTTTTCATGCGACTAAAATGTTGGTTAATAACCTGAAGTTTAGCGTTATCTATCAACTGCATGCTACCCTTGGGTAATTCCATTTCGGTGAGTATGCTATCATCATTTAGCGTGGCAAGCACGTCAACAAGAGCATTGCCTAAACCTATTATTTTATCCATTTCAATCTTTTTTTTGCAAAGATATTGCATATTTCAAAATATCCTATTACTTTTGCATCGCAATTGAGAAAAACATTCTTCGATAGCTCAGTCGGTTAGAGCATCTGACTGTTAATCAGAGGGTCGTAGGTTCAAGTCCTACTCGAAGAGCAAAACCTTCTCAATTGCAACATTCTTCGATAGCTCAGTCGGTTAGAGCATCTGACTGTTAATCAGAGGGTCGTAGGTTCAAGTCCTACTCGAAGAGCAGAGAAACCGCGTTAGAAGCATTGCTTCCTACGCGGTTTTCTTGTTTTATACCCCTACCCTTTCACCGGAATTTTCCTAAAGTCCTCGTTATACATTTAGCGTCCAACCATGGTTGGGAAGTCAGCTAACCATGGTCAACAAGTCGGCCAACCAAGGTCAACAAGTCGGCTAACCATGGTTAGCTGATAAAAACAAAACCACAAAAATCACAGAAAACAAGCAGATAAGCCACCAAGAGCCTATGCTGCCATAGCCAGTGTCAGCACGCTGATGCGTACATTCTGATATGAAGCAAACAACGATGCACATGCCACAAGCGTAGAACCGGTAGTCAGCACATCATCCACAAGTAGGATGTGTTTGTTTGAAAAGTCACAGGAGGGATGAAGCGCAAAGACCTTTTCAACATTCTCCCAGCGTTCGAAAGTAGATTTCCGCGTCTGCGTAGAAGAGTTCACTTCACGATAGAGCGACAACACATCAACCGGCACCCCGGACACATGAGAAATGCCACGGGCAATCAGCTCACTCTGGTTATAACCCCGCTTTCGTTTGCGGGCAGGATGAAGAGGAACAGGCAGAATCACATCAATCCCTTCAAAGAAAGCAGTAGGTTGCAGCTCTTTAGCCATGTTACGGCCCATGAAATAACCCAGTTCCTTGTTATCGTGATATTTTAAATCGTACAGCAGATTCCTAAAACGGCTTCCTTTGGTATAAAAGAAATAAGAAGCCGCCCGCACAATGGGAATGCGACCCCAAAACAGTTGCTCGGCCACGTTGCCTTCTTGTAAATGAAAATAAGTACGGGGCATATCCATGTTACAACTGGTGCAGAGATGCGCTTCGCCGTCAAGCAATACGCGTCCGCAAACCACGCAACACGGGGGAAAGAAAAGAGACCAGAAGGAGACAATCCATTTTTTCATAGCAAACAGGTTATTAAAGTTGCGAATATACAGATATAAATTAGGAGCAAACAAATTATAATTAATAACTTTGCTCAAAATCAGAACATAAAAACAAAATGAATAAGCATCCTCTTTCTCTATTTAACTATTGCCCTAAGTGCGGGTCAAGTGAGTTCAGAGTCAACAACTCCAAGTCAAAAAAGTGCGGGCAATGTGGTTTCACCTATTACTTTAATCCATCGTCGGCAACTGTTGCGTTCATAGTCAATGAACGAAATGAGCTACTTGTTTGCAGAAGAGCGAAAGAACCGGCCAAAGGAACCCTCGATTTGCCGGGCGGATTCGTCGATCTGTTTGAGAGCGGAGAAGAAGGCGTTATCAGAGAGGTGAAAGAAGAAACCGGCCTCATCGTGCAAGAGGCTACCTATTTATTCTCATTACCCAATATCTATTTGTATTCGGGCTTTGAGGTGCACACACTCGATGCTTTTTACTACTGCCGGGTAAGCGATATGAGTCACTACCTGGCCATGGATGATGTGGAGGAGTCATTCTTTATTCCCATGGATAAGCTCAATCCGGCCGATTTCGGACTCAACTCTGTTAGGCGAGGGCTAACCTTCTTCATAGACAAGTACGCAAAGGAAATTCCTTCTCCAGGTATAAAATAACATTTAAAAACTAGTTAAAAGACTGCAAAACAAAGTCACTTAGTCCCGTAAGTTGGCAGAAAAAAGTATATTTGTACAAATACCCGATTATGAAAAAGAATATTATCAAGATTATATCTCTGGTGGCTTGTACGGTTCCCGTAACTGTAATGGGTCAAAGTAACGAAAGTATTACGTTTTCTCCACCATACAAAGAGGGCAAATACCTCTATTCCGAAGGTAATTATGCCGCTGCCATGATTCCTCTAAAAGACTGCCTCCGGTTGTATCCCGAATCAACCTTTACTCCGGAAGTTGAATATATGATTGCCTGCTCGGCCTACGAGCTGAAAGACAAAAACAGTACGGCTATCTTGAGAAATTACCTGGAAAGTAATCCCGATTCACCATACGCATACAGAGTTTACGCGCTGATTGCATCGAACTACTTCTTTGAAGAAAAGTATGATGAAGCGCTTGCACTCTATAACTCCTCAAATCTCGAGAAGCTGGCCGATACGGAAAGGGCCGACATGCTGTACCGCATGGCAATTGCTTACATGAAAACAGGAAACAGTAAAGAGGCAGCCATCTGGTTTGCAACGCTCAAAGAAACAAGCAGCAAGTATGAGGCCGACTGCACCTATTATATATCTTATATAAGGTATACACAACAAAGATATGACGAGGCACTCGAAGGATTCCTTGCGCTTCGCAACAACCTGAAGTACAAAGAGCTTGCTCCTTATTATACTGCCGAAATTTATTTGTTGCAAAAACAATATGCATCGGCACAGGAGATAGCACTGAATTACCTGAGCAGCTATCCAACCAGCCGTTACAGTGAAGAGATGCAGCGCATTTTGGGAGAGACATATTATCAAACGGGCGATTATCACCGGGCCATTCAGGCATTCGAGAAATACACCGGCAACGTCAGTGCACCTCGCAGGGATGCCTTGTACATGCTGGGGCTCTCTTATTTCCACACCAATGTGTATTCCAAAGCGGCTTCTACTTTGGGCGAAGTAACCACTGCCGATGATGCACTGACACAGAACGCTTACCTGCACATGGGGTTTGCTTATCTGCAACTAGCCGATAAGAACAAGGCGCGCATGGCTTTTGAACAAGCGGCACGTTCTAATGCCGACCTGAAAACGAAGGAGCAAGCTGCTTACAACTATGCATTAACTATTCATGAAACATCTTTCTCCGGATTCGGCGAATCGGTTACCGCTTTTGAAAATTTCCTGAATCAGTTCCCGCAATCGGCTTATGCCGAGAAGGTCAGCGAGTACCTCATTGATGTGTACATGAGTACCCGTAGTTATGAGGCTGCGCTGAAATCCATAGAACGAATCAGTGCACCCGGCGAACGAATCATGGAAGCCAAACAAAGAATCTTGTTCCAGCTGGGCACGCAGGCTTTTGCCAATTCTCAGTACGATGAGGCTTCGGCTTACCTCAACAGGTCTATTCAAATAGGACAGTATAACGCGCAAACAAAAGCGGAGGCTTTGTATTGGAAAGGCGAAATTGATTACCGCACGCAACGTTACCAGAGTGCATCGGACAATTTCCGTAGTTTCCTTGATTTAACTGCCAACCGACAAAGTGAAATGTACACGCTGGCTCATTATAATCTGGGCTACATTGCTTTTAATCTGAAAAACTATCAGCAAGCTGAGAACTGGTTCACCAAGTATCTGCAACTAGAGAAGGCAACGAATAGAAGCACATTGGCCGACGCCAACAACCGCTTGGGCGACTGCAACTTTCATGTTCGTAACTTCAATGCGGCCAAACAATATTATGCTAAGGCCAGAAGCATGGGTGGCGCTTCGGCCGACTATTCTTATTACCAACTGGCACTGGTATCGGGACTGCAAAAGGATTACAACGGCAAAATTACATTGCTCAACCAATTAACGGAACAATACCCCGAGTCACCATACGTCATTAACGGGTTGTATGAGAAAGGGCGTTCTTATGTTCAATTGGGCAACAACAAACAAGCCATCAATGCATTCCGTGAACTGGCCAACAAGTTCCCCGAAAATGCGCTGAGCCGAAAAGCTGCTGCCGAAATAGGACTCCTTCATTATCAAAACGAGGAATACAGTCAGGCCATTGAGGCTTACAAGCTGGTGGCAACTCAATATCCGGGCAGTGAAGAAGCAAAACTAGCCTTGCGTGATTTGAAGTCTATCTATACGGACATTAACAAAGTAGATGAGTTTGCAGCAGTGGTATCTTCCCTGCCCGGCGACATTCACTTTGATGTGAACGAGCAAGATTCACTGACTTACATTGCCGCCGAAAGGATTTTCACCAGGAAACAGATTCCTCAGGCCAAAGAGAGTTTCACGAAGTACCTTCAATCGTTCCCCTCAGGAGCTTACCGGGAGTATGCTCATTATTACTTGGCACGAATCGGACAAGAGCAAAATGATGAAGAGGCGGTGTTGACACACACAGCTCGCATCTTGGAGGTGAACGGTAGCCGTTTTACGGAAGAGGCTCTTGTTATGCGTGCCGAATTACTATACAAGCGTCAACAGTATGCCGAAGCATTGCCATTTTACAAGCAGCTGAAAGCGCATGCAGGCTCAGCAGGCCATCGCCTCACGGCACAGATCGGAATCATCCGCTCGGCGTATAAGACAAAGAACGATGCCGACGTAATTCATGCCGCCACTTCGTTACTTGCTGAAGAAAAGATAACGCCCGAGGTGAAGAACGAGGTGACTTACTACAGAGCCAAGGCGTATTTGAATCAAAAGGCCGACGGCAATGCGATGAATGATTTGAAAGCGCTGGCAAAAGATACGCGTAACATTTACGGAGCAGAAGCCAAATACCTGGTGGGACAGATCTTGTTCGACCAAAAAGACTATGCAGCTGCCGAAAAGGAGATACTCGACTTCATTGACCAAAGCACTCCGCACACCTATTGGCTGGCAAGAGGTTTTGTGTTGCTTTCGGACATCTACATGGCTACAAACAAAAAGCTGGATGCCCGTCAGTATCTGTTGAGTCTTCAACAGAACTATCAAGCAAATGATGACATTAAGGGGATGATTGAATCTCGTTTGAACAAACTAAAATAATACTGGAAATATGACTAATAATATATGTGTATCAAGAGCGCTCGTTAAGGTTGGTATAGCCGGCTCACTCGTTTGGATGGCAAGCGTGGCAACTGCTCAGAATGTTGTAAAGAAAGATACGACCCTAAACAGAACTGTCGTGGTGGAGCAAGAGTATAACCCCGACATCAACGATGCCATTAAAATAAATATCTTACCTGCCATTGAGGAACCTACGGTTACCAAAAAGCAGATTCAATATGATAAGTCGGCAGTGAGCAATCCGGCCATTCCCAAACCTAGCATGGGCATTATCGTCGGTAAGGAGGAAAAAGAAAAGCCTTCGCAAGGTTATGCACGGTTAGGATATGGCAATAACAATAAAGTGGATGCACAGGTGAATTATCTTTTTTATCTGTCGCCCAAGGACCGACTCACTGTGCATGGCAACATGGACGGATTCAAAGAAACACTCACCCGCCCCGCCAATCTCTACCGGGCAGAAGACGGTGACTGGAAGGCACGTTATTACCGTGCCGGAGGAGGTTTTGATTACCTGCATCAATTCAATAAGGTTGATTTCGATTTATCGGGACGCTTGCAGCAGGCAAACTTTAACTACCAGTACCCGCTGATGAATAACTTGTCGACCGATAAACAGAAACACACAGCAGGTGAACTTCACATCGGAGTGAAATCAACGGATGAAACGTGGCCGTTCAGCTTCGCAGCAGAAACCAATCTGCTCACCTTCGGAAAGAAATACAGTGTGAACGGAGAAGCCGTAAAAGAAACCATTGCACGTACTAAAGCAAGTGTAAAAGGACAAATAGATGATCTTCAGAGCATCAGCATAGCCATGCAAATGGATAACTTTTTCTATAACAGCCAAGCTGAGGACTATACTTCCTTGCAGATGAATCCTTTCTATGAATATGCCAACGATAGCTGGAAGTTAAGAGTTGGTGCAAACGTAGATCTTTCTTTCGGATTCGATAAAGGAGTGCGCATGTCACCCGACTTAGAAGCTAATTATCTGATTACGGATTCGTATATACTCTATGCGCAAGCCAAAGGTGGTAAGACTTTAAATGATTTCCGTACTACTGAAAAGGTTCATCTTTATTCGACTCCGGAGAATGTTGCCCGCGTGTTCGACTCATACAACTTGTTAAACGCCAAAGTGGGTTTCAAAGCAAGTCCCACGGAAGGTTTATGGTTCAACTTATTTGGAGGGTATAACATTGTAGCGAATGACATCTCACCCATTTGCCAGCCCGATAGCACCATCACATTTGCTCAGGGAGAAACCAAAGCAATGACAGTAGGTGCTGCATTGACATACGACTACAAAGACATCTTTAGCTTTAGTACCCTTGCAGAATTCTATAAGTGGAGCGATAGCAGCAAAGAGTTTATCAACCAGAAGCCAAAATTCCAATTCTCGGCAGATGGTAGTGTGAAGGTCACTAAAAAACTCAGTCTGAACGCCGGCTATCATTATATGCACAGAGCAACTGCATCCATCAATAGCTTAGAGTATAGTATGCCAAACATCAGCAACCTGCACGCGGGTGTTGCATATAACTTATATAAAGGGATTTCTTTGTATGCACAGTTTGATAACATCTTGAATTCAGATAACCAGTATTACTGTTGCTACCCGGCCGAGACATTCAGCTTTATAGGCGGATTTAATTTCAAATTCTAGTTACGAACGGTAAAAAAAGTCTTTTTTTGCAAAAAAAAATCAGATTATCACCTTATTATAAGGTGAAACAAAGATGTTTTTTCTACTTTTGCGGGCAAATACCAAGACGTTAGTCCACTCTTAAAGAAAAGTAGCATGCAGAAAAACCTTGTCATAGTTGAGTCACCGGCCAAAGCGAAGACGATAGAAAAATTTCTAGGAAAAGATTATAAAGTCCTTTCTAGTTATGGACACATCAGAGATTTAAAGAAAAAGCACTTTGGTGTAGACATCAAAAAAGACTTCGAACCTAATTATGAAATACCTGCCGAGAAGAAAGAACTCGTCAATGAATTGAAAGAAGAAGCCAAAAATGCAGAGATTGTATGGTTGGCATCCGATGAGGACCGTGAGGGGGAAGCCATCTCATGGCATTTGTATGAAGTACTTAAACTAACGCCACAAAAAGCCAAACGAATTGTATTTCATGAGATTACTAAAACAGCCATTTTAAATGCTATTCAGAACCCGCGCGACATCAATATTGACTTGGTGAATGCACAGCAGGCGCGCAGGGTGCTCGACAGAATAGTGGGTTTTGAACTTTCTCCTATCTTATGGAGAAAAGTAAAACCAAGTCTTTCTGCCGGTAGAGTACAATCGGTTACCGTGCGATTGGTTGTGGAACGTGAACGTGAGATACAAAATTTCAATGCAGAAGCGTCTTACCGCATAGTGGGCACTTTCCTAGTGCCCGATGCCGATGGGAAACTGGTTGAAATGAAAGCGGAACTAAGTAAAAGACTCAAAACGAAAGAGGAAGCACGCAAATTCTTGCAGGAATGCCAGAATGCATCTTTTTCAATTGACGACATCAATACGCGGCCTTTAAGAAAAAGTCCGGCGGCACCGTTCACCACCTCTACTCTGCAACAAGAAGCAGCCAGAAAGTTGGGATTCTCGGTAAAGCAAACCATGAGTGTGGCACAGAAGCTGTACGAATCGGGTAAGATAACCTACATGCGTACTGACTCGGTGAATCTGTCTGAATATGCCATTGAGGGTAGTAAAGCTGCCATTACGCAAATGATGGGCGAACGTTATGTCAAAACGAGACATTTCACCACCAAGAGTAAAGGAGCGCAGGAAGCCCACGAGGCCATTCGTCCCACCTACATGGAAAACCAAAAGGTAGACGGAACAGCTCAGGAGAAAAAGCTATATGCCTTGATCTGGAAGCGTACGCTCGCTTCACAGATGGCCGATGCCGAAGTGGAAAAAACAACGGCTAGCATAAGCATAAGCAACTCATCCGAATCATTCATCGCCACAGGTGAGATCATTAAGTTCGATGGTTTCTTACGAATCTACAAAGAATCTCGTGATGATGAGAACGAGGGAGAAGACGAAAGCGGTTTGCTGCCTCCATTAACCGTAGGACAAACCTTGCAATCTCAAGAAATACTTGCTACGGAACGTTTCACTCAACGTCCTCCCAGATACACCGAAGCCAGCTTGGTCAGGAAGCTAGAGGAATTGGGTATTGGCCGACCATCAACTTACGCACCTACTATCTCTACCATACAGCAAAGAGGGTACGTGGAAAAAACAGACCGTCAGGGTGAGGATAGAATATATAACATTCTTACATTGAAAGACGGTAAAGTCGCTGAAAGAAAAGAAAAAGAGGTAACAGGTACCGAAAAGAACAAGCTATTCCCCACCGATATAGGCATTGTGGTTAACGACTTCCTTACGGAATTCTTCCCTGAAATCATGGACTTCAACTTTACCGCTACTGTCGAAAAAGAATTCGACGAAGTGGCAGAAGGAGAAAAGAAGTGGACAGACATTATGAAGAACTTTTATAAAGGTTTCCACACATCAGTTGAGTCAACATTGGCTGCCAAAACTGAATACAGAATTGGTGAACGCATCTTGGGAGAAGAACCGGGTACAGGTCTTCCGGTAGCCGTAAAAATAGGTCGTTTCGGTCCTATTGTTCAAATTGGAGCGACTGAATCTGATGATAAACCTAAGTTTGCACAACTTAAAAAGGGCATGTCCATTGAAACCATCACATTGGCAGAAGCCCTTGAGTTATTCAAATTGCCCAAAACGCTAGGGGAATACGAAGAAAAAACACTTGTTGTTGGCGAAGGACGATTTGGTCCTTACGTTAAACACGATGGCAAATTCGTATCTATTCCGAAGACAATAGACCCTATGGAACTGACCTTAGAGGAAGCAATTGATTTGGTTGAGAAAAAGCGCAAGGCCGAGGCAGAAAGAATCATCAAGCAATTCAAAGAAGACGGAAGCGATGAAATTGTGTTGGAAGTATTAAACGGACGTTACGGACCCTATATTGCACAGAAAGGAAACAATTACAAAATCCCTAAAGGTGTAGAACCAAAGGACCTGAACTACCAGACTTGTTTGGATATCATTCAGTTACAGATATCAAAAACCGAATTGGCCGGCACTGAAAAAGAAACCAAAGCGAGCAAAGCTGAAGCGGCTAGGAAAGCCAAAGAAGAGGAAAAGCTAGCTAAAAAAGCACTAGCAGATAAAAAGAAAGCAGAAGCTAAAAAGAAAAAGGCTGAGGAAGCTGCCAAGAAGAAGGAAGCTGCTAAGAAAGAGGCAGCTAAGAAAAAAGCAGCAACTAAGAAAGTAGCGACCAAAAAGACTGCAACCCAAAAAGCTGTTGCCTCTAAAAAGAAATAGTAACGAAACTATTATAAATAGTAAGCCCGGCTCACTTAGATTTGAGCCGGGCTTACTTATTGTATCAGGTAAAACTACATTCTGTTAGGAACATCAATACCAAGCAATCCCATACCCAGACGTATTACTTTAGCCACATTGGCAGAAAGAACAAGTCTAAACAGTTTAACGTCTGCATTTTCTTCTCTAAGAATGCTATAATCATGGTAGAACTGATTATATTCTTTAACCAGATCATAGGTATAGTTAGCTATGATTGAAGGGCTATAATCATTGCCCGCCTCTTTTACCACACTGGCAAAGTCGGCCACCATCTGAACAAGTCCCTCTTCTTTTTCCGACAAAGAGATAGAAGCCGTGAAGTTGACCGGTAAAACAATACCTGCTTCATTCGCTTTACGAAGCACTGATTGAATGCGAGCGTAAGTATATTGAATAAAAGGTCCTGTATTACCGTTGAAGTCTATAGACTCTTTCGGATTAAAGGTCATATTTTTGCGCGCATCAACTTTAAGTATAAAGTACTTCAATGCACCCATTCCTACAATGCGAGCAATATTATTGGCTTCTTCTTCAGTACAACCTTCTAGTTTACCCAATTCAAGCGAAGTTTCTTTGGCAGTGAGAACCATTTCTTGAACCAAATCATCGGCATCAACAACTGTTCCTTCGCGTGATTTCATCTTACCTTCAGGTAATTCTACCATTCCGTATGAGAAGTGAACAAGATCCTTACCCCATTCAAAGCCTAGTTTATCAAGCAGAATAGAAAGGACCTGAAAATGGTAATTCTGTTCATTGCCAACTACATAAATCATCTTATTAATAGGGTAATCAGCAAAACGTAATTTAGCCGTTCCAATGTCTTGAGTCATATAAACAGAAGTACCGTCGGATCTGAGCAATAGTTTGTGATCAAGACCCTCAGCCGTTAAGTCAGCCCAAACAGAACCATCTTCCTTTCGGTAGAAAAAGCCCTTCTCCAAACCTTCTAGTACTTTATCTTTTCCTTCCAGATAAGTTTCTGACTCATAATATATTTTATCAAATGAAACGCCCAGTTTCTTATACGTTTCATCGAATCCTTCGTACACCCACTGATTCATCCGAGTCCACAAGTCACGCACTTCGCGGTCACCTGCTTCCCATTTCACAAGCATTTCACGCGCTTCATTCATGAGTGGAGATGCCGCTTCAGCTTCTTCTTTGGACATGCCTTGTTCCATCAAAGTAGCAACTTCCTGCTTATAATGTTTATCAAAAGCCACGTAATAATCACCCACTAGGTGATCACCTTTCTTCCCTGAGCTTTCGGGAGTTTCACCATTGCCGTATTTTTGCCAGGCAAGCATGGACTTACAGATATGGATACCTCTGTCGTTTACTATATTTGTTTTAACGACCCGATTCCCATTGGCTTGCATTACATTAGCTAAAGCGTTACCTAACAAATTATTACGTACGTGTCCTAAATGCAGGGGTTTATTTGTGTTTGGAGATGAATATTCAATCATCACAAGGGGTGAATCCGAAGTCGGTTCAACAATACCGTATGCTGGTTCCGCATGAATGGCATTCAACAAAGCAATCCATTCTGCCGACTCAATTGTCAAATTTAAGAATCCTTTGATAACATTATAAGAAGCAATTGCAGGTTCGTTTGTCTTCAAATACTCACCTATTTCAGTCGCCGTCTGTTCCGGTCCTTTCTTTGAAAGTTTCAGGAACGGAAAAACCACTAAAGTTAAGTGGCCCTGAAACTCCTTTTTTGTTTTTTGCAATTGTACTTGTGAGGAAGGCACTTCCTGACCATATAAAGCCTTTATACCGTGCACTACAGCTGTTAAAAGTTTATTCTCTATATTCATATCCATTTTATTTCTGGCGCAAAGATACAAAAAAAAGGAGACGTAATATGCGCCTCCTTCCATTTCTTCCTATACGCTATTTATTTAATGGCGTCTGACAATTCAGCTCCTGCTTTAAATTTAGCAACTTTCTTTGCCGGGATAGTAATTGTAGCTTTAGTAGAAGGGTTAATTCCGGTTCTTTCGCTTCTTTCACTTACAGAAAAAGTTCCAAAACCAATCAATGAAACTTTGTCACCGTCTTTCAAAGATTGAGACACACAAGAAACGAAAGCTTCCAGAGCTTTCTTAGAATCTGCTTTACTTAACCCAGATTCTGCAGCAATAGCGCTAATAAGTTCAGCCTTATTCATAATACGTAAATGATTAATTAATATATATATTACACAAAAGATATCCGTAAATACCTCACAAATATAGAGTAACAAATCAAATTATCAAATAAAAACTTAGAAAAAACGCAGAAAAGATTGAAAAAGAATAAATAGGATTTTAAAAAACTGCTATAGAACAGAATTAATTCGTATTTTTGTTGCCGAATGTAATAGTAAGAATCCGATTTAAAGAGCTAAAAATGATGCCTACAATAACCAAAAACATTATAATAATCAACCTATTATTCTTCTTTGGAGGAATTGTTGCCGAAAGTTATGGAATAGATTTGAGTGACTACCTGGGACTGCATTTCTTTATGGCCGATCACTTTAACTTGGTACAACTATTCAGTTATATGTTTCTCCACGGAGGCTTCAGCCATCTTTTCTTTAACATGTTTGCAGTCTGGATGTTCGGACGAATACTTGAAGAGACCTGGGGACCTAAAAGATTTCTTTTTTACTATATAGCATGCGGTGTTGGTGCCGGACTTATTCAAGAAGTGGTTCAATTCATAGAATATGAAATGACACTCTCTGCCTACAATAGTGTTAACATTGGCACAGCTATTATCCCGATGGATCAATACTTGAATTTGATGAGAACGGTAGGAGCCTCTGGTGCCGTATACGCTATTTTGCTGGCATTCGGAATGACTTATCCCAATCAGTCTTTGTTTATTTTCCCATTGCCCTTCCCCATTAAAGCAAAATTCTTTGTTGCAGGATATGCGTTAATTGAGCTATATTCAGGATTTGCAAATAACCCCAATGATAATGTAGCACATTTTGCTCATTTGGGAGGAATGTTGTTTGGATTATTATTTATTTTGTACTGGAAGAAAAAAGATCGCAATGGGACAACTTATTTCTGAAATAAAAGATTTCTATAAAAGAGGAGACGTTACTGCCAAACTTATCTTTATTAATGTTGCATTATTTGTAGCAATAACGCTCTTGACTGTCGTTTTCCGTTTATTCAAGGTTGAGATTAGTGGTATATTTGACGCTTTAGCTCTGCCGGCTTCTTTGGATAATCTGCTGGTAAAACCATGGTCTATACTTACTTATATGTTCATGCATGCTGATTTTTTTCACATTTTGTTCAACATGTTATGGCTTTACTGGTTTGGCAAACTCTTTCTGATTTTCTTTTCATCCAAGCACTTAAGAGGGCTTTATATATTGGGAGGACTTCTGGGAGGACTTTTTTATATCGCATCTTACAACATCTTCCCCTATTTTCGTGAACTGATACCTTTTTCAAACATGGTAGGAGCATCGGCTTCTGTATTAGCCATTGTTCTTGCTACCGCTTACAGAGAGCCCAACTACCCGATAAACTTACTTTTTATTGGAACCGTCCGCTTAAAATACATCGCTTTATTTGTTGTATTGACAGACCTTCTCTTTATTACATCTGATAATGGAGGGGGACATCTCGCACATTTAGGAGGAGCATTGGCCGGTATATGGTTTGCAGCTTCCTTAAAAAGAGGGACAGATATTTCTTTCTGGATCAACTTTCTTATCGACAAAATTCAGCAGCCTTTCAGTGCAAGTAAACGAAAACCTAAAATGAAAGTGCATTACGGACGTAAACAAGATTACGATTACAACGCAAATAAGAAAGCACAATCAGATGAAGTAGATCAGATTTTGGATAAGCTCAAAAAGTCGGGCTACGATAGTCTGACTACGGAAGAAAAGAAAAAATTATTTGATGCTAGTAAAAGATAAAGAATGAAGCACATAGGAAAATACGTATCCTATCTTATTCTAGCCATAAACTTGCTCTTCGTAGCTCTTTTATGGCTCTCGGCATATAGTCCGCATATTACGCCCGATGTACATCCTATTGAATCTTGTTTAGGACTTACTTTCCCCATATTCATCTTAGTGAACTGTTGCTTCTTATTCTTTTGGCTTATTGTGAAATACAAATTTGCAATTCTTCCTTTAGTGGGCTTTCTATTCTGTTACCCCCAAATAAGAACCTACATGCCTATTAATTTTCAGTCGGACTCCATCCCTCCTAAAAGCATTAAACTATTATCTTATAATGTCATGGGGTTCAACGGATTGAGACTGGAAGAAGGAGAAAACAAGATACTCAATTACTTAAAAGACAGCGAGGCCGACATTATTTGTTTGCAGGAGTATAACGCAACAACAGATCGGAGTTTGCTTACGCAACGAATGATTGATAGAGCACTGAAAGAATATAAATATAAGAATATACTAAACGTCGGAGAAAAAAGCAGCTCCAACAAAATAGCCTGTTATTCGAAATATCCTATATTGAGTTCAAGAGTCCTTCATTACGAAAGCTCATACAACGGGTCGGTAAACTATGAGATAAAAATAGACCAAGACACAGTCACACTGATCAACAACCATCTGGAGTCAAATAAGCTGACCAAAGAAGACAAAGTTATCTATGAAGAGATGATTAAATCCCCCGAAGCAGACAAAGTAAAAAACGGATTGCGACAATTAATCAAGAAATTAGCAGAAGCATCTGCCATACGTGCTCCGCAGGCAAGAGCCATTGAAGAGGAGATAAACAGTTCGCAGCATAAATATGTTATTGTTTGTGGTGACTTCAATGACACTCCTATTTCTTACGTCCACAGAATCATTGCGCGTAATTTAAACGATGCCTTTACTGAGTCGGGAAGAGGCTTCGGTGTGTCTTACAACCAAAACAAATTCTTTTTTCGCATTGACAACATATTGCTAAGTAAGAATTTGAAAGCATATAATTGTACTGTAGATCGGTCCATAAAAGAATCCGATCACTACCCCATTTGGTGCTATATATCTAAAGAATAACTATAAAAAGCAATAACTATGACAATTAAGAAAACAGTATTCATTTTAACAACATGTTTTATGATGTACTCATGCGCTACCTCAACAGATAGCAATCCTTTCTTCTCGGAATTCAAAACCGAGTTTGGTGCTCCGCCTTTTGACAAAATAAAGATTGAGCACTATGAACCTGCCTTCAAAAAAGGTATTGAAGAACAAAACCAAAACATTCAGGCTATTATTGATAACAAGCAAGAGCCCGATTTTGAGAATACAATTGTAGCGCTCGATAACAGCGATCCGATCCTATCGAGAGTCAGTGCCATCTTCTTCAACATGACCGATGCAGAAACCACTGATGAACTAACTCAATTATCCATAAAGATTGCACCTGTTCTTTCTGAACACAATGACAATATTTACTTGAATCAGGCTCTCTTCAAGAAAGTAAATGCAGTATATCAGAAAAAAGAAACGGCCAAACTGACTACGGAGCAAAGTCGACTTCTGGATGAAACATACAAAAGTTTCGTGAGATCCGGAGCTAACCTCGACAACCAGAAACAGGCACGCTTAAGAGAGATAAACAAAGAATTATCAACCCTAGGCATTACTTTCAGCAATAATATTTTGAACGAAAACAACTCATTCAAACTCGTTGTCGATAAGAAAGAAGATCTGGCTGGTTTGCCCGATTGGTTTTGTGAAAGTGCTGCTCAGGAGGCTAAAGCAGATGGCAAAGAAGGAAAATGGCTTTTCACTTTACATAATGCCAGTCGCCTGCCTTTCTTGCAATACGCAGAAAACAGAGCTTTGCGTGAGAAGATGTATAAAGCTTATATAAACAGAGGAAATAACAATGACAAAAACGATAATAAAAAGATTATCACTCAAATTGTAAGTCTGCGTTTGGAGAAAGCACAATTGCTTGGTTTCGACTGCTATTCAAACTTTGTGCTCGACAATACCATGGCCAAAAACTCAGAAACAGTAATGGCTTTCCTGAATAATTTGTGGCAATATTCACTTCCTAAAGCAAAAGAAGAAGCAGCCGAGCTACAAAAGCTGATGGACAAAGAAGGAAAGAATGAAAAGCTGGAAGCATGGGATTGGTGGTACTACACAGAGAAACTGCGTAAAGAGAAATACAACCTGGATGAAGAAGAAACCAAACCTTATTTTAAACTGGAAAATGTTCGTCAAGGTGCCTTCGATGTAGCCCACAAACTTTATGGCATCACGTTAACACCGTTGAAAAACATCCCTGTATACCACCCCGATGTGGAAGTATTTGAGGTAAAAGACGCTGACGGTTCACACTTGGGTGTATTTTACGTTGATTATTTCCCACGCCCAGGCAAGAGTGGGGGTGCATGGATGAGCAACTACAGAGAACAACACGGCAACATCCGCCCGCTGGTATGCAACGTAGGTAGCTTTACCAAACCGGTAGGTGATACGCCCTCTTTGCTAACACTTGACGAAGTGGAAACCCTTTTCCATGAATTTGGACACGGTCTGCATGGCCTTCTTACCAAATGTAACTATGCCGGGATATCAGGAACTAATGTTGTAAGAGACTTCGTTGAGCTTCCTTCACAAATCATGGAACATTGGGCTACAGAGCCCGAAGTGTTGAAGATGTATGCTAAGCATTATAAAACAGGCGAAAGCATGCCCGATTCTTTGATCAACAAACTTTTAAAGCAAAAAACATTTAACCAAGGTTTCATGACCACCGAGCTTTTAGCGGCGGCGATTCTAGACATGAACCTGCATAACCTCAAAGACGTAAAAGGACTCGACGTAGTGGCTTATGAAAAAGAAGCAATGAACAAGTTAGGTTTAATTACCGAAATTGCTCCCCGCTACCGCACTACCTATTTCAATCATATCATAGGAGGATATGCAGCCGGATATTATAGCTACCTATGGGCAAATGTATTAGATTCAGATGCCTTTGAAGCTTTTAAAGAACACGGCATATTCGATCAGAAGACGGCTTCCTTATTCAGAAGTAACGTACTGGAAAAAGGCAATAGCGAAGACCCAATGACTCTTTATAAAAACTTCAGAGGAGCAGAGCCTAAGCTCGATGCGATGCTGAAAAACCGCGGAATGAAATAATCAAAGAATATATCATTAAGAGATTAAGCCTCCGGAATCAATTGCATTCCGGAGGCTTATTTTATTTACCTGCCAACTATTAAACCGACACAATTTTCTATTTAAAATAAGTGATAAAGACAATCAGAACGCTATCAGAAGAAGAAAAAAAAGCGGTAAATTAGCCTTCCTAGACCAAATATTTACCCCCAGATATACCTTAATGTGAAAAAAAAGCTATATTTGCAGCCTTATATACAATGGAAATTAATATAAAAAGTAATCTATAAATTAAAAGTACAATGCAAAACAAAGGATTTGTTAAGGTTTTTGCGATTTTACTCACATTGGTATGTGTGTTCTATCTCTCTTTCTCCTTCGTTACCCGCTACTACACCAATAAGGCAAAGGAGTATGCGAAAGGAGACGTGAAGCTGGAGCAAAACTACCTTGACTCGCTATCAAATGAGAAAGTATGGTTGAAAAACTACACGCTGAAACAGTGTCGTGAAATGGAGATCAGCTTAGGGCTTGACTTAAAAGGTGGTATGAACGTGATATTGGAAGTGTCTGTAGCCGATGTAGTTAAAGCGTTGGCCGACAACAAACAAGACGAAGCTTTCAACAAAGCGTTGGCATCAGCTACAAAGTTACAGGCAACCAGTCAAGATGACTTCATTACTTCGTTTGTTAAGGAGTATCGCAAACTGGCACCAAACGCAAAACTCGCAGAATTATTTGCTACACAGCAATTAAAAGACAAGGTTAACCAAAAATCTTCTGATGCTGAAGTTGAAAAAGTATTAAGAGAAGAAGTAAAAGCCGCAGTTGATAACTCATACAACGTACTTCGTACCCGTATTGACCGTTTTGGTGTTGTTCAGCCTAACATCCAGAGTCTGGAAGACAAGATGGGACGCATCATGGTTGAGCTTCCCGGTATTAAAGAGCCCGAACGTGTGAGAAAACTTCTTCAAGGTTCTGCCAACCTGGAGTTCTGGGAAACGTATGATGCCAAAGAAATCATTCCTTATTTGCAAACTGCCGATGCCAAAATCAAAAGCATACTTTCTAACGAACCTATGCCCAATGATACGCTTGTAGCAGATTCTGCAATTACTGAACAAGCTCCTAAAGTAGAGGCTGTAGCTGCACAAAAAACAAAAAGTGCTGCCGACAGTTTAGCTGCAGCCCTGAAAGGAACCGACAAAGCAACAGATGCAACGGCTAATGCCAACCTAGAGCAAATTAAGAAAGAACATCCGTTAGCGGCTATTCTTCAGTTCAATACTTCAGGCCAAGGCCCGATTGTTGGTTATGCACACTATAAAGATACAGCCGAAATCAACAAATATTTTGCTATGCAAGCCGTGCTTAACGACTTCCCTAAAGAGCTACGCTTGAAATGGGGTGTGTCTGCCGCTGAGTTTGATCCTAAAGCACAGACTTTTGAGTTATATGCAATCAAGTCAACTGAAAGAAACGGCAAAGCACCTTTGGAAGGTGATGTTGTGAATGATGCTAAAGATGAATATGACCAATGGGGAAAACCAGCCGTAAGCATGGAAATGAATACAGACGGTGCCAGAAGATGGGCTTTATTGACTAAACAAAACATTGGTAAATCAATTGCCATTGTTCTTGACGGATACGTATATTCTGCTCCAAACGTTAACTCTGAAATTACAGGCGGACGTTCACAAATTACCGGTCACTTCACTCCTGAACAAGCAAAGGACCTTGCTAACGTGTTGAAGTCTGGTAAGATGCCAGCACCCGCACACATTGTACAAGAAGACATTATCGGTCCGTCATTGGGACAAGAGTCTATCAATGCAGGTATCTTCTCATTTGCAGTAGCACTTGTATTGCTGATGGTCTTCATGTGCGTTATTTATGGATTCATTCCCGGAATGATTGCCAACGGAGCGTTGATTCTAAACTTCTTCTTTACACTGGGTATACTCTCGTCCTTCCAAGCTGCACTTACCATGTCAGGAATTGCGGGTATGGTACTCTCATTGGGTATGGCGGTTGATGCGAACGTGCTTATTTATGAAAGAACAAAAGAAGAATTAAAGAACGGCAAGGGAGTGAAAAAAGCGTTGGCCGATGGATATTCAAATGCTTTCTCTGCTATCTTCGACTCGAACCTAACATCTATCATTACCGGTGTAATCCTGTTTAATTTCGGTACCGGACCTATTCGTGGTTTTGCTACTACTTTAATTATAGGTATCTTGGTTTCATTCTTTACAGCTGTGTTCATGACTCGCATAGTTTACGAACACTACATGAACAAAGACAAACTGTTGAACCTTACCTTTACATCCAATATTTCTAAGAAGTTGTTGGTGGCTACCCGCTTCGACTTCATGGGTAACAACAAGAAGTCATTAACCATCACAGGAGTGATTATCCTTATCTGTATCGGTTCGTTCGCTATCAGAGGATTGAGCCAAAGTATTGACTTCACAGGTGGACGAAACTTTAAGGTTCAGTTTGAAAAACAAGTAGAGCCCGAGCAGATTCGTGATTTGATTTCGCAGAAATTTGGAGATGCAACCGTAAGTGTTATTGCCATTGGAACAGATAAGAAAACAGTGCGTATCAGTACCAACTACCGCATTAACGATGATTCAAATTCTGTAGATACTGAAATCGAAGCTTACTTGTATGAAGCATTGAAGCCGGTACTTACCAAGAACATTACGCTTGAAACATTCATCGACCGTGATAACCACACAGGTGGAAGTATCGTAAGTTCTCAGAAAGTAGGTCCAAGTATTGCTGACGACATCAAGACATCGGCATTCTGGTCTGTATTATTATCACTTGTAGCAATCGGTCTGTACATCTTGCTGCGTTTCCGTAACATTGCCTACAGTGTGGGTTCTGTTGTTGCTTTGACGAGTGATACCATTATGATTATCGGAGCCTACTCGTTATTGTGGGGCATTGTTCCATTCTCTCTGGAAATTGACCAGACCTTTATCGGTGCAATCCTTACTGCAATTGGTTACTCAATCAATGATAAGGTGGTAATCTTTGACCGTGTGCGCGAGTTCTTCGGTCTGTACCCCAAACGAAATAAAACCGTTTTGTTTAACGACTCATTGAACACCACGCTGGCTCGTACCATCAATACATCATTAACTACTTTGATTGTATTGGTATGTATCTTTGTTCTGGGTGGCGATTCTATCAGAAGCTTTGCGTTCGCAATGATTCTGGGAGTTGTAATCGGTACTCTTTCGTCATTATTCATTGCTTCGCCAATTGCTTATATGATGATGAACAAGAAGGCTGATAAAACAGTTGAATAAGAACTGACTATTGTCCTATATATAAAGAAGGCGTCCTTTTGAGGACGCCTTCTTTTTTTGTTTGGGTACAAAAAAAGGTAAGGTTAAAACCCTACCTGATAAACTTAAAAAAGAATGTAGCCTCGAGGGGAATCGAACCCCTATCTAAAGTTTAGGAAACTTCTATTCTATCCGTTGAACTACAAGGCCCCAATAATCGGCTGCAAAGATAAGCTTATTTACTGATTTAGCCAAACATGACCACGTAATTGTATGCCATAAAGTCGCCCTTTCTCCTATCAATATGTAGAGTTTAGAAAAGGTTTATAAAACAATCCATCCAAAAACGGGACCGTAAAAAGACAAAACTATAAGAAAAACACTTCTATTTAACACAAAATATCAGTTTCAAAGCAAAAGATTTTGTTAAGTCACATAACTTTCCGAACTTTGCGGAAAGAAATAAGCTTGTTGTTACTACATAACTTCACAAAGGTAACAAGAAACAACCCTAAAACTAATTATATAATTATGGCAGACGAAATGACGATCAAAGACTTAGAGAGAGTTGTAGTTCGTTTCTCCGGTGACTCCGGCGACGGAATGCAGTTAGCAGGTAGCATTTTCTCTAATCTATCAGCCGTTTTGGGAAATGATATCTCCACGTTTCCTGATTTCCCGGCAGAAATTCGTGCCCCGCAAGGGACTTTAAGCGGAGTCTCAGGCTTCCAGGTACACATTGGCGCAAAAAAGGTATTCACCCCGGGTGATAAATGTGATGTATTAGTCGCAATGAATCCCGCAGCACTTAAAACCAATGTGAAATTCCTAACCCCGCAATCAGTTATTATCATTGACACCGATACGTTCGCAAAGAAGGATTTGGAAAAAGCTCAATATACAACTGAAAATCCCTTTGCCGAACTCAATATTCACAATCAGGTTATTGAAGCTCCCATCTCATCTATCTGCAAAGAGAGTCTGAAAGATAGCGGACTTGATAACAAAGCTGCTCTTCGCTGCAAGAACATGTTTGCCCTGGGTTTGGTATGCTGGCTCTTCAACAGACCGTTGGAACATGCCATGCACATGCTTCAAAATAAATTCTCCAAGAAGCCAAGTATTGCAGAAGCCAATATAAAAGTACTGACCGACGGTTATAATTACGGGCATAACACGCATGCATCGGTATCAACCTACCGGGTGGAGCCCAAAGAGAATAAGGCCAAAGGATTCTACACGGACGTAAACGGAAACCTTGCCACATCATACGGATTGGTAGCAGCAGCCGAAAAAGCAGGCATACCACTCTTCCTTGGTTCATACCCCATTACGCCCGCTACCGATATTCTGCACAATCTTTCTAAGTTAAAAGAGCTAGGCGTTATCACGGTACAATGCGAAGACGAAATTTCGGGCTGTTGCAGTGCCATTGGTGCCTCATTTGCAGGTTGCCTTGCCGCCACAAGCACATCGGGTCCGGGCGTTTGCCTCAAAAGCGAAGCCATTAACCTGGCCGTTATTGCAGAACTTCCGCTTGTTGTTGTGAATGTGCAACGCGGAGGCCCTTCAACCGGACTGCCAACCAAGAGCGAGCAGACCGACTTGATGCAAGCTGTTTACGGAAGAAACGGAGAAAGTCCGCTGGTTGTTATAGCAGCAACTTCGCCTACAAACTGTTTTGACTCAGCCTACATGGCCTCAAAAATAGCGTTGGAACACATGACGCCCGTTATTTTGCTTACCGACGGTTTTATTGCTAACGGTTCGGCAGCTTGGAAGATTCCTTCCTTAAAAGACTATCCGGCAATCAACCCTCCATACGTTACTCCTGAAATGCAGGAAGGATGGAAACCTTACCAACGTGACTTGGAAACCATGGTACGCTCTTGGGCCATACCGGGAACAGAAGGATTCCAGCATCGTTTGGGCGGACTGGAAAAGGATTACGACACCAGCGCCATATCGACTGATGCAAGCAATCACCAGAAAATGACCTTAACCCGTCAGGCAAAGATTGACTACATTGCCAATTGCATTCCCGAACAAGAGGTGTTAGGCGATAAAGATGATGCCGAACTGCTCATTGTAGGATGGGGAGGTACATACGGACACCTTTACTCTGCTTTGGAAACCATGCAGAAACAAGGCAAGAAAGTTGCTTTGGCACACTTCCAGTACATCAATCCGCTGCCCAAGAATACAGTAGAGATTCTTAAGAAATACAAGAAAGTGGTTGTGGCCGAACAAAACATGGGACAGTTTGCCACACTGCTGCGCGCCAAAGTTCCCGGACTGAATGTTTATCAATTCAACCGGGTGAAAGGTCAGCCTTTCAATGTATTAAGACTAGTAGAAGAATTCACTAAAATTATGGAGGAAAAATAATATGAGTGACCAAACATTTACTCCCAAAGATTTTAAAAGTGACCAGTACGTACGTTGGTGCCCCGGTTGTGGTGACCACGCCTTACTGAACTCACTTCACAAAGCAATGGCAGAACTGAATATTACTCCCCATAATGTGGCAGTGATTTCGGGCATCGGTTGCTCATCTCGCCTACCTTATTATATGAATACGTACGGGTTTCACACCATTCACGGACGTGCAGCAGCAATTGCTACCGGCGTAAAAGTAGGAAACCCTAACCTGAGCGTATGGCAAATCTCGGGCGATGGTGATGCGTTGGCCATTGGCGGTAACCACTTCATTCACGCCATTCGTCGTAACGTAAACGTTAACATCGTATTGCTCAATAACCAGATTTACGGACTTACCAAAGGACAATATTCACCTACTTCACCGCGTGGTTTTGTATCCAAATCATCACCCTACGGAACGGTAGAAGATCCTTTCTGTCCGGCCGAACTAACATTCGGAGCACGCGGACGCTTTTTCGGCCGTTGTGTAGATGTTGACAGCTCGGCTTCGGTAGAAGTACTCGTAGCCTCGGCCAAGCACAATGGCGCATCGGTTGTTGAAGTGCTGCAAAACTGCGTTATTTTCAATGACGGTTCACAATCATTGGTAGCCACAAAAGCCGATCGTGCTAAGAATGCAATCTATTTAAAACACGGTCAGCCGATGATTTTCGGTGAGAACAACGAATTGGGACTCATGCAAGAAGGTTTCGGACTGAAAGTTGTGAAGCTTGGCGAGAACGGAATAACAGAGAAAGATATCTTGGTGCACGACGCACATTGCCAAGATAACACCCTGCACCTGAAACTGGCTTTGATGGAAGGTCCCGATTTCCCGATAGCATTGGGCGTTATTCGCGATGTGGAAGCACCCAGCTACGATGCATGCGTTCACGCACAAATAGAAGAAGTAAAATCAAAGAAAAAGGATCGCACACTGGAAGAGCTTTTGATGAAAGGCGAAATCTGGGAAGTTAAATAAGAAAGTCCGAAATAAATAGGTGAAATGCTTGACTTTGGCAATATAATGTATTATCTTTGTCAACATAATCCTATAGTACATTCCATTTAATATAGGCGTAAAGGCAGAAGCTCAAACTTCTGCCTTTTTTGTTTTATTGGGGTTCATTTTCAGGAAGAGACGGTTGCTTATGCCGGTTTGCACGGTAGCAAATGATCAATAAGAAACCGTCTGATGGCGAAGAGACGGTTTCTCCCGAACCAAAAGACGGTTTATGATTTAAAATTGCTCGTTATCTTTTTCAAATCGGCCGTTATCTTTTTCAAAAAGCTGGTTATGTTTTACCAAACTGTTCACGGCAATTCGCAAAACCTTTCTACTAGTTAATAATATATAAACCTGCTCTTGACAAAAAACGGAGATTATGCAGCAGATGTAAGGTAGTTTCGCTTAGAAAATAGAAACAGGCAATGCTGAATACAAAAGAATAAGAAATAAGAAGTTCAATGACTACTCCTTCTCACCATAAGCTAAGTCGCCCGCATCGCCCAGGCCGGGTACAATATAAGAATGGTCGTTGAGTTCAGGATCAATAGCTGCACACCATATCGTTGTTTTGTCTTCGGGAAACACACTGGCAATATATTCAACCGCTTTTTGGCTAGCAATAACCGAAACCACATGAATCTCTGCCGGATGCCCCTTAGTCAACATGGCCTGATAACTCAATTCCATGGACCCGCCCGTAGCCAACATCGGATCTGTTATAATCAACGTTTTGCCATCAATACGCGGAGAAGCAATGTACTCAATGTGAATATCAAACTTAAGTGTATCCTTGTACTTTCTGTATGCCGATACGAATGCATTCTCGGCATCGTCAAAATAACTCAGAAAGCCTTGGTGAAAAGGCAAACCTGCACGTAATATGGTACTAATCACCAATTGATTATCGGGCGTACTAACCGGAGCAATTCCCAATGGAGTCTTTATATCTTTCACCGAATAAGAAAACGATTTGCTTATTTCATAGGCCATTATTTCGCCTATGCGCTGAATGTTCCGGCGAAAACGCAAGCGATCGTTCTGTACTTCCACATTGCGAATCTCTGCCACATATTGGTTTAAAACTGAATTTGACTCATTAAAATTAATAATCTTCATATATCCTCGCTTTATTTATTCGGTATTTATACGGTGCAAAGTAACTGATATATTTCCAAACTGCAACATTCAGGTGGCATATTTTGTTATGGATATATAAAACTGAAACAATTAAAGAAAAATTTCTTTAATAAGCTATTTTATTTCAAATAAAGTATTACTTTTGTAATCGGTTAACAAGGAAGAGACGGAATTCGTTTCTTTTTGTAAGGCAAAGGTAAAAAGAGACAATAATTAAAATACCAATTTAACTAATTCAAAAGAAAATGGCAAATTTAGATTTAAGCAAGTACGGTATTACAGGTGCAGTTGAAATCGTGCACAACCCGTCTTACGAAACATTATTCGCTGAAGAAACCAAAGAAAGTCTTCAGGGTTACGAAAAAGGACAAGTAACCGAACTGGGTGCAGTAAACGTTATGACTGGCGTTTACACAGGTCGTTCTCCCAAAGATAAATTCTTTGTGAAAGACGAAACCAGTGAAAATACTGTTTGGTGGACTTCAGAGGAATACAAAAACGATAACAAACCTGTAGATGCAAAATGCTGGTCGGTTGTTAAGGATTTAGCTGTTAAGCAACTTTCTAACAAAAGACTTTTCGTTGTTGACGCATTCTGTGGTGCAAACGAAAACTCTCGCCTGAAACTTCGCTTCATCATGGAAGTTGCATGGCAAGCACATTTCGTAACCAACATGTTCATACGCCCTACTGCTGAGGAATTAGCAAACTTTGGTGAACCCGACTTCATTATCATGAACGCTTCTAAAACAAAAGTTGAAAACTACAAAGAACTGGGCTTGAACTCAGAAACTGCTGTTGTATTCAACTTAACTGAGAAGATTCAGGTAATCCTGAACACTTGGTACGGTGGTGAAATGAAGAAAGGTATGTTCTCTTACATGAACTACTTGCTTCCATTACAAGGTATGGCTTCTATGCACTGCTCTGCAAACACTGACCTTAACGGTGAAAACACTGCTATCTTCTTTGGTTTGTCAGGAACAGGTAAAACAACCTTATCAACAGACCCAAAACGTTTATTGATCGGTGACGACGAGCACGGATGGGATGACGAAGGTGTATTCAACTTCGAAGGTGGTTGCTACGCTAAGGTTATCAACTTGAGCCAAGAAGCTGAACCAGATATTTACGCTGCAATCAAACGTAATGCTCTTCTTGAAAACGTAATTGTTGACGCAGAAGGCAAAATTGACTTCAACGATAAGAGCGCAACAGAAAACACTCGTGTTTCTTACCCAATTGATCACATCACTAACATTGTTAAACCGGTATCTAAAGCTCCTGCAGCTAAGAAAGTAATCTTCCTTTCTGCTGACGCATTCGGCGTATTGCCTCCGGTTTCAATCTTGAACCCAGAACAAACTAAGTATTACTTCCTTTCTGGTTTCACTGCTAAATTGGCTGGAACAGAACGTGGTATTACTGAACCAACTCCTACATTCTCTGCTTGCTTCGGTGCTGCTTTCTTGTCATTGCACCCAACTAAATATGCTGAAGAGTTAGTGAAGAAGATGGAAAAATCTGGTGCTCACGCATACTTGGTTAACACTGGATGGAATGGTAGCGGAAAACGTATTTCTATCAAAGATACACGTGGTATCATTGACGCTATCCTTGACGGTTCTATTGACAAAGCTCCTACTAAGACTCTGCCTTACTTCAGCTTTGTTGTTCCAACAGAACTTCCTGGTGTTCACACAAACATCCTTGATCCTCGCGACACGTATGCTGACGCATCTCAATGGGAAGAAAAAGCAAAAGACTTGGCAGGACGTTTCATCAAGAACTTTGCTAAGTTCACAGGAAACGATGCTGGTAAAGCATTAGTTGCTGCTGGTCCTCAACTCTAATATTCATATTAGATTCATATACAAAAGCGGTTCCCTCGGGGCCGCTTTTTTTATTGCACATAACCGCATGTTGCCGGGAATTGAACACAAAAAAGTCCGGCAAAGCTTTCACCCTGCCGGACTTCTATACTAAAACAAAAAACAAATACTAAGATTTATTAGAACGCTTACGTTCATTTTCATCCAAAATGATTTTACGCATACGCATCGCTTTCGGAGTAACCTCTACATATTCATCTTCCTTGATATATTCCAAAGCTTCCTCTAAAGAGAACTGCACGGGAGGAATAATACGAGCTTTATCATCAGAACCCGACGCACGCATGTTAGTCAGCTTCTTTGATTTAGTTACATTTACTACCAAGTCATTATCTTTGGCATGCTCGCCCACTACCTGTCCGGCATACACATCATCTTGTGGGAAAATAAAGAAACGACCGCGATCCTGCAATTTATCAAGAGCATACGCAAACGCTGTTCCTGCTTCCATAGAAACAATAGAACCGTTAATACGTCTCTCAATTTCTCCTTTGTAGGGTTGATATTCTTTGAAGCGGTGCGCCATAATAGCCTCGCCGGCAGAAGCAGTCAATACATTGGTACGAAGCCCGATGATACCTCTTGAAGGCATATTGAATTCCAAGTTAATTCGCTCACCTGTATTTTCCATAGATACCATTTCACCTTTACGGCGGGTAACCATGTCGATAATCTTGCTCGAATACTCTTCGGGTACATTGATAGTCAGCTCCTCAATAGGTTCGCACTTTTTGCCATCGATGGTTTTATAAAGTACCTGAGGCTGTCCTACTTGCAATTCGTAACCTTCACGACGCATGGTTTCTATCAATACCGACAAGTGAAGTACACCACGACCATAGACAAGCCACTTTCCATCTTCCTCGCTCTTGCTTACACGCAAAGCCAAGTTCTTATCCAACTCCTTTTCCAAACGGTCGTTAATGTGACGTGAAGTAACAAACTTACCGTCTTTACCGAAGAAAGGAGAGTCATTGATACTGAACAACATACTCATGGTTGGTTCATCAATTGCAATTGGTGGCAAAGCTTCGGGATTTTCAAAATCACAAATGGTATCACCAATGTCGAATCCTTCAATACCAATCAAAGCACAGATATCACCCGAATGAACTTCAGTAGTCTTCACACGGCCCAAACCTTCGAACACATGAACCTCTTTGATCTTCGACTTAACGAAACTCCCATTTCTTTTTGCCAAAGATACATTCATACCCTCTTTCAACACACCTCTGTGCACACGTCCAACCGCAATACGACCAGTATAAGAAGAGTAATCCAAAGAAGTAATAAGCATTTGAGGAGTTCCCTCTAATTGAACCGGAGCCGGTATGTTTTCAATAATACAATCAAGAAGAGGAACAATTGTTTCGGTAGGTTGTTTCCAGTCAGTGCTCATCCAGCCATTCTTAGCAGAACCGTATATAGTAGGAAAATCAAGCTGTTCTTCAGTAGCGTCAAGGCTAAACATGAGGTCGAACACCATTTCATGTACTTCGTCGGGACGACAATTGGGTTTGTCTACCTTATTAATAACAACAATTGGTTTCAACCCTATTTGCAAAGCTTTTTGGAGTACGAAACGCGTTTGAGGCATAGGACCTTCAAAAGCGTCAACCAGTAGAATGCAACCATCGGCCATATTTAACACACGTTCTACTTCGCCACCAAAATCACTGTGCCCCGGAGTATCGATAATATTAATTTTTGTCCCATTGTAGTTGATAGAAACGTTTTTAGAAAGAATCGTAATACCTCTTTCACGTTCCAGGTCATTGTTATCCAGAATTAATTCGCCGCTTGACTGGTTATCGCGGAACAGGTGTCCGGCCAAAAGCATTTTGTCAACGAGCGTTGTTTTCCCATGATCGACATGGGCAATAATTGCAATGTTTCTAATATTTTGCATATAATACCTATTATTTGGGTGCAAAGTTACGAAATTTGAATTATAAAACATTGTGATATAAAAAATAATATCTATCTTTGCAGCCTCAAAGAATAATTTATATATCAAAAATCTAAAAAATTATGTATTTAGATCCCGCTAAAAAAAAGGAAATCTTTGAAAAGTACGGAAAGTCTAACTCTGATACTGGCTCAGCTGAAGCGCAGATAGCTTTGTTTTCATACCGTATTTCTCACCTGACTGAGCACCTTAAGCTCAACAGAAAAGATTATAGCACTGAAAGAGCTTTGACAATGTTGGTAGGTAAACGTCGTAGACTTCTTAACTACCTGATGGATAAAGATATCGAAAGATACCGTGCCATCATCAAAACTCTCGGCTTGAGAAAGTAATTTTTGCTTCTGCAAAAAAAATGAAAGGCTGCCTTTTCGGGCAGCCTTTTCTATTTCAGGGGGTTCAATACTTATTTGCTGTTATAGGCAACAAGCATCCAAACCATCTTTTCTTGTTCTTTGAGATAATCGCTCATCAACGCAACTGTTACCTCATCATTCACTTCAGAAGCCAGAGAAAGCAGTTTTCTTTCTTCAGCAATCAGGTAAGAATAAGTTTCCAGAATGTTATTCAAAGCCTCATCTGCATTGCTTACTCCATCAACCTCTTTTACCTTGGCTACTTTAAGATATTCGCTGAATTTATTGGCAGGCGTACCACCCAACATCAACACGCGTTCGGCCAGCTCGTCAACCTTTTCGGCAGCATCGTTATACAGCTCTTCGAACTTGCTGTGAAGTACAAAGAATCCATGTCCTTTGATATTCCAGTGGAATCCTCTCAGGTTAGTATAATACACCTGGAAATCGGCCAACAACTGTTGCAATGAAGCAACTACACTACTTACTTCTTTCTCGTTTAATTTGATGTAATTTAAAGTCTTCATAATCTTTTGTTTTTTATATTGTTATACTGTTTTTATTTCTTTTCTGTACTACAAAGATAGAGCTTCAAAAGGGAGTTACCAACTCAAAATTTCTATCTGGCCATAGACCGTATCTATCATCAATTAATCGAATATCAGAAACAGATTGTGCTAACGAGGAACTTTATTTTCGAACGCAAATGAGTAACAGTTAGAAAGTAAAACGCGCATCAAAATGCATTTTATTCATCAAAAATTGCGGTGCAATAAATAATTAGTTATTTTTGCCGCAAATCAATTATAATAAGGAAGGAATCAAGACATGGAAAATACAGTCAACATGGATACAACGAAAATTGTAGGAGAAAAAATCAGAACACTTCGCGAAAGTCTTTCAATCAGCATGGAAGAACTGGCTGAACGTTCCGGACTGGCAGTGGAACAGATAGAACGTATTGAAAATAATGTAGATATTCCTTCATTGGCTCCCCTTATCAAATTGGCCCGCGTGCTAGGAGTGCGACTAGGTACTTTCCTGGATGATCAGGACGAAACGGGTCCTGTTATCTGCCGGAAGAAAGAAGCGAAAGAAACCATTAGCTTTTCAAACAACGCCATACATTCACGCAGACACATGGAGTACCGTTCGTTGTCAAAATCAAAAGCGGACAGGCACATGGAACCTTTCATGATAGATATTGCGCCGACAAAAGACAGCGATTTTATTCTTTCCTCACACGAAGGTGAGGAGTTCATCATGGTCATGGAAGGCACTCTGGAAATAAGTTACGGAAAATATACGTATATACTCGAGGAAAGTGACAGTATCTACTACGACTCCATCGTTCCTCACCACGTTCATGCATTTGAAGGCCAGGCAGCCCGAATCCTCGCAGTCATCTATACCCCAGTATAAAAAACAGAAAGCTAGTATGCAATTATCAAATAGAACTTTGGGGCAATGGCTGGAACATTGGGCAGAAACAACCCCTGATAAAGAGTACATCGTGTACTCTGACAGAAACTTACGCTTTACGTGGCGAGAATTCAACAAGCGTGTAGATGATATGGCCAAAGGACTCATAGCCATTGGAGTGGAACGAAATAGTCACGTAGGCATATGGGCGGCTAATGTGCCCGACTGGCTCACCTTATTATATGCATGCGCCAAAATCGGTGCGGTTTATGTTACCGTTAACACCAACTACAAGCAAGCCGAGCTGGAATATCTGTGCGAGAACTCGGATATGCACACGCTTTGTATTGTCAACGGAGAAAAAGACAGTGATTTTGTGCAAATGACCTATCAGATGTTGCCCGAACTGAAAACCTGCGAAAGAGGACATCTCAGCAGCAACCGTTTTCCTTTCATGAAAAACGTTGTATACATTGGGCAGGAAAAACACAGAGGCATGTACAACACGCCGGAATTATTATTGTTGGGCAGCATGGTCGACAACAGCGAACTAACCAAGCTCAAAGAACAAGTCGACTGTCACGATGTGGTCAATATGCAGTACACATCGGGTACCACAGGTTTTCCCAAAGGGGTTATGTTATCACACCATAACATTGCAAACAACGGCTATCTTACAGGAGAGCACATGGAGTTTACTTCTGAAGACAAGCTCTGCTGCTGTGTTCCTCTTTTCCATTGTTTCGGAGTGGTATTGGCCACCATGAATTGCCTCACGCACGGGTGCACACAGGTTATGGTGGAACGGTTCGATCCGCTCTTGGTACTAGCTTCTATTCACAAAGAAAGGTGTACCGCAGTCTATGGCGTACCCACCATGTTTATAGCCGAGCTACATCACCCCATGTTTGACTTATTCGACTTATCAAGTCTGCGAACCGGAATCATGGCCGGGTCTCTTTGCCCGGTTGAATTAATGAGACAGGTGCAGGAAAAGATGTTTATGAGAGTAACCAGCGTTTATGGACTCACGGAAACTTCGCCGGGAATGACGGCAACACGTATTGATGATGACTTTGAAGTCAGATGCCACACGGTAGGTCGCGACTTTGAATTCACTGAGGTCAAAGTGCTAGATCCCGAAACAGGACAAGAATGCCCAGTAGGCGTACAAGGCGAAATGTGCAACCGCGGATATAACAATATGAAAGGGTATTATAAAAACCCGGAAGCTACAGCTTCGGTTATCGACAAGAACGGCTTTCTTCATTCGGGAGACCTTGGAACAAAAGATGAAAACGGAAATTACCGCATCACGGGAAGAATCAAAGACATGATTATTCGAGGAGGAGAAAACATCTATCCAAGAGAAATTGAGGAATTCCTTTATAAGTTGAAAGGCATAAAGGATGTTCAGGTAGCCGGCATTCCTTCACCCAAATACGGAGAAGCAGTTGGGGCATTCATCATTCTGCAAGAAGGGGCTCAGATTACAGATGCCGACGTTCGCGATTTTTGCAGAAACAAAATTTCGAGATATAAAATTCCTAAATACATCTTCTTTGTAAACAGCTTCCCAATGACGGGTAGTGGAAAAATACAAAAGTTCAAACTAAAAGAGTTAGGCGTGGAACTTTGTAAAAAGCAAGGCATTGAGATTATATAACGTGCAAATGGGGCTATCGTAAAGAATGAGCCCCATTTTTTATCTATTCAGTAACAGGCAGAGTAAAATAGAAGATAGAACCTTCGTTCTCTTTGGAACGTACCCATATCTGTCCTCCCATTTTTTGGACTAGCAATCTACAAAGAGTTAAACCAAGTCCGGAGCCTTGAATAAAAGGATCCACTTTCCCAAAACTTTTAAAAATGGTAGCTACCAAATGAGTCGGAATACCTATTCCGGTGTCTTTCACATAAAACTTAATGATATTGTGATGCGTCGTGAAACCAAAATGAATAGATCCGGCAGAGGTAAATTTAACAGCATTGTTTAACAAACTGGCTAAAACCTGAGATATACGACTCCAATCATTCATCACAATCAATGACTCATCAACGTTATCTAGCACAAGCTTCACGCCGGAATTAGTCATCAATACATATTTTTCAAATAAATGCCGGCATAAGTCACTGAGCTTAACCGCATGGCATTGCAAGGTAAGCGTTCCAGATTCAAGTGCTGATAAGTCGAGCACCTCATCAAACATAGAAAGCAATAACCCCGAATTAAATTCAATGATACGTGCATACTCATCTCGGTCGGACTTCTCCGAAGCATCGGCAATCAATTTGGAAAAGCCAACAATCGCATTCAGTGGCGTACGAATTTCATGATTCATATTTGCTAAAAAAGAATTCTTCAATTTGTCGGCAACCTGAGCCTTGCGTCGTGCCTCCTCCAACTCTTTTTGTGTTTTATACGCATCAGTAACATCCCAACTCATACCCATTATTAAAACACTACCAGTACCCGATGGTATTGTTTTTTTTAATGTTTTGATCAGTTTTATGGAACCGTCGGGCATTTTAAATTCTTCCTGATACTCCAGCTGATTGTGTTGCAAAACATAATAGTCATCTTCGCGAAATCGGTCTATATCCGTTTTACCAATGAATATTTCATAGTCATTTTTACCAATAATATCATTAACCTTAATTTTTGCCAGTACACTAAAAGCTTCGTTGCAATATATATATTTGAAATTATTTGCCGGGTCCTTAACAAAACAGCTAAAGGGAATATTATTGAGCAAATTAAACATCGTTTTATTTTGCTCAACGACAGCTTCTGCAGAAGTCGAAAAGACATCATTTGCATGAAACTGGCACTCAAAATGAGAGCATAACAGTTTCTTCTTAAGATGAGACAGCTCCTCGTTCAGGCTTTCTACCTTATTTTGAAGAAATGTAACTTTATCAACAAGTTCTTTCTCCCTGACATCGGGGCACACTTCCATTCCTATTTATTTTTTTCTTTGTTACAAGTGAACTAATTCAATCACATCATTACAAATATACAACTTTCATACAGATTTATCAACTATCTCCGGAAGTTATAAATTATAAAAAGTATAGTGGCTTTTTGTTGAGACGACTAGAATGTTCTATCTTTGTACCAGTTATTATTAAAACAATTTTTAATTATGTCTTTAGAATTATTCTCTACCCTGCCCTACAAAGTGGCAGACATAACGCTTGCTGACTTCGGTCGCAAGGAAATCGATTTGGCAGAAAAGGAAATGCCCGGCCTGATGGCTCTTCGCGAAAAGTATGGAGAATCAAAACCGTTAAAAGGTGCCCGTATTATGGGATCACTTCACATGACCATACAAACGGCTGTGCTCATCGAAACATTAGTATCATTAGGAGCAGAGGTACGTTGGTGTTCATGTAATATATATTCTACACAAGACCACGCTGCGGCTGCAATTGCTGCTGCTGGAGTTCCTGTTTTCGCCTGGAAAGGTGAAACACTCGCCGACTATTGGTGGTGCACACTTCAGGCTTTGAGCTTCGAAGGTGGCAAGGGACCCAATGTAATTGTTGACGACGGAGGCGACGCAACCATGATGATTCATGTGGGATACGAAGCTGAAAGCAATGCTGCCATTCTTGACAAAGAAGTTCATGCCGAGGATGAAATTGAACTGAATGCCATCTTAAAACAAGTATTGGCTCAGGACAACGATCGCTGGCATCGCGTAGCAAAAGAGGTTAAAGGCGTTTCAGAAGAAACCACGACCGGAGTTCACCGCCTGTATCAGATGAAAGAGGAAGGCAAATTGCTTTTCCCTGCTTTCAACGTAAATGATTCGGTTACCAAATCAAAATTCGATAATCTTTATGGTTGTCGTGAATCATTGGCCGACGGTATTAAACGGGCAACAGACGTAATGATAGCCGGTAAAGTAGTGGTGGTTTGCGGATATGGTGACGTAGGAAAAGGCTGCGCACACTCTATGCGTTCATACGGTGCTCGTGTTCTCGTAACAGAGATTGATCCAATTTGTGCTTTACAGGCTGCAATGGAAGGTTTTGAAGTGGTAACCATGGAAGAGGCTTGCAAAGAAGGCAATATTTTTGTGACCACAACCGGTAACATTGATATTATACGTATTGACCACATGGAGCAGATGAAAGATCAGTCAATTGTTTGTAACATCGGCCATTTCGATAACGAAATTCAGGTTGACGCCTTGAAAAAGTACAACGGCATCAAACAGGTAAACATCAAACCTCAAGTTGACCGTTACTTCTTCCCCGACGGACACAGCATTATTCTGCTGGCCGATGGCCGTTTGGTAAACTTAGGTTGTGCCACTGGGCACCCCTCATTCGTAATGAGCAACTCTTTCACTAACCAAACTTTGGCGCAAATCGAGTTATTCAATAAAGAATATGCCATTGATGTATACAGATTGCCTAAACATCTGGATGAGGAAGTAGCTCGTTTACACCTTGAAAAGATTGGAGTGAAGCTAACTAAGCTTACACCAGAGCAAGCTGCTTACATCGGAGTATCGGCCGAAGGACCTTTCAAAGCCGATCATTACAGATATTAATCTGAAACCGGAGAGCGGTTTGTTGCCTTTGCAAAGGCAACAAACCGCTCTTTATAATACTAAACACAAATGAAAAAGTTCCTCCCTGATTTAATCGCCATCTTAGCTTTTGTAGTCATTTCGTTTGTTTACTTCTTCCCGGCAGTAACGGAAGATCGTATCTTGTTTCAACATGATACTGCCGCCGGAGCTGGAGCCGGACAGGAAGCCAAAGAGTATTACGAACGTACCGGTGAGCGTACTCGTTGGACAAACTCTATATTCGGTGGCATGCCAACCTATCAGATGGCTCCTAGTTACGACTCAACAGACACACTGAAAGTAGCCGAAAAAGCATACCATTTATTCTTGCCAAGCTACGTATGGCTAACCTTTATTATGATGCTGGGATTCTACATTCTGCTTAGATGCATGGGCGTTTCGGCATGGCTTTCGGCATTAGGAGGCATTATCTGGGCTTTTTCTTCCTATTTCTTTATACTGATATCGGCCGGACATATCTGGAAGTTTATCACTTTGGCATACATTCCGCCAACAATTGCAGGAATCGTACTTACATATAGAAAGAAATATCTATTGGGAGGAGTACTTACAGCTTTATTCCTGGCTCTTCAGGTTCTTTCAAACCATGTGCAGATGAGCTATTACTTCCTGTTTGTCATATTGCTCATAGCCGGTGCCTTTTTTGAAGATGCCTGGAGGAACAAAGAACTTCCTCATTTCTTCAAGGCCAGCGGCATTCTCATTGTAGCTGCAATTGTGGGCATCTCTGTCAATCTCTCTAATTTATACCATACTTATGAGTATAGCAAGGAGACCATGCGTGGGAAAAGTGAACTAAAGAGCGAAACAAACAGTGCCCAACAAACCAGTAGTGGATTAGACCGTAATTACATCACACAATGGAGCTACGGAATTGGAGAGACTTTTTCATTAATGATTCCCAATATTAAAGGAGGAGCGTCTGTTCCCATTGTGCAAAATGAAAAAGCAATGGAAAAGGCTAATCCAATGTATGGCAGCATTTACTCACAACTTACTCAATATTTTGGCGATCAGCCTATGACTGCCGGTCCGGTTTACGTAGGTGCCTTTGTTGTGCTCCTATTTATTCTGGGACTATTTATCGTTGACGGTCCGCTTAAATGGGCATTGGGAGGTGCTACTCTTTTATCAATTCTACTCTCGTGGGGACATAATTTCATGGGCTTTACAGACTTCTTTATTGACTATGTGCCTATGTACAGCAAATTCAGAGCTGTGTCTTCCGCTCTGGTTATTGCCGAGTTCACCATTCCTTTACTAGCCATCTTGGCTTTAAAGCAACTATTTGATAAGCCTGAATTACTAAAAGAAAAAATCAAATACCTATATATCAGCTTTGGTATCACAGCCGGGTTCAGCCTGCTGTTCGCTCTGGCTCCTCGATTGTTCTTCAGCAACTTTATCCCGACACAGGAAATGGAAGCCCTGAAACAAGGCATTCCCGGAGATCAGCTTTCACCCATCCTAGCAAACTTGGAAGAGATACGCGTTTACTTACTGACATCCGACGCATGGAGAAGTTTGTTCATCATTATAATAGGTACGGCTTTGCTCTTGGCATACAATGCCAAAAAGCTCAAACCCACTATAACCATATTGGCAATAGCGGTTCTCTGTTTGGGAGATATGTGGATTGTGAACAAGCGTTACCTGAACGACGAACAGTTTGTTCCCGCCAGTCAGCAAACAGAAAGTTTCCAGCAGACAGAAACAGACAAAATCATTCTGCAGGATAGTGCTTTGAATTATCGCGTACTTAATTTTGCAACCAACACATTCAACGAGAATAATACAGCTTATTGGCATAAAAGTGTTGGCGGGTACCATGCAGCCAAACTGAGACGCTACCAAGAAATGATTGATCATCACATTGGCAAGGAGATGCAAGCTGCTTACAGTGCGATAGCCAATGCACAAGGAAATATGGATAGCGTAAATGCCAATGCATTCCGTGTGTTGAACATGCTCAATACTAAATATTTCATATTCCCCGTTGCACAAGGTAAGACAGCACCGTTGCTGAACCCTTACGCCTATGGCAATGCCTGGTTTGTAAACGAAATACGGTATGTAGCTAACGCCAACGAAGAAATAAACGCTTTGGATTCCATACAACCTATGCAGACAGCCGTAGTTGATTCACGATTTAAACAATGTTTAAATGGCGTTCAAACAGCATTTAAAGATTCAACATCAAGCATTATGCTTACCAGTTATGCACCCAACAAGCTGGTGTATCAAAGTCATTCGCCACAAGCCGGTGTCGTCGTATTTTCTGAAATATATTACCCGGGATGGAAAGCCGCCATTGACGGTCAGCCGGTAGAGATTGCCCGTGCCAATTACATATTGAGAGCCATCAGTGTTCCTGCCGGGAAACACACCATAACAATGACTTTCGACCCTGAAAGTTTACATATCACGGAACGGATTGCTTACGGTGGACTAATCGTATTACTTTTAGGAATTATAATCTTGTTGTACAAGTGCCGCAAGTCCTTACCTACTAGTAGTAAGAAGTAGAAAGAAGATAACAGTAACTATATACGAACGGGAAGTCGGCCACTAAAACCACTTCCCGTTCGTTCGTTTAAATCAAATCAGAATACAGATAAACTGCAAGTAATCTTGTCGTCTATAAAAAAACTCACTATCTAAGCATTATTTATTGATTGGCCTTTATTTTACCATCTTTGGGTTTATCCTTTTTCTTATCCATCTTCAGCCATTTCTCATACTGTTCCGGATTTAAGATTTTCTTCATACTCTGCTCCTTCTTTTTCTGAGCCGCCATCATCTCTTCTTTAGAAACGTTACCGTTACCAGGTCGTTGTCCAAAATCAGGTCTTTCACCTCCCATAGTCGGCGGGAAACCATCACCTCCTTCAAAGTCGGCATTACCTTCCCTCATCGGAGGACGCATTCCGGATGCTCCATCAGCTTGCTGGCTGGAGAAGCGCGCTTTTTGTTCTTTCAGATAAAGTTTATAGACCTTCTTATATTGTTTATCAGTCAGTTGCAACTCACTTTGCAGTTCGTCACACATCTTTTTAGCAATTTTCTCAGGAGAAGGAACTTCACGCGGCGGTTTGGCTTCTGTTTTTTGTTGAGCCATCACCGAAACATTCCATGCAAAGCATGAAAACAAAAGAATCAAACTTGTTTTAAGCAATCTATTCATAAGGCATATCCATTTAAAAACAATTCAAATATGCCGGCTTTTAACGAGATAAAAAAAAGGAATCGACAAAAAGACTTTTTGTCTCTACAAATTGCTACTTTTTCAACAAACGTTTGCTCAGATAGCGGACGGGATACCACACAGAAAGGAAGCCTACCGTAATAACAGTAAAGAAAATAAGAATCACATCGGTAGCATGAACGCTCACCGGATAAGCATCAATTACAAAACTGCCACTCGCCCCACCTAGGGAAATGAGTCCGAATCGTTGCTGTATGTAGCAGAGACCCAAACCCAGAATAATGCCAACGAAAGCCCCAAAAGCTGATATAAGACGCCCTTCAAAAAGAAAGATACGACCAATTAACTGATCATCCGCCCCAAGAGAACGCAACGTTTGCACATCCTCTTTTTTATCGAGAATCAGCATAGAAAGAGAGCCTATTACATTGAAACAGGCAATCATTAAAATAAAGGTAAGAAACAGATAAGAGATTAACTTTTCAATCTCCATAATTCGAAACACATCGGCTTGTTGTTCATACCTGTCCTGCACACGGAAGCGTTCTCCCAACAGCCTTTCTATTTTCTTTTTTGCAGAAGAAACATCAACACCCGGTTTTAGCTTCAACTCAATGGCAGAAACCTCCGAGTCATAATCAAACAATTTTCTGGCAAAGGCCAGTGAGGTAAGAATATAATGCCCGTCGTACTTCTGTTGATTAACAACAAACACCGCTCCCGGTGAATAAAGATACTCCATGTTAAAAGAAGAAGCCGGGTTGGCCATGTTCACTTTCATGTTGCGTTTGGGTGCATACACCTGAAGCGGGTCTACAAACTGAATGCCCGTGCCCAAGTTAGACACAAGTTCCACTCCCATCACACCATAATCAACGATTGAGTCATGCAGTACAAACTCACCCGTACCATACAAAATACTGTCTATCGAGGTAAGTTCCTCGAAATTATCCTGCACCCCTTTGATAACAGCCATGACCTGACGATCTTTATACTGCACCATAGCGCTCTCTTCGAGGGTTTCTGTAAAAACAGCAACTTCAGGCATCGCACGAAGTTGCTGTATGTTTTTGTTTTTAGAATCGAAAACCTTTCCTTCGGCAACAGTTATCTTCAGTTCGGGATCGAACGCCGTAAAAAAGCTGGCTACCATATCCTGAAAACCGTTGAAGACAGACAAGGTGCAAACCAGCGCTAAAGTAGCCAAGGCAACTCCACACACCGATACACCCGAGATGATATTGATAGCGTTATGCTTTTTTTTCGAGAAAAGGTAACGTTTTGCTATGTAAAAGGGAAAGTTCACTTCAACAACGAATCTATCTTTTGAAGATAATCTAGTGAATCATCAATAAAGAACTTCAACTCCGGTATGATGCGCAACTGATGTCTTACGCGCGTACCTAGTTCAAAACGAATCGATTTCATATTCTCATTGATGTTCTTCACCAACTCCTCTCCTTTTTCCGAAGGGAAGATACTCAGATAAACTCTGGCAATACTCATATCAGGGCTGATCCTTACTACACTCACCGATACCAATGTTCCTTGCATTGCCTTCGTCTGCAGCAGGAAAATTTCACTTAATTCCTTCTGTAACAGGCGTGAAATCTTATTTTGTCTGGTCGTTTCCATTTTCTACTATTTTAATTGTTCTTGCTTATTCATTCTTCTTTCGAATAATCGTTAATCCGTCTCTCAACGGAAGAATAACTTTCTCAACCCTGTTATCTTTTGCCACGAATTCATTAAAAGCCTGAATACCGATTGTCTGCGCATCATTGGGATTGGGAGTTTCAGTTACATGCCCGTCCCACAACGTGTTATCAGCAATAATGTAGCCTCCCGGCGACAGATGTGCCAAAGACATCTCGTAGTATTCCATATACTTTCTTTTGTCTCCGTCAACGAAGACCAAATCAAAAGTAATGCCCAATTGCGGCACGCGCTCCAGGGCATCACCAATATAGAACTTTATTTTATCCGCATAGGGGGATTGCTCCAACCAAGGGCGGGTAAAATCTTCCTGTTCATCATTTATTTCAAAAGTATGCAAAACAGATCCTTCATCCAGGCCTTCCGCCATACAAAGAGCCGAATAGCCACTGTATGTTCCTATCTCAAGAATCTGTTTCGGACGTATCATGCGGACAAACATTTTGAGCATCCGCCCCTGCAGATGTCCCGAAGCCATCCGCGGACGTAACAATTTCACATGCGTATCACGATAAAGAGCCTTTAAATAGTCGTCTTCCTCATCAATATGCCTGAGAATATACTCCTCCAATACGTCCGAATTCAGCATTATCTTTCAATAAATGTAGGCAACAGATAATCTTTCGCCTTCGAAAGAATTGTTTTCACCTTATTAATTTCCAAGAAAGATGTTCCGCCACCTTCTCCGAAGCTACCACTAAGGTAAGCCACCATATCTTCTTCCACCAAGCGACCCTCTTTCAACAACAAATCGAGTGCTGAAAAGAAATAAGCCTGAGCGTTGTCTTTTTCTTCCAGGTAAATAGGCAATACACCGTAAGAAAGAGAAAGAAGTCTCATTGTTTTCTCCTTGTAGCACATGGCTAAAACAGGATATTTGCCTCTGAAGGCAGCCAGATAACGAGCCGTGCGTCCGGTATAACTATCTGTAATGATAGCACGTATATGCATCTTTGAAGTAGCCTTCACTGCTTGTTTTGCCAAGAAAGCCGTTACATCAATATTATCTGAACTCAATGGAATGCGAATATCATTTTCTTCTATCTTATCCTTTTCAGCCTGCGCAGCAATTTTAGCCATTGTTTGCACAGCTTCAACAGGATATTTACCATAAGCCGTTTCACCGCTGAGCATCAAAGCATCCGTACGATAATAAATTGCATTGGCAATATCCGTCACTTCGGCACGAGTAGGGCGCGGATTATTAATCATGGTGTGCAACATTTGCGTAGCAACAATTACCGGCTTCTTGGCCAAAACACATTTACGAATAATCATGCGCTGAATTCCCGGAATCTTTTCCTGTGCCACCTCAATACCCAAGTCGCCACGAGCTACCATCACTCCGTAAGCTACTTCCAGAATTTCGTCGATGTTATCAACACCTTCCTGGTTTTCTATTTTGGCAATAATCTTAATCTCACTGTTGTGCGCATCAAGAATCTCCTGAATATCAAGAACATCCTGTTTGTTACGAACAAAAGAGTGAGCAATGAAATCTATATCCTTTTCAATAGCGAACAGAATGTTGTTTCTGTCTTTTTCAGTCAGCGAAGGCAAGTTAATACGAACCCCCGGAACATTCACGCTCTTGCGGCTTCCCAGTGTAGCTTCGTTTTGCACTTCACATAAAAGTTCGCAATCAGTTTTTTCTATTACTTTCAAGGCAAGATCTCCATCGTCTATCAGAACATCACCGCCTACGCGCACATCATTTACAAAACCCGTATAAGAAACGGAGATGCAATCGCGAGTAGTTTCCTGATCCGGATTTCCTACCACTTTCACTTTGTCGCCGATTGAATAAGGGATGGGTTCTGCGCATGCTGTAGTTCTAACCTCAGGACCTTTGGTATCCATAAGAATCGCTATCTTATTAGATACGGTACGCACGTTATTGATAATACGTTCCGAGCCTTCTCTGTCGGCATGAGCTGTGTTCATACGAACCACATTCATACCGGCTTCATACAGCTTGGCTATAAAATCAACGTCGCAGCGACGATCTGAAATAGACGCAACTATTTTAGTATGCTTTTTCATAAATTCAAAAAAATGTAATAGTTAATATTATTTTCCCGTTAGTGCTTCTAATGCTAATTGATAAGATTTAAGTCCGAAACCACAGATTACACCTTTGCAGGCCGCTGCAATCATAGACTTGTGTCTGAAAGATTCCCTTGCATGAACATTAGATATGTGTACTTCCACAACCGGAGATGTTACTGCCCGTATGGCATCTTGCAATGCAATAGAAGTATGAGTATAAGCTCCGGCATTCAGAATGATGCCGTCCACATCAAAACCTGTCTCCTGTATCTTATCAATCAGCTCACCCTCTGTGTTAGATTGATAATAAGAGATCTCCACATCCGGATAATTGGCCCGGAGTTCTATCAAAAAGTCCTCAAAAGTAACACTTCCGTAGATAGAAGGTTCACGTTTTCCAAGCAGATTGATATTAGGCCCGTTAATAATTTGTATCCTCATAACACAATCATAATGTTTTTAATACCTTTGTTGTTCAAGAACAATATTTCAAGGTGCAAATATACGAAAAAGAAATGATATTAAATGAAAAAGCAGGCAATATGCAGAGTCGGGTAGATATAATTAAGAAGTATAACCAATACCTGAAACTCGAAAAGGGTCTTTCGCTTAATACGTTGGAGGCTTACAACGCTGATATCACCAAATTACTGGTGTTTTTAGAGGGTGAAAACATAGAGCTTCTGAACACTACGCCCGAAGATCTGGAACAATTTATCGCCGGACTACATGACATCGGAATTACAGCTCGTTCCCAAGCCCGCATCATGTCGGGAATTAAATCGCTTTTCGGCTTTCTGATGTTAGAAAAGATCATAGAAAAAGATCCGTCCGAGCTGATTGACAGTCCGAGAATAGGTTTTAAAATACCCGAAGTCCTGAGCATTCAAGAAATTGACAGCATTATTGCCGCTGTTGACCTCAGCAAGAAAGAAGGACAACGTAACCGGGCCATACTAGAAACCCTTTATAGCTGCGGATTACGGGTATCGGAACTGATCACACTGAAATTATCGGACTTGTATTTAGATGATGAATTTATTCGGGTAGAAGGAAAAGGACAGAAACAAAGACTAGTTCCTATTTCAAAAAAAGCAATCAAGGAAATTCAGTTTTATATGGCAGATCGTCATTTGGTTACCGCCAAAAAAGGACACGAAGATTTTCTGTTCCTCAGCAGAAGAGGCACACACCTATCACGCATCATGATCTTTCATATTATTAAAGAGCTTGCAGATGAGGTTGGTATTATAAAAATAATCAGTCCGCACACTTTCAGGCATTCTTTTGCCACACACTTGCTTGAAGGCGGCGCCAATCTTCGTGCCATTCAAATGATGCTGGGACACGAATCCATAACGACAACCGAAATTTACACACACATAGATCGCAGTCGTTTGAGGAGTGAAATCATAGAACATCACCCCAGAAACATCAAAGCAAGAGAGAAAAAAGAGAACATATAAACAAATAGAAGCAGTCATACGTTTATTAGTTGTTAACCACAATGTGAATCAATACAAGAATGATTATATTAAATTTTGATAAAAACAAATGGGTAATTGCCAAAATAGACATAATTTAATATCTTTGCGTAGCTTTCATAACTGTTTCATTGAGAGCAAACGAATAGACGAAATTTCAATTACAAACATTTAATTTATACCTAAAATGATTAAGAAGTTGTATTTGCCGTTATTAATGGCTATGATTGTTGCACTGTCATCGTGCAGCAAAAAGATGGGTGAATTGTCATCGGACTATTTCACAACGACTCCTCAGGTTCTTGAAGCCGTAGGAGGTAAAGTTCCTGTTACTATTAACGGAAAGTTCCCCGAAAAGTATTTTAATAAGAAGGCTGTAGTAGAAGTTACTCCGGTTCTGAAATGGGATGGCGGACAAGTAAAAGGTCAGCCTGCTGTGTTCCAGGGCGAAAAAGTAGAAGGCAACGACCAGACCATTTCTTATAAGATGGGTGGTAACTACACAATGAAAACTTCTTTTGACTATGTTCCTGAAATGGCTAAGTCTGAACTTTACCTGGAATTCAACGCTAAGATTGGTGACAAAACAGTAGCTATTCCTGCTGTGAAGATTGCCGATGGTGTTATTTCTACTTCAGAACTGATCAACAACACATTGAACAATGCAAACACTGCATTGGGAGAAGATGCTTTCCAACGCATCATCAAAGATGCTCACCAAGCTAACATCATGTTCCTTATCCAACAAGCTAATCTTCGTGCAAGCGAATTGAAGTCAGCTAGCATGAAGGATTTCCACAATCAAGTGGCAGAAGTGAACGCTGCTGAGAACAAAAAGATCAGCAACATCGAGATCTCAGCTTACGCTTCTCCTGATGGAGCTACTGATTTGAATACCGATTTGGCTGAAAAACGTGAAGCTAACACCAACAAATACCTTAGCAAAGAGTTGAAGAAAGCTAAAGTTAATGCTGTTGTTGATGCAAAATACACTGCTGAAGACTGGGAAGGTTTCCAAGAATTGGTTTCTAAATCAAACATCCAAGATAAAGAGTTGATTCTTCGCGTACTTTCAATGTACCAAGATCCTGAACAAAGAGAAAGAGAAATCAAAAACATCTCTTCAGTTTACAAGAACCTGGCTGACGATATCCTTCCTCAGTTGAGACGTTCACGTTTGACTTTGAACTACGAAATCATCGGAAAATCTGATGAAGAGATCGCAAAATTGGCTGACGCTGATGCAAGCAAATTGAGTCTTGAAGAGATTCTTTACGCTGCAACATTGACAAATGATAACGCTAAAAAGGCAGCTATCTATACGAAAGCTACTCAACAATTCCCTAACGATTACCGTGCATACAACAACCTTGGTGCATTAGCATTCCAAGCCGGTGATGTTACTAAAGCTGAATCATTCCTGAGCAAAGCTGCCAGCTTGAAAGCTGCTCCTGAAGTGAGCATGAACCAAGGTCTTCTTGCTTTGGCAAAAGGCGACAAGACTGCTGCTGAAACTTACTTGGGCAAAGCTGCCGGTGCAAAACAAATCAATGAAACACTTGGTAACTTGTATGTAGCTCAAGGTCAGTATGACAGAGCCGTAAATGCTTTTGGCGACAGCAAAACAAACAGTGCTGCTTTGGCACAAATCCTTGCTAAGGATTACAACAAAGCAAAGAGCACATTGGCTAACGTTGCTAAACCCGATGCTTACACAGATTATTTGATGGCTATTCTGGGCGCCAGAACCAACAATGTATCTATGCTTACAAGCAGCTTGAAGAGCGCAATTCAAAAAGATAGCTCTTTAGCTAAGAAAGCAGCTAAGGATCTTGAATTCGCTAAATATGTAACTAATGCTGATTTCTTAAGCATTATCAAATAAGAAGAGATTCTTTTCTAACATAGATGAGAGTTGCCTGCTACATTAAATGCGGGCAACTCTTTTTTATTTCCCGTAAAAGGCTTACATTCGCAAAAAAAAGAATGAACAAGCTATCTTTACTTATTATATTACTTGCTGCATTGTGGGGCTGCCAATCCAAATCGGGCAAAGCAAAAATCAGCGGCGAGCTAACAAACGCAGGTAACGACACCATCTACCTTTACGGAACTGATGAGCTAACCAACCTGATGGATACGGTTTACGTAACCAACAATGAGTTTTCGCACTCGCTGGAAACAGACACGCTTGCTTCGGGGGTACTCCTCTTCACGAAAAGTAATAAAAAGATTCCTTTCTATTTCAATAAAGGCGACAAGGTTACCCTGTCGGGCGATCTGGAGCATCCTGTCATTCAGGGAAATGTTCCAAACGAACAGCTCACTGCTTTCCTGCAATCCATCCGTTACGGTTCGGCACCGCAAAGTGAACAGTTAAAGCAGGCCGAAGCCTTCATTCGTTCCAACACCGACTCCAAAGTATGTGTTTATATCATCAAAAACTATTTCTTAAAAGCAGAAAATCCTGATTACAAAAAGATAAAAGAACTGATTAGCGTACTGACCGGTCCAATGAGAGACGATCCGTACATCTATTCATTGTCCGAACAGATCGACAAACAAAGTCAGCTGGCCGTGGGCAACGTGGCGCCTTACTTCAGTCTGCCCGATGTTAACGGAAAAAGAGTAGCGAGATCGGACATCAAGGACAAGTACATCCTGCTCAACTTCTGGGCATCGTGGAGTGTTCACAGCCGCAAAGAGTATGCTTCTCTCAGAAAGCTGCACAAAACATACGGTTCCAAAAGCAACTTTACACAAATAGGAATCTCGGTCGATGTGGATAAAGAAACCTGGAAGCTGGCCGTGAAAGCTGACACGCTCAACTGGCAACAACTGTGCGACTTGGGCGGATGGGAGTCGCCCACGGTTAAACAATTCATGATACGGGCATTACCCACTTACTACCTCCTTGCGCCCGATGGCAAGATTGTGCTGCAAAGCAATAAAAGCAGTGCGATAGAGGCCAAACTGAAAGAGCTACTTACCAAGTAAGTATTTCAAAAACACTTGAATCTAATTATCAAAAACAACAAATCATGCTAGTAAAACTATTCGGGGCCGCTGTTCAGGGGATAGATGCCACCATCATAACCATCGAAGTGAACAGTAGCCGAGGCTGCATGTTCTATTTAGTGGGACTGCCCGACTCGGCAGTGAAGGAGAGTCACCAGCGCATCATCTCGGCTTTGCAGGTAAGTGGTTACAAAATGCCCACCAGCAATATCGTTATTAACATGGCACCGGCCGACATCCGCAAGGAAGGTTCTGCTTACGATTTGCCCTTGGCCGTAGGTATGCTTGCAGCTAGTGAAACCATTTCGGACGAGAAACTTTCTCGTTTTCTCATCATGGGCGAGCTCAGTCTGGACGGAAGCATCCAGCCTATGAAAGGAGCATTGCCCATTGCCATCAAGGCACGCGAGGAATCTTTCGAAGGACTTATTGTGCCGGCACAAAACGCCCGCGAAGCAGCAGTGGTGAACAACCTCAACGTGTACGGCGTAACGCATATCAAAGAAGTCATTGAATTCTTCAGCGGAAAACGAGAACTCACGCCTACCGTGGTAGATACCCGCACCGAGTTCTACAACCAGCAGGAGATTTACGAAGCCGATTTTGCCGATGTGAAAGGACAAGAGAACGTAAAACGCGCCCTCGAAGTAGCATCGGCGGGCGGTCACAATGCGATTATGATCGGTGCCCCGGGCAGTGGTAAGTCCATGATGGCCAAATGTTTACCATCCATACTACCCGCCCTCACGTTGAAAGAAAGTTTAGAAACAACCAAAATACATTCGGTAGCCGGGAAGTTAAGCAAAAACTCGTCGCTCATTTCGTGCAGACCGTTTCGCGCGCCTCACCACACCATTTCGCAGGTAGCCCTCGTAGGCGGCGGAAGCACCCCACAACCGGGAGAAATCAGCTTGGCGCACCACGGAATTTTGTTCCTCGACGAGCTTCCTGAATTCAGCAGGAACGCACTTGAAGTACTCAGACAACCCCTGGAGGACAGGAAGATCAGCATCTCGCGCATCAAATGGAGTGTAGAATATCCGGCAAGTTTCATGCTGATTGCCTCGATGAACCCCTGCCCTTGCGGCTACTATAACCACCCCACGAAAGCGTGCGTCTGTAACCCCGGACAAGTACAAAAGTACTTGAACCGCATTTCCGGCCCGTTACTCGATCGCATTGACATTCAAATCGAAATAGTCCCCGTACCTTTTGATAAAATATCAAGCAGTCAGGCAGCCGAGTCCAGCCACGTTATTCGCCAGCGCGTAAAAAGCGCCCGCAAAATTCAGGAAGATCGGTTCAAAGAACACCCGGGCGTGCATTGCAATGCCCAGATGAACAGTCGGCTACTAGCCCGATACGCCCGTCCCGACGACAAAGGACTCGAATTACTCAAGCACGCCATGCACCGGCTGAACCTATCGGCCCGCGCCTACGACCGCATACTCAAAGTAGCCCGTACCATTGCCGATTTGGAAGGAAGCCCAACCATACAGTCGCCTCACCTGGCCGAGGCCATCGGTTACCGTAACCTCGACAGAGAGAACTGGGCAGGCTAATTGCACGTAGCGCACTCATTAACTCATTTACCAATGGAGACTAAGCACTTTTGTAAGCAGAAACAGTTCGTCACAGCATACGATGCCATTCGTCCCCGCATGCGGAGACTGATGGCACAGCATGCGGGGCCATTCGTCACCGCTACCCGGGACGAACTGTAATTAAAGAAGAAATGGCTTAGTTTGTAGCATAAAACGTTTTAGAAAGTACAAGTAAAACCCTTAATCTTTCTCTTATATATGGATAAAAATAATTATTTCAAATTCGAACTGACTCTCCTTTTTAAAGCTAAAAAGCTGAGACAGACAATGATCTTCTGTGCCTATCAAATTTTGCTCAGCTATATAATTATTCGGGGAGTCATCATTCACTCAGACGTGTGTAGAATAATCTATTTTCCCCTATTAATTGCTGTACCCGGAGGCGCATGCATTCAATACATTTCACGTATTCATGCCCAATACATCAGTCGGCAGGGAAATAATTCTTTGTCGTTACGTACCATTATAAATAAAAAGTACTATTTGTATTGCTTTTTATCACTCATCGTGATGGTACTATTACTGCCCATATTAGCAAGAGGGGTGAGTCTTTTTGACCTCGTAACATATTACTTCACCGGCATCGGTCCGGTTCTCTTCCTATCTTTCCAAATGTCACGATGGGATAATAAAAGAATGAATTTGAACGAGGGTTTTTTCCCAGATAACGGAATGAACAATACAAAGCAACTCCTGATAGGTTTGGCTTACTACACCTTATTTATACTGCTAGTGTTAGCAGCAAGTTTCTTTCTTGAATCAGACGAACTGCACCTTTGCGTGCTGCTTTTCTCGCTTGCTTTTGTTATCACTCACCGACTATGGTTGCCTCAACTAGCCGACTATTACATGAAAAACAAGTACCATCTAATAGATGACACGAATATAAATCAAGAAACCAATATATAATTATGTCAGCACAGTACGATTTAGTAAAAGTTCCTACAGGGAGCAATGAAGAAAAAGAAGAGTTACTTTACCCCCGCATCGTGTCGAGCGGAACCATCGACACAGAAACACTTATTGAACGCATATCGCAATCGTCCACATTCACGCCGGGCGACCTGAAAGGGGCTTTGCAGGAGTTTACTCATTCGTTGACGGAATACCTGAAAGACGGTTATACGGTTGAGCTGGGAGAAATAGGATATTTCTCACCTTCCATAAAGGGACGAGGAGTTAAAAACAAGAAAGACATCCGTTCTACGTCTATTACTTTTAAAAGCGTCAACTTCCGTGCCAACAAGAAGTTGAGGAGAAACCTACGGGGAGACCTGCAACGCAGCACCAACGGCTTCCGGCAGTCGGCACAAGTAGGTGAAGAAGAACGTCTTCGCCGCTTACTTCATTATCTGGAAGCCAACTTCTTCATTACCCGAGTGCAATACACACATCTCACCGGCTTATTAAAAAATAGAGCATTGGCAGAGTTGCGTAAGTTTGTAACCGATGGCTTGCTGGAAATAAAAGGAACCGGTAACCGGCTTGTGTTTATCAGAAAAACTTCATTATAGAGACAAATTGTGTTTTAACAAGATATTGACATATCTTGTTAAAACACAAAAACAAACAATATACAATTATTAATAAAAAAATAATCGAAATATTATTGGAAATAAAAAAAGATCCTTATATTAGCCCCAAATTTTAAGAATTTAATATCAATAACATTGATAATTACTTGTTTATATTTTTATATAATACATAGTCAATACTTTTAAAAGGATCACTCTATCATATACTTAAAAATAGCAAGTCATTATAACAATAAACAAAACACAAATCGCTGTGACCAATTATTACATTACAATTATCAACTATATACTAAAGATCTCTTTATCAATAAATAGATTAAATAATATTTTAGCAAAAACTATTAGATGCACCAAAGCAAAGAAAGTTTGTTTCACCAAACAAATAGCTGGAAGCGCAAAAGTCTGATTGGTTGATGGACAAAAACTTATTGCCAATAAAGATTGTCAGCAATTCACTTCAGTCTAAAGGCCGAATTACAAATAAACAATGAAAATTTACATTCAGTTTTTGTATAAAATAACTTGAGTGAATTTAGCTTAATTGCCCATATCGAGAATATAAACATGGCGACCTATCTATATAATTGATAGCCTAATCTCTAAATTGGATTCATTTCAGAAATTAACGAATTATATATAAAAATGACTATGTATAAACAAATAATCCTGATATTTCTTTTTTCTATAAATGGAGTTTCAGTCTTTTCTCAAAAAGATAACAGACAAGCTTTTGTGTTTTCAAACAATGTCAAATGTAATAGTGTAACATTAAACTATACAAATGATCGCATTTATATACCTGTAACTATTGAAAACGGCATTGAATGTAATCTATTTTTAGATTCCGGAATTAATAATGTATTATTAGATTCTTCTTTTATTGCAAGAAACAGAACAAAGCTAAATTTGGCAATCAATTCACATAATAAATATTATTACACAAGCATAGACGGCAATTATAGATTTTATCCAACTTTATTTATTTGGAAGAAAAATGCAGAGAGGAAACGAAACTTAAAAATTCAAATTGGAAATTCGATTGTATTTGAGGAGCACCCGATTGCTTCAGGTAAAAGAGATGATGCAATAGCATCGGGTATATTCCCTTTGCATCTATTGGCAAAGGATCGCATTGCAAACATCAATGTAAAAGAGAAAAAAATAACCTTGCTGGATAAAATAGATAACAAATCTGATTCTATACATTTCGAAATGGATCCTAGCACTTCTGCTCCATCAATCAATACCTCAATACGGATACATGCAAATGATACATCGTATCTATTAAATGGACCATTTCTATTAGATTTAGGATTCCGGGGAGATCTAGTTCTTTCTGAATCAGTTCTAAAAAATCAGCTAAATAAAGTTCCAAATCAAGAGTTTAGTTACGCATCCGCTACCATAGGAAACGTATCTACAGTAAAAGAAAGCTATAATATTTCACTTGACATCGATAATATCCACACAAAAAATGCAACAATCGTTTATTCGAAAAGTTTACCTCCAAATATTAGAGGAATCATAGGTATGGGGATTTTAAAACATCTAAACTTTGCAGTTGATTACCACAAGCATTTTTTTCATTATCACATGGAATATCCATTCATTCAGAATGCACCACGCACTGTAGATGAGAAAAGTTTTGGTATTAACTTAATCAAAAAATCATCTTTATTGTATATCGGCAGAATTAGAAAAGGAGGAAAAGCTGACTTATTAGGCGTCAAAGTGCTTGATAGAGTCATCAAAGTCGAGGATCAATATGTAACAAAAGAAAATTGCGACCAATTATTAAGTAAACTTCCGGTAAGCAAAATTATTATTCAGAGTAAAAAAGGCAATATTATCACCCTACAAAAATAACACCTGACTATCAACGAATATTGTTTTGATAATCAAAATAATATTCGTTGATAGTCAGTCAAATTAAAAAAAATAATACGTTACAAAAAAAAGCAATGAAGACATTTTTTACAATCACATTTATATTAACATTTTTCAATGGATTTGTCTATGCACAAACCAATAATAATAGAATGATAAATATGTTGCATACCGGTAACTATTTTGAGATTAAAGATTATGATACTTGTTTAAGGACGTGGGGAGATACCTTAGATTCCTTTAATAGTTTGTTTTATAAATACAATATAGCAAATTTTGAGAATAAACCCGACAGTGCAGCATTTTATTTAGAAGATTTATTAACAAGAGGAGAATTCGGAGCTGATACTTTTGATTTTTATTTTAGATTATGGAGTTTGTATGCAAAGACATTACATAATTACAAAAAAGCCTTGCTGACCTGCGACAAAGTCGAAATTTATTTAAAGGAAAATCCTCACAATATTCCTCAGGAAGCCTTGCTGGAGTGGAATGAATATGTCTCAGGCTGGAAGAAACAAACTCGTCAGTGGGGCACTGAACCCGCTATCAAAATTGTGCGTGATAATATTAATGATACCGCACCTATCTTTAAAGAAAATCCAAATCTTTTATACTTTGGAGCCGAATATAATGACGGAAACAGGTTAAAAACACTTTTTGATACAGGCATGACAGAGTTCTTTTCTATGGATGAAGAGATGGCTCAAGAAATTGGTGTCAGAAAGTCTTCCTATGACAATGATTCAATAACAACAGTTAACGGAGTTCAAGCACGTGGATATATTGGTATTCTAGACTCTGTACAGATAGCAAATATTAAGTTATACAACATCCCTGTTAACGTATTAAATGTAAATTCTTTAATTGATCAATTATCTGATTCTCAATCAATTGATTCTATGAATATAAAGGTAGTGAAAGATCTACATAAATCCAGCAGAATAACCATGGGATTAAAAGCGATGTTATTAATAAGAAGAATCGTCATTAATTGGAAGGAAATGGTACTACGTTTTCCCTTAGATAAAGAAAAGGCTCACACTAATAGTAAAGCAAATCTCTTCCTGTTTTCAGATAAACTATTTGCCAGAATCAAAGTTAATCATATTCCCCTAACAGCTTTTGTCGACATTGGAGATGCAACCGAAGGCATGTATATAGATTCTTGGTTTTATGAAAAAAACAAAGAAAAAATATTTATTAATAAATCAACTAAGAAAGAAGCCTTAAACACTGTTAGGATACATTCTATATGCACTAATATACACCACGAAACAGTTCGTTGTCCATCTATTATGCTTGAGAATCGGAAAATGAAAATCAAAAAAGATAAAGTATATATTCACTCTCTGGTAGAATGGGCGTTATATCCTAATTTTACGGAAGGAATTATCGGTTACAACTTCTTTAAAAATCTAGGCAAAGAAATCTTATTTGATTTTAATAATATGCGAATAGATGTTCTTAGATAATACTCTTCCTTTTTTACAAAGAATTGAAATAGAATCTATTTCACTATCCGCTGATAATGGCAAACCAGTAACTTGCCTGTTTCATCGTGCAGATGCATGCCGTTGCCCTCACAATAACGGAAAAGAGAGCATTGCGCACACTGTCCCGAACGAAGCCACTCACGTTTTCTAAACGTCTGATAACCGTTTTCCCATACATCCATGAAATTATCTTTGTAGATGTTTCCTTGCGAAAAGTTACTGCGAATACTGGGACAAGCGCTGATAGAGCCGTCAACCAATACCGAGGCCACGCTAATACCGGCATTGCAGCTATAAAAAGAGTCGCGCACTTCGGCTTCGTAACCGCCCAGAAATCCTTCGCAGGCAAAGTTTAGTCGAATGGTTTTCTCCTGACGTGTTTGTTTTATAAATTCCAGCAAAGCTGTAAAGTCGGCATCGCTCAATTGAAGTTCCGGATGCTCGGCCGCCCGTCCAACAGGGAAGATGGTGAATACTCGCCATTCTTTTACGCCCAACTCTATGAGGTATTCTTTGAAGCGAGGCAAATCTTTGAAGTTACGCCCGTTCACACAAGTCACCACATCCCAACGCAATTCCTTTTCTCCGGACAACATACGGATGGCTTCACTGGCGCGAGTGAAACTTTGCGGATGTCCGCGAAGCCAATTGTGCGCCTCTTCAAAGCCGTCCAAACTAATCGTGATGGCGTGCATGCCCGCAGCCAACAGAGAGTCTAGCCGCCGGCGAGTGAGAAGTAGTCCATTAGACACAATGCCCCACGGAAACTCACGTTTATAAAGTTCCATCCCCACAGTCTCCAAATCTTGACGAACCAATGGTTCGCCGCCGGTAATAATGATACTGACTTTGTGCTTCTCTACAAACGGAGCGATGGAATCAATGACAGCAAGGAAATCTTCCGCCGGCATATCTTTGTGAACAGCACTTTGTTTGCAGTCGCTTCCGCAATGCTTGCACGACAAATTGCAACGGTGCGTACACTCCCAGAACAATTGCCGCAATGCATGCTGTTTCTTACGATTTTCTCTGATCTTTCGGGCTAGTTCCAGCCCGATGCGTTTTCTTAGTGATATAGAAACCCCACTCATTTAGCCTCATCCTTTTGAAGAGTGATTACAATATCTTCCTTCGAAGCGGAACCTTGAAACCAACTTCCATCTCCGCCCGATGGTTTGTCCATTGTTATTTCTATCGAGTCTGATTTAAAAGAACCATTTGCAGTGCCGTCCACATCACGGGCCACCAATCTGAATTTTCCATCAATAGTAAGGTTTTCTTTAAAAGCAAACTCTCCTGAAGCATTGGTTTTCAATGGGGCCGTTTGACTGTGATAATCGCCACCATACCCAATCTTTATTTTCACTTCTATATCGGGAATAGGTTGTTTTTGTGCATCAACCACCTTTCCTTTCAGGCTGTAAGTAGCATAAGGCGTGCCGTACATCTCCGATTCATTACTATCACAAGAAGAAAAGCCCAGTAACAAAAGGATAGAATTCAGCAGCCAAGCCGAACAACGAAGCCATACATTTTTCACTTTTTTCATACTAAAAAGATTAGAGTTCAGTTATATACTTTAATAAATACAACATCCCTCAGAATATTGCACGTTTTTTTTATTTTTTTATCCGTATACGGGCATCAACTGCAATAACCGACTTTTCCGTGGCCAACAAAGGGTTGATGTCCATTTCTTTAATCTCGGTAGCAAAACGTAACAAGGTAGAAAGGCGGACAATGATTTCGGCAAACTTGTCTTCGTTCACTCCTTTTTGTCCGCGTGTGCCTTGAATAATTTTATATGCCCGAAGCGAATGAATCATAGAGTATGCCTCTTCGTAAGATAACGGCGCCAGTCCGGACGACACATCCTTCAACACTTCCACAAAGATACCGCCCAGTCCGCAAAGCACCACATGGCCAAATTTCTCTTCGTATTTGGCTCCGATAAAAAGTTCAGTACCTTTCAACATGGGCTGCACCATCACGGCTGTCGCATCGGGAAGGCGCATCATTCGCTCAAACTCCAAAGCCAAGTGTTGTTCTCCTTTGATGTTAAGCGTAACACCGCCTACGTCCGACTTATGCACCGGTCCCACTACTTTGGCCACCACCGGAAAACTTGTTCGGCGTGCAAATGCAAGAACTTCCTCTTTATTGCCGGACACAAATTCGTCGACCACAGAAATGCCTGCCGCATGCAAAAGTGCTTGTACAAAGTGAGGAGCAATGTAACCATCGTGGGGAATGGAATCAATAATCCGGCGGATAGCCGGTACGTCGACCCCATAAAGTTCCACCTTATTGCCCGCGGGACGGGGAGCATTCATGATCCGCGAAAGAGCCGTGCCCAGCGTTACTTCATCGGAGAAGTTTACGTGACCTTTCGCCAAGAACTGTTCCACTTCTTTTCCTGCGGTATGTATAGAAGGTAACACAGGGAACAGGGGTTTACGACAATGTTTTATCTTTTGATGCAGCATTTCGTACATATCGAACATGGTAACCAGTCCGGGTGTTCCGAAAATAGCCATAATAGCATCAATGTTTTCAAATTCTTTTTCGCAATAATCAATGGCAATATCCAAGTGCTCCGGTGTGCCGGTGGCCAATACATCAATAGGATTGGCAACGGAAGCGCCTGGAAGCAGCTTTTCTTTCAACTCATCCAACTTCGAGCCTTCCAGTTTCGGAACATTCAATCCACCTTTACAAAGAGCATCTGTCAACATAACTCCGGGACCGCCGGCATGGGTTACAATGGCGAAATTACGTCCTTTCAGTTCGGGAAGCGTAAAGACACAACCTACTGTGGTGAGTTCTTCACGGGAATAGCACCGCACAATGCCTGCTTTTCTAAAAAGAGCTTCGACAGCGGAATCGGGACTGGCCATGGCTCCTGTATGCGATGAGGCAGCGCGACTGCCGCTTTCGGAACTTCCTGCTTTAATGGCGGCAATGCGGCATCCCTTTTCTATTAACGAAGAAGCATGAAGCAACAAACGATCGGGGTCCTTGATGCTTTCCATGTAAAGGAGCTTGATGCGGGAATCTCTCTCCGGATCAAAGTTCTCATCCATATATTGCAACACATCTTCTACCCCTATCTGTTTGGCATTACCTACCGACCAAGCCGAGTTAAACTGCAATCCTTTTACCAAGGCAGATTCCATGATGAAGACCGCCGTAGCTCCCGAACTAGAAATAAGGTCTACTCCTTGGGGATTCAAATTCGGAATAGGTTGAGTGAAAACACTGTGGTGACAAGTGTTGAGCAAGCCGATGCAGTTAGGCCCAATCAGTGAAGCACCGTATTGATTCACTGTTTCTAATATTTTATTTTCGAGTAAAGCGCCTTCGTGTGTCTCCTCACCAAAACCTGCAGAAAGAATGATGAATGCACGGGTTTCTTTCTGAGAAGCCAATATCTCAACCGCTTCGGGACATAAATTGGCCGGAATGGCCAGAACAGCTAGGTCGGTTGGCGGGACATCGGCTACTGATGCGAAACAAGCAACGCCCAATACTTCTTTTTCTTTGGGGTTCACTGCACGTAATTCTCCTTTGAAACTTCCTTCAATGAGGTTGCGCAGAATAGCCCCACCCGGTTTATGTACATTGTTCGACGCACCGACAACTACGATACTCTTCGGACAGATCAATTGTTTTGTTATCATACTTCAACTTTTTGGTCTTAGGCTTTGCCTTTCTGGTAAACGGAAGGTGCAACGCCAAACTGTGATTTAAAACACTTACTGAAGTAAAAAGGATCATCAATCCCCACTTTATATGACACTTCGGCCACAGTGAATTTACCGCCTAACAGCAACTCAGCTGCCTTTTTCATGCGCATAATACGTATATATTCATTGGGAGAGTAGCCCGTAACTCCTTTCACCTTTTTATAAAAAACGGTGCGGCCTACATTCATCTGTGCGGCGAAGTCATCAACTGAAAAGCGGGCATTAACCAAGTTTTCTTCCAATACGCGGTGAAGTTCGTCCACAAATTCCTTGTCGCGCTCCGACGCATAAATAGCTGAGCGGACAATTCCCGGTTCTTCTGAGAACTTGGCTTTCAACTTCTCACGTTGCTCCAGCAATTTAATAATACGGGCTAACAACAGTTTAATGCTGAATGGTTTGGACAGATACGCATCTGCTCCGCTCTCAATTCCTTCTAAATGATTCTCGGGAAGCGTAAGCGCTGTAAGCAAAATCACCGGAATGTGACTCGTGTCAAACTCAGACTTCAATTTGCGGGTTACTTCAAAGCCATTCATGCCGGGCATCAGTACGTCGCACACTATTAGGCAAGGATCTTCGCTGCTCGCCATCTCAAATCCCGTCACTCCGTTGTCGGCCGTTACAACTTGGAAATAAGCGCCCAGCTCCTCTTTCAGGTATTTGCGCACATCTACATCGTCTTCAATCACCAATATTTTTTGTTGGTTTAATGGCAACGTAGTCGATGCAACAACTTCGGCAACTGCCTGCTCACCATCATCGGGTAAAACAGCCGTGTGCTGTTCACGCATCAGAGCGTTATTGGGAACCAAGAAGTCTTTCTCCTCGTAAGAATCCGTCTTCAGGGGCAGACTGATTACAAACACCGAACCACCTCCTTCATTCTCTTCATACAGAATGCTACCCTTGTGCACTTGTACCAATTCATGAGTCAAATGAAGCCCTATGCCCACACTATCTCCCGAGAAGTTGCTTTGCATAAACCGGTTAAACAGCTGATTCCGCTTCTCTTTCGGAATGCCGACTCCCGTATCACTTACTTTAATACGAAGTAGTCCGCTCTCTTCGTCAACCATCACATGCAACGTAACCTTGCCCCCTTGAGGAGTATATTTAAATGCATTCGACAAGAGGTTGTACACCATCTTATCCAGTTTTCCTTTGTCGACAAACATCTTATATCGGCTCACTGAGGGCGCAAATTGAAAGTCCATGTTCTTTGACTCTGCCATATCTCCAAAGCTCAGAAATATCTCATAAATCAGGGCAACCACATCAGTCTCCTCCAACGAAAGTGCCAACTTATCGTTCTGCATCTTCCTGAATTCAAGTAGTTGGTCAATAAGCCTCAACAAGCGGTTGGTACTTTTTTGCATGGTTTGCAACGGATGCGCCAACTCTTTGGTATTCACATCCAGCCGTTGAACACGCTCCAACGCACCTTGAATAAGGGTAAGCGGGGTACGAAACTCATGCGAAATATTGGTAAAAAACACCAGCTTGTATTCAGTCAGCTGTTTTTCAATCTCTATTTTATTGTGCAAACGGTTGAAGTTACGAGCAATGCGGAAAGCAAAGTAGGCAATGGTAATCAGCAAAATAGCATAAATAAGAAAAGCCCACGCGGAAAGATAAAAAGGCGGATCAACCACTATGTGCAAAGTGGCTATATCTTCATCCCAAATACCCGAACTGTTGCACGCTCTCACCTGAAGTTCGTACTTGCCGTAAGGCAGTTGTTTATAAGCAGCAAAGTTCAGTGAAGAGGGTGCGCTCCAATCTTTATCATAATTCACCAAGCGATAGGAATATTTGGTTTGTCCGGCATCCGAATAATTGAAAGATGAAAATTCAACGACAAAGGAATTCTGGCTGTGACTCAGTCTTATCTCCTTAGAATAAGGCATGGAAACAGTCAACGGAGAGTCTTTATCACTAGGCATCATGTTAATACCGTTCACACTCAGGTTGGTAAACACCGGAGGGAACGAGGCATTATTGCGTTTCACCAGGTTGGGATCAATAATAACAAAGCCGTGATTAGACCCAAAGAGTATGTTCCCGTTGCGACACACACAACTCGAATTCTCCGTATACACGTTTCCTTGCGAATAAGCAGAGAAGAAATAATTCTCAAATGTGCCCGATTCTGTTACAAACTTGGATACTCCATACTCCGTAGCCAACCATATATTTCCTTTTTTATCTTCTGCCATGGACTGTACCATGTCGTTCGACAGTCCGTCATGTGTTGAGTAGCACTTAAAGTTTAACGAACGATAATCACCTTTGACCTCACACATGCTGAAACCGGCACCAGCTGTACCGATCCACATACGACCTTTTGAACCCGGAAGGATACACCTTACTTCGTTACTCTTCAGCTTTCCGTTTACGTAATTATACAAATAATATTTCCCTGGATTTTGAATTAATAAATCGGGGTTAAACACATACACACCGTCACTGGTTCCCACCCACATCATTCCATTCTTATCTTCGCAAATCACACGTATCTGCCGCTGTCCATACGAACCGTTTAAGAAGTGTTTAAACCGATAACCCTTATCTGTTTTGATAGCCAGATCAAGTCCGCCGCCGAAAGTTCCTATCCACATACGGTCTTTTTTATCCTTGTAGATACAGAATATATTGTCATTAGCCAAAGAAGCAGCATCACTATCCTGATGTTTGTACCACACATTGTCAATCATCAGTCCGTCGCCGCGGGTTCCCATCCATATCTTACCTTCGGCATCTTTGCGCATGGCGTAAATGTTTGAGTGAAAATCTTTCTTCACGTATTTCAACTGAAAGTTTTCATCGTATAAATAGAGTCCACCTTTACGGGTACCCATCCAAATAGTCCCATCGTCGAGCCGCGAAACCATGCGGATCGTATTAGAGCGATCGAGTAACGACTTGTCTTCGGGGAAATAACGGTAAGAGCCTTCATTGATAACCGATATGCGTGATATGCCCGAGAATTCGGAACTTACCCAAACCTCGCCCGAACGATCTTCGGTAATATTAAGCAGGTAATCAGAAGCAATGTGGCTGAGCCCACCCATACCTGCCGTGAAATGATTCAACTCATCTTTGGTCGTGTCATAAGCGTACAGTCCGTTGCCGTAAGTTGAAATCCAAATAATGTTACGGGAGTCATGCACCACGTGATACCTTTCAAAGTCGATGTATCCCATCTTCTCGGCAGGAATAAGACGGAACTCTTTTGTTGCCCCGTTTTCTGCCCGGATATACCAAACCCGACCACTGTGGTTGTAAACCCAAAAGTTGTTTTTATTATCGAGTAGCACATTACCTAACTGAATGTCTTCACCGAAAAGTGCAGCGGCCGACTCCATCTTTTTGTTTTGCAAATGGAATGAGAAACAACCGGCCGAAGTCAGGATGATCCATTGGTTATTGAGTTGAAAAGTACCCGAAATTACTATACCGGGAATCGTTCCATTAGCCAGAAGTTTAAGCCCTGCGCCATTTTTCTGAACAGTATACACCTTATTATCCGCAGTCAGGAAGTAAGGTTGTCCACCCGCATAAATCATTTGATAAAAAGCAATATCCCTATTCACGATTGTAGCACGATTACCCGTTACACGCGTCAGCCCTTTCTTGGTACCTATCCATAAAGTTCCCGGCTCTGCTTCATTTACAAATTGAACATCATCATCGGGTAATTTACCGTTTGCCTTCGTAAAAGTCACGGAAGAAAAACCATTGTTGTAGGTAATATGCCTGCAGCCGTTACCTTCATGCCACAGCCACACATCACCATTGCTTGCAAACATTCTTTTGGAGTACTGCTGTTTATATTCCCCGTTTCCGGTAAAGTCAACGAAACAAGCTTTTTTCAAGTCGTAGCAACTAAACTGTTCCGAGGAAAAAGAAATCCAAAGAAAGCCTTTATTATCTTCGGCCATATCGAAAACCCGCCTGTCTAATAAAGAGACCGTATTGAAAGAGGAGGAAGGATAAAAAGAAAGAAAAGAATTTCCATCGTAACGACTTAGTCCGTTGAGTGTGCCCAACCACATAAAGCCCTTGCTGTCTTGTAATAAATATCGAACGGAATTATTGGGTAATCCATCGGCAATGGTCAATTGCTTAGATCGAATTTCAATAGATGCGGAAATAGTAGCCGCGAAAAGTGATAAGAAGAGAAGAGTTATCAGACTTTTTCTCATGTTCTCCAGGGTTTACAGATTACAATTACGAGGCAAAAATAGCAGAAAGTATGCTTATTCTTGCCTCGTAAGGGGAATTTTTCGGTAAACAAGCCCTAAAAACAGTCTACTCCATCCTAAAAACTTCTTTTAGCGGAATTGAGACGGGAGAATTATCGGGATTGGTCTCCATGATGTCTGCCATGTAAGCCCACCATTTTTGCACGATGGGGTTACTTCCCATGTCTTGCGAGGACTCTTCACCTTGTACCTTTTGACTGGCAAATAAGATATTGGTGTCTTTATCCCAATAGATGGAATAATCGCAAACTCCATTTTCCGACAAAAGTTTTTTCAGTTCCGGCCAGATGGCGTTATGCCTTTTTTCGTATTCGGCTTCACAACCCGGTTTCAAGAACATTTTAAATGCTTCTCTTTTCATTGTGTTTTTCTTTTTGTTAAGTAATTTATTTCAGGTTGATGTAAACAGGTAAGTCCCTGTTACACACAATTTCTCCCTTTATATATTTCAGCTCGGCCACGTGAATCGTTGTTCGGCGAGTGTCCGGCGTATCTGTTTTAGCAGCCGCCCCTACGCGTCCCGGATGCGTGAAATAGAAAATATAGGCACGATCGTTACTTACCACCACATCGGCATGCTGCCCTTGTGTACCGTCATCGGGTCCACTACCGCCACCCTGAAGAATGTTTTGTGGTTGTCGTACCCACTTTTCCATGTCATCCGACGAATAAACGCCTAATCCATTCCAATTATCCACTATCATGAAATATTTATTCATCCACTTGAAGACTTTAGGACCTTCGCCACGACGGTCAGAAATAACCTTACCGTAATTCACCCAGTTCTTGAGGTCTTTACTTTCAGAGTAATAAATGGATTTATTGTCGCGCTCGTTATTGTAATACATCCGCCACAAACCGTTTGGAGCTTTCACCAAACCGGCATCAATCACCTTATCGGAAGCCAGTTTCACCTTATCACTGAATTTCCAGTTAATCAGGTCCGAACTGATAAAATGCACAATCTCTCTTTCGTGTGCCCAGTCGGAAAAGGTACCCGGCACCACTGTCAGAAACATGTGGTATCGACCTTTCTCTTCAATAACATCGGGAGCCCAATAAGTATAGTCTTTACCACCATAATTAATCTTGGCATCGCAACGATACTTCCACGTAGCTCCTCCATCAGTAGACTCAGCTATTCCAATAGGAGTTCCATGTACCCAATCGACTCCGTGTGTCTCTTTCAAGTTGGCTCTGCGGTTGGTATAGAACATAAACCACTTTTTCTCTTTCTTATTCCAAATGAGAGTCGGATCGGCCGCGCCATCAAACTTAGGGTCACGGAATAACGGTTTATCAGCCACTTTATAACCTTTACCGACAGTGATGTTTTGAGAAGAATTCAGATCGTCAACCGGCACACTGAAAATCGGTTCGTTCGTGGTTTGCTCCGTATGATAATACTGAACGGCACTATCGTTCATTTTAGGGTGTTGCGTTCTTAATAAGTTTATCATTTCGGCTCCTGCCCAGAGTACCGGACCATAACCGTGCGCAGCGTACACATTCACGGGACGGTAATAATAGAAAGCCGGATCGAATCCCATGCCTGTTCCCACACAAGTACCTTCCACTTCTCCTTTAGTGTTGATCTTTGTAGAAACAGCATGCCAGCCTAGCTGTACAACCGGGCCATACGCCAGCGCATCAATCCAACCTTTGTTGATGGCGTGTGCCAGGCAGTAAACATAAATAGCGGTAGCCGATGTCTCTTCATAAGAGTCATTACGATCGAGCAGCTGATGCCAAAAACCATCGCCGCCCTGGCAGGCTGCCAATCCGCGTATGTGTGCCTTGTATTGATTCATCACTTGTTCATAACCGGGGTGGTTAAGGGGCAATACATCCAATACTTCCGTCATGGTGAGTATCGCCCAGCCATTGGCTCTACCCCAGTGAAAGGCAGGATGATCACTCATCCCTTCAACCCAGCCGTGGCGATAGAGGCCCTTTTCGGGTACAAACATTCTTTTAGAGAATTGAAGAATTTGGCGAACAGCCTCATCGTAATACTTACTGTCTCCCGTTAACTTCCCCATTTGGGCAATAGCGGGAACAGACATAAACATGTCGTCGAGCCAAAGTGTGTTATGTTGTGGGCGGTTTCTTGCAAAAGTTCCATCGGAAAGGCGGTATTCCTTATTCATGATATAGTCCATGTAATTATCGATCATGGGACGAAGATTCAACTTTTCATCGGTAAGTTCTGCTTTAATCATAGCTGCACACATGGCACCCGCATCGTCTAGCGCATGTGGAGTTAGCATCTGTTTCATTTGTGCATCAATCACTCCGTAGTTACTCATCAACCGTTTAAAGTGGGGCACAATTTCAGTGAAGAAACGAAAACGGCTCAATGTATAGTCTTTGTAGCGGGCATCACCCGTTGCATCACCGGCAGCCAACATCGCCGCATAGGTTACTCCCCATTCATAGCTGGCTAATCGGAACAGTCCTCTTTCCAACGTAGCATCGCCATCCATTTCTTTGTAATCGGTTATCTGCTTACCCGTTTGTTTGTTAATGACTTTGGCCGGTGTTGACTCTTCTAAAAACTGCAATACGCGATCCATATCAGACTTAACCTCCTGAATAGAGAGTTCTCCGTAAGGCACTTTGTATTCAGGTGCTAATAAATGCAACGGAGAGTTCATGTCATTGACTGCTTCTTTCTCTTTAAATTGATACCCGCGAAACAGCCCTTTCTTTATGTCGGGACCGAAATAAAATCCGGGTTGTGTGGGCTGGTTGTAAGCCACATTCTGTGTCGCTATGCTGATGCGGTAAACAGGATCTTCGAGGAAAGTATGGAACCGGTAATCGGTTGGCAAGGTTGACACGTAGAGGCGTAACGCCGAATTATCTTCAGTTCTGAGTAATACCTCCTCACGCCAGTCGCCCACCAAGTCGCCTTGAAGACAAGGAGTCGATTTGGTTCCGTTGTTTGACATCGCTCCCTCGAAAACAACCAAAGGAGAACACTTTTTAGTTTTCCAGTCATACTTACTCACTACATTTTTATTCAGCATCTCACGAAGTAAATCACCGTCCCACCACACAGCCATATTAACCGGAAGCGTACGAATATCAGGATTTATGACCTCACCTTTGAAGTTACGGATACCGCCCGAAGCAAGAGACCACATCTCCACTCCCGGATTGGTTGGATCAATATCGGCTGCCATGGCACGTCCCACATCAATAGAGCTCTTCACTTGCCACAAGACTTTTCCAGTAGCTGCGTCACGGAAGGAAGATCCATCCCGTTTGTTCTCATGACAATCCCATACTTGTAATTTAGGATTGGAAGGATCAAACTGAGTAAGGTGCATAGCGTCGCCGTGTCCCATGCCTGTAGAATAAAGCCCTTTACCGTTATGGTCAATGGCACACGAGCCATACATAATTTCATCACAACCATCTCCATCCACATCGCCCACGCGCAAATTGTGGTTTCCTTGGCCCGCGTAGTTACTACATTCGGGTTGATTGCTGTCGAACACCCATCGTTGCTTAAGTTCCTTACCATTCCAGTCGAATGCAGCCAACACCGTTCTGGTGTAGTATCCTCTACACATTACAACACTGGGATGAACACCATCCAGGTAAGCCACACAAGCCAGATAACGATCGCTTCGGTTGGCATGATCATCACCCCAACCCATCAAATCGCCTCTTTCAGGAACATAGTTTGTGGTATAAAGCGCCTCGCCAGTCGCCCCACTGAACACAGTAAGATACTCATTACCGGTTAATATTCTACCGCTTTCTGCCCGATAATCGGCCGCAGCATCTCCAATAACCTTTCCTTTTCCATCAACGGTACCGTCTGATGTTTTCATTACCACTTCAGCACGATGATCACCGTCGAAGTCAAATACCATAAATTGTGTGTAATGTGCGCCCGCCCGTATGTTTCGTCCCAGGTTTACACGCCATAAATGTTTGCCATCCAAACGATAACAGTCGAACAATACCGGACCTGTATAGCCGTTGTGAGCATTATCATGCGCATTGGAAGGGTCCCACTTCAAAATAATTTCGTATTCACCATCGCCATCAACGTCACCTATGCTTGCATCATTAGGTATATACGTATAGGTTTCTCCGGAAGGAGTAACCCCGCCTTGAGGACGATTCAGAGGAATATTCAGGTATCCTGCCGGTGCATTGGCGGACAACTTGTAACGTCCTTCGGGCAATGCCGTTTTAGTACTTTGAGAAATTGCTTTTATCGTGTAAACAGCCTCTGTAGTTTCTTCCCGATGATCATAAAAGCAAGTGCTTTCACTCACCGGTTTCTGATTAATTTTCTTGCCGTTGCGATAAACATTAAAAGAAACATCGAGCGGATCGGCCGACAGATAACGCCAGCTTACAAAAACCGTTTTAGCATCTTGTCGAAGCGCCACTACGCCTCTACCCAATTTTTCACGTTGCATTTTGCTGAAGTCGTAAGCCGGCTGTGCAAATCCAAGCCAGCAAACAAACAAAGCCAAAGTAGTTCCTATTAGTTTTTTCATTCTTATATATTATCAGTAAGATTAATTTGCTCAACAAAATTAGCCTTTTCAGTTGTACTTCTACCTATACGTCTGTACAATTGCATGTAAAAACGTGCAAGAGAAGGGTTACAAGTTGGCTTAAAGATTATTTTTATCTACTTTTGGTCAACGTACCATTCAGTGAAAAACAATTATTTATATACTAATATCATTAAACCATGAGAATCCTTACATTATTGTTCACTACGCTTCTATGCGTTCAACTCTTCGGCCAAGAAAAATTCCCCGATGGTACACCGATACCGGAATGGTTTCGTAAAAATGAAACAGTCAGAATAGACGCATTAGGAAAAAAGTATGTTCTTACCGATTATCGTGTATTGAACGACAGTACCTTGCTTCAGACTGAGAAAATCCAAGCAGTTATCGATCTGGCTCATCAAAATGGTGGCGGAGTGGTAGTGGTTCCCAAAGGTACCTTTCTAAGCGGAGCACTCTTCTTTAAACCTCAAACACACCTTTACCTGGAAGAAGGAGGCGTTCTTAAAGGAAGTGATGACATAAACAATTTCCCAATTCAAATGACCCGGATGGAGGGTCAGACATTGAAATATTTCACTGCATTAATCAATGCTGATAACTTGAAGGGATTTACCATATCGGGCAAAGGTACAATCAACGGTAACGGTTTACGTTATTGGAAATCATTCTGGTTACGCCGGGCTGTAAACCCAAAATGTACCAATATGGATGAGCTGCGCCCCCGACTGGTTTACATTTCCAATTGCGACAATGTACAAATTGAAGGGGTACACTTAATGAATTCTCCATTTTGGACAACGCATTTATATAAAAGCAATCATGTAAAATTACTAAACCTGCGAATCACTTCACCCGAAGCACCGGTAAAGGCTCCTAGCACAGACGGCGTTGACATCGACGTATGCGCCAATGTGCTCATTAAGAACTGTTACATCTCAGTAAATGATGACGCTGTAGCATTAAAAGGTGGCAAAGGACCTTGGGCGGATAAAGATGAAAGCAACGGAGGCAATTATAACATCATCATCGAAGATTGCAATTATGGTTTCTGTCACAGTGCACTAACATTTGGTAGCGAATCAATATACGACCGTAACATTATTCTTCGTCGTTGCAAAGTGAACGAAGCGAATCGTTTGCTCTGGCTTAAGATGCGTCCTGATACGCCACAAAAATATGAATACATTTTAGTGGAAGACATTACCGGCAATGCCAACCATTTCTTATACATCAAGCCTTGGACACAATTCTTCGACTTGAAGGATCGTAAGGATATTCCTCTTTCATATTCTGATCACCTAACTATGCGTAACATTGATTTTGAATGCGAAACATTCTTTAATGTCAGCCCATCCGATCAATATGTGCTTACAAACTTCACTTTTGAAAACTTAACGATTAAAGCTCGAAAAGGCGACTATGACGCCCACTTTATCAAGCCTTTTACATGTAAGAATGTGAAGATAAACAAATAACAAAAAAAGAGCTGTCTGATAGCGAAAGTACAGACAGCTCTTTTCTTTAAAGCTATACTAAACTTTGTGGTAATTAAAAATCACCAGCCTGCTCAACCCAACGTTCAGCCATTTTTTGATGACCTGCAGGAGTCGGATGGATACCGTCCCACAACCAATACGTGTTCGGCAATGCAGGATATTTATAATAAAGTTCATCAAATAACTGCTGATAATTAATAAATACCGCTCCGCAATCAGCCGCTATTTTTTCAACCACCTGACCTGCCTCCCGTATCAAACTATCACGTAGTGCAAAATCGGCCTTTGACTTCATGCCGCCCGAGTTAACAACAAAAGGAGAACAAAGAATCAATTTTAAATGTGGGTTCTGCTTCAGTGAGGCATCAATCAACGCCTTGTAATTGTTCCCCCAGCGTTCAAAATCAAAAGTTTTCTCCTTACTCCTCATAAACTGATCAATATCATTCGTCCCAATTAGAACAGATAACACATCGGGCGATTCTTTCAAAACATCTACTTCCCAACGTCCCTTCAGGTCTTCCAGCTTATGCCCACTAATACCACGATTCAAAAAGCGATACTCTCTTTCGGGATATAGTCCCTGATAATGCGCTGCACAGAGATACATGTAACCACTCCCAAAAATATGGTTCTGATCCCAATGATTACGTTCTGACGAAGGCTTTGCTCCGCCACCACCCCAATTCCCGTCAGTAATAGAGTCACCTATAAAGAGGATACGACTACCAGTTTTTTTCTTTGTGATAGCCTTATAAACTTCATTGGCCAAGATAGCTGCACCTTCGGGATTAGGATGTATATCATCAGGAAATAACTCTTTTTTATTAGCCGTAGGCGAATGCAAATCAATCACTTCCAGACTTAATTTGCGAGCTACAGCATCAATCATAGGTATCACATCATGCACTATTATACTGTCATTTATACCCCATTTAATTGAATAAGCAGTGGCCGGGTAACACAGATACACTCGCGGATGAGAAGGAAGAGAGCGGAAAGCGTTTACCATCTGCTCCATATCAGATTGATACTCATTTTTATATTTCCAATTCTGAGGTTTGGTGTCATTCGTTCCCAGTTTTATGACCACTATATCGGGTTGATAATTCAGGGCATCTTGAAACTGCACTTCTTTCATATAGGGATGGTCACCCTTGTTTAAAAGCGTTCGAGCGCTGACACCAAAATTTTGTACCTCATAATCCTTGCCCAACATTCTTCCCAAAATACTGGGATAACTATGGTTGGCCCGATCTTTAATACCAGCCCCGAAAGTAATGCTATTGCCTATACAAGCAACTTTAATCTTCGTTTCCTGCGCCGATAGCCTCGTTAGGACAAACAATAAAAATAATAAAAGCGATAAAACCTTTTTCATAGTATAATAACTTTAGTGATTTTGCAAAAATACAAAAGAAGCAGATTAGCTTTACCTCATTATTAAATATTTTAATTCAGCGTACTATTCATTTAATGCTAGTCCCACATAATAGCCCAAATGAGTAGGTTGATTATAGCCGACATTCTGCATCGCTTGAGACATATCATAAGTGTGATCTTCCATCAAATGTACCAATCGGTGTTCAGTCGGATGGTTAGTTGAGAACAGATAGATTGAAGCATTATCTTTACTACGATAAATTACTTCTTCTCTATAATCTCCTAAAAAGTCTCCGTAATAGCAGGGATTCGATTTTGTTCCATTATTAGAAGAAACACCGCCGCCATAGTAAGATAAAGTAAGTACACGAGTCCAACTGGCACTAAGCTCTGGACACCAAGGAGCGGAAGGTTCATAACTCTGAATCATCACATCATCAAGCATTTGACGAGTTAAGACACCTGTCCAAAAAATCGCATTGTTATAGCTATTGCCTCCACCTTTATATGTTGGTAGCACGGTGCTAACCAAAGTTCCCGTTTCACAACTGTAAATTCCTGTCCCCAAAGATGACCAATATTCACAACCAGGGCTATCAGAAGCAATGTCAGCGACCAAACATCTGCCAACATCTCCATTCTTACCAGCACCATGTCCAAAAAGATGTTGACCTGTTGCGGCATCGAACATCTCACAAGCATATCCGTGACCTGTTCCTGTATAAGTATCCTCCTCCTCAAAACAAGCAACAACTTGTAAGCCACTACGATTAGGAGCAAATTTTCCGACATGCAAGGCATCACCGTGCCCATTGCCGGTACAATACAAAAGTTTACCTCCAGAACTTATCGCTGCAGATCCATATAATATTTCATCCTTATGATCACCATTTAAATCAGCCACACGAAAGCTATGAGATCCCATTGCCACACAAGCAATATTTCCGGTTTCTTTAGTATCAAATTTCCAACGAATATTCAAATTACCTCCTTTTAAATCAAGCGCCCATACCTGCCAATTCTTATATATTCCTCTAGTAATAATCAAACTAGGGTTTGCTTTACGAATGCCATTTTCCGGGATGGCGTCTAAATAGGCTACCCCTATAAAGAACCTATCCATTCTATTTCCATAATCATCTCCCCAATAATCGAACCAAAATTTTGCTCTTTCATAATTACTACCAGTTCCTCCTCGTGGAATATTATTTGTACGCGCCATCTCAGAACCATTAACTCCATTTACAACTGAGATATACTCTGGTCCATCAAATATCAAGCCAGTTGTAGAATATAATGATTTGCCCGAATACCAGCCTTTACCATCAGAATCTCTCTGTCGGTAATCATTTACTTTCCCTGTAACATCAGTAATTTGTTTTCCATCTCCGAAACGAGTACCTTCAGACGTACGGAAAGCAATCTCACACTTACCATCTCCATCAAAATCATAAACGACAAATGAGGTATAATGAGAGCCTGACCGAATATTAATTCCCATATCAATCTGCCATAAAAACGTACCATCAAGTTCGTACGCTTCCAATAAAGTTGTACCATCATGCCAGCCACCCTGATTAGCTCCATCGTAAGGTTGTCTTTTTAGTATAATTTCCATTTCTCCGTCTCCATCGAGATCAGCGACTTGCGCATCGTTCGCTTCATACGTCAATGAAGCATCTGGAACATTTTTATTCAATAAAATAGCTCTATAAAATGTTTTGCCCATTTCCGGAGTAAAGTTATATTCACACAGCGTTTCTCGCTTTCCAGAGATAGTAACCCGATAAACCGTTGAAATATTAGGATTAATTTGTGAATCAGCCCAATTTGAGGAATTAAGTATTGGTTCTGTATTCAATTTTACTTCTGTTGATCCATCTTCACTCTTATATATGTCAAAAGCTATTCCGGCAGGATCTGTTGGTAATATTCTCCAATTAATAAGCGCATGTTTATAACCTGAAGTATGTCCTTTTGATGATCGTGCAATAGGATCATAACTAACCCACATTGCTCTACTTTTATTTACCGTAACAACAACTGGATCCGAGTCAGGTTTTAGTTCTTCGTGTGTTGTTATATTTTTATCAGAGCAGGAAGTAAACAAGTACATCCAAATTACAATTGCAAAATAAAAAAGGTTTTTCATAAATAATCTTTTAAAGTTTTTATTCAAGTAATTCTATTCATTCGGCAGAGGCCAGTTTGGTGAAGGAGTACGCATTTTATTCATTTCTTGTTCAAACTCCTTTACTATTTCAGGATGATCCTGAGCTAAATTCGTTGATTCTGTCATATCCTTGCTTATATGATAAAGCTCCAAAGGGGCGTCTTTCTTGACGGAGACAACCTTCCAGTCACCTCTTCTTGCCGCCCGTTGCTTTCCGGTAAACTCCCAATACAACAACCTATTATTCGTTTCAACCTGATGCCCATAAAATAAAGGAAGTATGTTCATTCCATTTATTCTTTGAGGAAGCTTATCCGTTGCCCGAGCTAAATTAGCCAATGTAGGCATCACATCCGGAAAATAAATCAGGTTATCAAGTTCCTGCACTTTTACCTTACCGGGTTGATTCACAATAAAGGGAACTCTAATGCCTCCCTCGTACAGCTGTCCTTTTCTTCCTCTTAATGAACCGTTGCATTTGAGTTCTGCCAGAGGAGCTTGTACAGCTGCGCCATTGTCGGATGCAAAAACAATTAGCGTATTATCGCGTATTCCCAATTGCTCCAGTTCATTAATTAACCTGCCGATGGCTCTGTCCATGTGTGTAATAAGTGAAGCGTAACGTTTGGTATTGCCTTCCCATGCTTTGTCATCATACCAGCTTGTCTCATCAATCACATAAGGTTCGTGAGGTGCATCATAGGCAAGATACAGAAAGAAAGGGTTTTCTTTATTCCGGCGAATAAAACGAATAGCATCTTCTGTAGATATATCAGTATTGTGCTTAATATGCTGATCATTTTTATTTTCCTCAATATTCTCCAATTGCGAATTGTTGAAGCGCCAATAAGGATAATAATAAGGATCGTTCGAGTAAGGTGTACTTATCAACCACCCGTAAAACTCTTGAAAGCCTCTGTTTAGAGGAGTCGCTTCGGGGTTAAAGCCATCCAGATGCCATTTGTTCACTAAACAGGTTTTATATCCTGCCGCGCTAAGCACGGTAGCGATGGTAGTGTCATTGGGCAACAGATGCATTCTGCGAATCATATTTTGTCCCTTTAAACCTTCTATGCCACCTGCTTCACAAAAATTATCACGGATAGTTGTATTACCCGTATTCTTACCGGTCATCAATGCACATCGGGAAGGAGAGCTAATAGCTGAACCGGCATAGCACTGTGTAAAACGAGTCCCTGTCTGAGCCAACTTGTCAATATGGGGCGTTTCAATGTCTTTATTGCCATAGCATGATAAATCCCCATAACCCATGTCGTCTGCCAAAATAAAAATAATATTAGGACGCTCAGCTTCTTTCTTCTCATTTGCATCATGTGCCTCAGCATTTACAGAGGCAGAGCCTAATAATGTAAATGAAAAAGCGCTCCATATATAACTATGTTTCATATTATTACTTAGTGTTTATATAAAAAGGAGTTAAAACAGATTCATTTTAACTCCTTTTATTCATTTAAATAAATCTAACTACTCCCAGCCAGGGTTTTGAGTTAAATTGGGATTCTTCATTCTCTCTGATTGTGGAATTGGGAATAAGTACATCTTATCATCCCAGCTCCTGTTTACAATTTTACGAGTATAAGTAAACGTCCCATCATCGTTCTTTGTAATCTTCATTTGAACGATACTCTTCAGCTTATCACCTTCTTTCCATCTTCTAATATCCCAAAATCGATGTCCTTCGAATGCAAGCTCTATCATGCGTTCATTTTCATATTTTTTCCAAAAGTCCTCACTACTAAGGCCTGCTGTCAGTAACGGCATTTTCACATCAGCACGGTTACGAATCATATTTACCGCCTCACGAGCCGACATAGGAAACTCTGGAGATGTAGCATCTGCCGAACCCAAATATTTGAATACAGCCTCCGCATAATTTAAATAAAATTCTCCTAAACGATAAGTGATCCAAGTGTGACGTTTGGTATTAGTTTTACCAGCTGTTAAGTTAACAGAAGCATCACAATATTTCTTCAAGTAATATCCTGTAGGAGTTGCTCCAGTAATAGGCTCACCATTGGCTCCTCCATAGTAAGTTTGTAGTGCCAGTGTATTATAAGTAGGCCATTTGGTATCACCATTTTTAGCAATAGTCAATTCAAAACGAGGATCACGCCCTACGTATGGTTTGGTGGGATCATAACCGCTACCTGTTTCGTTCCACAATTTGCCTGTCGCTTTCATTTCATAAGCGTCAACTAAAGTTTGAGTAGGGCAATTTCCTGATTTTCCTCCTTCAACACCAATTGGAAAGTTATATCCTTCCAATGTATTTGTTGCATCCGGATACATTCTACGCATAAAGATCATTTCATCTTTTGTCCAGTTTGTTTCACCCCACAGCTCTGAATATTTAACAAGATATTTTTTATAAACTACGGCAGAGTCCAAGACTGCTTTATTTGCCAACGCAGCTTTTTTCCATAGTTCTTTAGAATCAGTTGTATTAAATAGGGGGCTGGCAGCATAAAGAGCTGCACGAGCTTTCAATGCTAAAACGGTTAATCGATTTGCTCTGGCTGTTTCAGGAGTACTCAATGCCAATGATCCCAATGCCGTATAGTCAGCAATAATTTTATTGGTTATATCATCACATTCCGATTCAATAAATTTAAAAATATCTTCAGAAGAAGCACGAGTTAGTTTATTCACTTCCTGAGTAGTCGGTACATGAGTAACCAGAGGAACACCTCCATATTGACGTACCAGATTAAAATAGAAATAGGCTCGTAAAAACCTTGCTTCATGAGCATAGTTATTATAGCTATTCATTTTAGCGTCATAATCTTGATTCAATTCCAACTCAGGGAAAGTCAGCCCTTGGAATCCATCAAGATAATGATTACACATTTGAATGGCGGCATAACTGTTTGTCCAAGTGCTTTCTTTGGCATTTGCAGGACTCCATGAACCATTGTAAAAATCACACACTGCATTTGAATTGTATGCGTATTCGGCCTCATCACAAGCAGATGCTAGCATTCCTCCTGAGTAGCTTTGGCCAAAATCATAATCTAATTTGGTATAAATGTTCGTTATCAGCCCACTAACATTATCATAGGAAAGTTCCATATAATCTTTGCCATAATTTGTGTATTCGCGATAATCCATTTTATCACAAGAGGCTACTGTTAACACACAAACGGCACAGCTAATTATCGTCTTAAATTTCATAATTCATTCAAATTAATTTGTTATACAAATTAAAACTCCACGGCCAATCCAGCCAACACACTTCTTGTTAAAGGGCTAGTAGCTCCATAAGATTCAGGATCGGCAATTTTTATGTGATCAAAGCAAAGTAAATCAGTACCTCTCACATATACTTTTGCACCTTTCATAATCTTCGTCTTACTCAACAATGACGCTGGCAATTTATAATAAAGTTCAACCGTACGTAGTTTCAGAAAAGAACGATCTTCTACCCAAACACTGTTATTTTGGTAGTTATTCTCGTTGCTCTGAGATGTCAGACGAGGATATTTTGCATTCATATTATCCTCCGTCCATCTGTTATCATAATAATGCTGAGAAATAGTTGTATTATTAATCAAGGGCCAATAGACACTTTTTGTGTTCAGGATAGCAGAATAATTACCTGTTCCTTGGAACAAAGCGTTAAAGCCAACACCTTTCCACTCAGCGCCCAATCGGAATGAATAATAAATTTCAGGAACCACATTACTGTAAGCTAAATCACATTTATCATTTTCATCAATCTTTTGGTCTCCATTAATATCTTGGTATTTAATATCTCCGGGCTTAACCGTTCCAAACTGTTGAACCGGACTGGCATCAATATCGGCCTGATCTTTAAAGAAACCAATAGCTTTCAATCCATAAATTTGATTTAGAGCGTTACCCGTTTGCTTCAAGTTTGAATACAGACGAGGTTCCTCCATCATTTCTATTACCTTGTTTTTGTTATATGTAAAATTTGCACCTATATTAAAAGCTACTTCACCAATATTTTTAGTATAATCGGCACCCACTTCAACTCCCCAGCTATCAACAATTCCTCCATTTTCAAAAGGAGCAGTAAACCCTAATACAGAAGAATATTGTCCACTTGAAGATACCCAAATATCACTACGACGTTGGTAATAGCCATCAATCATCAGATTTAATCCATTAAAGAGGGTGGCATCAACACCAAAGTTATATTTATAGGCCTTTTCATGCGTAGAATTTAATGAGGCCAAACGGCCTAGAGTCCAACTGCTTGTTCCTACAGAATAACCGGTATCAAAGGGGTAGTATGATCCTCCTGTATAAACTTGTTCCCAATAACCTTCCTGTTCTGTATCATCGCTAATAGGAAGTTTGTCAACATTGATAATTCCAAATGATGCCCTAACTTTCAAGAAATCAATGAAAGAAATATCCTTCATAAAATCTTCCTTGCTCATTACCCATGCCGCAGATATGGTGGGAGAGTAAGCCCATTTATGTCCCGGAGCCAATTTGTTGGACTGCGAAGCAACCAAAGTCACGTCAGCATAATAACGAGCTTTGTATCCATAATGGGCATACAAAGATGCATTCTGACGATACCAAGTGTGATTTAATCCTTTGGTGTTTCTATATTCGTAATCCCATTTCAGTTGAGAGTAAAGACTGTGATCACCAAAATTATTTGTGTAATCCACGCTACCGGCCAAATTAAGAGCTCTATTCCATCCAATGATGTTAGATTCTGTTCCCATACCCGTATCTGCTCCACCTTTATAGTATTGAGTAGTAGTGGGTTCACCGTTCGCCCAACCTGTTACCGCATTACTGCCATAGACAAAAGTTTTTGAATGATTTTCCCAATAATTGGAAATATTATCATAAGCCATAAGAACATGTGCTCTCAAGCCTGGAGTAATAGAAGATAAGTCTTGAGACAGTTTCATATCAGCAAACAAAGAATAGTTATGCCCTTTTGAGTAAGCAGCAGCTTGCGACATCGCTACCGGATTACTAGTTCCGGGCCAGATAGAGCTACCGCCCCATGTTCCATCTTCCAATCGAGCAGGTATTGCTGCTGAAGGCAAGGAATAGATCATATTCCATAAATTGATATCGTCTCCAGGAACTCTTGATTCGCTTAAAGTACCCAACAGATTAACAATCAGCTTCGTTTTAGGGGTCAAATCAATATCCAAATTTGTTCTCAAATTAGCTTTTGAGTACATATCTTGGGTAGAGTATCCAACATTCATATTAGGATTAGCGATAAAACCGCTGTTATTAGTGAGATTTGCCAAAGCATAGTAACGGAATTTACTACCTCCCCCACGAAAGCTTACATTGTAGATGTTAGAAGCGCCGGTATCTTTAAAAGTCTCCTTTACCCAATCAACATTAGGATACAGATAAGGATATTTACCTGAACGAAAGGCGTTTAATTCATCATCAGAATAACGAATAGCCTGTCCATCATTCTTCAAAGCCTCGTTTATTGCATTCCCATACGTGTATGCGTCAGCAAATTTGGGGCGTCTGGCTTGCCAGTTGATTACATGATCATAAGAAACATTTATTTCTTTTGAATTGTATTTTCCACGTTTTGTAACTACATGCAAAACACCATTGATACCTTTGTAACCATACAGAGCAACTGCTGCCGCATCTTTCAATATAGTAACTGATTCAACCTCCTCAGGGGTAATAAAATCAAGGTCACGTTCAATACCATCAACCAAAATAAGAGGAGTGCTACCCGACAAGCTTTGAAGGCCTCTAATATACAATGCCGAACTTTGCTTGGTGTATGAACCCGACTCTTGCAAAGCAGTAAGCCCCAAGCCTTGGCCATACAGAGAAGTGGTCACGTTTTTGGCTCCTCTTTTATTAATCTGATCTCCATAAATGATGGAAGCAGATGAAGTTGATTCTTCTAATCTTTGGGTACTATTATAACCAACGTGAACAGGTTGATTGGAAAAAGATGTTGATTTCCCCAAAATACTATCATTAGCCTCCTGTGCAAATCCTTGCAAACTAACAACAGCAAGAAATGCTGGAATAATTATATTCTTTTTTTTCATAATAACTTTCAATTTACAAATTGAATACAGTTTTCTCATCACCATCCGGGATTTTGTACTAACCCATATCCTTTATTTACTTCTGTCTGAGGGAATGGTGACAGATACCACTTCGGATCAAATCCGTTGGTCCACCAATAACGTGTTGGGGCTGAAATTTCAAATCTTTCGTATTCAAACGTAGTAGGCATTTCAACACCATTTTTCCTATCTCCATTATACCAAGCTGTTTTAACTCTGTTGCCAGATGCATCCAAACGGTAAATGCGAAGTCCATGCAATTGCTTTTCAAAACGATCCTTCATTTTATAGCGAATCATATCAAAGAAACGACAGTCCTCCATGCCTAATTCACAAACACGCTCCCGAAGTATTTCCTGAAGTAATGCACTCTTATCTGACTTCAAATTCTTGGTAGGGTTGCATTCTGCAAGCCCACCTAAGCCAACACGCGAACGTACAACATCTACTTGTTTGATTGCACCAGCTAAATCACCAGTCTGCAAAAGAGCTTCAGCATAAGTAAGATACATTTCCGAGAGTCTCAGATAAGGCCATTCCGTATATTGACGGAGCATATCATCTCCCATCAGGAACTTAATAGGTGCATAACCTGTTCCATAAGCGCCCGATTGAGTTTCAGGTCTCAACTGAGCATCTGTACCGCCAACCCACATTTCAAAACTTTGACCACTCATGTTACCAGTTGTCCAATCGAGTGTTTTCTGTTGTCCATTAACAATGGCTTCTTCATACAAACGAGGGTCGCGAGTAAGTGTTATGTTTCCTTTTGCAACGGTACCAGTAAGAAACATTTGGTCCAATTTGCCATCAGCTGCCGTTTTATCCCAATCAAAAGGAGTACCATCAGCCCACGGGAACATTTCAACGTATTCCTGAGTTGGACAATAAGAAGTTCGCTGTACACTCATCAAAGGATCACTCCATTGGTGCCAGCTATAATAACCCGATTTGAAAGCATCAGTAGTTGTGACACTAACTCTCAATAAAATCTCGCTACTACCCATAGTCGCATACCCTTTACGATATGCCAATCTGTAATCTTGCGGACGAACTCCCGTAGCCTGAACTAACTCATAGTGTCCATTCTTGTTCAGTTCAGTAAAGAACTCGGCACACGCATTCTTACAGCGCGTCCAAAGCTCAGGCTTATAAGCACCATACCACACTGCCGGATTATTGGTTCCATCTGTATGATAGGGTTCTGTATCATTAAAAAGTGGAGAAGCAGCAAACAGTAATATTCTACATTTCAGAGCCATTGCTGCTGCCTTGGTCCAGTGACCTTCTTCATTAGATGCTTCACTCTCATCTACATTCCAAGGTAAAGAAGCTGCTGCTTCATCAAGTAAACCTACCATAAAATTAACAGTTTCCTCCACGCTTCCTCGCGGCATATCGTAAGAAGCATCTGTCCCACTGAAAGAGGCTTTAATGATAGGTATTCCGCCATAATGCCTGAATGTATCAAAATAGCGGGCTGCAATGATACATTTTGCTTCAGCTTTAATTGATAGTTTTTCTTCGTTGCTTAATCCGGGAACCCCGTCAACGTTCTCTATCAATAACCATCCAGCACGAACTGCCTGCCAAACTCTATTGGTTATATAATGCCATTTGTCGGCAAGACGACCATAACCTGCTGTGTGAGAACCTGAATAATAACGGTTATACATAGCTGAACCCGACCAATTGGCATGCCAACAATCAGATAAGACTTCACATTTTCCCACATAAGGGTTATTTGCTTCCGGAAAATCTCCCGAACCATTATAATAAGGTAGTCCATAATATTGGTAAGAATACAAACTCGTTAAGAATTGACGAGTATATTCTGCATTATTGAAGACAGTATCTTTTGTTACGCTACCTCCGGGAGCTTTCTCAAGGAAAGCATCACCAAATTTCACATCATCCACGCATGAAAACAAAGCGCTTATTGACATGCAGGTAGCCATTACGAGTATCGATTTATTTCTTATTTTCATCGTCATAGCATTTTAAATTAAAAACCAAGCTTCAGACTTAAAGAATAGGTCTTGGTCAACGGATAAGTAGGTGAGCCAGTAGCTCTCGATTCCGGATCGCCCCACATATAATCTGAGATAGTAAGAAGATTATAACCACTAAGTGCCAACTGGCAAGTATTTAGTTTTATCTTCTTCATGAAAGGGAAGTTGAAGTTATAGGCAACTTGCAAGCTCTTCAAGCGAAGATAACTAGCATCTTTTTCATATAAAGTTGATGCTGCATAATTGTTTGTGGCATTAACCCAAGTTGCCCTAGGATAAGCTGCACTTTGAGAAGGATTCTCAGCATTCCAGGTATTGTCCACATGATACTGTAACAAACCTCCTTGGTTATTTGTGCTACCACTTACAAACGGACGACGGAACAAATCATCAATCACTCGAGATACATTCCATGCACCCGTCCATTGAAGTGTTACGTCAAAGTTCTTCCAGCTGAATCCCATATTGATACCGGCAAGATATTCAGGGTCATCGGTATAACCAAACTCTCTTGACATATCATTCGTATCAATCTTTCCGTTGTTATCAAGATCCACATACACGCAATCTCCATTTTGCAATGTTTGCAGCTGAGTTGGGAATTCTTGTCCAAAGACCTCTTTATAACGCTGAGGCGTATTCTCATTATAATACTCAAAGAATTTATACAACGAACGCGCGCCGATGCGATGTCCTTTTGCATATTGATATGCGTTATTCAGTGGAGCCTCTTTTTGTTCCACAATTTCGTTTTGGTTATAAGAAAGGTTTAATCCCAAATAATATCTAAAATCTTTCCCTATATTATCGTTCCATTTCAAAGACACTTCCCATCCCCAACTGTCAACAATACCAAGATTTGCAGGAGGTAAAGTGAATCCTAATACGCTTGGAGCTGTACCATCTGACAACAAGATGTCTTTACGATGTTCTTTATAATAATCGAATCCTGTTTTTAGGCGGTCATTCAAAAGGCTAAAATCAACACCATAGTTCTGCTTGAAGGCTTTCTCCCAGGTAACATCGGCATTGTTTCTTGCTTGTTCATAGGCACCTTTGCTAATAGTTCCGTTATTAATACCAAAGAAATAGCCATATCCCAATCGGTTAGGAGCTGTTTCATTGTTTATACCATAGGGATCCGGTTGATACATAAATCGAGAACCACCTATTTTATCATTACCAACAAGTCCCATTGATACACGGAACTTCATATAGTTAATAATGGGTTTTATTGGTTTCCAAAAATCTTCTTCACTGATAACCCATCCAATAGAGCCAGCGGGGAACGTACCAAAACGTTTATCGGGTGCAAAATTTTCAGATCCGTTATATCCAATGTTGAATTCAACCATATAACGGCTTTTCCAATCATAGGTAGCACGGCCTACTAAACCTACATATCCTGCGGGAATATCTGAGTATGTACTAGGATAATATATTTTTGATTGGTTATACAGTACAAGCCCGGAAACATGGTGTTCACCAAACGTACGATCGTAATTGAATCCGGTCTCCATGTACCAGTTACGGGCTTTGCCACTCTCCTCTTCTTTGTAACTAACCTGAGAGTTTTCTCCACTCTTTTTATAAGCAATAGAGCCGTCACCTCTCAAAACAGGAGTATAGGTAGCAATACTTGCTACACCATTTTTATAATTTGTAAAGCTACCATTATAAGAGCCTTTCACTTTAAATGAAAGTCCTTTGGTTACAAAATCAAGTTTTTGGTTCAGAATAATATCCGAAGTCAACTTGTTTACGCTTGTACTCATAAAGCCGCCACCGTAATAAGTCATACCCGATCCTCCTACGAAAGGCAAACCATATTCTGTAGTAGTATAAACCATCTTTCCGTCCACTAACCCCGGACTAGAGAAAGGAGTAGCCCAATACATATTTTTCAGCATACCTTCGGAACCTTGTCCGGTATAAGGTTTATAAGAGTTATCAACACTACCTCCTAAGTTCAAAGAGATAGTAGTCGACTTAGTAACATCAATATCTAAGTTTGAACGATAGTTAAACCTATTATACTGGTAACTTAGGTCGTATGGCAGATCAAATTGCTTAAACAAGCCATTCTGAGTGTATGCACCAGCCGAGATAAAATAACGCACAGACTGTGTTCCACCAGTTATATTAATATTGTGCTGTGTTTGAATAGCAGCATCTTTCAAACAGTATTCTACCCAGTCAGTATCAGGAAAACGAATAGGGTCCGAATGATCTTTGAATTTCTGAATCACCTCATCAGAAAACATAGGAGCTGCAGTGGGATCATCATTCTTCTGCATTTTATTGTAGAATAACGCATAATCATAAGCATTTGCCTTATCAATAGTCTCGGTAGGAGTTATAATACTAGCTGAAGTTGTAATTGATATTTTTGCTTTCCCTTCCTGACCGCGTTTGGTTGTAATTAAAACAACTCCATTAGCTCCACGTACACCAAAAACGGCTGTAGCCGAGGCATCTTTCAATACAGTGATACTCTCAATTTCATTAGGGTCAATTTCATTAAAGCTTCTTTCCACTCCGTCAACCTGAATTAAAGGCCCTGAATCTCTCCATGTTGCTTGCCCACGTACAAAAATAGTAGCAGCATCTTTGCCTGGTTCACCAGAGTACTGCACTGTAGTAAGTCCTGTCAACTGACCCGACAGCATATTTGATACGGAGCCGGTAGGTGTCTTTGTTAGTTCGCCTCCTTTTACACTGGAAATGGCTCCCGTTACAGTAACCTTTTTCTGAGCACCGTAAGCAACGACTTCTACTTCGCCTAATGCTAGAGCACTTTCTTCCAGAATAACTTTCATGTTGTTCTTTGCCTCAACCGTCTTTGTGTCGTAACCGATAAAAGAGATTACTAATTTGCTTCCGGCAGGAACTGTTAGTTTAAAGACTCCATCCAAATCAGTTATCGTACCAATGGTTCCACCGCTCACCTTTACGTTAGCTCCGATGATAGGCTCTCCTTTTGAGTCCTCAACAACACCACTAATGCTAATATTTCTTTGTTGCTGAACAGCATCTACTGAAGCCTTCACCACTTGAGGAAACCCAAACAGCGAAAAGAAAAGAATAATGCAGAATAAGGAAGCTGGAAATTTATGCATTCCTTTTAATAGCCACCGAGGCATCCCGGGGTAACACAACAGACTTAGTTTTCTTCTGTCTTTCATACCATAGTTATTAAGTTAAACAATGTTTTTAATATGATTTATGCAAATATTTATTTGTCGGTTTGTTCACACATCCTTGTATGTAACGCCATATTAAATAGTGTTGCAAAAGTCTCTTATTTCTAAAGAAAAGCAAATGGAGAAATGTACAGATGCATAGAAATTCCTATTTGCACATCAAATAATACTATTCAATTTGACTGAGCACTGTTTAATTTGATTGAATCAGATACAATAGTCCGGATAATCAACCATATTACTTAATACAATAAGTCATTCAAAAAAATCTAAGTCTGATAAAAAAACAATCGGTACGGATCTTCATATTATCAGATCCATACCGATTCAAACTATTAGCTTAACCTATTGAGAATTAACTTACTTTATTTATTAAATAAGAATTCAAATTAATATCCATAATTCTGATAAGCTTTCTTAGCTGCCTCATCTAATGCATTACCATTTTCATCAGTCAACAAGTCCAAGAATGCTTGCGGCCATGGGAAGAAGGTATGCTTTCTTTCAAAGACTCCTTTTCCAACCCCTGTGGCCCCTTTTGACCCGGTAGATACATCATCTTTAGGAAATGGGAAATTCTGAGTTCCTTTTGATGTAGCAGGTGCGCCTAATTGGTCGCGAGCTACAACACGTTCATAAAGGATACCCGCATTGTGTAAATCCTCACGAATGTTCAACTCAAATATCAGCTCGCGAGCACGTTCGTTATAGATAAACTGAACAAAATAGTTATTTACGTTATCCGGATAATTTTCTTTTTTGAATTTATCGGTTCCTGCTGTCCATTCCTCTCCTGTAACCTTAATCTTCTCATAAGAATCTGCAGTGACTTTATAAGGAGATTGTTTTTCGGCAGAAGGAACATCTAATTTACCTGTTAATACTGAAGGCTCGTATTTCACCAGTACTTCATTACGAGTTTCTCCGGCATGGTATGCAGCTCTTTTACGTAATACATTCAAATCAGCAATTGCATTAGCCATATCACCCTTGCGACCATAAGCCTCAGCGCGTATTAAATAAGTTTCTGCCAAACGGAAGATACAAATATCAATTGCCTGACCACCATTGGCACTGGTTCCTAATCCACGGTTAATATCCAACCACTTACGAGGCCCCATGTAATGACCCGCCTGTGTCAAACCATAGTCTAAGCCATAGTTATCTCCTTTGTCGCCATCAACCCTGTAATACAGTTTACGAGTTCCTTTGTTTTTAACAACCGGATTCCTGAGCCCTTCTTCCACTTCTGAAGAGTAAGATCCCGCTGTACCGTAATTACCATTAGGTGCACCTACAGTCCAACGCACATTCATAATAAATGGCTGACTTGCCACCCATAAAGAATCTAGTGGTTCGTCTTTTGAATTCTCTATATACACAATAGCACGTTGACCGAGTGATTTCATTAAATGTTCTCCGGCTTTTACTGTAGCATCATTAGCACCTTTTATAAAGTTATTGTAGACATAGGCTGTAGTCGCAGTCCAATCTTTGTACCCACCATTACCCATCTGAGTCGTTACATAGTCAGTCAGGTATGTTTTGTAATATCGAGAATCGTTGGCACGATCAGTATACATATCATATCCCCAATCCGAAGATCCTGCTGTGGCAAAAGGTCTTCCGTATTCCATAGTACGTCCTACAGAAGCACGGAAATTAGTGTGGTTACTGTTATACAAATGAATAAAAGAGGTATTGCTACCGTAACGTCCGTTATAGGTTTGAGTTGACTCATACTGAGCAGTCAGCAAAAGCTCAGAAACTTTATCACGAGCATAAGGATCAGATCCTTTTATGTTTGTCCACAAGCTACCAAAATCAGGAGCTAGTCCACCATAAGCAGTTTCATTCTGTTTTTGGTTAATGGCTACGGTTGCGTATTTTATAGCATTATCCAGATCTTCCGAATCAGTACCTTTATAAAGTGCTTTCAACGTGGGTTCGGAGCTATTTTGAAATTCAGCACCTTGAGCCCTTACCAAAAATAACTTTGCTAGGAAAGTTGCGGCAGCCGGTTTTGTGATACGTCCTAAGTCACCTGTTGTTGCAGGAAGTATTTCAACCGCTTCTTTCATATCATTGATTAACATGGAATAAAGCTCTTCAAGCGTTCCTTTGGGGTAGTAGAAATTTTCCGGCATGCCCGATACGCTCTTTGTCATGATAGGTACTGCACCAAACGTGTTTGACAAGATAAAGTAAGCATAGGTACGCAGGAATAATATCTCACCTCTACGTCCTTCCATTTTTTTCTTATCGGCATCACTCAAAGTTGCGTAGTTCTCCAAGAAAATATTACAACGATTAATCACAGGGTAACAACCTTCGGATACACCACCGGAAACTTGTCCGATAAGTGCCATCAACTGAGAATTCATGTTAGTGCTGGTACCGGCTTGTGCATTCCAAGCTCCGGGTGCATATCCACCGTTGGCTACGCGGTTGGCATCAGACCAGGCAAAGACTTCAACGTCCGAGTTGATACCAAACACATAATTACCCGGATTATAATCTGGCTTGTAACGTAATATTTGATATGTTCCTTTTACCAGAGTTTCTAATCCTTCAGGACTTTTATAAAAATCCTGAGTTAAAGTAGTAACCTGCTTCTCTTCAAGGAAGTCCTGACAACCGGCAAAAGTCAATGCGCCGGCACATACTAAGAGGCTTATATATTTATTCATATTATACTATAATTTAAGAGTTAAAATCCGAGACGTAAACCAAAGACAAAGCTGGTTGTCATCATTGTATTATTATTTGTGGCACCTTGTAAATCACCTACAGAGTTAAATGAATTCAAGTTATTAGTATCTTCAGGATTGATACCTGCTTTTACAACCTCACCACCAAACAAGAAAGGATTGATAACCTGAGCAAATACATTCAAGCTACGGATGCTATATTTCGATAACAACTTGTCTTTAAAAGTATAACCCAAAGAGATATTTCTTACAGAGACAAAAGAGCCATTATGTACATTGGCAGAACGGTTAACGTTTGCGTCCGATACATTTGATGCAGAAGTCAATTTAGGATATTTAGCATTGGGATTTTCTTCACTCCAAAAATCATTCAGACTAGCTTTGCGACCATAAACCACATAATCACCGGAAGCATTAGGATCTATATTGTAATAGTATTTTTGGCCCAATCGTCCATAAAGGAAGAAGCTCAGTTCCCAGTTTTTATAGTTGAATGTATTTGTCAAACCAATTACTACTTTAGGGCTTCTATTACCAACAATTTGCTTGTCATCATCTTCAAGTTTATAGTTTTTATTCACTTCTTTAGGTTTATATTGACCCGGTGCAAAGTTATAACCGTTCTTTTTCCATTCAGCTATTTCTGCTAAATCTTCAGGAGTATTTTGCCATAACCCGTCAACAATATAATAACGGTACACGCTTAAAGGTTGCCCTATAAACCAGCCATTGCTAGGCATATCTTGTTTACCATTTACCAAAGAAACAATTTCTTCTTTATTATGTGAAATATTCAAATCAGTTCTCCATGTAAAATCTCTTTTGTCGATATTCACAGAAGATAAAGATAATTCAATTCCGGAGTTCTTCATTTCTCCAATGTTATCGAGAACATTTGAGAATCCGGTAATGCCCGGGATAGAACGGTCCATCAACAAATCAAATGTATTAGATTGGTACCATTCAAGTGTACCACTTAACCGTCTGTTAAGAACAGCAAAGTCGAGTCCGATATTGATCTGACGAGTTTTTTCCCATCCTAGCTTTTTGTTTGCCATATCTTTGGGAATCATACCAATAGCTGGTGTTGTGCCGTATACATAATTATATTGCGACAAAGGACCTGAAGTGGTGTACGCACTTACAGCAGAGTTCCCGGTTACACCATAACCTAAACGAAGTTTTAACTCATCAATCCATTGAATCGATTTAATGAATTTTTCTTCCTGCATTTTCCATGCTAAAGCTACCGATGGGAAGTAGTCCCACTTATTACCTGTTGCAAGTACAGAAGCACCGTCATAACGTAAGGAAGCAGTAACTAAATAACGGTTCATCAAACCATAATTTACACGGCCCATGTATGACATTAATGAGTTTTCTGAAAAGCCCGAACCGTATGAAGAAGGTTTACCGTTTAAGTTAGATGCCAGATTCCACCATTTAGATGAATCATAAAGAATCTTATTTGCAGAAGCTGATAGGTTTTCGTACATACTTTTTTGAGCCGATTGTACAAGGGTAGCTCCGAAAGAGTGAATACCTACTTCTTTATTAAAGAAAAGAATGTTTTCAATCAACCAGTTCTTACGATCCTGAGATTCATTTGAAGCACTTGAATAAGCCGGATTTCCTTTACGGTTAATAGTAGATTGAGAACCTACCCAAGAGCCTTCTTTAACGTTATTGTAGTTTGTTCCTAAGTTGAAACGATACTTAAGCCAAGGGGTAAATGTTATTTCCGCAAAAGCATTTGCTTGTAAGTTTACACGACGTGTATTGTCTGACGTATTATCAATGTCGATATACGGGTTCCAAACAGGAGCCGAAGCATTACCACCCGGATAGTCAACCAAGTTGCCATCTTCGTCATAAGGTTTTGCTATCAAATACTGTGATAAAGCCCTTCCGTACAAGTCTCTGGCACCAGTAGCCGAGCCTGAATAGTTCATTGTTCCGTATTCCTGCTCACTGTAAGAAGCGCTGATAGATGTACCTACGTTCAACCAATTGGTAACTTTTATTTCACCGTTGATACGTGCTGTATATCTGTAAAATCCTTGATTAAGCTGAACGCCCTTTGCATTATAATAGCCTAATGAAGTAAATAACTTACTCTTCTCATTACCTGCAGAGATAGATAATTGATGGTTTTGGGTAATTCCTGTACGTGTCATCATCCCAATCCAGTCAGTTGTTGGTATTTTGGAAGAATCATAGGTACCACCCTCATAAGCTTTTTGAAGTGCCGCAATACTTGCAGCATCACCATGACCAAATTTAGAAATATCAGCTTCTAAATTGGGTTCAGTCAACACGGTAGTTCCTAACTTATAAGTACCTCCGTTAATTTCAGCAGTACGAATACGGTCTAGCATTTCGCCTGCAGATGCCCAATCAGTAATAGAATTAGCAACATCAGCAGAGATTGTCATGTTGTAATCAACCTGAACCTTACCAGATTTACCACTCTTTGTAGTAACAAGTACTACACCATTAGCTCCGCGAGAACCATAAATAGCTGTTGACGAAGCATCTTTCAAGATTTCAATTGATTCAATGTCGCCGGGGTTTATGTCGTTTACATCTCCCATTAGCACTACGCCATCTACTACATAAAGTGGAGCGTTAGAGGCCTTAATTGAACGATTACCACGAATCACAACGGCTGAAGTTTCACCCGGACGAACATTCGACTGAATATCTACTCCGGCAGCCTTACCCTGCATCGCTGAAATGGCATTCTGAACTGGACGTTCTTTAAGCGTTTTTTCGTTTACAGAAGTTATGGCTCCTGTCACATCACTCTTTTTCTGAACACCATAACCTACTACTACCACTTCATCTAAAGCTTTAGCGTCTTCTTTAAGTTGAATTTTAAAGGTAGAATTACCGGCTACGGGAACCACTTGAGTAATGTAACCGATATAGCTTACTCTCAATTTTGCAGTCGAAGCTACATTCGTCAATGAGAAATTCCCATCAAGGTCAGTTATAGCACCATTGGTTGTTCCTTCGACTAAAACATTGGCTCCAATAATAGGCTCCGAGTTCTGATCAAGAACAACTCCTTTGATTGATTTGCCTTGAGCAAATGTCATTGTTGCTCCAATCAAAAATAAAGCAACCAACAAAAATCTAGGAAAGAAATTAGATAGTTTTAAGGATTTTTCCTTCTTTTCCTTGTTTTCCATAAGACTAAGTTTAACAATATAAAATAAATAATTACAGCTATAAGTTTTACATCATGAGACGAGCCCGGAGATGTGGTTTTTAAATGAATTCATCAGCTTAGGTTACATTCAATATCTTTTGTTTTCATTCAATCAACCAATACAAATTTCACTCTTTTCTAAATAAAAGCAAATGGAAAAATGTACGAACACCTAGAATTTCCGATTCAAAAGCCAAATTTTACTGCTGAATTTGATGGTAGACTAATTAATATGATTTTATGTTAAAAACAGCAAAGGTATATTGAGGAACCATCACATAAGTAAGCGGTAAATGACAATACATGTTATGAGGCACTACCTCTATTCATATTGGCGTATCAATAGATGTAATTGAGCTTTACATTATCTCAGAGAGCATATCTTGTTTGTTTCATAAAAACCTAAATCATGAAGTTTCTATTTTTTCTTGCGTGGGTAATTAAACATACATTAGGTATACATAACCTATATGAATTGCTGGTTGCGAAACTTTTCGTAGACCCGGGTGTAGGGTATTCGTACACCCGGGTCTACAGATCGTGTACATGTGGGTGTACAAACTGTGTACATCCGGGTGGAGATGAAATTTGTTCACCAGCAAAATAAATCGCATAAGAGTACTGATGAGAATCCCCATATATAAGCAATAAACAGCTATAAACTTGTAAGGAATCACTGCAAAAAAGTTGGTGATACTTGGTGATACTTGGTGAGGCTTTTTTTGAGGCAAGTATCACACAGAAGATACTGTATATCAACCTATTAAGGCGTTGGTGATACTTGGTGA
>Ga0129308_1000071_pt1 | contig 181276 bp, 170 predicted proteins | sample L827metagenome_FD_94440 | JGI IMG/M metagenome (GOLD analysis project Ga0129308, IMG submission 94440) | Ring-tailed lemur group fecal microbial communities from Wisconsin, USA - L827 metagenome | ecosystem: Host-associated > Mammals > Digestive system > Large intestine > Fecal | place: USA...
AAAATGTAAAAAGGAATTCATGGTCAATGTGGTAAAACTGAAGATGGTATTAAGCGACGAGCCGGATGCTTAAAGCACAGAGCCTGCTGATCCCCCTGTCGGGGAAAAGCAGGCTCTGTTTTTTTATGTAGTCATCCAATCTCAATGGCGTCCTTTGTCCGGAGTGCGGCAATGACCGATTCCACCACCGGGATCAACGCTTCGGCTTCCTGCTCACTGCATTCCTCAATCATAAGCCGAAGCTGTTGTAGAGCGGGAGTTTCGCGCTGCAGTTCAGGGTTAAAAATGCTTCTGGCATCAATACGGAGGGCACGGATCAAAGGGTAGAGCACCTCCATCTTTGGATTTGCCTTGTAGTTCTCAATATTCATCACGGTTCGCACATCGATATCCGCCATGTCTGCTACCTGAAGCTGGGTCAGACCGCGCTGATAACGTGTGCTCTTCACCGCATTTCCCAATGGATAGGAGAAGTCATACATCGCAGTTCACCTCAAAGATATTCTACAATACATCTTTTTGCGGGTGAATGCGACACAATTCGCTTGTTAGGTGTATCGCGATACACGAACCAACAAACCTGAGATACATAAAACTGAATTATATTATCGGCAAGACAGTCGCATTTGCCGAAGAACAAAAATTTTAAGGGGGTGATGCTGGCTGTCTGTGTGCCGGCCGTATAAGTGGACAAGGAGAAATGCAACATGGCAGATAACAGCTGCCGCATTAAGTTGTTCCATCTGGTTAAGCCGAGTCACACTGCTTTCAGGACAGCACGGGGTAAACGAACAAAAAGTTGCCGAGGCAAGCAGGTTGATCATACAAAAAAGGAGGAGAAACCTCCACCTGCAGTCTCAGGATCCCTCTGTGGACTTCTTAATGCAGATTTAACACAGATTGCCGATTGTCCGTTTTTTTACGGGATCGGCAATCTATTTTTTCATGATGACCGTTTTGTAGGGTGCCGGGATCCTTCGGGCTGAAATTTGGCCTCATCCAAATTTCAGAAAACGGAGGAACGTGTTATGGGCTTCGATAGAGATACCTATGCCGCGCGGATCAAGAGCCTGCGGAAAAGCCGCGGACTCACGCAAGAGCAGCTTGCTGAGAAGATGAATGTGACCAGTACCTATATTGTGAAGATTGAAAATAGCCAGCGAACTGGCTCTATTGAGTTTTCTGTCGAACTGGCAGATTGTTTTGGTGTTTCTCTGGACTATCTTCTGACAGGTGCCGAGCATATCAACAAAAAGCAAGCAATTCAGGCAGTGATATCTTTTTTGTCTGAACTGATGGCAGAACTCTAAACCTGACAAAGAGGGTAAGAAACCTGTCATTCTGTTTCTGTTACACACTGGCCCTCAGATGTACAATGAAGCCAAAGCCAAAGAAATTGGTTTTCTTGTACCTCGAAAAACACTGCATTATACAGTCATATCCGGCGACGAATAACGTCGGCTGACGGTCCACTGACGAAGCGGAAGAGCGATGCGGCGGGTGCGCCAAGACCACCTGTGCGGATGACCTCGCATAAAAGACGGCCAGATAAGGTGCCCAGCGGTTCCCACCCAGCCATAAGCAGCCCTGGCAAGCTGTTTTGCAATGATCCCGTCAGCCTGTACTCTCTGTCCAGCCACAGCCGCAAGCAATGGGGGCAGCTTGGAGAGATCCTCGGAGGGGTGAGATTCCCGGAGAGCGGCGCCAGCCGCTGGTTCGTTCAGCCGCCCATGGCCTGGGAAGTAGTGTCGAATAGGGCCAAGCAAATGTTCATGTCAGAAGCAACGGAGACCACCAAGGTATATGTCCCTTACTATGGGAAATTAGAAGATGGTGGTCTCTGTTTTTGTGCCATGAACCAGATACTTTAATCTCAGTAAACTTGATTTCCAAATGTGCTGTATGGGGGGCGGTAACATGAAAAAGATGTCCATGTTTGAAAACTATCCAGATGTTGTTGAGGTGGAGGACCTTCGCAAAATGCTGGGCGGTATCAGCCGAAAACTGGCCTACCGCCTTTTGGCTGATGATGAAATCAGAAGTGTAAAAGTAGGTCGATCTTATAAAATCCCAAAAGTCTGTGTCATCGAATACCTGATGGGAGAGGAAATGTGTCATATCGATCTGCGGTGAAGCAACAGCTTTCCTATGTGGGAACATGGGTGCTGCCTGCCACAAAAGCGTAGAAAAATCAGGTTGGTTTTCTCCACTTGGAATATGGCTATTCCCAATACTTTGTGATATGGTTGGAATGTCAATGGCAGGCAAATCAGATACTTGTTATTCAGAATAGGAGGAACATATGATAACAGGATGCCTGCAGCAAAAAAATGGATTTTACTATGCGGTCCTCTACACGAAGGTAGATGGCAAACGCAAGTGTAAGTGGATTCCCACCAAACTACCCGTCAGTGGTACCAGTAATCGCAAGGCGCAAAAGGCGTTTGAGGAGATCCGGAGTGAATTCGAGCGGAGCGAGGAAGAACGACTGAAAAAGGAAACGGAATGGGCGGAACTGACGAAGAACACCCATCCAGATGCGCTGCTTCCCTTCACCGACTATATTGAGAAGTGGCTGACCAGTGCCCGTTCCTCTCTGGCTACGACTACCTACCAGAGCTACTCCAGCATGATCAAGGCAAGAATCATTCCGCACTTCAAACCACTGGACCTGCAACTGCTGGAAGTGACCCCACAGCACATCGAAGACTTTTACCAGACCATTTTGGATGATGATTGTACCACCAACACAGTCATTCACTATCACGCCATACTTCGCAAGGCTATGCAGGTGGCAGTAAAAAAAGATATTATCAAGAAAAATCCTGTGGACAAGGTCCAACGACCCAAGAAAAATACCTTCCACGGAAACTTCTATAATGAGAACGAGATGATGGTGTTATTTGATGCCATATCCGGGGATCCTCTGGAATTGTGTGTAAAGATCGCCGCCTATTACGGCCTGCGCCGCAGCGAAGTCCTCGGCCTGAAATGGGATGCCATTGATATGGAACGCAAGACTATCTCCGTCAATCACAAAGTCATCGAGGCTGAAGTGGACGGGAAGTTTGTCCCCGTGGGCGAAGATGTCCTCAAGACAAAGTCCAGCTTCCGCACGCTACCGCTCATCCCGGCGGTTGAACAGCTCCTGTTAGAGGAAAAGGAAAAGCAGGAAATGTACCGGCGTCTCTTCAAAAAATCGTACTGTAGAGACTATCTCGACTACATCTGCGTTGACCAGAGCGGTAAACTCCTGCGCCCCAACTATGTGACGGAACACTTCTCGTGGATCATTGAAAAGTACGGTTTGAGGAAAATTCGGTTTCATGATCTCAGGCATACTTGCGCCAGCCTGCTCCTCAGCAGTGGTACTGTCACGATGAAGGACATTCAAATCTGGCTGGGCCACAGTACCTTCTCTACAACAGCAGATATTTACGCTCACCTGGATTACAGCTCACAGGAGAAATCCGCAAATGTTATGGGTGAGATGTTCGTTCATACACCTAAAGTACAGTCTGCGTAAAGAAAAAGCCGACAGTGGTTACCACTGCCGGCGAATGTCAGGCGGCTTCAATTCGGATATTTTTCTTCGACCGCTTTGGGCAATATCACTCTCAAGAAAGGGTAACGGTCCAATCCTTCAAGAAATTTTTAGCTAAAAAGAGGATAAATGCATTGGCTTGCAGTAAGATTCTGTCAAATACATCAACATAATTGTCGGTATTCAGTCCAAAAACTCCGGCAGCTTTCTCATATCCCTTTCCTTTTCGATGTCCGGTTCCTGTTGACCGAAGTTCTTGTAGATTGCGCAAGAACTTAATTTGTTGCTGGTAATCAGGAAAGTTTAACTCGGAAAGCCAGTATTCTAACTTACTAATTCCTCCTTTGAGATCGGTTGGATTTTTGAATTGTTTAACAATTTCTTTTTCGTTTAGTGAGTCAACCATTGTTTTCACCAAGGATAAAACCAAATGGTCAAATTCTTCTTGCCCATCTGTTATCGGGAGATGTAAAGTTTTAAAATTGTACTCATCATTCTGAGAAAGGGGGAGGAATAAATCCCATTGATACTGTTCTCTCCAAGTATTTACAAACTGCTTAAAATTCGATTTGAACTTTAAATCAGAAATTTCCGGTTGCGTAAAGGCACATAAAAAATCTCTTTTTACCGCATTTGTACTGAGTCTTGCATCTGTCGCAATATTATACTGTTTCCAATGTGAGTGTTCCTGAACTGGCAAATCCCTCCCAAGATCTCCCAGATATACCGATACCATGTCTTTGTGTTCATTGTCAATTTCGATTCCCCACAAGGATTGGCAACGAAGGTAACCTGCCTCTACACTAAAAATATTAGGCCGAGATAGATATCTTTGCAACACCTCTTTCTTGAAAAAGACTGGCGTTAAATAATGGGGAGCACCGGGATTTGCTCCAAAATAATTTGATAACTTCGCAGGGTTTGATGTATAACTTCTTGGCTCTCCATACTCATCTATTCCAATAATATATTCAGGATACTCGTTTTCTTCATTGCGAGAATATGGTTCGTATCCGCACTCCTCAACAGGTTTGGGAAGCAAAATTCTTTTCCCCATCAAAATACTGTAAGAATATGTTTCAAGTAGTCTCTGTTCACCTCCCCATAGTCCAAAAAACAATCCGTCTTCATTTACAGTAGTAGAGAACTCTTTGAGTCCGTTTTTCTGTAGTGAGCCGGAAATCTTAACACGAATATCAAAGAATAGTAGAAGCGCCATTTGTTTCGCTGCAGCAAATTTCATCAAGCTTTTAAGTTTTATATATGCGCAGTCATTGTTTATAATTTTAGCAACTTCGGTGCATTCTCCGTTTTCTTCAATTTCATAAAAAATATTTGTATTTATGTCATGATATAAATTGTTCAGCAAGCGAAATTCTTCTGAAATCTCGACATAATTTGGCTTGATTCCATAGAATTCCCTATACTGCACTATATTCAAGCATGAATCAAAATTCAGGGGATTTGCCTCATATGTTATTTTGTCCCCGTATTCTATAAAGCCGGGGCATTGTGTTCCTATATAACTGTTCCAAGAATAATCTCTGTAAGCTTCGTCGATATTCTCTACAGGCATTAAAGCTGCCCAAAACGCAGCAGAAGCCCCATTTATATCTTTGCTTCCCGACACCTGGACCCAAAGTTCTCTTCCCAGTGTTTTCTTGAGAATCTCGATATTTTTCGTTTGATAGAATTGCTCTTTCAAATTGGTCATAGTTGCCCACCCTTGCCAACGGTTTACATTTAATCCTTCACAACGATCAGAACACAGAATTCACCATTTCAGTTTTTTATCATATTCTCTGGCTGCAATTATGTATTGGAGAGAAATGCGAAAGCCTCTATAATTTCTCAGTATCACTTCTTGCAACTTCATTGGAAATCCTCCTTGTCTTTATTTTACGCCCTCTGTTTTGTTGAATTTTACCATGAAATCTGTTTTTATACAACTGCTGTTTTTACTTTATGTTAAATGTCACCGTGTGGTTTATAATGTCCTTATCTTGCAAAAGGAGATGAGGTCATGCCCAAAAAATATCCAGATGAATTCAAAGTCAAAGCAATTCGGCGCTATGAGAAGGGTGAATCCATTCAATCCCTATGTCAAGAACTGCACATATCTCAGAGTACGCTATATCATTGGCGGCGGGAATACTGTTCCATCCAAACCGCAACGCACACTTACACGCCGAAAGAATTCGATTCCATCACAAGGCGTCTTCAAAAAGCGGAACACAAGCTTGAGATCATTCAGCTATCGGGATATCTTTCCAAAGTCCCATTGCAGGATAGGATAGCGACTTTGGAACATCTCCATACTGAATTTACGAAGGTTTACAGCGTTCATGAGTTGTGCGAGGCATTGGATGTTGCCAGAGGCACATTTTATAATCATATTTTCCGTCGTGCTGACCGCAGTAAATATGAAAGCGAACAAGCACAGCTTGCATTGAAAGTCAAGCAAATCTTTGATGACAGCGAGCAGCGTTACGGTGCGGAAAAGATTCGCACAATCTTGATCTCAAATGGTCTGCATGTCAGCAAAAAACACATATCAGCCATTATGCAAGAGCTTGGCCTGCATAGTGTTCGCACGGATGCAAAGAAGCTTTATAAAGCACAGCAGCGCAAAAAGCAAGACCTCCTTAATCGTGAGTTTCGTGTTGATCATCCAAATCATATTTGGGTAAGTGACATCACATATTTTAAAATCAAAGGATCTTGGCTCTATCTTTGCGTCATTATTGATTTATTTTCCCGCAAAGTCATCGCTCACCGCATCTCTCGTTCTGCAAGTACACGGCTCGTGACAACAACATTTCGTGCTGCCTATGCTGAACGCAGAATGCCGAAAAATTTGACTTTTCATAGTGATCGAGGTGGACAGTATATTTCTGATGCATTTTCCAAACTACTGCAACAGTTTGGTGTCAAACAATCCTTTTCCGCAACTGCCCGTCCTCATGACAACGCTGTGGCGGAAGCTTTCTTTGCGACCTTCAAAAAGGAAGAAGCCTACCGCAGAGAATATACATCTGAACGGCATTTCCGGCAAAGCGTAGACGAGTACATTTGCTTCTACAATGAAGTCCGCCCACATGCGACACTAAAATATAAGACACCGCAGGCGTTTGAGGCTACATATACCAACGATTATATCGAAAAGACGTGTTCAAATAGCGGGGGTGGATAGCGAAATCTTCTTTTCGATTTTGGTCTTTCAAGAAAAGTACTCAAGAATACACAAAAACGGAAAGCCTTGATAAATCAAGGCTTTCCGAATACGAAGCGGCCCGTGTTTCGATAAAAAAGTTCGAAACACGGGCCGCGTTCATATGGCGGAGATGGAGGGATTCGAACCCCCGGACGGTTTGACCCGTCAACTGATTTCGAGTCAGCCTCGTTACGACCACTTCGATACATCTCCATGCTGTATTTCCAACGCTTTGCGGGTTTTCCGCTGGTCGTGGACCAAGCGTAGAAATCGTAGACAAAGCGTAGAAAAACCGTAGATATTCAGTTGTTGAAAAGCGTAGATAAACCAGAAACCCCAGAAGTATCAAGGGTTTGGGGAGATGGGGCTTCTACCGGCCGAGTCGATTTCGAGTCAGCCCCGTTATGACCACTTCGATACCGCTCCATATCATAGCTGCGCCGGTGTCCCAGAGGATGCCCTTCTCAATGCCTTCTACCGGCGCTTTTAAAAAGATACCCCATTTTGCCCCGTTTGTCAATGCCGCTGTACACGCATCGGGCAAAGAACCGTCGGTCCCGGTCATATGGCGTCCCCTTCCTTGACACAGGACCCTGAAATGGGATAAACTAAGATGATACCGTATAAATATTGGAATGTGAGGGAAGTCCAATGCCCAAAAGCACTGGCAAGCAGCAGTATGGCAACGACTCTATCTCCGCCCTCAAAGGGGCGGACCGGGTCCGGAAACGGCCCGGAGTCATCTTCGGGTCCGACGGCCTGGAGGGCTGCGAGCACGCCGTTTTTGAAATTCTCAGCAACGCCATTGATGAGGCCCGCGAAGGCCATGGAGACACCATCACCATCACCCGCTACGAGGACAAGTCCATCGAAGTGGAGGACTTCGGCCGGGGCTGCCCGGTGGACTGGAACGAAAAAGAGCAGAAGTTCAACTGGGAGCTGGTTTTCTGCGAACTCTATGCCGGCGGCAAGTACAACAACCTGGAGGGAGACAATTATGAGTACTCCCTGGGTCTCAACGGCTTGGGCACCTGTGCCACACAGTATGCTTCCGAGTATTTTGACGCCCTGATCCATCGCGACGGCTTTGAGTACAGCCTTCACTTTGAAAAGGGTGAAAATATCGGCGGTCTTCAAAAGGCCCCTTGGAGCGGCAAAAAAACAGGGTCTCGGTTCCGTTGGAAGCCGGATCTGGATGTGTTTACCGACATCAACATCCCGGTGGAGTTCTTCCTGGATGTACTCAAGCGCCAAGCGGTGGTCAACGCCGGCGTCACCTTCCGCTTCCGCAACCAGGTAAACGGCAAGTTCGAGACCACTGACTTCCAGTATCAGGACGGCATTGTGGACTATGTTCGGGAGCTATCCGGCGAGAACGCTCTCACCACCCCCGTCTTCTGGCAGACCGAGCGACGGGGCCGGGACCGGGCGGACAAGCCGGACTATAAGGTCAAGCTCTCCGTTTCCTTCTGCTTCTCCAACACGGTGAACATCATCGAACACTATCACAACTCCTCCTGGCTGGAACACGGCGGTTCCCCGGAGAAGGCCATGCGCTCCGCCTTTGTCTCAGCCATCGACGCCTATCTCCGTCAGCAGGGCAAATACCAGAAAGCGGAGAGCAAGATCACCTGGAACGATATCCAGGATTGTCTGGTCTTCGTCTCCAACAACTTTTCCACCCAGACCTCCTATGAAAATCAGACGAAAAAGGCCATCAACAATAAATTCGTCCAGGAGGCCATGACCGATTTTCTCAAAAGTCAGATGGAAGTCTATTTCATCGAAAACCCCTTTGACGCGGGGAAGATCGCCGAACAGGTCCTCATCAACAAGCGCAGCCGCGAGTCCGCGGAGAAGGCCCGGCTCAACATCAAGAAGAAGCTCTCCGGCAATGTGGATATCTCCAACCGGGTCCAGAAATTTGTGGACTGCCGCACGAAGGACACAGAACGCCGTGAGCTCTATATCGTGGAGGGCGACTCGGCCCTGGGCTCGGTCAAGCTGAGCCGGGATGCCGAATTTCAGGGCATCATGCCGGTCCGCGGTAAGATCCTCAACTGCCTGAAAGCGGATTTCGGCAAGATCTTCAAAAGTGAGATTATCACCGACCTGCTGAAGGTCCTTGGCTGCGGCGTGGAAGTCCACGACAAGCGGGCCAAGGATATGGCGGACTTCGATCTCATGAACCTCAGGTGGAACAAGGTAGTCATCTGCACCGATGCAGATGTGGACGGCTACCAAATCCGGACCCTTATCCTCACCATGCTCTATCGGCTTACCCCCACTCTCATCCAACGCGGCTATGTCTATATCGCCGAATCCCCTCTCTATGAGATCAACTATAAGGAAAAGACCTGGTTCGCCTATAATGAGACGGAGAAGACCAACATCCTGGACGAACTGGGGGACAGGAAGTATACCATTCAGCGCTCCAAGGGACTGGGCGAAAACGAACCGGACATGATGTGGCTCACCACGATGAATCCCGCCACCCGCCGGCTCATCAAGGTCATGCCGGAGGATGTGGAGCGTACCGCTCAGGTCTTTGACCTCCTGCTGGGGGACAACCTCAGCGGCCGAAAGGACCACATTGCAGAAAACGGGTATAAATACCTGGAACTGGCCGATATCTCTTGACCCGCCGGAGCGGCTCCGCCGCTTCCGAAATGACAGAAGGAGGTCCCACGATGAAAAAGCTGCTCACATTGATGCTCGTCCTCGCTACGTCCCTGTCCCTGCTCACCCCCGCCCTGGCTGTCGAAGCGCCGGAGGTTCCCTCTGTTTTGGATGTACTTCCGGACGGCGCTGCGGCCGTGACCACGGTGCCCGACGAAGCGCTTCCGGATGAAGAGGCCGAATGGGAGGCGGAGAAAGCCGCCTGGCTGGCCGCCCACCCCGAGGAGGCCGCTTCCTTTGACGCCGACGCTTGGTTCGCGTCCATCTACGGCGACTACTCTACCAAGGAGGACTACCTCTATTGGAACGGGTCCACGGAGGAGGACTTCCAACAGGAGATGCTGGATGAGTACATCGCCTTCCAGCTCTACCAGGAGGAACGGAGGACCACGGTGGAAGCGTACGAGACCGCCCACCCCGGCACTTTGGCCGCCTTTGACGCCGATGCCTGGTTCGAGACCAACTACGGCGCTTACGATTATACCAAAGAGGAGTATATGGTCCTTTATGGCCTGGCGACCGAGGAGGACTTTCTCCTGGACATGCAGTATGAGTATGTCTCCGGCCTGCTGGAGGCGGACAACCGCCGGCAGCGGGTAGAGGCGTATGAGGCCTCTCACCCCGGCGCTTTTGCCGCCTTTGACGCCGACGCCTGGTTTGCCCAGCATCATCCCTACTATGAAAAAGAGGAGTACATGAGTTCTTTTTCCAGTGCGAAAGACGACGCGGCGTTCCGGGACATCATGTTCTGCGAGTACCTGGACGAGCTGGACCTGAAGCAGGCCCAGAGGGACGAAGTGGCCGCCTACGCATCGGAGCACCCCGGCGTACTGGAGGGGTTCGATCCCATGGCCTATCTGGCCGACCACTACGACTATCAGGATCCCAAGGCCGCCTTTATGGAGGACTACGGACTTTCTGATGATCAGGAGTTCCTGGAATACCTCCAGTACGCCTATGTCAGCGCCCTAAAGGCCCGGGAGGAGCGCGCTGTACGCATCGCCGACTATGAAGCGGCAAACCCCGGCTCCACCGCGGGCTTCGACGCCGACACCTACTTTTCGGAAAACTACTCCTATTATACCAAGGAGCGGTTTATGCTCAGCCGGGAGCTGGACACCGAGGAGGACTTCCACGATTATCTGCTGTGCGAGTGGATCGACTACCAAGAGTACGGCGACTGGTGGTGGGGGGCTCCTGCCGACTATGATGCGGAAAAGGAACTGCTGGGCGGCGTCCCCGGAGAGCTGGGCATCATGGTAAACGGCGTGTACCTCCAGTTCGGGTCAGATCAGAAGCCCTACGCCCAGGACGGCACCACTTTTGTGCCCTCCGAAATCCTGGCCCAGGCCCTGGGGCAGACGCCCAGGACCGTCACCACGAACGGCTACTCCCCCCTGCGCGCCTCCGCCGAAGAGGCCGGCTATACCGTCTACTGGGATCAAAACTTCGAGACCGCTGTTCTGCTGGACCCGGAGGAGGCTGCGGCGGCCATGGATGAATCGTTCACCATTCTCAACGGGGCGCTGGCGAAGTGGGCCCCCGCCTCGGGGCAGAATCACCAGACCGACTGCACCATCGCTTTGGATACCACCCTCTTCAACTCCATCGACGGGGACAAGACCTATGCCGTCTCCGCCGCCTTCCGCCAGCTTCTCTCCCCGGCCGGCATGGAACTCTCCGGCACCTACGACCTCTCCGAGCTGGAAGAGCTGATCCGCGGTCTGCTGGGCGACGAGATGTACGACTATCTCTCTCAGGATGCGGGCACGGAGTTCCAGGCCCTGATGGATCTGCTTCGGGCCGGAGACTTCCAGATCCGGGCCGACTATGAAAGCGGAATGCTCTATCTCACCTCCTCCTCTTTCCCCTCCCTCTTCTCCATCATGGGCAAGACCTACCCCAAAGACGTGTGGCTCTCCTGGGACAGCGGCCTCACTTCCGCCGGGGCTACCGCTACCGTCGGCGCCGCAGTAGCCGCCGCCTCCCTGGCCTCCGATCTGCAATCTCCCTACATCTCCCCCGTCTACTATTATCAGAACATCCTGAATGCCGGGTCCATGACGGCTGCGGTACTGGGCGACGACCAATTCGAGGCCAAGGGCAGCGATCATGTCCTCGCGCTGGACGCCGAAGAGCTCACCGCGCTCCTCTACGGCGTTCTCGGCGATTCCTATTACTACGACCTCTCCTTCCGGGAGCTGTCCCTGACGCTCACCGTAGGCGAAGACGGCACCATCGACGGCAGCTTTGCCCTGCGGCCCGAGAGCGAATATTCCTTCCTGCTGGACATGCGTCTGGCCGGCGACTGGTCCTTCAACGGGAAAGAGGATTCCTTCCACCTGGAGCTGCATGTGAAAAACCTCTGCAAAATGGCCATCTCCGTGGAAAGCGAGACCTCCGTCACCAGCCAGGAGCCCCAGACCACCCCGCCGGAGGGCGACGCCGTGGTCCCTGTGGATGAATCGTTTGGCGGCTGATATCCCGTCTCTCCGCCCTGGCATGGATCCGCTTCCTGCGTTTTCCCGGTAAAGAAAGGAGTTTTTCAATGAGACGGCGTCTGTATTCTTTTGTCACCGCGCTGGTCTACCTGTGTGCTCTGCTGCCTGCCGCCTTTGCGGCGTCGGACTCGCCCACACCGCCGGGCTGGATCCCGGAAAAAAACTATGTGGTGCTCCCCGGAGACGAGGTCTACCAGTCTGAGAACTGGGCCAAGGTGCTCTCTCTGCGCGCCGAGGCCGAAGCCGGGGCCCAGCTTCCCGACGCGGGCGCAGAGGTGGCCGACACCTCCGCGGGCATGTGCTATGAGACCGGACTTTTGCGGCTGCGGTATGCCCAGAACGCCCCGGATGCCGCCGGGGCCCAAAGGGCCTACTACTCCGCCTACCGCGCCTTCAGCGCGGCTGCCAGCAACTGGAAGGACCAGAACGGAGACCAGTTGGACTCTGTTTATTACGCCCTGAGCCTCTGGTCGAATCGCGCGGCCCTGCTCTATGATTTCGACTACAGTCCCTATCTGGCCGTATCCCTGGACCGGAACCTCACCGCCCTCGGCCTGACGCTGGCCGACTTCTACGATGCGCCCTATATGGATCAGGTGAGCGACGGGGACCGCGAAAAGGTCGCCCAGGCCGTCCATGCCTATCAGAACCGAGTGGCCCTCTATCTGGACGGACATCAGCTCTTTGCAGGGTACAACGTGGGGGGCGTAACCGCGGCACAGCCAGAAATCCGCAATAACCGCACGATGATCCCCATCCGCACGCTGGCGGAGCACTTGGGCGCAGATGTGGAGTGGGTGCAGGAGACCAGCCAGGTCGTGATGACCCGGGCAGGCGTCCAGGTAATCATGACCCTGAATCAGACCACCGCCACAGTGGACGGCAAGGCCATTCAGATGGACGTAGCTCCATACGCCGCCGACGGCCGCACCCTGATCCCGGCCCGTTATGTCGCGGAGTTCTTCGACCAGAGCGTGACTTGGGATGCGGAGAATCGCCGGGTTGACGTTCAGGAGGACAAAACGGCGGTCGGCGACTCCAATCTGGAGGCCTGGGCGCTTCCCATGGGGGCCATGCTCTCCTCCCTGAATGCGGGTGACCCCTCCTGGTTCGGCCTTTATTCCCGGGGGCTGCCGGTCGCCGGCAGCGGCAGCGGGGCCTACACCACCAACGATCCCCCCTACAAGAGCTGCCGCCGGACCCTCTCCGACGACTGGGGCATTGACAGCCGGGAGGCCCTCATCACGACCGTCTGCTCCATGACGCTCCACGGTCACAACGATTCCTTCCAGGAGGCCGCCGGACTGGTCAACGGCCTCAGCGCGTCCGGCTATCAGGAGCTGCTGAATGAAAGCGGGGAGGTGGACCGCTATATGTGGCCGCAGACCAAGGCTCTCTCGGAAAAATGGGGGGATCGGGGCATCCTGTGCTGGGACCTCTTCCGCATGAGCAATTTGGTCCAGTGGGGTTATGAGGCGGGCTATCTCACCTACCCCGAGGCTCTGGCCCTGCTGGAGCCCGCCGCCGTGCGCCTGAAGGAAGCCTTCTCTTCCTGGGATGAAGCCTATGAGAACTATCTGGACGGCTACAACTGGTGGGCCCGCAACGATATGACTGGGCAATCCGTCTGGGAGACTTCCCGCGGAAAACGCTATCTCCTCCTGAAAGAGAGCGAGGCGACCTCCGCCCTGTTTGACGACGCGCTTTTCTCCTGCGCCGTTCTCCCTGTCCCCGGGCTAAGCGCCGCGTCTCTCTCCGCCGCCCTCTCCGCATGATCCGTCTCTATTTTTCGCAAAGGACTGATACCATTGGCTAAGAAAAAGGGCCCCCAGGAGGGGGCCAAACGGGTGGACAATCCCAATGTGCAGGGCCTCCATGCCGAAGTGCTGGAACAGCCCATTACCCAGACCCTGGAAATCAATTATATGCCCTACGCCATGAGCGTCATCGTCTCACGGGCCATCCCGGAGATCGACGGGTTCAAACCCTCCCACCGGAAGCTTCTCTACACCATGTATCAGATGAAGCTGCTGGGCGGAGCGCGGACCAAGTCCGCCAACGTGGTGGGCCAGACCATGAAGCTCAATCCTCACGGCGACCAGGCCATCTACGACACCATGGTCCGCCTCTCCAGGGGCTATGGAGCCCTCCTCCACCCGCTGGTGGACTCCAAGGGCAATTTCGGCAAGGTGTACTCCCGCGATATGGCCTGGGCGGCCTCCCGCTATACGGAAGTCCGGCTGGATGCCATCTGCGCCGAGCTCTTCCGGGACATCGACCAGGATACGGTGGACTTTGTCCCCAACTACGACGGCACCCTCCAGGAGCCCACCCTTCTGCCCACCACCTTTCCAAACGTGCTGGTATCCGCCAACCAGGGCATCGCCGTGGGCATGGCCTCCAACCTGTGCGGCTTCCATCTGGGCGAGGTGTGCGACGCCACCGTGGCCTATCTCAAAAATCCCAACTGCGACCTCACCGCCACCCTCAAGGCCCCCGACTTCCCCACCGGCGGGGAGCTGCTCTACGACGCGGAAGAGCTCTCCGCCATCTACCGGACCGGGCGGGGCTCCTTCAAGGTCCAGGCAAAGTGGCGGTATGTCAAAGAGGAAAATCTGATCGAGATCTATGAGATCCCCTATACCACCACTGTGGAGGCCATCATGGACAAGGTGGCCGAGCTGGTAAAGGGCGGAAAGGTCAAGGAGATCTCCGACATGCGGGATGAGACCGATCTCACCGGCCTCAAGCTTGCCATCGACCTCAAGCGGGGCACCGACCCCGACAAGCTGATGGCCAAGCTCTTCCGCATGACCCCGCTGCGGGACTCCTTTGCCTGCAACTTCAATATCCTCATCGCCGGCATGCCCCGGGTCATGGGGGTGCGGGAGATCCTGGAGGAGTGGACGGCCTGGCGGATGGAGGGCGTCCGCCGCCGGACCTACTTCGTTATGAAGAAAAAGCAGGACAAGCTCCACCTTTTGAAGGGCCTTAAACGGATCCTGCTGGATATTGACCGGGCCATCCAGATCATCCGGGACACCGAAGAGGACGCCGAGGTGGTGCCCAATCTGATGATCGGCTTCGGCATTGACGAAGTCCAGGCCGAATATGTGGCCGATATCCGCCTGCGGAACATCAATAAGGAGTATATCCTCAAGCGCATCGAAGAGACTTCCTCACTGGAGCAGGAGATCGCTGATCTTCAGGACATCGTGAACCGCCCGGAGCGGGTCAAGGAGATCATCATTTCAGAGCTCGCCAACGTGAAGAAGAAGTATGCGGTCCCCCGGCGCACTGCGCTGGTCTACGAACATGCGCTGGAATCCTCCGATCCGGAGGAGGACATCCCCGATTATCCGGTGAACGTATTCCTCTCCCGGGAGGGCTATTTCAAAAAAATCACCCCCCAGTCCCTGCGCATGAGCTCGGAGCAGAAGTACAAGGAGGGCGACGGTGCCTTTCTCTCCTGGGAGTGCGGCAATCGGGACGAGCTGCTGGTCTTTACCGACAAGCAGCAGTGCTATAAGACCCGTATGAGCGACTTCGACGACGCCAAGGCCAGCGTACTGGGCGACTACCTTCCCACCAAGCTGGGCTTCGACGAGGGCGAGAGCTTTGTCTGGGCCTGCATCCCCGGCGACTACAGCGGAAATCTGCTGTTTTTCTTCCAAAATGGCAAGGCGGCCCGGGTAGAACTCTCCGGTTATCAGACGCAGACGAGACGCAAGCGCCTGACCGGGGCATACTCTGATAAGAGCCCGTTGGTGACGGCCTATCTGCTGCGGGAGGAGATGGAGATGGCCGTCTGGTCCACCGAGGGCCGCGCCCTGATCTTCCACACCGCCTCCCTTGCCCCGAAAGCCACCCGCTCTACCCAGGGGGTCAACATTATGACGCTCAAGCCCAAATACCGGCTGGAGGGTGCCGCCCCGCTGTCCGCCACCCCTATCCAAAATGCCGCCCGCTATCGGGCGCGTTCCCTGCCTGTGGCCGGCGCCCTGCTCAGGGAGGAGGACCGGGGCGAGGAGCAGATGTCCCTGATGGAACTGTCCTGATTCTCTTTTGAGGTGCTGCTATGAAACAATCTCCGGGAAAAACCTTTTTGACCTATGTCTGGATCACCCTGGCCTCCGTCGTCTATGCGTTCGGCTTCAACTGGTGCTACGCGCCCAACCACATCGGTTTCGGCGGCATCACCGGCGTGGGCCAGATCATCAATGCCATCCTCCCCTGGGCTCCCATCGGCACGGTGGTCATCATCCTGAACATTCCCCTCTTCATCCTGGGGTGGAAGTTCATTGGAGGGCACCTGCTGGTGACCTCTCTCTTCGCCATGTTCGTCTCCTCCGCGGCCATCGACGCCCTGAACGCCATCTATACCTTCCAGCCCATGGATCCCATGCTGGCCACCATTTACGGCGGCGTCCTCATGGGTCTCTCCCTGGGCGTGGTCTTCCTTCAGGGCGCCACCACCGGCGGTACCGACCTCATCGCCCGGCTGCTGAAGCTGAAATTGGCCTGGCTGCCCGTGGGCAAGCTGCTGATGGTCATTGATCTCGTAGTCATTCTGGCCGTGGCCGCCGCCTTCGGCAATGTGGACAGCGCCCTGTACGGCGTGGTGGCACTGTACATCTCCTCCATGGTGATGGATATGGTGCTCTACGGCCTGGACACCGCCAAGGTGGCCTATATCATCAGCGACCGGCATAAGGAGATCGCCGACACCCTGGTGCGGGACCTGGACCGGGGCGTTACCATCCTCCACGGCGAGGGTGCCTGGTCCGGTCAGGAAAAGCAAGTGCTCATGTGCGCCTTCAAGCAGCGGCAGATCGTCACGATGAAGCAGCTGGTGAAGGAGCTGGACCCCGCCGCCTTCCTCATCGTATGCGATGCCCATGAGGTCATGGGCGAGGGTTTTCGGGAGTACAAACAAAACGATCTGTAAAGAAGGGAGCGACCCTTGATGGCCAACTTTGCACGGGTAAGAGAACACTTAGAGGCACGGGGCTTCACCGTCTCCTGCTTCGCCACCGCGGCGGAGGCCTGCGACTACCTCGACCGCACGCTGGACGGAGAGAGCATTGGGATCGGCGGCTCTGTGACCATCCGGGATATGGGCCTTGCCGAGCGGCTGGGGACGCATAACCGGATCGTCTGGCATTGGGCCGGCGGGACTGCTCAGGAGGCGTCTGAGACCCAGATATACCTCTCCTCTGTCAACGGTCTGGCCGAGACCGGCGAGATCATCAATATCGACGGCACCGGCAACCGGGTGGCCTCCGGCCTCTACGGCCACAAAAAGGTCTATTTCATCGTGGGGCGGAACAAGCTGGCCCCCGATTACGACGCGGCCCTCTGGCGGGCCCGGAATATTGCCGGGCCCAAAAATGCCCAACGCCTCCAGAAAAAAACGCCCTGCGCTGTCAAGGGCGACAAGTGCTATGACTGCAAGAGCCCGGAGCGCATTTGCAGCGCGCTGGTAGTCTACTGGCGCAAGCCCTCCTCGATGGACTTCGAGGTGGTGCTGGTGGATGAGGACCTGGGTTTCTGACTCCCTTGACGCATCAAAAAGGAGGTGTGCCCGTGAAAAAGCGGCTTTTCGCACTGTGCCTGTGTCTGTCTCTGTCCCTCACGGGCTGCGCCGCCATGCTGGAGCGGGATTATCTGTCGGTCACGCCCCACGCCAGGCTGCCGGCGGCTGCCGACGACTCCACCACCGTGTGGGTGGAGACCTACCCGGAACTGGTGGACGCCATTTTCAGCCTGGTGTCCGAGCACCGGGAATCCGGCGTGATCCGACTGCGCAACTGGAAGGGAAATGTGCGGCAGAATCTCTCGGACGCCTGTGATGAGGTGAGCCACGACGATCCTCTGGGCGCCTATGCAGTGGACCGGATCAAGCCTGAGTTCGTCCGCATCGCCACCTACTACGAGGCTACGGTCAGTATCGATTACCGCCGCACCGCCGAGCAGGTGGCCTCCGTCAACACCGTCGCAGGCAGCGGCGCCATCCGCGGAGAACTTCGGGACGCCCTCACCTCCTTCGTGCCGGAGACCGCCTTCCGCGTCAACTATTTCGACCAGGCCCAGGGGGACGACTACATTCCCCGGCTCATCCGTCAGGCCTACTACGACAGTCCCGCCGCCGCCCTGGGTCTGCCGGAGGCCGTGGTGAACCTCTATCCCGAGAGCGGTCAGCAGCGGGTGGTGGAGGTGCTCTTCACCTATCCAGAGGAGCCGGAGCTCCTGCGGGAAAAGAGTCAGGCCCTCACCTCCGCCGCACAGGTCCTGGTGGACCCCTACCGCACCGGCCTGCGGAATTCCGCCCTCATTCCCGTCCTGTACCGCGCCCTGCGGGAGCATACCGGGCTGGGAGAAGCGCAGGACGCGCCGCTCCCGGCGCCTTCCGTATCGGGTTCCACCGCTTATGCCGCCCTGGTAGAGGGCCAGGCGGACAGCGAGGGGCTGGCATTGGCCTATAAGCTGCTCTGCGACCTGGCCGGTGTGGAGTGTACTGTGGTGGATGGGACGCTGGAAGGGACCCCCAGGTTCTGGACCATCGTTACGGTGGAGCAGAATGTCCACCGCCACGTGGACCCCTCCCGTGCCGAAGGGCTCCTCCTCACTGACACCCAGATGTCCGAGTCCGGCTTTGTGTGGGACACCCAGGAATACCCCTCCTGCGGGGAATCCCTCTCAGAGACCTCGACCACATAATTTTCCGCACCCTATCCGCCGGTTCCCTCATCCGCCTTGGGGACTCGGGCGGCGTCCACTTGCAGTTCTCCGCTGTTTCAGGTATAATGGGAGTCTGGACATCCCTTTTCTTGGGAGGAAGCATCTATGGAACGCCCTTGCATTCTGCTCTCAGCCTCCCGCTCAGGCTGGCAAAACTATGAAAACGCCGTTCTCCGGGCCGGGGGCAGCGTGGCGGGCGGCTATTGTCCCCAGCCTGACGCCGGGTATGACGGCCTGCTGCTCTGCGGCGGCGAGGATATTGATCCCGACCGCTATGGCCAGAAAAACTGCGGCTCACTCGGCATCGATCCCGACCGGGATGCCGCCGAGTTCGCTCTCGCGGAGGCCTATGCCGCGGCTGGAAAGCCTATCTTCGGCATCTGCCGGGGGCACCAGGTATTGAATGTGGTCCTAGGCGGTTCCCTGCTCCAGGACCTCGGACCGGAGCGGAACCTGTTCCACCGTCGGACGCCCGGCACAGATGTGGACAGAATCCACCCGCTGCGGACAGAGGAAAACTCCCTGCTCCGCCGCCTTTACGGGCCAGTCTTTTCCTCCAACAGCTCCCACCACCAGGCCGTGGACCGGCTTGGAGACGGTCTGCACCTCACGGCCTGGTCGGAAGTCGGGATTGCAGAAGCGCTCGAACACGAAACCCTCCCTCTTTTTTCCGTGCAGTTCCACCCCGAGCGAATGAGCTACGCTATGCGCAGGCCAGACGCCGCGGACGGTGCCCTTCTTTTCGAGTGGTTCATCCGCCTCTGCGCCGGCCCGATCCCATCAACCCCTCATCTTGCTATGAAATAACGGAGGAAATCTGACACACTATGGATGAGCTGAAAAAACGCATTTTAAAAGACGCAGAGCTGGGAGACGGGGACATCATCCGGGTGGATATGTTTCTCAACCACTGCATGGACGTGGCGCTTCTGGAGCGGGTGGGCAGGGCTCTGGCCAAACGCTTCAGAGGGGAAAAGATCACCAAGGTCCTCACAGTGGAATCCTCCGGGATTGCCGTCGCCTGCTTTACGGCCCTGGCCCTGGGCGTTCCGGCGGTATATGCCAAGAAGTTCCAGACCGGCTACATTGACCCCTCGGTCTACACCGCGGAGGTCCACTCCTTTTCTATGGAGAAGTCCTATACCATCCGGGTCTCCCGGCGGTATCTGGATGAGGATGACCGGGTCCTGCTGGTGGACGACATTTTGGCCAGCGGGCAGGCTATCCTGGGCCTCCTGGAAATCGCCTCCAAGGCGGGGGCCGAAATCGCCGGGATCGGCGTCGCCATTGAAAAGGCCACCAAGGATGGAGGAGACGTTCTGCGCCGTATGGGCATGCGGGTGGAATCCCTGGTCACGGTGGACCACATCGAGGACGGGCGGATTATTCTGGCGGAAGACGACTAGGACTTGCCCCAAAATAGTTGCCCCTCCCAAACACCGGGCACAGGGCTGCCATACAGACAAATTCTGAAAAGCGGTGCAGTTTACAAAAACTGCACCGCTTTTTTCAACCGCTCCGGGCCGCCCTCCATGACGCCAGATTCCATGTGCGCCAGCTCCCCGCCATCCGGGCCGCATGTACCCTTCTCTCTTCCAGCAGCCGCCCCACGGTATTCCCTTCCTCGTACTCGTATACGGACATATCCGCCGGCAGCCGTGCCAGTGAGGGCAGCGCCTCGTCGGAGAGTCCGGCCAGGTATGCCACATCCAGGGCAGAGATATTGCCTGTCAGGTAGGCCTCCACATTGTACTCCGCTACCACCGCGTCCACGCGGAGGAGGTTGAGCAGCAGCCATCCGCTTACGCCTGCCGCCAGCAGCACCCGGAAGAATCCGAAGTCCCGGCGCCAGATCTTGAGGAGGGCCGCCCCGAAAAATACTGCCAGCAGGGCCATTCCCCAGTAGGTGAGCAGGCGCTTGACGGACAGTCCGTAGGTGCTCACATAGAGCGTCATGCGCCAGGCCGCGGAGACCAGCATGAGGCAGGAGAGGGCGACCATCCCCGTAGAGAGGGCCCAGACCACCAGCCACAGCTTTCCCTCTCTGCGGCAGAAGTGGACCGCCGCCACCACCACCGCCAGGTTGATACAGGACACCCATACAAGCTGGAAAAACCCGCTGCGGGCATACTCCGCATAGCTGATTCCTGCCGCCTCCAGATAGGCGCTCCCCCTAAAGAGGGCAGCGGACTGCACCGCGGCAAACAGGACATAGAGGAGGTCCAGGGGAAGCAGCACCGTCACCGGCAGGGCCGGGTCGACCACAAAGGTTCCCTCCTGCCCCGCCCCGGTCGCCCGTGCCTCCCCCCTGCGGAGGAAGTAGAGCAGACTGAAGAGAAAGGGAGCCAGAAACAGTCCCAGCACCAGCCTGCCCAGCAGGCTCCCAAAATGCTCATAGAGGAATCGGAGCGTCTCCGCCGTCAGCCGGTCGAACAGCGCGTCCGCAGAGGCCAGAAGGGGCGCCACCAGCATCAGCAGCGGGATCACACAGCACAGTCCAAGCAGGATGCAGAGCCGCCGGCGGCCCCGCTCCCGTTTCCTGGACAAGAGCAGTTGGAAAGGAGCGCCGAGCTGTCCGAACAGGCCGTCCAGGAGCAGGAAGCCCCGCTCGGCCAGCATAAGCGGAGAACTCCACGCCCGCCGCGCCGGACCGAAGAGCTGAAACATTTGCAGGACCAGCAGGGCCAGCAGAGCGAGGGCGTTCAGCAGCCAGAGCCAGCTCACGCACAGCGAAAAGCACAGTCCCAGCAGCACCACCGCCACGGTCAGGCCCAGGCCCGCCCCCCGCTTTGCCTTCTCCGGAAGCCCGGTCCCCTCCCTGGCATACCACAGCAGTGTTCCTTCCCAGAGCAGTACCAGCAGCGTGACCCCCAGCGCCGGTACCCCGTACCACATCGCCAGGCACAGGTCCGCCGTCAGAAAGCCCAGCCCCAGCGCCAGCACCAGCAGCACCCGTTCCCTGCCGTCCGTTTGGTAGTGCCTCCTGCTCCCCGCCGGGTGGGAGGGCATTGGCAGCGCATTGGATTCCGTCATCTATATCACCCTTTATTTTTCATATTTTTAATTTTATGGTATTTCATATCGTGACAAATACCGGAGGCGTACGGCGGCCGCGCCTCCGGCTGGCGTTCCCCTATTTCGTCGTCTCCTCCGGCACATATTCCAGGATGTCTCCCGGCTGGCAGTCCAGCGCCCTGCAAATGGCCTCCAGTGTGGTAAAGCGGACCGCTTTGGCGTGGTTATTCTTCAGAATGGACAGATTGGCCAGGGTGATGTCTACCCGTTGGGCCAGCTCGTTCAGGCTCATTTTTCTCTTCGCCATTACCACATCCAGGTTGACTACAATCGGCATGGTCCCGCCCCCTAAATCGTCAGGTCGTTTTCCGCCTTCAGCTCCGCCGCCTGGCGGAAGAGCGCGGACATAACCAGGCACAGCAGCCCTCCCATCAGAAAAACCGGGCAAAAGAGGGCGTTATAGGTGAACAGCGGCCTGAGAGAGGCGTAATAGCCGAAGCCCCACACCGTCCGGACCAGCGCCGCCGCCGCAATCAGGAAGCAGCATACCGCCGCCCTGCGCAGATTGCGGGCGTTGGGCATGGCGAAGGGATCGCCCGCCAGAATGGTGTTGAGGACCCTCCGTCCCTGCCAGAGGATCACGGCAGTGCATCCTCCGCAAAACACCAGAAATACGGACAGCACATATCCATATTCGTTCATCTCCCCCGCCCGCGCCAAAAGCAGGAAGCCGCCCAGTCCCGGGTCAGAAGAGAACAGACCCAAAAGGCCCAGTCCCTCCCTCCCGATCATAACAAGAACAGGCACCACGGGAAGCGCCGCAAGATTGCAGATAAAGGTAATGGTCACCAGGACCTTCAGCACGCTGGCCAGTCTCTGTACCCCTGTTTTTTCCATGGGACTTTCCCCCTTCTTGCGGCTATCATACCACTCATATCTCTGTATGTCAATATATTTTTATTGTTTTTCAATAAAAATATTAAAAAAGAGCCGGACGACCCGCAGGTCGTCCGGCTGTCCGGTCAGTTCACTTGGATCTGCCCAAGCACCTCGCCGATGGGGCCGGAGATGACCAGATCGGCCCGCATGTCCATAGCGGTGGGGCTCTTATTGATGAGGACCAGCTTATCACCCTGGTAGTAGTTCACCAGTCCGGCCGCCGGATATACCACCAGAGAGGTGCCTCCGATGATCAACACCTCCGCCCGCCGAATATAGTCTACCGCCCGGTACATAAGATCGCTGTCCAGCGCCTCCTCATAGAGGACCACATCCGGCTTGAGCATCCCGCCGCAGGCGTCGCACACGGGAACGCCTTCCGCCTTCTTGACATAGCGGGCGTCAAATTCCCTGCCGCACCTAGTGCAGTAGTTGCGGTGGACGGAGCCGTGGAGTTCCAGTACCTCCCGGCTGCCCGCAGCTTGGTGGAGCCCGTCTATGTTCTGTGTGATCACCGCACGCAACCTGCCCGCGCGCTCCAGCTCCGCCAGTTTTCGATGGGCGGCATTGGGCGCCGCGTCCAGATAGAGCATCCTGTCCTTATAAAAGCGATAAAACTCCTCCGGGTCCCGTTCAAAAAAGCTATGGCTGATGATCGTCTCCGGCGGATAGCGATAGCTCTGGTTGTAGAGCCCGTCCACGCTCCTGAAATCCGGGATCCCGCTCTCGGTGGATACAGCGTCATTAGTCCTGACATTTTGGCCGAAGATACCATCTGGACTCCTGAAGTCCGGCACGCCGGATTCTGTACTACAGCCAGCACCAGTGAACGCGACTATGTTGTTGCTATTGTGAATCATTTTTTGAAGGATCTTAATACTGTCCATATAATCGCCTCCTGTGCCAATCGTACAGCACATGGAAGAAATATTCAACTGAAATATTCAGTTCGCTGAATAGGCAAGGTAAGGGCCGCCCCGATGTGGAGCGGCCCTCTTCCTTTACCTCTTCCCCAACTGGTCGTAGAGCGCGTTGCCTTGTGGACCGATGAGTGCCCGCAGGGCGGCTTTTTTCTCGGCGGCCTTGCCTTCGCCGCGGTAGATTTCCAGTGCATCCAGGAAGATATCCATATCCAGCCCAAACCGTTCCCTGATGGCCGTACAGCGATCTCCGAAGGGGTTGCTCTCCTCCTTCCAGCTCTCTCCCTGGAGCCCCCAAAGAGCCTCCCGCTCCCTGTCGGTAAGCCCCTCGGTCTGGAGCAGTGCCCGGGCCGCGTCCACCTGTCCGGTGCTCTTCTTGTCGCCCTTGACGGCCTTTAGCTCTCCCACATAGCGCAGATATGCCTCCGGGTCGACGCCCTCCTGATAGGCCGTGCGGATACCGTCGCCGTTCATCGTCGCCCCGCCGTACTGCGCGTACAGCAGCAGGTATTCCGCTTCGGACAGGCCCAGCTCTTTCTTAGCCGTCTGTGCCAGCTCCACATATCTGTCGCTCTCATAGGCTCCGTCCGTGGCCTCCTCCATCGCCACTGCCTTGGCGTACTGGTTCACCAGTTCAAAGTATTTGACCTGCTGTTCCGGCTCCATGCCGCGGTAGTCCTCGCTGTCCAGCATCTCGCCGATGATGGAGTAGTATGTATGTCCCTGCGTAGTCTGGAACCGCGCCCGCTCTGCCCCGGTCAGGGGCACGTCGACGCCCTCCCGTTCGATCTTGTACGGCGACACCTGCGGGAACATCGTCTTTCCGCCGGTAGTTTCATAGAGCCGGTAGACCTCATCATCCACCTCGTTTCGCGTTCCGGTGTTCACGCTGGATGGGTTGACCATCTCCTGGAGCGCCCGCAGAGGCAGCGGCTCGACGCGCCGGTTCTCCTCGCCCTTCACATTCACCGATGCGGGAAGGGTGGCTGAGAGTCCGGGAAGCTTTGCCTTTATGCCCGCCTGCGCGTTGTCCCAGGCGCCGCCGCCGGTATAGGAGGTGCGGACCGTCCCATCCAGCGTCCGGGCGACCGCGCCGAACAGGGAGGGCGTCATCTGCCCGGCGAAGCCCTGGATCAGCGTTTCGCCAACAGTCTCCGTGGGACTGCCATAGCCCTTCAAAAGGTCCTGGAGGTTGGACAGGATGGTCATATCCATCAACGTGTCACCCCCGGCGTAGAGGACGTTCAGGAGGGCGTCGCTCACCTTCTCCTGGTCTTTCACGGCATCCCATATCCGGGCCCCCATGGCGAGCTGAGTGCCGACGGGCTGCGCCCATTCATAGGCGACCCGCCCGCCAAGAGAATAGGGGCTCTCCCCCGTCGCCCGGTCCAGCGCCGCCTTGTCCTTGTCGTCGTCGGCCGCGCCGGTAGCCAGGCCGTACTTTGCCAGAAGCATCCCGATGAGGATCGCGCCGGTACCCGTGAGGGCCCTGGCGATGTCGTCCGCAGCGTCCGTCCTGCGCCCGGCCCGGAAATCCAGCAGCGCCTGCACCGCTCCCGCCGGGCTGTAGTCCACTGTGCGGCGCAGGATGTTCACAGGCGTTGTGGTAAAGGGGAGGATGATGTCCGCCGCCCCGCCGGCCGCCCCGCCCCGCCGCTTAACACCGTTGAGCCAGGAGGCCAGGGCGCAGGCGTCCTTGAAGGTGGCCTCCATGGCCTGCTACGCGGCGTGGTCAACGACCTTCTGCGGCACCTGATCCAGACTGGTGTAGCCCTGCGCTTCGATGTACTGGGCGGCGTTGTCGAGGAAGGCGGAGCGCACAAAGGGCGTGTCGCCCTTTTCCAGCAGGTCATAGGTGAACTGCCGCACGGCGTCCATGGCCTGTCCGGGCTTACTCTCTCCAAAGTAGCGCCGGTATTGCCTTAGCAGCCCGTTCATATCCCACTTGTCGGCGCTCCCCGCCAGCATTTCGCGGTTTTCGGCATAAAGCGATTCTGCCAATGCCCGGCTCCCCCGGCTCACCCGGAGTGTCCGGGTCTGGTCCTGCTTGTCCAGCGCCCCCCATTTGACCAGCATATCCTGGATCGCGCCGGAAAGTCGCTCGGCCGCCTTCCGCTCCACTGCCAGCGGGACGTTGGCCACCACGTTGCGCACCTGGGTCTTGGGGTTGAGCAGCATGGATACCCGGCGGATCTCCGTCAGCTTTTCCCACCAGGTCGAGGGCATCTCCGCCCCCACCCGGCGGGCCACCTTTTCATACATTGCGGAAAAAGCGTCTTCGTCTCCCAGGTCGATCCCGGCGATCTCCTGCCGCTCCTCATCGGTGAGCGCGAAGTCGGACCACTTCTCCCCGTACCGCTTCCGACCCGCCTCATTCACCCGGTCCAGTGCGCCCTGAATTGTGTTCTCCACCGTAACCGGGTCTGCGCTGCGCAGGATGTTGGCCGCCTGTCCAAGCTGCCCCGCTTGCGTCAGCTCCACCGCCACGTCGGAGAGCAGGTTGCGCGCCGTGGTCAGGTCTCCGCCCCTCGCCAGCTCGTTCGCCACCAGCCTGGACAGCGGCACCATTTCCGGTGCAAGCTTGGCTCCCGCCTGAGCCGCGCCGATGGCCTGTTCCAGCTTGGACCGCGCGCTCCCCAGCCCCTCGTCGAAGATGGCCTGCGCCTTTGCCAGGGTCTCCTTGTTCCCCAGCCTGTGATACATCTCCGGGTCAAGCCGGAAGTCCTCCCGGATGTCCTCGCGCATATTCTGATCTGTGGCGAGGTTCTTGGAGTACCCACGCTCCGTGTCGCCGGTAAATCCCGCCTGCGCCGCCCCTACGGATGTTTCCGGCCCCGCCTGGGCAGACTGGGTATTGCCACCGGCGGAGGAATCTGCTATAATGGGGGCAGAAGAAGGGCTTTGCGGCGGTACGCTTTGGGCGTTAATCACAGGGTCGCCTTTGGCGGCATTGTGTCCCGTATCTTGCGGGCCCTTCTGTTTTCTTATGTACAGTGTGTCGGTTTCCAGTGCGTGCTTGCCGTCGGATACCCCCTGCATCGTAATGTATTTATTCCCGATTTGCTTTTCAAATACAATAACGCTTCTTCCCTTTCCGTCCTTGTCGGAGGAGAGATATACGTTGTCTGGCTCTGCCAGAATCCGTGGAATCAGAGCGATATCATCTGGGGTTACGGCTACCTGCCCTCTTGCAGTCTCCATGATGACATCCCCGTGATCTTTCATGATGTGCCGTGCATCGTTCCCGTTCATAATGACAGAAAACCCTGTCAGGTCAATGCCGCTGTCTGATTTGACGCGCTGAACCACCGTCTCCGGTACTTTTCCAAAATAGGCACGGTCTATATTCTGTTTATTTGACAGCGCATTGCGGATAAAATCTACTGCGCCATTGAAGGTGGTAATGATTTTATTCCTCTTGCCGCTGGAGAGGTTTATTGTTTCCTGTTCAGAAAATGCAAGCAATCCGTTTTCATTTACCGCCTCCCCCATGGAGGCGGTTTTTTGCGTCTGTTGGGGCGCAGGGGTATCCAAACCCATGGTCTGCGCGTTCGCCGTTCCTGCGGCCTCCACGGCCCCGTCAGCGGCCTTGAAGTCTGGAAGGAGCTCTATCGCGCGGTCCTCCCGCAGCCCGTCGGGCAGAGAGACGAAGGACGTCTCCCCACGGAGCCCGTCCGGCAACCCTTCCACCGCCGACTGCATGCCGGAGTTCCCTGCGCCCATCGTCTTGTTGACCAGTAGGGCGCCGCCGCCCAGCACGCCGCCCGAGAGGGCTCCGCCCGCGGCGGAGGCCGCCAGCTCCTGGAGAGAGAACCGGGCTTCCGGGTCCTTCGCCGCCTTGTCCGCGATGTAGTTGAGCACATAGGAGACGCTCTCCTCCGTGGCCTCGGTCCCCATCTGACGGAGGAGGCTCCGCACTGCGCTCCGCCCGCCGGTCTTCACCAGGTCCAGCAGGTTGTCCAGCGGGATCTTTTCTGTCGCCGCCTCGATGCCGCCGGAGACGAGACCGCGCGTCAGCGCCTCGCCGGGTGCCACACCTCTAGAGTTGAGCTCGTAGGTCTTGTCCGCTGCGGCGATGGCCCCCATGGCCGCCAGAGGCACGGCGGGGCTGATGGCCGCCGTCGGCATGAGGGCCAGATTTTGCCCGATGCTCAGAGCCGTGCCCCCAAGGAAGCGGGGGACTCCCTCCGTGCCCGAGAGCGCCTTTTCCCGTGTCTCAATGGCCCCGGTCATCATCTGCATGCCCGGCGCGTCCATGGACACCGGCGTATTCACGTCCAGTGCCGCCAGTTCCTCCCGGAGCTTGGCCCGCTCCGCGTCCAGCTCCTTCCACTCCTCGGACTGCCGCGCCGCGTATCGGGTGGGGTATTTGTACCGCTCCAGATAGTCGAGCCGACCGCCGAGCTCGGCAATTTGGCCGGCGAGCTCCGCCCTCCGTGGGTCGCTGGACTGCTGCTCGTTGTTGCTGATGTACTGCCTGGTCGTGTCCGCCAGTACCGGTAGGGATGCTCCGGCGGTCTGCGCGATGCTGGCCGCGCCATAGTTGAGCCGCTGCCCGAAGCTCCGCTCCCCCTCCTCGTAGGCCCCCTCCCGCGCCCGGTAGAGCTGGTCCTCCAGCGCCTCCCGCCGGTCCTGGTCCGCCTTTCGCTCCTCCTCAGAGTAAGGGGCCACGTCCCACGCGCTGTACTTCCGGTCCAGCGCGGCAAGCTCCCCCTGGACCCGGTCCGCGATCTGTCCGGCCGCGTGCTCCCGCACGTGCTCCGCCCCGGTGGGCAGCAGCACGCCGCCGCTCTTTGCCTGGGTGGGGAGGGAGACGGCGGGGTTGTTCCGGTGCAGCGTTTCCGCCCGCAGCTCGTCCGTGTCGCTCAGCGTGCTCCTGGGCGTGAGGAACGTGTCCGCCGCCTTGCCAGAGATGGGCAGGGTCCCCGTCTGGAGCCCCTTCCATGCCGCCTGGGTGATGGGGGTATCCACCCGCGCGGCGGGCTGGACGGCCCTTTTCTCCGTCTGAAAGCTCTTCGGGGCGGTCTGCGCTCCGATTTTCCGCAAAGTCCCCATATTTTATCGCCTCCTGTCTGTCATCCTGCGCGGATTCACTCCGGGTACTCCGCGATCCTCATAAAAAAGCTCCGCTTCATCCTTCTTGACAAAGCGGGGCTTTTTGCTATAATGACAATAGAAAGGGCGCTGCAACAAGCGGTTAGCCCAGTAAGATCATCAGCTCAAAGCAAAGCCTTGAAACCGTCACCTGCCGGGGTGGCGGTTTCTGCTTTTCACAATAATCGTGACCGTGAAAGGCCCGATATGTAATGTGATCCGCATGGCCTCACCCCCCTTCCGGGAGTGTGGCTAACCGCCTGCCGTTATTGCAGCGCCTGTCCCCATTCTACATAGCGCGCCGCATTTTGTCAATGCCACCCTACCTGGCGGCTTTTTGCGCCTATCCTCGCGCTTCTTAACTATATGCGTAGCCGTACCGGGCAAGCAATTCCTGCAGTGTCTGCCGCTGGGTGTTGGATAGGTCGGGCCACACTTCGTCCAGTCCGGAGAGTATCGCGCCCGTATTCCCTCCCTCCAACTGGGTTGCCAGGGAGCGGGCCATAGCGCTGAATCTAGCACTGTTGATGCCGCCCGTCTCGCTGCCGTATGACGTGGGCTCGTACCCGTACATCGCAGTGAGCATACCGTCCGAGTAGCCGTTCTTTCTGAGCACATCCAGCACCTCATCACCGAAATACCCGGATTCCGCAGCCGCCTTTGCATTTGCCAGCGTCAGCACGCCGGGCGAACCGGGGGTCCCACTGCTGTACCTCTTGGCGTTATCCGCCTCCAATTCCTGGGCATAGCGCTGCTCCATCGTGGAGGTGTCGATACCCAGCGCCTGGTAGCCTGAGAAGTCCCCATAGGCCGCCATCTCCTGGGCCAGGGCCAGCATGTTCTGGTAAAAGCCGGGAAGATTGACCGCATTATCTTCATCAAGCTAGACCGTTGGTTCAGGAATGTTCGGGAGTATCACAAGATACAGGAGATACTGGAAGCCCACAACGTCACCTGGCAGGCCACTATGGAGGACTACTCCACCGCCACGGCAGATGGGCGCTTCAAGGTAAATATCATGCTCTCAGTTGCGGAGAATGAGGCAGACCGCACCAGCGAGCGCGTCCGGTTTATCTTTGAATCCAAGCGGAGAAAGAAGCAGCTTGCCTTTGGCGGTAAGATTCCGCCTTTTGGCTACAAGGTAGAGGCGATAGACGGCATCAAACGCCTGGTGAAGGACCCTGAGACAGAACCAATCGTCACCGACTTTTTCGACCATATCCGGAAATACAACAGTGTGCGGCTTGCCTCCCTCTTCTGCAACGAGAAATACGGGCTAACCAGGAACTACCGCACTTGGGCCGGTACAGCCCACAGGGAGCTTTATACGGGCACATACAAGGGCGTGGAAGACTACTGCCCAGCCTATATCACCCACGAGGAGTGGGATCACTTGCAGAATGATCACGTTCTTATCCGGAAGACGCAGAGCGTGGAGCGCGTGTACCTGTTCGCCGGTATGCTCCGCTGCCCGGACTGCGGCAAAACGTTAAAGGCCACTTTCAAGACCTATCCGAGGGACAGAAGCGTTGAGTATAACGGCTACCGATGCAATAATGGCCAGGTAGGTATCTGCACCTACAAGGGCACGGTCTCGGAGAAGAAGGTGGAAAAGTATCTCCTGCAAAATGTGGCGGGCGAGTTGGAGGCGTTCCTTTCAGGCGCGGAGCTCACCGGCAGGCAGAAAAAGAAAAAGCTCGTTGATCTTGACGTCGCCAAGCTCAACGAGCAACTGCGCAGGATGAATGTGGTCTTTGTGTCCGGGAATATCTCGGACGAGGAATACGCGGAGCAGGTCGCAGCTATCAAAGAAAAATTAGAGAAAGCGAAGCAGGCAGAAAAGGATGAGCGGCCGCCGGACTTGAAAATCTTGAAGCAGTTCCTAAAGAGCGATTTTGCGTCTATCTATGTGACGTTGGGCAAAGAAGATAAACGTCGCATGTGGCGGTCCATCATCGAGGAAATCTATATTGACGGCATCCACCCGTGTGGAATCAAATTCAGAGCGTGACTTTCACGCTCTGTTTTTCCGTCAAAAAGTCAGGACTAACTACACCACTTCCGTGGATACTCCGGCTCCTCCGAAAAAGACGATGTCGTCGCTGCCGTCCAACCAGCTCTGTAGCATCTCCAGTTCCGTTTTCATCCACTGCCTCCTCCCTCTCCCTCCACCGGGTAGCACGAGATCAGATAAGCCCCGCGCCTCCCCCGCCAGGGGATCTCGGTCGCCACCGCCTCTACCTCCCGGCCCAGCAGACGGCTGAAGATGCGCCTGCCTGTCCCGTCCGCCTGCTCATCCCCCAGAGGACAGACCGGGCAGGGGGTGTCATTGCCGAAAAAGGCACGGTAGCAAGTGTCGCCCAGCCGCAGTTCGGGTGCCGCTTTTCTCGTTCTGTTGTTAACGAACAGGACCGCGTGGGTGTCAGGATCCACCACATAAATACACGCCTGCTGATGATTCAGGATCGCGGTCAGGTCCTCTGCCACCCGCTCCGCCTTCTCCTGCGCCCGGTAGCGGACCAAGAACGTCCCCACGATGTCTGCGACCAAAGAGAGTACCTCCACCTGCTCCTTTGTCCAGACATAGGCCCCCCGGCACTCATCGAACCCCACCGTCCCCTTGAACGTGCCGCCGCTGCGGACTGCGCACTGGAGCATAGCGTGAATGCCCTGGGGCTCCAAGATCATCCGTGTGCCGCTCTCCTTGGGCAGTTTGGAGACATCCCGGATATATAGCGCACCCTTTTCCTTCAGCACGTCGATGGAGTCCTTGATCGATTCCAGCTCCACGCGCTGCAGGTTGCCGATCTCCGGCTGCGTCTGCTCATCACACCATTCAAATGTGTTGCGCAGATACTGTCCGTCCTCCTCCAGCTCAAAAATATAGGCGCGGCTCACGCGCATCTTTTTCCCGATAATCTCCAGCAAAAGTGCGATGGCCTTCCCCACATCGTCCGCCTCATACAGCGTCCGGAATACATACCCGGCCAGATCTCCGGACTGGAAGCCTTCGCCCCGCTCCGATTCGATCTCTCCCCGCTCCCGGACCAGGGTCGTCCCCTTTCGCTCTGACCAGCCCATACCATGCACATAAAAGGTAACCTGGTTCTTTCCCTTGTCTTTTGCACAGTAGAGGGCGGCGTCCGCATTTCGAAAGAGGCTGTGATAGTCCTCTCCATCCTGCGGGCTCACGGCAACGCCGATGCTGCAGGAGAGGCAGTGCCTGTCCTCCCGTTCCATCAGGCGGCGGAACAATTTCAGCATCTCCTCCGCCTTTTGCGCCAAAATCTCCCGGCTCCGGACCCCGGAGAGGTAGACGCAGAACTCATCTCCGCCGATGCGGGCCACGATATCCTCCCCCCGGAAGCTCCCTTTGAGGGCCCCTGCAATATCAGTGAGCACCGCGTCTCCGCCCAGATGACCGTATCGGTCGTTGACCAGCTTGAAGTCGTCCACGTCCAGAACAAAGAGCGCCCCCATCTCTCCCGGCACCATACCCTCCAGCTTCTGGGCGATCAGTTCCTGGGCAGTCCTCCTGTTGTAGATGCCGGTGAGGGTGTCCTGCTCTGCCATGCGCCGTAGCTTTTGGGTCTGGCGCTTTATGGAGTCGATGTCGATGACGATGCCCACGGCCCTCCGGCGCGTCCCCCCTTCCAGATGCTGAAGCGTGATCCGTATCCGGTACCAGGAGTGGCGGCCCTCGGCGTTTGAGATCCGCGCCTCCGCCTCCGCGTAAGGCACACCGCTCTTCACCCGCCGTGCCAGCTCATAGAGGTTTTCCCGATCCTCGGGATGGATCCGTTCATCCCACTGCGTTCCCGCCTCCGGCGTGTCCAGCAGCGGAGGATATCCGAATTTCTGCCGCCAGTTCTCGGAATATCTGACTGTGTCATGCTCCAGATCCCATTCAAAGATCACGTCATTGGTCTGGGAGGAGATGATCTGATACCGCTCCAGACTGTCCTGGAGCTTTTGCCTGGCGTGCTTGTCCTGCGTCTCATCCATGAGAATGCAGTGGAAGGCACCCTTCCCGTCTCCCTTTCTCACCAGACGGCCTCTGTCCAGGACCCAGATCACCGCCCCGTCCTTCCGGCGGATGCGGTATTCGACTTCCCTGTCGGCGCCTCGGCTGAGCTGCTCCCCAATCTGTCCCCGCGTACGCTCCAGATCCTCGGGCAGAATCATTCCGGCCAATTGGCCGTCAAAGCGGTCACGCACCTCCTCACGGGTATAGCCGGCCAGGCGCAGAAATCCCTCGCTGTATTGCAGAAGACGCAGCTCCGGGCTATTGTCGCAGCAGATGATGGCCCCGGGCAGATCCAGAGACAGCAGGTCGGCCCCCGGGCCCCATCCGTCTGCGGGACTCCGCTCCGGTCCGGAGGCCGAGGGCTCCGCCTGTACCGAGGTATGCACGTGCAGAAGCCGCATCTCATCTTCAACACAGAGGCACAGCGCGGAAACCCGCAGTGCCGCTGTCCGGCGGGAGGGGTCTTCCCCCCGCACTGCGGCCGCTCCCGTCACCAGACACAGCCCCTCACCCAAGGAAGATGGGATCAGCTCCATCCCGTCCACATACAGCCGCGCCCTTCCGTACAGGGCCTCCAGGCAGTCTTTTCCGGTCCAGTCCGTGCCTTCCGTCAGCGCAGCCCGGCCCGGCCCCAGACCCGGGTGCTCCACATATCCGCGCACTTTCCTCTCCACAAGCTCCAGCGCGGCGCGTTCCAGTTCCATCGCCATGGGGCGCTCTCCTTTCCATTTCATGTCGGCCCTCGTGTCGCAAGAGCGTTTCCCAGCGGATCTCTCCAATTTATCTTTATCATACCACATCTTGCGGAAAAGGCCAAGGATAACCCTGCTTTTTCTGCGCAAGGGCCGCATCCCCGTCGTCGTCCTCTTCTCCCGCCGTCTCCAGGTTTTTGACCGATTTCTACGAAAACCCCCATACGGTTTTAGCCGAAATGTAAAACTTGAGAAAAGTGCTTTACATGGGATTTACGTTTACGGAAAACACGGATATAATTTATATTGGGGCAGTGAGGCGATCCTCTCTATTTTCGTGCCCGGAGCATCGTTCCGGCCGCCCCTAACGCAATTTGACAGAGAAGTCAGATTTGGAGGCAGACAGGTGAATATAACGGACGTGATCACCCTCATCGGGGCCATCGCTACCTTCCTCTTCGGCATGTCCACCATGACCGACGGCTTGGAGAAGCTGTCCAGCGGCCGTCTGGAGGGCATATTGGAACGGCTGACCAGCAATGTGTTCCGGGGTGTCCTGCTGGGCGCGCTGGTCACCGGATTGATCCAGAGCTCCGCCGCCACCACCGTCATGTGCGTCGGCTTCGTTAACGCGGGCATCATGAAGCTGGAGCAAACGGTCGGCATCATCATGGGGGCCAATATCGGCACCACCGTCACGGCACAGCTCCTGCGCCTGGGGGATATCTCCTCCGACAACCTGCTTCTTTTGCTGCTCAAGCCCTCCGTACTGGGCCCCCTCCTGGCTGCGGCGGGCGTTGTGCTGTATCTGTTCCTGCGCGGCGGGCGCAAACGCATCGTGGGGCAGATCATCCTGGGGCTGGGCCTTCTCTTTATCGGCATGAACACGATGGAGCGCGCGGTCTCCGGTCTTAAGGATCTGCCCGAATTCCAGGAGCTCTTCGTCGCCTTCTCCAATCCCCTCCTGGGGATTCTGGCGGGTGCCGCCGTCACCGCCCTGATCCAGAGCTCCTCGGCCTCTATGGGCATCCTCCAGGCCGTGAGCTCCACCGGTATGGTTCGCTTTTACACCGCCATCCCTCTTATCATGGGGCAGAATATCGGTACCTGCGTCACCGCCATTCTCTCCTCCATCGGTGCCAGCAAAAACGCCAAACGGACGGCCATGATCCATCTTCTCTTCAACGTGATCGGCACCCTGTTCTTCCTGGCGCTCCTCTATGTGGGCAACACCCTGTTCCACTTCACCTTCTGGGACAGTGTGATGAACCGGGGCTCTATCGCCAATCTGCACCTGTGCTTTAATGTCGCCTGTACCGCTCTGCTGCTGCCCTTCCACAAGATTCTGGTGAAAATCGTGGAAAAACTGGTCCCCGGGGATACCGTGGCCCCCGAGTTCAACCTGCTGGACGAGCGTTTTCTCTCCTCCCCATCCGTGGCCCTGGACCAGGCCCGCACCGCCGTCATTACCATGGGGGAGAAGGCCCGCGAAGATTTCCTTCTGGCCGTGGAGCTGCTCTCCGACTATGATGAAAAAAAGCTGGAGCGCCTCCAGGAAAATGAGACCACCATCGACAAGCTGGAGAACACGCTGGACAGCTATCTGGTCAAGCTGACGGACCGGGCCCTCACAGACCCGGAGAGCGCCCTGGTGTCCGAGCTGCTCCACACCCTCACCAATTTCGAGCGCATCGGCGACTACGCCGTCAATGTCTCCGAGATCGCCTCCACCATGCACCAGCGGGACATCGCCTTTTCCCCCGTGGCCAGAGATGAGATCCGGAGCCTTACCGACGCCGTCATGGAGACTTTGGACACCACCCTGACCTGCTATCGGAATCGGGACCACGCCCTGGCCCTCCATGTGGAACCGCTGGAGGAAGTGGTGGACCTCATGCAGGAGGTGCTGAAAAACCGACATATTGAGCGACTCAAGGCCGGGGCCTGTACCATCGAGCTGGGCACACAGTTCCTGGAACTGCTGATCAATCTGGAGCGTATCTCCGACCACTGCTCCAACGTGGCCATGCTCATTGTCCGTACGACCGCTCCCGTCAGTGAACATCTGCCCGACACCCATACTTACCTCAAATATCTCCATGCCGGCGGAGATCAGGAGTTCGACCGTCTCTTTGCCGAATACCGGGAAAAGTACTTCAGCCCGATCGAGATGGAGAAATAAAAAAGGGCCGCCTCCGACATCGTCGGAGGCGGCCCTTTACCAAGTTACATCAACTTCACAGTGTAATAGACCGCCATCACGAAGAGCCAAGCCACCATCACAAAAATGAGATAGTACGCAGCGGCGGTCCCAAGGATCAGCGCCGCCGCCAAAACAGCGGCTACGATCCCACAGGTGAGGTAGACCATCCCGTACCCCGCGTTTCGGCCGAATACCTGGATGCTGCGGCCGCCCAGGCGGAGGACGCCGCCGTTTTTCTGCATGGAGCGGCAGACCAGCACCGCCGCTACCAGCACCACAGCCGTCACGGCCATATAGCCGTAGACTACGGCGGCATGGCCGCCGTTGGCCTTGCGGAACAGCCAGAGCCCCAGGATACCCAGAGCCGAGAGGACCGTCACAGCAAAGAACTCATGCTGATAGAGGTAATAGACCAGTGCCAGCACCGCAATGGCCGGAACCAGTCCGCACAGGAGCTGCACACCGGAGGCATAGAACCGATAAGTGACCGCCGCGATGACCATCAGGATACCAAACGCCACGGTGAGACATCCGGGAAGCACAATGTTTTTCCCACCCCTGCGCCAGAACAGCAGCCACACCAGACAGAGCACGAAGCCCCCCGCCGTGACCCCCAGAATGGTCGGAAAGGCCGCCAACAGGGCGCCCTGGAACTCAATCTCGCCCGGCCGGGTGGTGGCGTTGATATAATAACGGTTCAGAAGAAGCAGAATAAGCTCTGCCACCACGGCGGCGCCGAACCAGATCAGCACCCGGTTGAGGGCTGCATCCTCTTTCCGGCTTTGTGCCGCGCGCTTTTCTGACACGCGTTTCTCTTTATCCATGGATCCATCTCCTTGTACGATGCTCGCAGAGACCCGGCGTCCACAGGACGACCAGTCTAACAGATGGTATTCTATCAGAAATCGCCGGGGTTTGCAACTAGAAAAAACGGATATCCCTGCTTAGGTTGTCATCAACCGGCCAATATGATACAATTATCTTATCTTTTTTAATCGGCTGTGAGGATAGTATGAAACGTCTGCTCCCCCTTTTTTTGTCGCTGTTTCTGCTTGCCGGCTGTTCCGGCGCAGATACGCCGGTCACCCAGCAGCTTTTTGCCATGAACACCACGATGACATTGACACTTTACGGCTCACGCGCCTCTGACGCTGCGCTGTCCGCCCAGCAGGCAATCAACCGTCTGGATGGCCTGTGGTCCCGCACCAAGGCATCCAGCGACGTCTCCCGTCTCAATGCCACCGCAGGCGATCCGGCGCCGGAGACAGAGGTCGCCCCCGAAACCGGCGCTCTCCTTTCCCGCGCCCGGGAGCTGGGCGCACTGACCGGCGGCGCCCTGGACATCACCATTGCCCCCATCATGGACGCCTGGGGCTTCGGCACCACCTCCGTTTTCCAGGAGTCGGACTTCCGGGTGCCCTCCCGGACGGAGCTGGACGCTCTTCTGCCCCTGGTGGACAGCGGCAGGCTGCACGTGTCCGGCTCCGCGGAGGCCCCGCTGGCCTGGCTGGACGGCCCCGGCATGGCCGTGGATCTGGGCGCGGTGGCCAAGGGCCGCGCCGCCGACCTCCTTGTCCCCCTCCTGACGGATTCCGGCGTGACCTCCGCCATATTGGATCTGGGCGGCAACCTCACGGCGCTGGGCACGCGGCCCGACGGCACGCCCTGGCGCATCGGCGTCAAGGACCCCCGCAACACCGAAACCTACTTTTGTATCCTCTCCCTTTCCGATAAGACCTGCTCCACCTCCGGCAGCTATGAGCGGAAGTTCGAGGTGGATGGGACCACCTATCACCATATTCTTGATCCCGCCACCGGCTATCCGGCCGAAAGCGGTCTGCTCTCTGTAACGGCGGTTTCCTCTGACGGAATGCTTGCGGACGGTCTGTCCACCGCCTGCTACGTCATGGGAGCGGAGCAGTCTGTCCGGCTCTGGAGGGAGCACGGCCTGGAGGGCGCCGGTTTTGACCTGGTCCTGGTGCGTGAGGACGGCTCCGTCTGGATCACCGAGGGGTTGGAGGACGGCCTGGATTTTCGAGGTGAGGAGGCGGGGTACACCTATGAGATCATCCGCCGCTGAGCGTACCCGTCCCACGTTTTGGGACGCGCTGGTGGTCCTGGCCGTTCTGGCCGCCGCCGGATCTCTTTTGTTTCTTTTCCGCCCCCGGAGCGGCAACTTTTTGACCGCCCGGATCGTCTTAGATCATGAATTGGTGGCAGAGATCGAGCTCACTGCGCTCACCGGCCCCGTCACTCTGGAGGTGCCCGGCGCGCCCTATCCCATCACTGTGGAGGCGGAGCCCGGGCGCATCCGGATCGCCCACAGCGGCTGCCCCAACCAGGACTGCGTCCATACCGGCTGGGTCTCCCGCTCCGGCGGGCAGATCGTATGCCTGCCCAACCGCCTTGTCATCTCGGTCTCCGGCAGCAATGCGCCTGAGGTCGACGGTATAACGGGTTAGGAGGGCCGCGTATCATGAATCATTCCGTCCGCCGGCTTACCCGGTGCGCAGTGCTGACCGCCCTGGCCCTCGCCATCTCCGTGTGCGAGGGGCTTGTCCCTCTTACCGTCCTGATCCCCCTGCCCGGACTGCGGCTGGGACTGGCCAATCTGGTCACGGTCTACGCTCTGTGTATCCTCTCCTCTAGAGAGGCCCTCGCCATCCTGGTCTCCCGCTGCCTCTTGAGCGCGCTGGTGGGAGGCAATCTGACCGCCCTGGCCTTCTCTCTCACGGGTGGCGTGTTTGCGTTGCTCACAATGTGGGCACTGCTCCACTTCCGGGGCTTCTCGCTCTTCGGCGTCTGCATCGCCGGCGCGGCCGCCCATAACGCCGGACAGATCCTGGCCGCCATCGCCGTGCTGGGCTCCCCCGCCATCGCCGTGTACCTGGCCCCGCTCCTGCTCGCCAGCGTGGCCACGGGCGCCGTCACGGGGGCCGCCTCCATCCTGCTGGTCCGCCGGATACCGCGGCCCGCCGACAGGAAATCTTAACCGATTCGTAACCGCTTTGTAGTGTTTTCTTCTCTGCCTTGTCTTATCATAGGGAGCAAGATAGAATAATAGGAGGAACTTTACCAATGAACCAGCTCAAACGCGCCTGCGCCCTGCTTTTATCCTTGGGTCTGACTCTATCCCTGGCCGCCTGCGGCAGCGGCGGAGCGCAGCCCTCCGGGACCGCCGACACCACTCCTGCGCCCTTGGAGACCGCCGCGCCGGAACCCACGCCCACCCCTGCCGCCGACCCCTACGATGCGGTGAAAAATTACTGGTCTGCGGATCAGCTCACACAGGCGTGGGGACCCGATCAGGTGGTGGAGCATCTCTTCTTTCACCCTGTCATCGCCTACCCCAAGTACGCCTTCACCGACAGCTCCGCCTCCCAGGCCCAGAAGGACGGGCTGGACGACTGGATGGTAACGGTGGACGAATACAATAAGATTCTCAACAACCTCTATGAGAGGGGTTACATTCTGGTACGGATGGAGGATGTGTGGACCGAGACCAGCGACGGTACCGGCGTCCCCCACATGGTCCGCAACACCCTCATGCTCCCCGAGGGGAAAAAGCCGCTCGTCATCTCTTTCGATGATGTGAACTACTACGACTACATGCTGGCCGAGGGGTTCACCTCAAAGCTGGTGGTGGGGGATGACGGACAGATCTGGGCCCAGTGCACCGACCCCTACACACAGGAGACCTTCCTTACCCAGGACCTGGATGCCACCCCCATCCTGGACAACTTTGTGCTGGAGCACCCCGACTTCTCCCTCAACGGCGCCAAGGCGATTTTCTCTCTCACCGGCTACCAGGGCATTTTGGGTTACCGGACCCAGAACGACCGTGACATCGCCGCCGGCTCCCCCGACCGCCCCGCCTTTGAGGCTTACCGTCAGAGCGAGATCGACGCGGTAAAGCCGGTGATCCAGCGGCTCAAGGAGACGGGCTGGACCTTTGGCTCCCACACCTGGGGCCATATCAATCTCTCCACCAAGTCTTTGGAGGTGGTGAAGAACGACACCGAGCGCTGGGCCGAAGAGGTGGGCAGTCTGGTGGGCCCCACCACCATCCTCTTCTATCCCCACGGCGCCCGCCCCGACGGCAATGACGACGTCAAGCAGACCGGCCCCATGTTCCAGTACCTCCAGAGCATGGGATTCCGGGTCTTTGCCTCTGTGGGGATCGAATCCTATTCCAAGATCAAGACGGATATCTCCGCCGTCATCTGTGACCGTCTCCACCCCGACGGCACCACCCTGCGGAAGCAGCGGGACCGCTACCTCCAGTTCTACGATGCCAAGGATATCATCGACCTGGAGGTTCGCCCTGATCTGGGCGTGAATTGGGATTGACCTCCACCCTGTTTTGTCCGGCAGACGACGTCTGCCGGACAAAATTTATATGTGGGTGAAAAATTCAGTCCCTCTCTTCCCAGCGTGGTCCGCGCCGCTTACGCCTGCCTGAAAAACCGTGCGGAGGCCGAGGATGTGGCCCAGGAGGTCTTCCTCATCCCCTCTGGAAAGGCCCTTCGGCGTACGGGACGGGGACCACCTGAAGGCATGGCTGCTGAAGGTCACGGCCAACAGAGGAAAAGTACCGTCTTCCCCTTCACCTGCATTACTATGAGGGCTATTCCATCCGGGAGATCGCCCGCATTCTGGTCCTGCCCGCCGCCACAGTGGGGACCCGCCTCTCCCGGGGCCGGGCCCTGCTCAAGCGAGAACTGAAGGCGGTAAGTTATGAATCTTGAACACTATCACGATGCCATAGAGCATGTGCCCTTCGACCCCGCCCTGGAGGAAAAAATCCTGGCCCGCGCGGCAGCGCGCGGCCCGCAGACGCGCCGTGCCGTCCCCTGCCGGGGGAAAGCGTCCCCGCCTCCCAGGACGCCCTGGATGGAACCAGCAGCGCCCTCAAAAAGGGGGGCTTCGTCCTCACCCTGCGGGACGGTACCGCCATCGACCTGATGGAATGCGATACCGACTTCTGAACTTACGGCTACTTCTATAAAGGGGGGAGCTCTACATCGCCAGTTTCGATGTCACATTTACCGATCTCATCGCACTCGGGGAGATGGAATCCCTCTCCTTCTGTGGTGTGGAGATCCCCCTGGACTTTTCCGGGGCATGACCGCACGCAAATGCGGCGGGTGAGCTCCCGGCTCACCCGCCGCATTTATTGCGCTTCGCAGCGCACAGGGTTTGTGGTCCACTCCCTGCCGCAGGGCCATGGCTCTGCAAAGCACAGTCCGTAAAGGTCCGTACACCGGGCCTCCAGCTCGAAGAGCCGCCGGGCCGCAGGCTCTAAATCCCTGGCGTGGGCGGGCTTGGTGAGAATGGGGGCTTGGGCCCGCCCCTCCATCTCCCGCAGCACCGCGCGTCCCCGCTCGTTAAAGCCCAGCACCCGCAGATAGGGCGCCCGCTCCGGCCGATCCTCCGCAGCGAGGCCCAGATAGGCCCACAGCGCCAGCCTCCGGATGCGTGCGTGGGCGTATCGCTTGGTCTTTGCCAGCGCATAGAGTTCCTCCAGGCTTCGGGCCGCCCTTCCGGCCGAAATCAGCCGGGCAGCCACGCCCTCCCCACTGTCGGGAAGGCGCTCCGCCTCCTCCGGGCACATGGTCCGCAGCCGGGAGAGCACCGCGCGTTCACACCACTCCATGGAGGCCACGTCACCCTGCCAAGGTTCGGGCAGATATGCCTCCGCCCGCTGAATCTTTCCGCAGCGCAGCCATCCCCGGATGGCGGACGCCGAGGCATAGCCTCCCACCGGGGCCCCGTCGTGCTCCGCCCCCACCCGCCTCACCGCCAGGGCCCCCATCCGCTCCGGCAGGGCGCGGAGATACTCCACGGCCAAGTTATCATTGGGGCGGCTCAGGCAGAGGGCGGCCTCCCTGCCCAGCAGCTCCTCCACCGCCGCCTGCCTGCACGCGGCAAAGGGCAGCCCCTTGTCCAGGAAGCGGCGCAGAGCGGTCCGGTATTCCTCCGAGTCAAGACAGGCGGCCGCGCGGTACAGGGGCGCCGTATCGCCTCCCTCGCTCCCGAAGGACAGGGTGTCCACCACCCCTGCCGCGGCCAGTATCCCCACGCCCCCCCGCGCAAAGGACTCCGCCGAGGAGGTGGCCCAGGGCGTGGGCAGCTCCAGCACCAGATCCGCCCCACCCCGCAGGGCCATCCCCGCCCGGGTCCACTTGTCGGTAAGGGCGCACTCCCCCCGCTGGACCCAGTGGCCGCTCATGGCGCAGACCACGGCACAGTCCCCCAGTGCCCTGCGGGTCTCGGCAATCTGCCGGGCATGTCCGAGATGGAAGGGATTATATTCGGCGATGATGCCCACAATGTTCATGGCAGGAACCTCCAGGCGGAAAAAGTTTGACTTTTTTCGAAATAATGGGTTGTTCTTTTCTTCGGAATGGTCTACAATTATAATTGCTATTTTAGCGGAACACACGCCTTCTATCAAGGCGGAACCAAACTTTTTTAAGGAGCGGGATACGATTATGAAAGTCCTCGTCATCAACGCTGGCAGTTCTTCCCTCAAATATCAGCTCATGGTCCCTGAGACCAAAGAGGTCCTGGCCAAGGGTCTCTGTGAGCGCATCGGCATCGACGGCCGCCTGACCCACAAGGTGCCCGCCACCGACGGCAAGTACGAGTTCAACATCCCCATGCCCACCCACGCGGAGGCCATTCAGGCCGTCCTCGACGCTCTCACCAGCCCCGAGCACGGCGTGATCAAGAGCATGTCCGAGATCGACGCCGTCGGACACCGCGTGGTCCATGGCGGCGAGAAGTTCGCCTGCTCCGTGCTCATCGACGACGCCGTAATGGCCGCTCTGGAGGAGTGCATCCCCCTGGCCCCCCTCCACAACCCCGCCAACATCACCGGCATCCAGGCCTGCCAGAAGGTCATGCCCGGCGTCCCCATGGTGGGTGTGTTCGACACCGCCTTCCACCAGACGATGCCCCCCCGCGCGTTCATGTATGCCATTCCCTATGAGTATTACGAAAAGGATCACGTCCGCCGCTACGGCTTCCACGGCACCTCTCACCTGTACGTCTCCCGCCGTGCCGCCGATATGCTGGGCCGCCCCATTGAAGAGCTGAAGATCGTCACCTGTCATCTGGGCAACGGCTCCTCCATCTGCGCCATCGACGGCGGCAAGTCCATCGAGACGTCCATGGGCTTCACCCCCCTGGACGGTGTGCCCATGGGAACCCGTTCCGGCGCCGTGGACCCCTCCATCATCGAATTCTTGATGCACACCCACAGCCTGACCATCGACGAGGTCATGAATATCCTCAACAAGAAGTCCGGTGTGCTGGGCGTTTCCGGTGTGTCCTCCGACTTCCGCGATCTGGAGAAGGCCGCCGAAGAGGGCAATGAGCGCGCCAAGCTGGCCATCGACATGTTCTGCTATAAGGTCACCAAGCGTATCGCCTCCGCCTCCGCCGCCATGGGCGGTGTGGACGCCGTGGTGTTCACCGCCGGCGTGGGCGAAAACTCCGCCGAGCTGCGCGAGCAGATCGTGTCCAGCCTAGGCTTTATGGGCATCAAGATCGATCCTGAAAAGAACAAGGTTCGCGGCGAGGAGACCGATATCTCCGCTGCCGACGCCACTGTGCACACCCTGCTCATCCCCACCAACGAGGAACTGGTCATCGCCACCGACACCGCCGAGATCGTCTCCAAGCTGGGCAAGTAACCCCGCCCCGTGCACACCGGCCCCTTCCACGACATTCGCCGAGCCGCCTGCCGCATCCCGCGGCGGGCGGCTCTTTTGTTCTTCACCCACGTACAGCAAAAGCATTTCTTGTCCCTCCCTCCTGCACCTCCTCCTGCGCAGGGAAGAATTTATGGATTCAAACTGCAAGTTTTCATTTTTCTCTTGCATTCCGGGGCCTGCCGTCGTATAATACTCCCAACACATTTTGGTAGTCTCCATTTTTTAGGAGAGCACGCCATACAAAGGGGTTTGGCAACATGGAATTTAAAAGTGCTTACCTGCAAAACGTCTATGCCACCGTGGAGAAGAAAGATCCCCATCAGCCGGAATTCCTCCAGGCTGTGGGCGAAGTGCTGGAGTCCCTCCAGCCTGTCGTGGAGAAGCGTCCCGAGCTGGAGAAGGCGGGCGTCCTTCAGCGCATCGTGGAGCCGGAGCGTGTGGTCCAGTTTCGAGTGCCCTGGGTGGACGACCAGGGCGCCGTCCAGGTAAACCGCGGCTTCCGCGTCCAGTTCAATTCCGCCATCGGCCCCTATAAGGGCGGCCTGCGCTTCCACCCCAGCGTCAACCTGTCCATTATTAAATTCCTTGGCTTTGAACAGATTTTCAAGAACAGTCTGACCGGTCTTCCCATGGGCGGCGGCAAGGGCGGCTCCGACTTCGACCCCAAGGGCAAGAGCGACGCCGAGGTCATGCGTTTCTGTCAGTCCTTTATGACCGAGCTCCAGCGCCACATCGGCCAGTTCACCGATGTCCCCGCCGGCGATATCGGCGTGGGCGCCCGTGAGATCGGCTTCCTGTTCGGCCAGTATAAGCGCCTGCGCAACGAGTTTACCGGCGTGCTCACCGGAAAGGGTCTGACTTACGGCGGCTCTCTGGCCCGGACCGAGGCCACCGGCTATGGCCTATGCTATTTTACCAAGGAGATGCTCTCGGCCAACGGCAAATCCTTCGACGGCCAGCGGGTCGTGATCTCCGGCAGCGGCAATGTGGCCATCTACGCCAACCAGAAGGCCACGCAGCTGGGCGGCAAGGTCATCGCCATGAGCGACTCCAACGGCTATATCGTGGATGAAAACGGCATCGACTTCAAGATCATCCAGGAGATCAAGGAAGTCAAGCGCGCCCGCATCAAGACCTATCTGGACTATGTTCCCGCCGCCAAATATGTGGAGGGATGCTCGGGTATCTGGAACGTCCCCTGCGACATTGCCCTTCCCTGCGCCACACAGAACGAGCTGGACGGCGTGGCCGCCCAGGCCCTGGTGAAAAACGGCTGTTACGCCGTGGCGGAGGGCGCCAATATGCCCTCCACTCCCGAGGCGGTGGAAATCTTCCAGCTCAACGGCGTGCTGTTCGGACCCGCCAAGGCGGCCAATGCGGGCGGTGTAGCCACCTCCGGCCTGGAGATGAGCCAGAACTCCCTGCGGCTCTCCTGGACCTTTGAAGAGGTGGACGAAAAGCTCCACGGTATCATGACGAACATTTACCACAGCGCCGCTCAGGCTGCCGAAGAATATGGTATGCCAGGCAACCTGGTGGCCGGCGCCAACATCGCCGGTTTCCTCAAGGTGGCCGACGCCATGCTCTGGCAGGGCATCGCTTACTAAGGCCGGCGCCCGACAGGCTCAGGCCGCCGTTCTTCTCTCCCCGGCTGCGGGAAACACCTCGCCACAGGGCGGGATCTGTTCCGATCCTCCGTCCCCAAAATACGCCGCACTTGCCGGATGTTTGTATAGCAGCGGAGCGCAAACTCACTTAAATACGGCCTTTGTCAGGCGAGGTCGACCAACCAGAAAATAGGCGGTACTCGGCTTTGGGGCCGAGTACCGCTTTTTTTGCGCTTATGCAAATACAATATGATGAAGTCTGGGCTGCTTTGCGCCTTCCAGGCTCCGGACAAAAGGCACGCGCCTTTTTCTTGTCACCCTGTCCTCCCTGTGGTACACTATCTGTAAGGTGATGACATGATACGAATCAGCGACCTCCCTCTCTCCCTCGACGCGGACCTTCCCGAGCTCCGGGCCAAAGCCGCACGTATGCTCCGCATTTCCCCCGACGCTGTTCAGGCCCTCACGCTTGTCCGCCAATCCATCGACGCCCGGAAAAAGTCCGACGTCCACTATGTCTGCACAGTGGACCTGTCCGCCGAGGACGAGGCCTACCTGGTCCGGCGGGCACAAAACCGGGCCGTCACGCTCCATGCGCCCCATCCCTACCGCTTTCCCACCCCCACCCGCAGCGCATCGCTCCGGCCCGTGGTGGTGGGCATGGGCCCTGCCGGGCTCTTTACCGCCCTTTTTCTGGCGCGTGCTGGCCTGCCCCCCATTGTTTTGGAGCGGGGCCGTCCCGTGGAGCAGAGGAGCCGCGACGTATCCGCCTTTTGGGCGGGGGGTGCGCTGGACCCCGCCTCCAACGTCCAGTTCGGCGAGGGCGGGGCCGGGACCTTCTCCGACGGAAAGCTGACCACCGGGACCCATGACCCCCGTCTTTCCGCCGTGGTGGAAGCCCTGGTGGTACACGGCGCGCCGGAGGATATCCGCTATTCCCACAAGCCCCACATCGGCACCGACGTGCTCGTGGAGGTGGTGCGGAACATCCGTCTGGAGCTGTTGCGCCTGGGCTGCGACATCCGGTTCGAACACCGTCTCTCCGGCCTCTCCATTCGGGGCGGCGTGCTCACGGCTGTAACGGTGGATGCGCCAACCGGCCCCTATACGCTGGAGACGGATGCTCTGGCGCTGGCTCCGGGCCACTCGGCCCGGGATACCTTCCGCATGCTTTTTGACGCGGGCGTCCCCATGGAACCCAAGTCTTTTGCAGTGGGCGTGCGCATCGAGCACCTGCAATCCGATATCAGCGCCGCCCAATATGGGTCGGCCTGGAAAAGGCTTCCCCCGTCGGACTATAAGCTCGCCTGTCACCTTCCCGACGGACGCTCCGCCTTCACCTTCTGCGTCTGTCCCGGCGGCGAAGTGGTCGCCGCCGCATCAGAGCCGGGGCACCTTGTGACCAATGGCATGAGCCGGAGGTCCAGAGGGGGGCGAAACTGCAACGGCGGACTGCTGGTGGGCGTCTCCCCCGCCGACTTCGCCTCCTCGCATCCCTTGGCCGGTATGCAGTTCCAGGAGCTGTGGGAGAGTCGTGCCTTTGACTTGGGCGGCGGCAGCTATTTCGCGCCCGCCCAGACCGTCGGCAGCCTGCTCTCAGGCTCCACTCCCTCCCTCTCCTCCACGGTGGAAGCCACCTATCGTCCCGGCGTGGTACCCGCCGATCTCCGCTTCTGTCTGCCCGGATTTGTCACGGATACGCTGCGGAGCGCATTGCCCCTCATGGGGAAGCGCCTGCACGGCTTTGACGCTCCGGAGGCCCTGCTGACCGGAGTGGAGACCCGCTCCTCTTCTCCGGTCCGCCTGCTGCGCGGCGCGGACCTCCAGTCGCCGGTCCGCGGCCTCTATCCCTGCGGAGAGGGCGGCGGCTGGGCCGGCGGGATCATGAGTGCCGCCGCGGATGGGATCCGTGTGGCGGAGCGGATCGCCGCACCCTGAAATATCGATCATCGGGAGGTGTTCCCCTTGCTGGACCTCAACCATATCGAGCAATACCGGGAAAATAACCGCCTGGAGGCCAAGCTGGCCACCGGGGGACTGCCCCACAGCATTTGGGAGACCTATTCCGCTTTTGCCAACAGCTACGGCGGGCTCATCCTTCTGGGCGTGGAGGAGCGTCCCGACCACAGCCTTCGGGTCCAGGGCCTGCTGGAGCCCCACGAAATGGCGAAGGAGTTCTGGCGCATGGTCAGCGACCCTCAGGTGGTCAGCGTCAATATTTTACGTCCGGAGGACGTCTGGGTGGCGGGCACCGACGACGGCGCCGTGCTGGTGATCCAGGTCCCGCCCGGGGAACGGGACCAGCTCCCCGTCTATCTGGGGCAGGACCCCTTCCATGGCTCCTATCGCCGCAGTGGAGACGGGGACTACCACTGCACCCGGGCCGATGTCCAGGCCATGCTGGGCGCGCGGACACACTGAGGAGGGCGCCGATGGATTTTTCCTGCTGGCAGGCTGCCCTGCCCAAATATGACGTGATCGCGGTCCTGGGCCGCAGTGCCGTCCTCCCGGGCGGTGCTCTGATCGAGCTGCTGGGGTTTTTGCTTCAAGAGAAAACGCTGCGGCTGTATCTGCTTCAATACGACGGCGAGGCCTGGCGGCAGGAGCGGGACGCGCTCCCCCGTCCTCCCCGCACTCCCGCCACCAACCGCCGGAAGCTCACCCGCCGGGCAGGAGATTCTTACCGCCCCCCGCTTCCGCATATCTCACGGATGGCCCTGGATGACCGCGTCCTCTCCATTGCCTCCGCCTCCAGCGGGCGGCTGTCCGGCGATCTCTTCCAAGGGGCACCGGAGGACATGCTGACCGTCCACGAATTTCTCCGGGCCGGCTGTCCGATCTCCGCGCCGCTGCAAGGGGCGGACCTCCCGGGCGTCTGGCTGACCTGCCTGGAATTTCAGGGGGAGTTTGACACCATACCCCCGGTCGGACCGGATTGCCAGGTCTCTCTGACCCTAGGGGTGGAATGGGTGCAGTACCCCGCCGGGAAGCGGCTGACCCTGCAGGTGGGAAAAGGCCGTCCCCGCCCCCTCGTCTGCGGCAGCGGCCCCCAGGCCGTCCGCTTCTACATCCACAACGTCTACCTCCAAGACCTGTACGGCGACGTGGAGACGCTGCTCTCCGATCCCAGGCGTTATGAGGGCCTTCCGCCGGAGGAGGCGGAGAGGGCAAAGCGGGACATTCACGCACATGTGCAGCAGCTCTGTCCCCCGGGGATGCGCCTGCCCGTGGTGGAGTATGAGACGGAGCAAGCCTCTCTGCAGTTCTATTCCCGGGCCTTTTTGCGCCAGGCTCCGGTCTCCGCCGCCTCTTCCGTAGGGTTTGTCCTGAAGCCGGAGCATCCCACCGGCAGCCACGGTCTCCCCTTGCGGGCGTCCCTTCTGGAGAGCGCCGTCCCGCCGGATACAGGGTCTGTGGATGTGGAGCTGCTGCACTATCAGCTCCCGGTGCCGGAACAGACCATTTCTTTTTTGCGGATATAAAAGACCTCCTCCGCGCACTTTTGTGCAAGTGCGCGGAGGAGGTCTTTCTCTCTGCCTTACAGGTTGGCGTCCAGCGTCTGGGTGTAGACGCTGGCGGGCTGTACGCCCACCTTCCGCCCAATCTCCTTGCCGTCCTTGAAGAAGATGACGGTGGGAATGCTCATAACGCCGTACTTGCCGGCCAGCGCCTGGTTCTCATCCACGTCCACCTTACCGATAAGCGCCTTGCCCTCGTACTTCTTGCCCAGGTCCTCCACAACCGGAGCCAGCATCTTGCAGGGACCGCACCAAGTGGCCCAGAAGTCCACCATGGCGATGGGGGCAGTGGGGATTTTTTCGTTGAACTCGGATTCATTCAGATGCAGAACAGACATGATTCATTTCTCCTTTTTATAATGAAATAGATAAAATATGCATGATTTTCCTCTTACAGCCCGTCGAGATACTCGGCGGCCTTCTGTCCGGCGATCAGGCCCTCGCCGGCGGCTTTTGAGAGCTGGAGGGGCAGCCCGGTGCAGTCTCCGGCGGCAAATACGCCCGGCAGGTTGGTCCTCATCTCCCGGTCCACCCGGATATAGCCGTTTTCCAGCTCCAGCGCCGGCAGCAGATCCGTGGGCGGAATGGCGTGGCGGAGGAGGAACACGCATTGACATGGGATTTCCTCGTCCCCCGCTCTCAGGGCGGTGACGGACGCTTCGCCCACGATCTCCAGTTTGGTCGCTCTCACATAGGCAATGGCGGGGTCCAGCCCCTCCGGCGCCTTGCCTGAGACGTAGGTCACCCGGCAACCTAACCCCTGGAGAAAGTTGGCCTCCTCAGCCGCATCGGGGGCCAGCCCAACCACCACGACCTGCTTGTCTCGGTAGAGCATCCCATCACAGGTCGCGCAGTAGCTCACGCCCCGGCCCAGAAACTCCGCCTCGCCGGGGAACTTCTTCCCCCGCGAGACGCCGGTGGCCAGAATGACCGCCCCGGCCTCCTCCATATCGGTGCCGATGCTTAGATAGCATGTGTGCTCCATGGGCATGATATTCAGCACTCGTCCGTGTCTGAATTCCACGCCCATATCCTCGGCGTGCCTCTGATAAGCGTCCAAGAGCTGGGCTCCGGTAAGTCCGGGCATCCCCAGATAGTTGTCTACCCGCTCCGCCCGGTACAGAGGACTTTCCCGGTAATCGTTGCCGACCACCAGCACCGTCTTGTTCCGGACCCTGGCATTGATCGCGGCGCTCAGGCCTGCCGGACCGCCTCCGATGACCGCAATGTCATGGGACAATTATAATCACACTCCTTGTCTCCGAACAGCGCGGCCACCACAGCGGCGGCGTCCGGGTCCGACACCTCATAGTACATCTCGTTGCCCTGTCGTTCACACCGTACCACCCCCGCCGCCTTCAGGCGCATCAGGTGCTGGGAGATGGTGGACTGTGACTGCCCGGTGCCCGCCTCCATACAGCGGACATTGTGGCATCCCCCCACCAGCAGGCCCCGGACGATCTGCAGCCGCAGAGGGTGGGAAAGGGCCTTGAGCAACTCGGTCTTTTCCTCATAGAGTTCCTTGCTCTCTTCCATTGGCCTCACCTTCATTCGCTTGTTCTAATATTAGTATATTCAAATATTTTCATTTGTCAAGTCACTTTTAAAAATATTTCTTGACAAACCGGTCCTGCCGCTCTATGATGTATCTCGTTTGATTTTCAAATTATTTGATATTCAAAGGAGATTGCACACATGAAGGAAACTCTGCCCCAAGCCCCACACAAGCCGCGCAGGCTCCTCCCCAAGCTCCTGCTCGCCCTCGCCGCCGTGCTGGCCGCGCTGATGCTGGCCGTCCTGCTGCTGTTCCAGCGGGAACTGAGGACCCTGGGTACGCTGGAGCGGGTGGGGAACACCTCGCTTTTTACCATGGAGTACATCGGGGATTACGGCTTTGACGACTTTCTGGAGACAGGGGCCTCCAGCGACCCGGAGCTCATCCGCTTCATCGCTGGAAAGCTCTTGAAGGGACTGCCCATGGAGTTCGATCTGCCCGATCTGGGCTGCTCTACCTTTGCCGCCCACACCCCGGAAGGAGATGCCGTCTTCGGAAGGAATTTTGATATGTATTACTCCCCTGCGCTTTTTGTCAAAACCGCGCCGTCCAACGGCTACCGCTCCATCTCCATGGTCAATCTGGCCTATATCGGTTTTGGTGAGGACAAGCTGCCCACCGGCCTTCTGGACAGCTTTTTCTGTCTGGCCGCCCCCTATGTGCCCCTGGACGGCGTCAATGAAAAGGGCGTGGCCGTGGGCGTTCTCCTCATCGACACCGAGCCTACGAACCAACAGACGGAAAAAGTGGACATCACCACCACCACAGCCATCCGTATGATCCTGGATCAGGCTGCCACTGTGGAGGAAGCGCTGACGCTGCTGGGCGAATACGATATGCACGCCTCCGCCAACTCCTGCTACCACTTTCAGATCGCCGATGCCTCCGGGCGCGCGGTAGTGGTGGAATACATCGGAGACACGATGAACGTGGTGGAGAGCCCCCGGGCCACCAACTTCCTTCTGACTCCCGGCGATTGGGATTTCGGCACCGGGCAGGACCGCTTTGAGACCCTGACGGCCGCCATGGGGGCGGCGGAGGGCATTCTGACCGAAGAGGAGGCCATGGACCTGCTGGAGGCCGTCAGCCAGCAGCCACAGCCGGAAAAGCGCAGCTCCACCCAGTGGTCCTGTGTTTATAACCAAAGCAGAGGCACCGTCTTCATCGCGATGGGGATGGATTATGACCACCTGTACCAGTTCAGTATCTGGGACTGACAGATTTTCCCCCCAGTGCGCCGCAGTTTTTCCTGCGGCGCATTTTTTGTGCTTGTCTGTGTCGAATTTTATATGATAAGATAATTTCAGCCCTTCTCTCTATGGGCGCAGCGGGCCGTGCTCGCCGCACGGTCCGCGCTTCTCTCCTCCGCGCACACAACACCAATGGAATAAGAAGGTGCCGCCTCCATGAAAAAGACCGCCGCTCTCCTTCTGACGCTGCTGCTCTCTCTCCCGCTCTCCATCTCCGCCCTGGCCGCAGATTATCCCGACTTGGATGAGTCCCACTGGGCCTATGACGCGCTGATACGCGCCTGTGAGTTGGGGATCCTCGGCGGGATGCCGGATGGCACTGTGCAGCCCTCCGGGACGCTCACCTGGGGACAATACCTGGCCATGCTGGGCCGTGCCTTCTATCCGACTGTCTGCGACGCCCACAGCGGGGCGGACGGCCATTGGGCCATGCCCTATTATCTGGCCGCCTGTGAGGCTGGCGTGCTCCAGGCCGATGACTTTCTCCCCGTGGCCTCCGACAAACTGGACATGCCGCTCCTGCGCCGGGATGCGGCGGTGCTGCTCTCCCGTCTGCTGCCGCAGGAGCCCGCTTCCCCCGGCACGGGTTCCGCCTTTGTCGATTGGGAGACGCTCCCGGTCTGCTACCGGGAAGCCGTCTCCGCAGTCTCTGCCTGTGGGCTGATCAGCGGGATGCCGGACGGCAGCTTTCAGGGAGAAGCCCCCCTGCTCCGTGCCGACGGCGCGGTGCTTCTGCTGCGGCTGAGCGATCTGCGCGGCGGGGCGCCCTCCGCCCCAATCCCGGAGCACGAGGCGCCGGCCGCCGACCTGCCGGCCTCCCTTCCCGGCGAACAGTCCCCGTCGGAAGACCCGGACTGGCGGGTCCAGGGAGAAAATCAGGCCAAGTACCTGCGTCTCTTCGGCAGCGCCGACCAACGGCGCTTCACCACCAAGTCCGAGGCAGACGCCCGGATGAAAGAGGTGACGGTCCCCGTATGGCACCTGGACCCATCTACCGGAGAAAGGGCATCCTCCACCTGTACCTTTACCATCCATGAAGCTCTTGCAGACGATATGACGGCCATCTTCACCGCCATCTATGAGGACCCGGAGCAGTTTCCCATCAAAAATATCGGTGGTTACCGCTGGACAGACGCCGCCAAGGGGGAGCACAACTGCGGTACCGCTGTGGATATCAACTGGGAAGAGAATTACCAGATCTATGACAGTGGGCAGGTCGGCGCCGGTTCTCACTGGCTGCCCGGCGAGGATCCCTTTTCCATTCCCGCCGACGGCAGCGTGGTGCGTATTTTTGCCCAATACGGCTATAGCTGGGGCGGTACCGCCTGGGCAGGGAGCAGAGACTATATGCACTTCTCCTACATGGGGAAATAGCGTCAGGCCGCGGCAGATGCCGCGGCCTGACGCTGCTCTCTTTCCAATCGGCTCTCCCCACAGGCGCCCCGAACCCCGGCGGCGAGCCCCGTTCAATAGGCGGCCCGCACCGCCGTCTTTTCTTCCGTATCCCGCCGCAGTTCCTCCCGCAGCGCCCGAAGCCAGGGAAACTCGGCGGCATTTTCCTCTCCATAGATCAGGTTAAGCCCGTACTCCAATTCCGTCCAGGTCTCCAGCGGCGCCTCATTGTGCTGGAGCACGGCCTCCAACTTGTCCAGCGCCTTGTAGATCCTGGCCTCCGGCGTGGCCATGGCGTCCATCTCGGCAAAAAGCGCCTCCAATTCCCCCCGCACCGGCTGGGGCAGCGGTGCGAGCATGTCCGCTACCGCCCGCTCCTCCCGCTTTTCGTCGGAGGTCGTCTTTTGGAACGAGGGAATATCCCCTGTCACCGCCTCTCCGAAGTCGTGGACCAGGCACATCCGGAGCACCCGTTCCATATCCGCGCCCGGAAACTCTCCCCGCAGGAGCAGGGCCATCACGCCCAGCCGCCAACTGTGGGCCGCTACCGTCTCATGGCGACCCGTGGAGGTCCAGGAGTGGCGGGTATTGCATTTGAGACGCTCCAACACGTGCATGAAATCAAGAAATTCCCTCTGCTCCATGTTTCCCTTCCCTTCTGAAGCACAGGGGCCGGATCTACCGGCCCCTGTGCTTCTCTTTTTTCTTCTGTCGGCGGAGCTGAAACCTGCGCGCCTCCTCCGCCTCATCCCGTCTGCGGCGGTCCTCCCGCCGCTCCCGTTTGTTCTGCTCCCGCTGGAGCGCGATCGCCTGCTGGGCCCTGGTCCCGACTCCACCACGGAGCTGCTGCCCCGCCTTCCGCCGGGCCCGCTTGGGATTCGCCGCCTCGGCTCGCCTCACCCCCGTCACCGGCGGACTGAATCTCAGCTCCCGCCAGTGGCTCATGAGAAATACATAGACCTCGTAATCTCTGGGCTCCGCGCCGAAGACAATCTTGCAGACCTCCAGCGTACCGCCCCATTCCCGCTCGAGCACTCCGATCCAGAAAGGCGCCTCAAAGCAGACGGTTATCCTTGCGTATCCCTGTTCCATATGCAGTTGTCCTCCCATTACCAGTATATCTGCGGAAAATGGACGACCCATGGGAGGGAGGGCTACTGACAGCCGCCGGGGGACGGGACCGGTCCCCGGCGGGCCGCGGCCGGACTACCAACCTGCCTGTGTTTTTATCTCCGCATCTTTATTTTACGACCAAACCCTCTGCCGGTCAACTCTGTTTGGCCTGGTACACCTCGTTGGAGCAGCCGCCGGTCCTTGCAAATTCCCGGAGGTTTTCCAGAGAGGTATGGATGATGTCCCGAATGGCAGCCTCTGTGAAAAAGGCGATATGGGGCGTCAGGATCACATTTTCCATTCCCATGAGCTCCTCCATCACAGGATCGCCCAGGTCCATCCCGGCGCAGTTTTTCCTCACAAAGGTCTCCTCGTGGTCGTAGACATCCGTCGCAAGCCCGGCGATCTTGCCGCTCTTGAGTCCGTCCAGCACGTCTGCAAAATTCATGAGACCTCCTCTGGCGGTATTCACCAGATAGACCCCGTCCCTCATCTGCGCGATAGTCTCTGTGTTGATCATGTGCCGGTTCTCCTCGTTCAGCGCGCATTGCAGCACGATCAGCTCGGCCTCCCGGAGCACCGTTTCTTTCGTAACGTATTCCACATAGGGCTTCGCCGCCTCCCTGGGGTGGGGATTATACGCCAGGACCCGGCAGCCCATGGCTTTGAACAGTTGGGCCTCCCTTGTGCCCAGGCGGCCCGTTCCAAACAGGCCCACCGTCATGGCCCCAAGCTCCTTTCCCTGGATGCCGCTGAGGCTGAAGTCCTTTTTCTCCAGCATCTTCGACTCTCTTTTAAAATTTCGAAGGAGGTTCAACGTCAGTAGGAGGCAGAATTCCGGGACTGCGTTCAAACTGTAGGCCGGCACGTTTGCCGCACGGATCCCATAATTCTGGATGGCCTGCCGGTCGATATGTCCGAATCCGGTGCTGCGGGTGAGGATGTATCTGACGCCGGCCCCGTGGAGCCGCCGGGCCAGCGCCGGAGTGATCGTGCAGGGCGCGGTGATCAGGATCGCATCCGCCCCCTCCGCCAAGGCGGCGCTGTCCTCCGTCACATATTCCTTGGTAAGCACCAGCTCAATCTCCGGAAACCGCTCCGCCTCTTTTGCAAACAGTGGCCTTTCATCTTCCCTAAGTCCATATACCGTCGCTTTCATTGCGATCATCACACCTTTCCACCCTCCGGCAGGCCGTTGGGATTAGATTTTTTAAAGGCAGCCCGATCACCTGAGTACGGCGCCCTCCGCCGCCGAGGTAACCTGCCTGGCATATCGCGCCAGATAGCCGCGCGTCACCTTGGGGGGCGGACAGCTCCACCGCTTTCTCCGCTCCTCCAGGACGGCCTCCTCCACCAGTAGGGAGAGCCGGCGCTGATCGATATCATAGTCGATGATGTCCCCATCCTCTACCAGCGCGATGGGGCCGCCGGCGGCGGCCTCCGGGCAGATGTGCCCGATGCAGCCGCCTCTTGTGATTCCGGAAAATCTCCCGTCGGTGAGCAGCGGTACCCGCTCCCCCAGCCCCGAGCTCTGGATCAGCGTGATCAGCCGCGCCATCTCCGGCATGCCGGGCGCCCCCTTGGGCCCTTCGTAGCGGATGACGATGACCTCCCCCTCGTGGATCTCTCCGTTCAGGACAGCCGTCCTGCCCGCCGCCTCGCTGTCAAATACCCGGGCCCGACCCGTAAATCTCCTGTCCTCGGCCTTGAGGGCCGCAGCTTTGATGACCGCTCCCTCCGGCGCCAAATTACCCCTGAGGATACACAGCCCCCCGTTGGGCAGGCGGGGGCGGTCCAGCGGGCGGATGACCTTTTCATTCCAGACGACCGCAGAAGCCGTATTCTCTCCAGCCGTTTTCCCGGTGACCGTCATCACGCCGCCGTCAAGCAGTCCGCCCTCTATCCCCTCTTTCATCAGGGCCTGCACCCCGCCGGCTTCATAGAGATCGACGATATGGTCGGCGCCGCCCGGGGCCAGAGAACAGACGACCGGCACCTTGGTCCCCTTTTCCTCAAAATCATCCGGCGTGATACGGATCCCGACCTCATGGGCAATGGCAGGAAGGTGCAGCAGAGTGTTCGTCGAGCATCCGATCAACAGATCCATAGTGATCGCATTCTGAAAGCTTGCCTCCGTCAGGATGTCTGAGGGCAGAAGCTGCCGCCGCCAGAGCGCCATCACCTGCCTTCCGGCCTCTTTTGCCAGGCGGTTTCTCTCCGCGTAAACGGCGGGGATCGTCCCGTTTCCGGGCAGCGCCAGACCCAGGACCTCCGCCATGCACCCCATGGAGTTTGCCGTGTACATGCCCGCGCAGCAGCCGGACCCAGGCATACAGTGGTCCTCATATTCCATCAGGCGTTCGGCGCTGATCTCCCCCCGGCTGAATCGTCCCGCGTGCTGCGCTATGGTGGAGAGATTTTGCAGTGCCTCTTCCCCCGGCACGCGTCCAGGCAGCATCGGCCCGCCGGTCACCATGACGGACGGCAGATTCAGCCGCGCCGCCGCCATCAGCATGCCGGGCACAATCTTATCGCAGGCCGCCACGAAGACCATCGCGTCAAACCCATGCGCAGCCGCTTCACACTCGATGGAGTCGCAGATGACCTCCCTGCTCGGCAGCGAATACTTCGCGCCCTCCGTTGAACCACAATATCCGTCGCAGATCGCAATGGTGTGGAAAATCATCGGCGTACCGCCCCGGGCGATGACGCCCCGGGCCACGTCCTCGGCCAACTGATTCAGGCGGTTGTGCCCTGGAAAGGCGTCCGTCCAGGAACAGGCGATCCCCACAAAGGGCTGGGCGATCTCCTCCGATGTAAAGCCCGCCGCTTTCATCAAGCCCCGTGTGCTGACCCGGTTGGGTCCCTCCTTGTGCGGGCAGGATTTACTCCCCTGCATGCTCGCTTCTCCCCCTTCGTTCTATCGTCTGCGCGGTATGGCGGCAAGGCGCTCCGCCGTCCTATGCGCCCGCTGCAGCTCCGGCAGCTTATCCATTGAAAAATTATATAATAAATGTTATGGGTTGTACATTAGTTGTTGCATTACCGTCTGTTACATTTCGGCCTCACAGTAGAACACAATCTATCGGAATATTTGCAGGAAAGCGTTGCAATTTCTTGCTTTACAGGGTAAAATAATGACTTGCATGAAAATAAAGGAGTGACGAAACATGACCGAGGAACACAAGACCCCCGGCGCCGCCGAACCCCCTGTAATGGCGCAGAACTTCATCCATGATTTTATCGACGAGGATATCGCGCAGGGCGGGCAGTTCCAAGGTATGGCCGTCCACACCCGCTTCCCGCCCGAACCCAACGGCTACCTCCACATCGGGCATGCCAAGGCCATCTTTATCGACTTCGGCACCGCTGAAAAATACGGTGGCCTGTGCAACCTCCGCATGGACGACACCAATCCCACCAAGGAAGATGTGGAGTACGTGGAGGCCATCCAGGAGGACATCCACTGGTTGGGCTATGACTGGGGGGATCGCTTCTTCTATGCCTCCGACTACTTTGAGCAGATGTACGAGTATGCCGTGGAGCTCATCAAGAAGGGGCTGGCCTACGTCTGCGCCCTGACTCCTGAGGAGTTCCGGGAATATCGGGGCGATGTGAACACCCCTGCCCGCTCTCCCTGGCGGGACCGGCCTGTGGAGGAGAGCCTGGACCTCTTCGCCCGGATGAAGGCCGGGGAGTTCCCCAACGGCAAATATACCCTGCGGGCCAAAATCGATCTGGGCAGCGGCAACTTCAACATGCGGGACCCGGTGCTCTACCGCATCAACCATATGCACCACCACCGCCAGGGCGACAAATGGTGCATCTACCCCATGTATGACTTTGCCCACCCCCTGGAGGACGCGCTGGAGGGCATCACCCACTCCCTCTGTTCCCTGGAGTTTGAGGATCATCGCCCTCTCTACGACTGGGTCATCGCCAACTGCCCGGTGCCCTCTCATCCCCGGCAGATCGAGTTTGCCCGGCTGGGCATCAACTACACGGTCATGTCCAAGCGGAAGCTGCGGCAGTTGGTGGAGGAGGGCAAGGTTTCTGGCTGGGACGATCCCCGTATGCCCACCCTCTGCGGCCTGCGCCGCCGCGGCTATACCCCCCGCGCTATCCGCAATTTCTCCGAACGCAACGGCGTGAGCAAGGCGTCCTCCACCGTGGAATTCGCCTTCCTGGAGCACTGTCTCCGGGAGGACCTCAACGAGACCGCACAGCGGGTCATGGCGGTGCTCCGCCCGGTAAAGCTCACCATCACCAACTATCCGGAGGGACAAAGCGAGAGCTTTCAGGTGGAGAACAACCCCAATCGGCCCGAGGACGGCACCCGGGAGGTCACCTTCTCCCGTGAGCTCTATATCGAGGCGGAGGATTTTCTGGAGACGCCGGTCCCCAAGTATAAGCGGCTGTTCCCCGGCGGCCCCGAGTGCCGGCTGAAGGGGGCCTACCTCATCAAATGTGTCGGCTGTGTCAAGGATGCGGACGGCCGTGTGACGGAGGTCCTGTGTGAGTACGACCCCGACTCCCGCGGCGGCGATCCCGCCGACGGGCGCAAGGTAAAGGGGGCCACCATCCACTGGGTGGACGCCGCCACCGCCGTGGACGCCGAGATCCGGCTCTATGACAACCTATTTTCCGACGCAGACCCCGATGCCGGAGAGAAAAACTTTCTGGATTGCCTGAATCCCGCCTCCCTGGAAATCCTCACCGGGGCCAAGGTGGAGCGGAGCCTGGAACACGTCCAGGCTCCCGGGTCCTTCCAGTTCATGCGGCAGGGCTATTTCTGTGTAGACAACAGGGACAGCGCCCCCGGACGTCTGGTATTCAATCGCTCCGTAAGTCTGAAGGACAGCTTTAAATTTTAAGGCGCAGCGGCGGGGACGCCGTCCGGCGCCCCCGCCGCCACCGCTACAATGGAGGCTCACGAAATGAAGTATCTCTTCCGCAACGACTACTCCTTCGGCGCCCACCCAAAGGTCCTCTCCGCTCTGGCCGAGACCAGCCTGGAGGGAAACGTGGGCTATGGTGACGACGCTTACTGTGACCGGGCCAAGGCCCTCATCCGGGATCTCTGCCAGTGTCCCCAGGCCGAGGTCCAGTTCCTCATCGGCGGCACCCAGACCAACTTTACCGCCATCGCCGCCTTCCTGCGCCCCTGGGAGGGCGTGGTGGCGGCCGACTCCTCCCATATCAACGGGCACGAGGTCGGAGCGGTGGAAGCCACCGGGCATAAGATCCTCCAGGTATGCGCCGGGGCTGACGGCAAGATCCGGCCTGAGCAGATCGAGCCCATCTTGGAGCGGCACAGGGACGAACACCTGGTCAAGCCCCGGCTGGTGGAGATCGCCGACGCCACGGAAAGCGGCATGGTATACACCAAGGCGGAACTCACCGCTCTTTCGGAATTCTGCCGGGAGCACGATCTCCTGCTCTTCCTGGACGGCGCCCGTCTGGGCTGCGCTCTGGCCTCCGGGGCCAACGACCTCACATTGGCCGATCTGGCCCGGCTGACCGATGCCTTCTACATCGGCGGCACCAAAAACGGGGCCCTCATGGGGGAGGCTCTGGTCATTTCCAACCCCGCCCTCCAGGGCGACTTCTTCCGCATCAAGAAACAGCTCGGCGCGGTCCTGGCCAAGGGCTGGCTGCTGGGGGTCCAGTTCGAGGCGCTGCTGAAGGATGGCCTCTACTTTGAGATGGCCCGCCACGCCAACGCCATGGCCGCCCGCCTCCAGAGCGGCCTGAAGGCCAAGGGGTGGAAGCTTTGGGTGGATTCCCCCACCAACCAAGTCTTTCCCATCGTGCCCGACAGCCTCAAGCCTCAAATCGACGCCGTGTGTCACTACGAGGACTGGTGCCCCGCCGACGGACCCGGATATACCATCATCCGGTTCGTGACCTGCTTCAACACCGAGAAGTCGGACGTAGACGGCCTGTTGGCCGCCCTGCCCACCCTGTGAGGAGCCCTCCTATGAACGCCATGTATTACCTGAAAATCAAGATTCCCAACACCATTTACCGTATTGCCCAGTTCCTGGAGATCCTGGTCAGCCTTCTGGTCATCGCCGCCATCATATTGTCCTTTGGCACCATTCTCTCCCAGTTGGGCGTCATGGCCAGTCATCCGTCCGACACGGAGGGCCTGCGCAGCTTTCTCTCTACCGCCTTCACCGTTGTCATCGGCATTGAGTTTCTGAAAATGCTCAGCCGCCACAATATGAGTTCGGCTGTGGAGGTCCTGCTTTTCGCCATTGCCCGGCAGATGGTCATCGAGCATACCACCCCCATGGAAAATCTGATCATGGTCATCTCCATCGCCGTGCTCTTCATCATTCGGAAATACCTCTTCATCCCCGGTCTGGACGACAAACAGACCCTGACTGTCCCCAGGACCGACGAGCCTCTCTCCAGGGAGGATGAATTTTCCGGCTCCACCCGGCACGAATAGCGCCGCCGGGCGACATACGCGCCGCGATATGGAAAGAGCCCCTGCTTCCAGCCAGGAAGCAGGGGCTCTCTTTATTCTGTCAAAATAGATCCTTCATCTTCAGCACGATGCCCACCACCACGATGGCCACACCCGCAATGACCAGCGGGAACCACCAGAAATGGTCCAGGGGCAGGTTGGCCACGTTCATTCCGTAGAAGCCGAAAATGATGTTGGGCAGGGTCAGAAGGATAGTGAGAGAGGTCAGCACCTTCATGATGACGTTCAGGTTATTGGAAATCACGGAGGCAAACGCATCCATCATACCTGAGATGATGGAGGAGTAGATATTCGCCATCTCAATGGCCTGCCGCACCTCAATGAGCACATCCTCCAGGAGATCGTGGTCCTCCTCGTAGAGGGTAATGATGCGTCCGCGCAGAATTTTTTCCAGGGTGACCTCGTTGGCCTTCAGGGAGGTGTTAAAGTAGACCAGAGACTTCTCCAGATCCAGCAGTTGGATGAGCTCCTTGTTCCGCTGGGACTTATAGAGCTGGCGCTCCATATAGTTATAGATCTTATCGATCTGCTTGAGGTACTGGAGGAACCGCTTCGCCACCTGCAGCAGCAGGTAGAGGATGAAGCTGGTCTTTTTCTGGGTCTCGGCGTTTTTCACCAATCCGTCCTGAAAGTCCCGGATCACAGGAGTCTCCTTCAGGCAGACGGTAATGATGCATTTTTCCGCCACGATGATACCCAGCGGGAGGGTGGAGTATACCACCGCCTCCCCCTTCTCCACCGACGGGAGATCGATGATGATGAGGGTCTGCCCATCCTCGGTGTCGATCCGCGAGGTCTCCTCTTCGTCCAGGGCCGCCCGCAGGAAACCCGGGTCGATCCCCAAAAGGGCCGTAACGGTGGACATCTCATCCTCAGTGGGGTAAGTGAGGTTTACCCAGCACCCGTCCTCGACCTTGTCCAGCTTGGTCATCTGACCATTGATGGTCTTATGAATACTCAGCATTGGTACCACGCCTTTCTCTCCGGCGCGCTACCGCAGGGCATACCTCTCCCCTGTGAAACGCGCCGTCTTTATGTATTTACTTCGACTTCCAGGGTCGCTGCTCACGACGGTCTCACTCCTTTTAGGCTCGATTCTGTATTTTGAGAACGTTACTATTATATCCCCCGGGTCCTGGGATTGCAAGGGCAAAAAGCCGCCAGCGGAGGAACTCCGCCGGCGGCCTTCCGTCTTTCTAACATCCGTATCACATTATGGCCGGAGCCGTTATTTATCCTTGTTGAAAATCTTGAAAATGTCCACGAAGGGGTCCTCGTCCAGCGGGTCCGGAGGCGCCACGCGCTCCGCGCCCCCACGCTCGGCGGCCTGCTGGCTCACGGCGGCCTCTTTGCCTGCGGAGAAGGGGTTTTGCGGCATACCGCCGTTTTTTCCCTCCTCGAAGCCTGTGGAGATGACGGTAACGCGGATCTCATCCTCCAGCTCCTCGTCAAAAGCGGCGCCAAAAATAATGAGCGCGTCGGGATGGGCGGCCTGCTGCACCAGGTTGGCCGCGGTCTCCACCTCCTCCAGACCGATGTCCATGGAACCGGTGACGTTGACCAGCACACCGTGGGCGCCATTGATGGAGGTCTCCAGCAGGGGGCTGGAAATGGCCATTTTGGCGGCCTCCTCGGCCTTGTTTTTGCCCGCGGCCCGGCCCACACCCATATGGGCCATGCCCGCGTCCTTCATCACCGCAGTCACATCGGCAAAGTCCAGGTTGATGAATCCGGTATTCTTAATGAGGTCGGAAATGGACTGTACCGCCTGGCGCAGCACATCATCGGCGATCTCAAAGGCGTTCTGGAAGGTGATTTTCTGGTCGGTGGCAAATTTGAGCCGTTCATTGGGGATGATGACCAGGGAATCCACCTTGCCCCTCAACTCCTCGATGCCGGCCTCGGCCTGCTGCATCCGACGACGGCCTTCAAAGGAAAAGGGCTTGGTCACCACACCCACGGTAAGGAGCCCTGCCTCCTTGGCGATATCAGCCACGATGGGGGCCGCGCCCGTGCCGGTGCCACCGCCCATGCCGGCGGTGATGAACACCATATCCGCATCCTCCAGAGCCTTGGCGATCTGCCCCCGGCTCTCCTCCGCGGATTTGCGTCCCACATCCGGATTGGAGCCGGCGCCCTGACCGCCCGTCAGCTTCTCCCCGATCTGGATCTTATAGGTAGCGCTGGACGTGGCCAGCGCCTGCTTGTCCGTATTCACCGCGATAAAATCCACACCCTGCACGCCGGAGCGCACCATGCGGTTGACCACGTTGCTGCCGCCGCCGCCCACGCCGATGACCTTGATGGTGACGACGCTCTCAGGCCCTGTATCCAGTCCAAAAGCCATGCCTGTTCCTCCTATGTAAATGACTAATTATAGTAACGAAAGTCACAAGAATATCAATATAATGTATTGTATCGCTCTTTTCCTGTGAGGTCAATAGGCTGGGAGACATTTCAAGCAACTTTCCCCGTCATTTTCCGCCTCCCGTCTGGTCGAAATAGACCTTATCCTCCCGAGTCAGGTCGATGGACCCGCTCTCATTGGTCTGGAGCTGTGCCACCGTCTCGTCCAACGCCCGCACTTTCAGGGCAAAGTTCTCCGGATTCATCGGGATCTTCACTGTAAAGCGCCCGTCGTACTCCAGGATGATATTTGCGGTGGAAGTGAGGTCGATGGAGGAGACCTTCTCCGCCATCCCCCGGTCGCTGAACGCCCGCAGGAGCTGGAGCAAGCTGTTCAGTTTGGCGCTGTCGGCATCCTCCACGGCCAGCCGGGTCCCCTCGACGGGCAGAAGGGCGGTAAGACCGCTGACCACAGCGGCCCCGGTCCCGGAAGCCGTCTGCTCCAGGACCTTTCCCTTGGCGTCGATGATCCACCAGCTCCCATTCCCCTGGATCACGGCGGCCGGCATACACTCTGTCACCGTGATGACCACCCCGTCCGGCAGCGCCCGGCGGACGTTGACGTTATCTACATAGGGGAGCACAGAGGCAATCTTTCTCCCGGTCTGCACCGGGCTGATGAGGAAGAGGTTGTCCCCCTGTTCAATACCGGAGGCGGCTATGATCTCCTCCGCGGTATATTTGCTCTCACCGTCCACGGTGACCTCATCCACCCGGAAAAAAACCACGCAGCCCGCAGCGATCACAACCAGTATGATGACCAGCGACAAAAACTGGTAGAGGATGCCGAAACGTCCCCGGTTGCGCCTTTTTCTCTTGTTGGAGCGCCTTGCAGCCATGGGTCCGCCTCCGCGTGTCATTTTTTCCTCACAGTTGGGATAGTATAGCACAAAAAAGTGAGAAAATCGTTAAGAAATGCTTACAAATCCATAAGCAGGCGGCGGGGCCGCCGTTCCCGGCGGCCCGTCCGCTTCTATGCTCTTGTGATTCCGGCCCCCAGCCCCCTCAGGGTCTCGTCCAGGCCGTAATACCCCCGGTCAATGTGGGTCAGGCCGGTGATCTCGCTCCGCCCCTCGGCTCCTAGGGCCGCCACCACCAGGGCGGCCCCGCCCCGCAGATCGGCGGCCTTCAGTCCGGTGCCGCGGAGACGGTCTACGCCGCAGATCACCGCCACACGGCCCTCCACCCGGATATCCGCCCCCATGCGGCAGAGCTCATCCACATGCCGGTAGCGGCTTTCGAACATATTCTCCACAATGACGGTGGTCCCCTCGCTCCTGGTCAGAGCGGCCATGACCGGGGGCTGCGCGTCGGTGGGAAAGCCGGGGTAGGGCGCCGTGCGAATGGGGCGCACGCCCTTGAGCAGACCATCCCGGCGGATGGTGATGTAATCGGCCCCGCTACGGATCCGGCAGCCCGCCTCCGCCAGCACGGCGGTGACCGTAGATAGCTGCCGATAATCGGTGCCCAGGATCTCCGCCTCTCCGCCGGCGGAAGCCACCGCCGAGAGCAGTGTGGCCGCGACGATACGGTCCGGCATAACGGTATGCTCTCCGCCGTGGAGCACGTTTCCACCCCGGACTGTGACCACAGAGGAGCCCGCGCCCCGCACCTCGGCCCCCAGCGCCAGCAGGAATGCCTGCAGATCCACGATCTCCGGCTCCCGGGCGGCATTGGAGATCACTGTGGTCCCCTCCGCCCCACAGGCCGCCAGCATGGCGTTTTCCGTGGCCCCCACGCTGGGGATGGAGAGATTGATCTCACAGCCCGCCATATGCCCGCCGGGTAGGGCGCACAAGAGGGCGCCTCCCTCCTCCCGGATCTCCGCCCCTAGGGCCCGGATGGCGGCCAAGTGCAGGTCGATGGGCCTGGGGCCCAGCTCACACCCCCCCGGCATGCTCAGCGCCGCGGAGCCGGTACGGGCCAGGATCGCCCCCAGGAAGATGACGGAGGACCGCATCTCCCGCATCAGGGCATCGGGCACATCGTTTTGGGTCAGCTCCGAGGCGTCCACAGTAATGGTGTCCCCGGTCCGCGACACCTTGCATCCCAGATGCTCCAGGATCGAAATGGAGGCGCGGACGTCTGAGAGATCGGGGCAGTTGTGGACCACGCTCACCCCTCTGCACAGAATCGTCGCCGCCAGGATCGGCAGCACGCTGTTCTTGGCCCCGTGGACTCTGGCCGTTCCACGCAGCGGTCTGCCGCCTTCCACCAGATAAGCACTCATATAGGTCCATCCTCCGCATTTCATGGTTTCAGGCCATACTATGCGGAAAGACGGGTATGTGACAGTGCCCGGCCTACTTCAGAAGTGCTATCAGCGTCTGGTAGATCTCCTCCGAGGCGTCGGTAACGGAGAGCTCGGTGAGACTTTTGGACATAGCCGTCAGTCGGTCCCGGTCTGCCAGCAGCTCCTTCGCTGTTCCATAGAGCCGCTTTCCGTCGATTTCCGGTTCCAGCAGAACCACTGCGGCCCCGTGCTGCTCCAGCACTCTGGCGTTCTTTTCCTGATGATTGTTGGTCACATTCGGGGAAGGCACCAGGATACAGGGCTTGGCGATGGCGGTGAGCTCGGAGATGGTGGATGCCCCCGCCCGACAGATCACCAAGTCGGCCGCGGCCATCACCAGGGGCATATCATAGATATACTCCCGCACCTCCACATCGCCCCCCTTGGTCAGCGCCACGCCCCGGCACCCCAGCTCACCGGTCAGCCAGGCATAGTTCCGGCCCGCGCCGTGGAGATGGTGAATTGGACAGCCCTCTCCAACCTCCTCCGCGATGAAATCCGCCATATAGCGGTTCATCACGTCGGCCCCCAGGGACCCCCAATAGGAGAGCACCATGGGCTTTCCATCGGCAAGGCCCAGCTTTTGGCGGGCCTCCCTGCGGGTATCGTTGAAGAAGTCCCGCCGCACCGGCGTGCCGGTGACCACCACCCGTTCCGGATGGGGATAGTGCTGCCTGGAGTCCTCAAAGCCCACCATGACCCGGTCCACCACCTTGGAGAGCATCTTGGTGGTGAGGCCGGGAACTGCGTTGGACTCGTGGACGGCGGTGGGGATACCCCGCCGCGCCGCCTCCTTGACCACGGGATAGGAGGCGTAGCCGCCGGTGCCCACCACCAGGTCGGGCCGGAATTCATCCAGAATGGCCCTGGCCTGCCGCCTCGCCTGGGGCAGCGTAACCACGGTCATGACATTGTGCTTGATGTCCTTCCATTTCCAGGCCCGGTGGATGGTGTTCACGTGGACGGTGCGCAGCTCATAGCCCTCATGGGGCACCAGCGTTCGCTCCATCCCGTTGTCCGCTCCCGCGAAGAGAACCTGGCAGCCCTGATGCCGGAACTGGAAGAGCCGGGCCAGCGCGATGGCCGGATTGATATGCCCCGCGGTACCGCCGCAGGTAAAGAGTATCTTCAAGGGAACACCTTCTCTAACCGGCCTTGGGGGCCGGGATTTGTCTTGACACGCTCAGCACGATGCCCATCTCCAGCAGCTGGATCAGCAGGGCCGTGCCCCCGTAACTGAAAAACGGCAGAGAGATGCCGGTGACGGGAAAGAGATTGGTAACCACACCGATGTTCAAAAACACCTGGACCGCCACCTGTGTGGTAACACCCACGATGAGCAGGGCCCCGAACCGGTCCCTGGCATGGATGGCCAGCCAGTAGCCCCGGATGATAAGCAGTGCAAACAGGATGAGCACCAGAGCCGCTCCGATATAGCCCAGCTCTTCGCAGACGATGGAGAATACGAAATCGTTCTGCGGCTCCGGGATGTAGAGGAACTTCTGGCGGCTGTTGCCCAGGCCCACGCCTAACAGACCGCCGGAGCCGATGGCGTAGAGGGACTGGATGGTCTGGTAGCCGTCGCCCCGCATATCCGACCAGGGGTTCTGCCAGATGGCGATGCGGTCGTTCATATAGGGGGTCATATTGATGATGAAAAAGAGCCCCACCGCCGCAATGGCCCCTCCTGCGGCAAACCAGCCCAGACGGATCCCGGCGGCAAAGAGGATGGAGGCACCGATGGCCAGGATGAGGATGGTCGCGGACATATGGGGCTCCAGCAGCAGAAGGCCCGCGATGACGACCAGGACCACCCCGTAGGGCACCAGTTCCAGGAAGCCGATCCGGTCGAGAAGATCCAGTACGCGCCCTTTTAGCTGATGACGGTCGAATTTTTTCTTTTTCTCTGTGTTCCGCTTGGCCAGCCGGGCGGAGAAATAGAGGATGACGCCCAGCTTGGCGGCCTCCGAGGGCTGCCACTGGGGGATGGGCCCGAAGGCCCGGATCCAGCGGTTGGCACCGTTGGCCGTAGTACCGATGCCGGGGACCTTCACCAGGATCAGCAGGACGATGGAGGCCCCCAGCGCGAAGACGGACATCCACCGCAGGCTCTGGTAGTTGACCTTGGACATAACATACATGGCCGCCACCCCCGCCGCGCCGAAAAGGCCCTGGCGCAGGAAGTAGTAGGTGGCATCGTGATCGGTGCGGGTATAGAGGGCGTAGGCATAGGACGCCGAGAACATCATGATGAGGCCGATGCCTGTGAGCAGCAGCACCAGCATGAGAAAAGGCAGGTCCATGGGACCCCTGGCGAGCTGTTCTTCCACGGTGAGATCGCGCTTGAGTTTACGGGCCATAGGTTACCTGCCTTTCAGGGAAGTGGGGGTCATACCGGATAGCGGTTCAAAACGCCTAGGAACGCCACGGCGCAGAACGCCAGGGATACCAGTGCGAACACCGCCACCACCTTTTTCTCGCTCCACCCCCCCATTTCGAAGTGATGGTGAAGGGGGGCCATGCGGAAAATACGCTTTCCATGGGTGGCCTTGAAATAGACCACCTGGATGATGTCCGAGAGGGTCTCCGCGATATAGACGATACCCACCAGGATGAGGATGAGGGGCATATCGAATGCAAAGGCCAGTCCGCACACCGCGCCCCCCAGGAACAGGGACCCGGTGTCGCCCATAAAGACCTTGGCCGGATAGTGGTTGTAGAGCAGGAACGCGCACAGGCCGCCGAAGAGGGCGCCGCCGAAGATCCCCAGGTCAGGGATGCTCCAGTACCAGGCCACGGCGGAGAAAAAGGCCGCTACCGGCAGGGTGACGCTGGAGGAGAGGCCGTCCACGCCGTCGGTGATGTTCACGGCATTCACCGTCCCCACCATGACGAAGGCCGCAAAGACCATGTAAAGCATCCACGGCAGCTCCACCGTCACATTGGCAAAGGGGATATAGAGATGAGGCGCCAGATAACCGAAGTGGCGCAGCAGGGCGGTAAAGGCAATGGCCGCCGCCAGCTGAAGCAAGAACTTGGGGCCGGCGGTCAGGCCGGTGTTCTCATGCTTTTTGACCTTTTCATAGTCATCCAGATAGCCGATGACACCGAACACCAGCGCGAAGCAAAAGACAAAAACGGCGCGGAAGTCCCCCCTGGCAATATCCGGCCAGCCGATGAGGACAATGGCGACCAGGATGCCCAGAATAAACATGAGCCCGCCCATGGTGGGGGTGCCCTGTTTGGACATATGCCAGGTGGGGCCGTCCTCCTTGATGGACTGTCCCGCCTTCATCCGGCGCAGGATGGGGATCAGGAGCTTTCCGGCAATGGCCGAGACCGCAAAAGACACCAGCGCAGCAATCAGTATTCTCATCTATTCAACCTCCTTGGCAAATTCCCAAACGGGGATTATACCATATTACCGCGCAGAGGGAAAGAGAAAAGTATCGGAACGCCGCTCTTATCCGCGTCTGCCCCGGGCAAAAAACCCGGCGACTTCCTCCCGCTCGTCCAGATGGAACTGGACGCCGTCGATCTCCTGATAGGTCTCATGTCCCTTGCCTGCCAGCACCACCACATCTCCGGTCCCAGCCTCTGAAAGGGCCAGCCGGATGGCGGCGCGGCGGTCCGGCTCTACACGGACGGGCGTATCCGTCCCCTCCATCCCCTTCAGAATATCTGCGATGATGGCAACCGGCTCCTCGGTGCGGGGGTTATCCGAGGTGACGACACATATATCGGCAAGGGCCGCGGCAATGGAGCCCATCGCAGGACGCTTGCTCCTGTCCCGGTCTCCTCCGCAGCCAAACAGGCAGATGACCCGCCGGTCCGTCAGATCCCGCACCGTGGTAAGGATGTTCTCCAGGGCATCCGGCGTATGGGCATAGTCGATGATGACCGTATAGGCCGCCGGAACGGGGACCACCTCTACCCGCCCTTTCACCCCCCTTGCCGAGCGCAGGGCGGCGGCGATGTCCGGAAGTCCTGCGCCCAGGTTCAGGGCACACGCCACCACGCCCAGAGCGTTGTAGATGGAAAAGCCGCCCGGAATGGGAAGAAAGATGCGGCCGATGGTGTTCCTCGCCACGGCCTCAAACTCCACATGGCTGGGAAAGAGGCGGATGTTCTTGGCCACCAGATCGGCCTCATCCTTCCGCTCGGAATAGGTGAACACCGGACATGGGGCGCTTTCCGCATAGTATCGCCCCGCATCATCGTCCAGGTTGACGACGGCCAGATCCGTCTGGTCAAAAAGCAGACCCTTGGCCGTCCGGTAAGCCTCCATGGTGCCGTGGAAGTCCAGATGATCCGGGGTCAGGTTCGTAAAGATACCCGCCGCAAACCGGATGCCGCCGGTGCGGTGGAGGACCAGGGCGATGGAGGACGCCTCCATGACCACATGGGTGCAGCCCGCGTCGGCCATGGCGCGCAGCAGTTCCTGGAGCTCATAGGATTCCGGGGTAGTGCGGTGGGCCGGAAGCACCTCCTCCCCGATCATATTCTGATTGGTCCCGATGAGCCCCACCTTGGCGTGCAGAGCACCCTCCAGCGCGGCTTTGAGAAGGTAGGTCGTTGTGGTCTTGCCATTGGTCCCCGTCACAGCCACACAGGTAAGCGCCTCCGCCGGGTGCCCGAACCAGTTCGCAGAGATCAGCGCCAGGGCCGCCCGGGGGTCCTCCGCCGTCAGCCAGGGTCCGTCAAAGTCCGGCGCGCGGCGGCAGAGCACCGCCACCGCCCCTTTTTCCAGCGCCTCCCGGATATAGAGCTGTCCGTCGGTTTTATAGCCCTCCAGCGCCGCAAACAGGCCGCCCGGGGCCATGGTCCGGGTGTCGTAGCTGACTCCTGTGATTTCCACGTCCTGGTCCGCGCGGCAGCCGGTGAGCGCCACACCGCGGAGCAATTGGTTCAGCTTCATGATTCACCCCCGATGGTTGGTTGGAGCATGCTCAGTGGATCGAGTCGATATTTCCATTGGCGGCGTAATCCTGGACCGCCGTATCCATAAAGTGGACTTCCACCACGGTGCCGGGTTCCACCATCGTTCCCGCCGCAATGGACTGGCTGGTGGAGATGGTGCTGTCGGAATATGTGGTGACGCCGGAGGCGCGCATATAGAGCCCCAGCTTCTCCAGGGCCTGTTCCGCCGCCCCGGGGGTCTTGCGGGTGAGGTCGGGGACTTCTACCTGCTCCGTGGGTTTTTCCGCGCCCAGATAGAGGACCACCTCGCTCTTGCCCGGAATGGAGACACCCTGAGAGGGGATCTGGTCGGTGACCACGGCCCCGTCTCCCACAACGCGGTAACCCAGCCCTTTGGACTGGAGCAGGGACTGTGCGTCGGCCTGGCTCAGACCCACGGTCCGGGGCACCACCACGTCGGCATAGGAGGCGTCGCTGTACACCTTTTCCACGCCCAGATAGTCCAGGATGTCGGCGATCAGCGGTCCGGCGGAGAGGGCGCCCATATTGCCGCCGCTGATATAGAAGCCGTGGGAGGTATAGTTGGAGCCCGGCGTCACAGGCGTGGGGCTGTCAAATGCCAGTAGAATCACGACCTGAGGATCGTCCGCCGGGGCCACGCCCAGGAAGGAGACGATATTGTCGCCGGTGTTCTCATCCCGCTTCTCCGAGGTACCCGTCTTTCCACCGATGCGGTAGCCCTCCATATAGGCGTTTTTGCCGGTGCCGCCGTCCACCACCCCTTCCAGCATCTGCCGGACCTTGGCCGAGGTCTCCTCGCTGATGACCTGGCGGATCTCGGTGGGTTGTGTCTGCTTCACCACATTGCCGTCCTGATCGGTGAAGGACTGGACCACGTAGGGCTGCATCAGATGACCGCCGTTCACCGCTGCGCAGGCGGCGGTGATGAGCTGAATGGGGGTCAGGCGGAAGGTCTGGCCGAACGAGGCCGTGGCCAGGGACACCTCGCCGTAAGGGCCGGTGAAGTACTCCTGGGTCCACACCAGATTGGTATTGTCCGCCTCGCCCTGGATGTCGATGCCCGTTTTGCCGATGATACCAAAATCCAGAAGGTACTGGTAAAATTTCTCCGCCCCCAGCGCCTGGCCGATCTCAATGAACGCTGGGTTGCAGGAATTGGCAACGGCCTGGGCCAGGTTCTGGTCCCCATGTCCCTCGTGCTTGGAGCAACTGATGCGCCGGTCCGCCACGATCTTATACCCGGGACAGTAGAAGTGCGTGTTCTCTTTTATCACGCCCTCCTCCAGGGCGGCGGCCACCACAACGGTCTTGAAGGTGGAGCCCGGCTCATAAGTATCAGTGACCGCCCGGTTGATCCACTGCTGATACTGGGCCGCCTGCAGGGCCTCTTTGTATGCCTCCTCGCTGGTGCTGGGATCGTTCTGCACCTGTTCCAGGTACTGAGAGAGCACCGGATCGGTGACCGTGCGGGGACTGTTGAGATCATAATTGGGGGTGGAGGCCATGGCCAGCACAGCCCCGGTCTTGGGATTCATGGCGATACAGAAGCCGCCTTTGCGCACCTCGTAGGAGCTGATGCCCTCCTCCAGCGTGCGCTCGCAATAGCTCTGGATGGTGGCGTCGATGGTAAGATGGGGATTGAGCCCCGGCTGCGCGTCGATATAGTTCTCATAGCTGGAGAGCATCTCCGTACCGGCGGCGTTCTTGGCTGTGACCACGCGGCCCGGCTCGCCCGCCAGCTCTTCCTCGAACTTGGCCTCGATGCCATAGGCACCCCGGTTACCGTCGTTGACATTGACCCAACCGATGACCTGGGCCGCCAGGGAACTGTACGGATACACCCGCTTGGTATCCGGCAGCAGGTAGACGCCGGGATAGAGGTCGTAGGTGTCCTTGAACTCCCGAACAGCCTGGGATACGTCGTCGTCCACCCGCCACTTGAGGACCTCGTATTGGGAGGCGGTGTTCTCCATCCGCTTGAGGACGTCTGCTTTCTCCATACCCAGGATATCCGCCAGGCCCTCGGCGATAAATTCCTTGTAGGTGCCGTTCATCGCCGCCACCTCGGCATCGGTGACGACCAGATTTTTCTTTTCCTTCTCCGCATCGGTGAGGCCGGCGCCCTTTTCCAGCTTGGATGCCCCCCGTTCCGCCGCCGTGGACTGGCCCTTGAGGATGTCTTTGGGTGAGATGACCACGTTCTGTACCGTGGTGGAGACCGCTAAAATATTTCCCTGGGAATCATAAATGGTTCCCCGGGGGGCGGTCACCAGCATATCACGGGTCTGCTGGTCGATGGCCAGTTCCTCATAAAACTCGTGATCCACGATCTGGATCTGCCACAGCTTCCACAGCAGGGGCACAAAGGCCATCACGCCGAACACTCCCATCAGGAAGAGCGTGCGTCCCAAAATGGTGCGGTTCTGGCGTCGGTCCCCGCTGTTGCTGCCAATCTTATTTTTTCGCTCCATCTGCGCCATGCCGATCTCCTTGCTGCAAAGATATGGAATGCCAACGGTCCGGGCCGCCCGCTTCCGGGGCCTATGTCCCTATGCGCTCTGAACAGGAGCCCGGCTCCCGTTCCCTGTTCCTCCGCGGTCCCGGCCTCCCATGCATCCCGGGTGAAAAGCGAGGCGTAAGAAAATATCCATTTTCTTACGCCCTCTCATTCTCTCTATATTCTGTCTTGGCTTCTGCCTCTGTCCTCCACAAACATATGCGGCGCTTCAGCGGAAATATGACAGCGCCCCATCCAGAAGGCTCTTCAGGCTGGAGATCAGGCTGTCCACCGTCTCCGTTCCCCCGTTCTCCCGGCTGTAGTGCACCACGCTGTCCTCCTCAGAGAGGTCCAGGGTATAGATCTGGCTGCTCTGCGGCTTGACCATGCTGCCGTCGGATGTGACCTTCTGCTCGATGGTACTCAGGTCATACGCCAACTCATACTGGGCCATCAGCTTCTTTTCCTCGCTCTGAAGGTTGGAGAGCTGACTCTTCAGGGAGATCATCTCGTCGCCGACCCGGGTGAGCTGCACGGTGCTGAGCATCAGCAGCACCGCAAAGACGCCCACGGCCAGGAACCCCACCACGGCGAATACGGAGATCTGCCCCGCCTCCCGGACCCGTACCTTGGGCCGGACCGCCGCCCGTTCCCTGGTACGTACCTTGGGCTGGGGCCGAAGGACCTCAGCCCCACCACGTTCCAGCGGGCGGACCGCCGGCTCCGCATAGGCCAGGTTACCGTACGTGCCTCTGGTCTCGGCGTATCTGGTTCGTTTTCTGGCCGTTGCACTCGCCAAGGGGTATCACTCCGATCTCTTTTGTAATGGGTCTTTTATCGCTTTTCCGCCACCCGCAGCTTAGCGCTCCGGGCGCGGGGATTTTCATCCAGCTCCTCCTCCGTGGAGGTGATGGGTTTTTTGTTCACCAGCCGCACCTCGGGCTTTCGCCCGCAGACACACACCGGAAAATCCGGCGGGCAGGTACAGCCCTTGGCAAAGGCCGCCAGACCGTTTTTCACGATGCGGTCCTCCAGCGAGTGGAAGGAGATGACGCACAGCCGCCCGCCCGGAGCCAGCCGTGGCACCGCCGCCTGAAGCATCCGGTCCACTGCGCCCAGCTCATCGTTCACTGCGATACGGATGGCCTGGAAGCAGCGTTTGGCCGGGTGCTGTTTTTCCCGCAGGGCTTGTCCCGGCATGGCGCTCTTGATCACATCCACCAGTTCAAAGGTGGTGGTGATGGGGCGTTCCGCCCGCCGCCGGACGATGGCGGCCGCGATCTGGGGGGCATAGCGCTCCTCCCCGTACTGCCAGAGGACACGCTTGAGTTCCTCCTGGGACCACTGGTTCACCACCGTGTCGGCGGTAAGAGGCTCCGACCGGTCCATACGCATATCCAACGGGGCGTCCTGCATATAGGAGAAGCCCCGCTCAGGGTCGTCCAACTGGGGGGAGGACACCCCCAGGTCAAAGAGCATTCCGTCCAGGCCGGAAATTCCCCGGCTGTCCAGCAGTTGGCCCAGGTCTCCAAAATTCCCGTGGATCAGGGTCACCTGTTCCAGGCAGTCCGCCAGTCTGGTTTCGGCGGCGTCCAGGGCCGCCGCATCCCGGTCGATGCAGATGAGCCGCCCGGTCGTCAGCCGCCGGGCGATCTCCCGGGAATGGCCCGCGCGACCCAGCGTTCCATCCAGATAGGTCCCCTCCGGGCGGATGTTCAGCCCCTCCAGGCACTCTCTGAGGAGGACCGGCTTGTGGATGAATTCCATCGTCGTGCCTCCTACATTCCCAGAGAGTCCATAAGAGCCGCCATCTTCTCCGGCGTCATTTCCTCTTCCTCCGAGTTCCAGCGCGCGGCGCTCCAGATCTCAGCCCGGTTGTGCACGCCGATGATGACCACGTCCTTCCCCAGGTCGGCGTACGTCCGTAGACGCTGAGGAATGACGATACGGCCCTGGCTGTCCGGCACGCATTTCACCGCGTTGGCGAACAGAGACCGCATGTCCTTGGATTTGCTGACGGGGAGCGACGCGAACTTTTCCGTGAACCGGTCCCAGCTCTCCTGTGGATAGATTGCCAGACAGGTATCCACACCCATGGCGAGGTAGAATGTGTCGCCAAGCTCCTCCCGAAGCTTGGCGGGGATGAACAGACGGCCCTTGGCGTCGATGCTGTGCTCATATGTGCCAGTGACGCTGCCCAAGACCGTTCATCTCCTCCCCTTGGCCCCCACTTTACTCTACTTCACTCCATTTTGCTCCACCAGTAGTTTCAGTATAAAGGTTTCGTAACCAAATTGCAAGGGTTTGTTCCTCATTTTTTCTGTAAAAACACCGGATTTTCAGGGGAAAATCGCCTGCTTTTTGGAATGAAAACGTATGTTCTATTACAATCAGTGACAAATGATTACAGGTCATTTTTTGGATATTTTATGGAAACATACTGGATTTGGTATTACTACCCCAGCTTACCGCCATATTTTGCGCACAATCTTCCCAAACTGTTTTGGCCATCGAATTTTTCTGCAAAAAGGCGGCGGACCCTGTAGGGGTCCGCCGCCTTTTTATGTCACTTTTTAATTTTCGTCTGCCGCCGCGTCGTATACAGTACGCCCGCCCGGGGCAACCGCCCCGGTGCCAGCCACAGGCTGCTGTACGCCTGCGGCAGCCGCGCGGAACCGCGCGCGGGAGCGCTTGATCTCGTCGTATGCCTCGCTGACGGCCTCTTCGGTACGCCGAAGGGCGTCCTCACAGTACTCGTTGGCGGCCCGGCGCAGCTCCCGGCTGCGGTCCTCCGCCACCTTGACCATCTCATTGGACTTCTGCTTGGCCTGGGCCAGCAGTTCGTCCTCCGCCAGCATCTGCCGCGCCTTCTCCTCCGCCTGCTTGCGGATGAGCTCCGCCTCCCGCTTCGCGGAGGCGATATAGTCCGCCCGGGCGGCCAGGAGCTTCTTGGCCTCCCCCAGCTCCATGGGGAACTGGGCCTTGATATCGTCCAGCAGGTCCAGGGCCTTGTCCCGCTCGATGATGCACTTCTCACTGCTCAGCGGCACACTTTTCGCCTCGTCAATCATGGCAAAAAGCATATCCACCAATTCTTCCACACCGGTCGCCATCAGCCATCCCTCCTGCTTTCTTCCGTTTTCTTTTTCACATCCTGGATGATCTCCCTGGGCAGGAAATCGCTCAGCTCCACGCCATAGCGCACCATTTCCTTCACGACCGTGGAGCTCAGATAGGTATACTTCTCGTGCGAAGGCAGGAACATGGTGTCCACATTGGGATTCAGCTTCCGGTTGATGACCGACATCTGGACCTCCGCTTCGAAGTCGGAGACCGCGCGCAGGCCCTTGACGATCACTCTCGCCCGGCGCTGCTTGGCATACTCCGCCAGCAGGATGGAGGAGGCATCCACCTCCACATTGGGGAGCTGGGACACCACTCTGCGGATCAGCTCCACCCGCTCCTCCGGGGTGAAGAGCCCGTTCTTTTGGGAGTTCACCATCACGCAGACGATCAGTTTGTCAAAACACAGGGCCGCCCGCTTGATGATGTTCAGATGTCCCAGGGTGATGGGATCAAAACTGCCGGGATAAATCGCGATCTTCATTGGTCCTTGCCCCCTTGGAGGGAATGGTCAATCGGCGTCACGGCGATACACCGTGAGCTTGATCTTGCCGTAGCGGTAGTCTTTTCCCCTTGTATAAGGGCTTTTCAACTCCGGAAGTACCTGTTCCACCGCACTTTCGCAGACCATTATACCATTTTCCGACAGGATGTCAATCGCCGCAATGGACTCCAGCGCCTTTTCCAATAATCCACTGCCATAGGGCGGGTCCAACAGGATGAGGTCGAATTTCTCCCCGCAGCGGGTAAGATAGGCCAGATAGTCCCCCTGAATCACCTGAGCCCGTTCCTGGAGCGCGCACCAAGTCAGGTTCTCCCGGATCAGGGCCGCAGCCTCTTTCCGGAGGTCCACAAAGGTGCATCGATCCGCCCCCCTGGAGAGGCACTCAATTCCCAATTGACCGGTGCCGGCGAAGAGATCCAGCACCCGCCGCCCCTCGATGTCAAATTGGATGATGTTGAAAAGCCCCTCTTTCACCCGGTCGGTGGTGGGGCGGGTCTCCCTGCCCTGGAGTTCCTTCAGCTTGCGCCCCTTGGCGGAGCCTGTAATCACGCGCATGTTCCCGCACGCTCCTTTTTCATTACTTGCCCCGGGCCCCCTCAGGTCCCGGGCAGTTTGGACACACCGTCCCATCGGTATGCCTCCGCAGTGGCTTCCGGCACCGACGTCTCGTCCCACTGGTGATCGCTCTCCCGCATCGCCCGGCTGGTCACATTGAAATAGCGGTGGGTCCGCCGGGCCACGGCGGACGGAGAGGCCCATGCCGCCCCGCCCGAGGGGTCATCCCAGGTGGGGTCCACGCAGTACCACTCCCCGTCCAGCCTCACCATGTTCCAGGCGTGGTCCGAGGTGGACTGGAAGGAGGCCCCCACCACGGTGATGCACTCCACGCCGGCCAGGTCCATCAGGAGCTGGAAGGTGGTGGCGTAACCCAGGCAGATCCCATAACCGCCCACCAGCATCCCATAGGGGTCCCGGTTCCCCTCCCGTCCGGCGTGGTCCGGATCATCATAGACCGTCTGGTCGTATTCTCCCCACTCTACCAGCCAGTCATGTATGGCCAGCTCCTTCTGAAAATCGCTCATGCCGTCGGAAACACATTCGTCCAGCACCTCGCGGCACCGGGCCAGGATGTCCGCGTCCCGTTCCGAAAGTCCGGCGGCATCTCCGCTCTCCCAGGCCCGGCGGATGGCCTCGGTGTCATATAGGGTCATATCCGTCTCGTTGGGCGGCTTGAACCCGGCATCCCCATCGTTCTCCGCCGGAGGGCCGGACGCTGGTGCGGCGCCCCCGCCTTCCAGACATCCGTAGAAAGCCGCCTCCGCCGCCGGCATATCCTCGCAGACGATCAGCGCCGCGTACCGCCCCTTCACCAGCGCTCTGCCCTCATCCAGCAGCTTCGCCTGGTCGGGGAAATAGCCGAAGAAGTCCCCCTGCCTCTCTATGAGGTAGTCCTCCATCCGTGCCTTCAGTCCGTTGGCGTCGTCGTCCTCCTCCATCAGCACCACCGCGATCTCCCGGACATCCGCCCCGGAAGCGGTGTAGACCGCCGCGTCCTCCCAGACACCCTCCAGATCATAGTGTTCAGCCAAGTAGTCGCCCCGCTCCGCGGCCTCCAGGCTCGTCAAGGAAAGCGCCTCCCCCTGGCTGTCACAGATGGCCCGGGCAATCTGCTCCGGGGTGGGAGCGGCCTCCGGCTCCCCTGCGCCGCCGCAGGCGCCCAGCAGCAGGCCCAGCAGCAGACCCGGCAGCAGCATATCCATCCTTCTCATGGGGTCTCCCCCGGAAGGCGGAAATAATCGTATACGGCGCGGGCTGTGTGTTTCGGCACCGCGGCTTCCAGCTCCGTCAAAGAGGCCGACCGGATCGCCTTGACGCTCTTGAAATGCCTGAGGAGTTCCGTCCGGCGCTTTTCCCCCACGCCGGGGATCCTGTCCAGCACGGAGCCCCGGACCTGCTTGGATTGCTGGAGGCGCTGAAATTCAATGGCAAAACGGTGGGTCTCCTCCTGGATGCGCCCCACCAGGGCGAACACCGCCGGGATCTGCTGGATACCGATCTCCCCGCCCGCCGGATCCACCAGCGCACGGGTCCGGTGCCGGTCGTCCTTCACCATGCCAAACACGGGAATGGAGAGCTGGTTCTCCTCCAGGACCCGCAGGGCCACCCTGGCGTGGTTCTCACCGCCGTCGATGAAAAGAAGGTCGGGGAGAGCGCCGAATTTTTCGTCCCCATCCAGGTACCGCCGGAAGCGCCGGGTGAGCACCTGCTCCATGGAGCCGTAGTCGTCGGCGTGCTCCATATCCCGGAGCTTGAAATGCCGGTAGTCCCGCTTCAGGGGACGCCCGTCCACAAAGACCGTCATGGAGGCCACAATATTGGTGTCCCCCGTGTTGGAGATATCATAGGCCTCGATGCGCCTGGGCGCCCGGGGAAGGCCCAGCATCCTTCCCAGGGCCTCCATCAGCTTGGACGCCCGCTCCTCCCGACTGGTGGCCCGCTCCACCTCTTCCACGGCGTTCTTGTTGGCCAGGCGAATGAGATCCATCTTGGCCCCTCTCTGGGGGGTCACCAGACTCACCCGGTGCCCGCACGCCTCTGAAAGCATCCGCATCACCGGCACCTCGTCCTCGATCTCGCAGGGAAGCAGGATCTGCCTGGGGAGGCTCCCCCGGCTGCCATAATACTGCTTTATCAGGGCCGAGACGGTGTCCTCCCGCGCCTCTTCCACTGGGGTCTCAATGAGGTCCATATCCTTGGCGGCCAGGTCCCCATCCGCATAGTGGAGCACCACAAAGCAGCTTTTGGCCTCTCCACGGTGGAACCCCACCACATCGGTATCCGAGAGGGAGCCCGCCACCACCTTCTGCCGCTTGCCCAGCAGTTCGATGGCCCGCATCCGGTCCCGGAGCTCCGCCGCCTTCTCGAACCGCAGTTCCTCCGCGGCGTGCTCCATTTCCGCGCTCAGATCGGAGAGTACCTCATCGTATTTCCCCTCCAGCAGCCGGACCGCCTGATCGATGTTCTCCCGGTAACGGCTCTGGTCCATCTCTTTCCGGCAGTAGCCGTCGCACTGCCCCATGCGGTAATAGAGGCAGGGTCGTTCTTTTCCGATGTCCCGCGGGAACCGTTTCCCGCACACGGGGAGGCGCAGGGCCGCCCTGAGGGCGTCTATGATGGCCTGGCTGGCGCCGCGGCTCCCATAGGGCCCGAAATACCGCGCACCGTCCTCCGCCACCTTATTGGCCAGGGAAAAGCGGGGATATGCTTCCTGCACGGTGAGCCGGATATAAGGATAGCCTTTGTCGTCCTTGAGCAGTATGTTGTATTTGGGCTGATGCCGCTTGATCAGGGAGCACTCCAGCACCAGCGCCTCAAATTCGCTGTCGGCGATGATCACGTCGAAGTGATCGATCTGCGAGACCATGGCACGGGTCTTCTCCGTGTGGGAGGCCAGGTCCGCAAAGTATTGCGACACCCGGTTTTTCAGCGCCTTGGCCTTGCCGACGTAGATGACCTCGTTTTTGGCGTCCTGCATGATGTATACGCCGGGCTTCAGCGGAAGGCCATGGGCCTTTTCTTTCAATTCCTCAAAGGTCAACGAGAACGCACCACCTTATTCTTGCGGCCGCGCCGCCTGCTCCCGCTCCGAAAGCATGGGAGAGTACATCATTATGGCGTGGTTTTCACACACGAACTCCTCCCCTACCGGGACCCCTTCCATATCGAACACTCTGCGGAAGAGCACATTATGGCGGGTGTATCCGCCCCAGTACTCTCCCTGAAAACGGTGCTTCTTCTCATAGACCTCATACCGAAACGCCTGGGGCGCGCTGCACTGCCACGCTCCCTCCAGCTCGGCGTCCATGACCCGGAGCGACAGCCGCCACACATGGGGCGTGTCGTTTCGAATCATCAGGTCCAGATAATTATAAAAACAGGTTGCCCCGCTTCCAAAGGGCTGGGTCCGGTCCGCGTCCGGGAACACATCGTACCCGTGCCGGTGCCGCTCCGTGATCGTAAGGGGGGTATGCAGGGTCATCCAGTAGAGGAGATTGGAACACTGACACAGCCCGCCCCCCACCCCGGGCACCACCTGACCGTTGCGCAGCAGCATCCCCTCCACATAACCCTTTCGGCGGCTTGGGTTCCCGATGCTTCGCCAGTAGGAGAGGGTCTCACCGGGAAGGAGCGTCATTCCATCCAGCCGCGCCACGGCCAGACGCAGGTTTTTCACCTTGTTCTCCTGCATCCACATGTCCACATCCTTGAACCTGCGCATCAGCGGGGTGGCGTGGGCCGCGCACCGATAGGGACACGGGGGATCCGTACGCCGGCGGGCAAAGGACACGCCGCCCAGCCGCCACCAGACCCATCGGCGGGCACGAAAATACCGGGCCCCCAACCACAGCCGCAGCGCTCTGCGCCGGACCGGCACCGGCGTCATCCCTTCCCGCATCACAGTCCCCTCCTCTTTTTCTCCAAAAAACGCTTCTGATACTTCAGATTGGCCACTTCTGTGACCTTCCGGCTGGCCGAGAAGTTGCACGCGCCTCCCACCACCCCCACGATGGCGGTCCCCTGGATGAATTTTACCACCAGCATGGCGTTGGAGAGGGCTTTGGAGGTTTCTCGCATCTGGGTGTCCAGGTCGAACCACGGTCCCTCTCCGTGGTCCACAGACCGCCCGAAGTCATCCGCCCGGCGGCTAAAGGCGGCGCGTTCCGGCCCTCTGGTGAGCGCCGCGCTGAGGAGCAGCAGGATATAGTACCGCTCCTGGGGCGTATCATAGGCAAACCCGTAGCGGACGGCGGTCTGGTAGACCGCCCGCAGCAGAATGGACATCAGGATGGGGATATCGGGCAGGCCCATTCCCGCCAGCCCCAGCGCACAGCCCTCCGCCGTGGCCATAGCGGTGGTAGCCGCGCCACTCAGGACCGCGCTCTTGTGGAAGGCGCGCACGCTCCGGGCGTCCGGGTCCTTTCCCAGATAATACTCCTTGATGTACCGGTCTGCCCGCAGCCTTTTTTCCGGAATGGTCTTACCCAGCAGCCCGGTCCCCCGCTTGAAAATGACCTGAAATGCCGTATAAAAAGCGGCGTCCATGGTCTCCATCAGCTTTTCCGGTATCTTGGATTCGATCTTTTCCCTCAGGCCCGTCTTGAGGGTGGAGCCCCCTCTGCTCTCCCGGAACAGGCGGTCCTCTCGGCGGCGGATGCGGTCCAGCTGCCGGTTATATGGATTGCGTAAACTGCTCATACCGTCACGACCCAAATATTAAAAAAAGCGCCGCAATGCGGCGCTTTTCCTGTGGCGAAAACCTTACTCCGAGAAGTTGCTGGAGATCAGCTCGATGAGCGCCTCGACGGCTTCCTTCTCGTCGGGCCCGTCCGCGATCAGATTGATGGCGGTCCCCTTGACGATGCCCAGAGAGAGGACACCCAGCAGGCTCTTGGCATTCACCCTGCGCTCGTCCTTCTCCACCCAGATGGAGCTCTTGAACTCGTTGGCCTTCTGGATAAAGAATGTAGCAGGCCTAGCATGGAGACCAACCTGATTGTTCACGACAGCCTCTTTGATATACAATTGTGTTCCCCCCTCAAGCAAAGCATTGTTTGCGTATCTAGCATACCAAATTTAGTCTCACCCGTCAATGACATTTTGCACAAATTCACGGACTCAGGCGTGAGAAAATCAAGGCCTAAATCCGCGGGATGCTGGGAAAGTTGACAAATCGTCCGATCCGTCCGGCCTTTTCCCCGCCCCGTTTTCGTACGGACGGTCTCCCCGGCCCCGTCGGCACCCTATTTCAGCTCCACCACCGTCACGCCGTCCTCGCCCTCGCCATAGCGGCCGGGGCGGAAAGACTTGACATATCTGCTCCGTTTCAGGTGGTCCCGGACCGCCTTCCGGACCGCCCCGGTTCCCTTTCCGTGGATCACCGTGACGGTCTCCAGCCGCCCCATAACGGCGCTGTCCAGAAAACGGTCCAGCACCAGCAGGGCTTCGTCGGTCATCATGCCCCGCAGGTCCACCTCGGGGGAGGCCCCCAGCGCGCGCAGCTTGTGTTCCGCCCTCTGGGCGATGTGGGCAGCCTGCTTTTTCCCATCCCCCGCGTCCTCCACCACGCGGACCTCCTCCTGCTTCGCCGTGATCTTCAGGATGCCGGCCTGAAGCTGGAGTCCGCCGTCTTTATTGACCGCCAAAACCGTGGCGCGGGTGCCCATCTTTACCAGCTCCACCGTGTCCCCTGCCTTGGCCGGCCGGGTGGGAGGCGGGACGGGCAGTTCCTCGTGCCCGCCCAAGGCGTCCTCCGCCTCGTTGAGCCGCCGGCGGAGCTCCGCCCTGCGGTCGTTCTGCTCCTGCCAGCTGGCCTCCTTCTCCTGGCGTCTGCGCATATCGTTGAGCTCGGCAAAGACCTGATCCGCCGTCCGCCTGGCCTCGTCCAGGATCGCTCTGGCCTCCGCCTGGGCCTTCTGCGCCGCTTTGTCCCGCTCCATCTCCAGGCGCTGGCGGTACTCCCTGGCGGTTTTTGCAGCATCCTCCATCTCCCGGCGCAGCTTTCGCGCCTCTTCTTTCTCCCGCTCCATCTCCTGCCGCTGGCGGTCCAGTTGCGTGAGCACATCCTCAAAGCGGACATTCTCTGCGTCGATCCGGGCTGCGGCCTGATCGATGATGCTCTGCGGTAGCCCCAGCCGCTTGGAGATGGCAAAGGCGTTGGACTTGCCGGGTATCCCGATGAGGAGGCGGTAGGTGGGAGCCAGGGTCTCCACGTCGAACTCGCAGGAGGCGTTTTCCACCCCCGGCGTGGTCATGGCATAGACCTTGAGCTCGGCATAGTGGGTGGTGGCGCACACCAGAGCGCCCCGCTTCCGGGCGGACTCAATGACGGCTGCTGCCAGAGCGGCACCCTCCACCGGATCGGTGCCCGCCCCCAACTCGTCAAAAAGGATGAGGGAACCCGGCCCGCACGCCTCCAGGATCCCCACGATGTTGGTCATGTGAGAGGAGAAGGTGGACAGGTTCTGTGCAATGGACTGCTCATCGCCGATGTCGGCCAGCACGTGGTCAAAGATCACAATGCTGCTGTCGTCCCCCACAGGGATGTGCAGGCCACACTGGGCCATGAGGATGAGTAGACCCATGGTCTTCAGCGTCACGGTCTTTCCGCCGGTGTTGGGCCCGGTGATCACAAGCGTGTCGAAGTCCCCGCCCAGGCGCAGGTCGTTGGCCACCGCTTTGTCGGGCGGCAGCAGTGGATGCCGGGCCTTTTTCAGATCGATCCCTCTGGCCGCCAGCCTGGGCGCAGAGCAGTGGAGCCGGCTGGAGAGTCGGGCCCGGGCAAAGATGCCGTCGAGGAGCACCAGCAGGTCGTAATTCTGGGCAATGTCCTCCCTGTGGGCGGCGCACTCGGCGGAGAGTTCCCGCAGGATGCGTTCGATTTCCTTCTCCTCCCTGGCCTGGAGCTCCCGGAGCTCATTGTTGGTCTTGACCACGCCCATGGGCTCAATGAAAAAGGTCCCGCCGGAGCCGGACACGTCATGGACCAGGCCGGGGATCTCGTTCTTGCACTCCGACCGCACCGGCACCACATACCGCCCGGAACGCATGGTGATGATGGACTCTTGCAGATATTTGGACTGAGAGGAGGAGATGAGCTTTTGCAGGATGTCCCGCACCTTGGAGGAACAGGCCCGGATATGACGGCGGATATCGGCCAACTCGGGGCTGGCCGCGTCGGCGATCTCCTCCTCCGAGAGGATGGCTCCGCTGATCTTTTCCTCCAGAAAACGGTTCGGCGCCAGGGAGGCGAAGAGATGGTCGATGCAGGTTTTGGCGCTGCCCTCCCCGGAGGCGTATTCCCTGGCGGCCCGGGCGCAGCGCAGGAGCGCGGCGATGTCCAGCAGTTCCCTGGTGTTCAGTGCCCCTCCCATATCGGCCCGCTGGAGGGACGCTCCCACAGGGCGGACGCCGGACAGTGAGGGGCTCCCCCGCAGGACGATCATCCCCAGCGCGGCGGAGGTCTCCTCCAGGCGGCGGCGCACATCGTCGGCATCGGTCAGCGGGCGCAGGGCGCGGCAGCGATCCTTCCCCTCCTCCGTCTGGGCCTGCCCGGCCAACAGCTCCAGCACCCTGGGCAGTTCCAGAGTCTGGATGGATTTTTCAAATAGATCGGTCATGTAGTTACCTCTTTGCAGGTTTTGCCTTCCATTGATTTTCCATATCGGTTTCTCCGCCTGTGGGAGGCCCTTACAGCAGCTCCAGCCCCAAGGTGAGCACCGCCCGGCCCCCGACACGGATCTTGACGCTTCCGTCGCCCTCCTCCAGCCGGCTCAGGATCTCCGAGGGTTTGCCCATATGCTCCCCCTGCAGGAAGCGGCTCTCGTCTCCAGGGCGGAGCTTCCCCTGGCGGTAGAGATAATAGGTCAGGGCGCCGTTGGAGGTGCCTGTGGCCGCCTCCTCTGGGATCGCGTAGAGGGGGGCAAAATTCCGGCAATGGGCGGTCTCCCCCCGCTCCAGGGACGGCCAGAACATGTGGATGCCCACCACCTGGTAGCGCCGGGAGAGCTCCGTCACCGCCGCCTCGTTCTGTACCGCCGCCTCCAGGGCCTCCCTGGTGCTCACCGGCAGCAGGATGTCGCACAGCCCCGTGCTCACGGCTCTGGGCGCCATATCCGCCGGCATATCATCCAGGCTCAGTCCATAGGCGGCATACAGCTCCCTGGCCTCCTCCTCACGAAAGGTCCTCCCCTCCACCGGAGGGGCCATATCCATCCACACCGCGGTGCGGGAGACCTCAATGCTCAGCTCACCCGCCAGCGTAGAGGCGCCATAGGTGCCTGGGGCCAGGTTTCCCTCCTCCCGCAGCACGGTAAACGCCGCAATGGTGGCGTGCCCGCACAGATCCACCTCTCCCTCAGGGGTAAAATAGCGCAGGCGGAAAGACTCCGGCCCCAGGCGCTTGACAAAGACGGTCTCGGAGTGCTTGAGCTCCGCCGCCAGAGTCTGCATGAAGCCGTCGTCCGGGTAGTCCTCGTCCCGGCCCAGCAGCGCCACTCCCGCCTGGTTGCCGGAAAACTTCCGTGTCGTAAATGCGTCCACAACATATAGTTTCATGACGGCCACCTTCCTTTTTAGCCCATATCGAGCTGTTTATAAAAGTCCAGGGTGCGGAAGCCCCGGTCCAACTGCGTGAGGAGAAAATCCTCGCAGGCCCGGGCCATCAGCGCCATACTCTCCCCATTCATCGAAAAGGAAAAAAGGCGCTTCGGATCTCCATAGACCACATGGCGCATGGCCGCCAGGCTGACGGCGTCCAGAGGCCGGGAGGCGCCCTCCCCCTCACCGCAGGCAGCGCAGCAGAGCACCCCCTCGCCCAGATCCAGCCGCGGCTGCGCCGGCGCCTCCTCGCCGCAGAGCGCGCAGGCGTCCAGCAGCGGTTCGTATCCCGCCACGCACAAAAGCCGGAGCTCAAAGGCGGCTTTTACCAGCGCCGGAGGCTTGTTCAGCCTGTCCAGGGCATATATGGAGTTGAGCAGCAGGGACAGCAGCGCCTGATCCGGCCGTCCCTCCTCGGCCACTGCCTCGGCCACCTCGGCAAAGTAGGAGCACAGGGCCAGCTTCTCCACATCCCTGCGGACCCCCCAAAAGAGCTCCAGCGCCTCCGCCTCGTTGAGGGAAATATAGTCCCGGTACTCAAAAAGCGTCATATCCGACCAGACCAGCAGCTGTGCCGAGGCCGCCAGCGGGCTGTTTCTCCGCCGACAGCCCCGGGCCTTCACCGTGCGCTTGCCCCCTTCCCGGGTGAGGACGGTCAATATCTTGTCGGTTTCCTTGTAGTTGGTCTCCCGCAGGACCAGTCCCTGGGTCACAATGTGCATCCCGTCACCCTTTATGTATGGGCGCGTAAGCGCCCTTGGTAGAACATCGGTCGGGCCGCAAGCCCCACCGGGCAATCAGCCTGCAGCGGGGGTTCAGGCGGTTTTGATCTCGCGCGCTTCCTCCTCCCTGAGCAGGCGGTAAAGCGCGTAGGCCTCCGGCAGACCGGTGGCGAGGAAGAGCTCCCAAAGTGCTTCGCAGTTCATTTTGACAGGCCCCCTTCTCCATTAGGTTGCCTGTTTCCCGCTCTGTTATCAGCGGTAAATTTTCGGACTTATTTTGGTGCCGGTCGCCGGCCCGCCCTCCGTATCCTGTACGGTCTGCGCCCTTCCATATCCGCGCCTTACTCGTCCCGATACCCCACATCGCGGATAAAATTGAGATTGTCGCGCCAGTTTTCCTTGACCTTGACCCATGTCTCCAAAAACACCTTGGCGCCCATAAACGCCTCGATGTCCTTGCGGGCCAGGGTGGATATCTTCTTCAGCATAGCCCCATTTTTTCCGATGATGATACCCTTATGGCTGGCCTTTTCGCAGTAGATGGTAGCGTCGATGTCGATGATCCCGTTCTCCCGCTCGGAAAACTTGGACAGCTCCACCGCGGTGCCGTGCGGGATCTCCTTTTCCAGGCACAGCAGCAGCTTTTCCCGGATGATCTCGGCGCACACCTGCCGCTCGGGCTGGTCCGTGATCATGTCGTCGGGGAAGAGCTGCGGCCCCTCGGGCAGGAACGCGGCGAGCACATTCAACAACTCTTCGACCCCGTCTCCGTTTTTGGCTGAGATTGGCACAATGGCCTGAAAGTCGCACTCGGCCTGATAGACCTGCATGACGGAGAGGAGCTCCTCCTTTTTCACCGTGTCGATTTTGTTGATGACCAGCACGGCGGGCACGCCCAGCGCCCGGATGCGGGCGATGAGCTCCGCCTCCGGGCCGCCCACATGGGGGATGGGCTCTATCAGCAGCATAACGGCGTCCACATCTGCCACGCTCTCCTTCACCACGCCCACCATATATTCTCCCAGACGGGTCCTGGCCTTGTGGAGGCCGGGGGTGTCCATAAAGACATACTGGCACTCGCCCCGGTTGAGAACCGCGCAGATGCGGTTGCGCGTGGTCTGGGGCTTGTTGGTGACGATGGCGATCTTTTCGCCCACCAGGGCGTTGGTCAGGGTGGACTTTCCCACATTGGGGCGGCCCACAATGGAGATCATGCCGGATTTCGTAAGATTCATTTCAGATGATCCTCAACTTTCTTTGTGCGGTTTGAGCTGATTTCCGCTATTTACAGTGTAAGGCTCCAAGCTGCGCCGGTGCCCGCCGCCCCCTCACGGCTCCCCATCCAGCTTCGCAAAGTTTCCCGGATAGAATTGGAGTTCCCGCCGGGTATGGGACGCGCCGGGCCTCATCACATCTGCCTCCGGGATATGCCCAGAGCGCCCAGGATGGTCTCCTCCCGCTCCCGCATCCGGGCCTTCTCGGGGCCGTCGTCCATGTGGTCGTACCCCAGCAGATGGAGCACGGAGTGAACGGCCAGATAGGCCACCTCCCGCTCAGTCCCGTGGCCGTACTCCTCTCCCTGGGCGCGGGCCCGCTCCAGTGAGATCACCATATCCCCCAGAGGGATCAGGCCGGTCTCCGGGTCGGCATCGGCGGCGCCCTCCGGCGGGCGGCCGGGTACATATTCGAACATGGGAAAGCTCAGCACGTCGGTGGCCCTGTCCACATCCCTCTGCTCCAGATTGATCCTGCGAATGCCCTCGTCGTTGGTGAGGAGCACGTCCACCTCGCAGGGCGCGCCCACGCCCTCAGCCGCCAGAGCGGCCGGGATGACCCGCCGCAGCAGCGTTTCCCAGACGGCCGTGTCCTCCTCCAGTTCGGATTCGATGATGATTTCGTCGTCCATGGCACTCCACTCCTCTTTTCTCCGGGCTTGCCTATGATTATACACGGTTTCCCGTCTTTTTACCAGTCCTCCATACAAGAATCGGGGCGGGATGATCGGCCTCATCCCGCCCCGCTCACTGGCACACTTCCCCCATCAGCCGCAGCTTTTCCTCCCTGGACAGGCGCTTGACGGCCGCCTCCCGCCGGAGGGCGGCCGATTTTTCCCCGCACGCCTCCCGGTAGACCAGCTCCACCGGGCCGCGGCCCCGGGTATATTTTGCGCCCCGCCCGCTGTTGTGGGCCGCCAAGCGGCGGGGCACATCGTTGGTAATCCCGGTGTAGAGCGTGCCGTCGGCACAGCGGAGGATGTAGACCCAATAGCGTTTCTCCCGTGGGGCGGCCTCACCGTCCATCCCGCTTCCCCTCCGCCGATTTCCGCCGGTGCTCATCCTCCTCATAGGCCTTGATGATCCTCTGGACGATCACATGCCGGACCACATCGGCCCCGCTGAGGCGGCAGATGGCGATATCCTCCACTCCGTTGAGCACCCGCATGGCCTCCCTGAGGCCGGACACCTTGTCGGCAGGCAGGTCGATCTGGGTCACATCACCGGTAATGACGATCTTGGACCCGAAGCCCAGGCGGGTAAGAAACATTTTCATCTGTTCCCGCGAGGTGTTCTGGGCCTCGTCCAGAATGATGAAGGAGTCGTCCAGCGTGCGGCCCCGCATATAGGCCAGGGGGGCCACCTCGATATTGCCCCGCTCCAGATATTTATTGTAGGTCTCGGTCCCCAGCATGTCGAAAAGTGCGTCGTAGAGGGGCCGCAGGTAGGGGTCCACCTTGCTTTGCAGGTCGCCGGGTAGGAAGCCCAGCCGCTCCCCCGCCTCCACGGCGGGCCGGGTGAGGATGATGCGGTTGACCTGGCCCGCCCGGAAGGCCGCAACAGCGGCGGCCACCGCCAGATAGGTCTTGCCCGTGCCCGCCGGGCCGATCCCCAGGGTCACGGTGCTCTTTTTGATGGCGTCCACATACCGCTTCTGCCCCAGCGTCTTGGCCTTGATGGGCTTTCCCTTTGCCGTGACGCACAGTACATCCCGGGCCACCTCGCCAATCTTGTCCTCTTGGCCGGATTTGACCAGTTGGAGGACATAGCGGACATTCTGCTCGTTGATGGGTTCGCCGCGGCCGGACAGCTCCAATAGCCCCTCGATGGCTTTAACGCCATAGATGACGTTCTCCCCGTTCTCGCCGGCGATCTTCAGGCTCCCGTCCCGGTTCACCACCGAGATCGAGAGTTCATGCTCAATGATCTTGATGTTCTCGTCAAAGGAGCCGAAAATGTTGACGGCCTCCTCGACGCGCTCCATACTGACGGTCTGTTCGATCAAATTTTGTCGCTCCTTATTTTTACGCTTCTATCCCGCAGGCAGCGGCTGGGCCGGCGTGGTCTCGCCCACCGTTCCCTCGAAGGTGACCTCCCGGCCGATCTGTTCCCGGCACTCCGCCTTCGCCGTAACGGTCAGGATCCCCTCTGCCTCCCGGGCGGCAAAGCTCAGCTGGACGACCTCGCCGTCCTCTCCCACCAACTTTTCCAGCCGGTCCGCAAGCTGTTCCTCCAGCATGGCCTGGGCCGCATCCGGATCCAGAGCCGCAGGGACCGTCTCATAGGCGCGGTATTCCGTCTTCCGCAGGGCCAGGGGCATCACCCGTCCTCCCGGAAGCGTGAATACGCGGGTCGTGCTTATTTTATCATACCCATCCATGGGAATGCCAGTCTTTCCGAAAAAATTCACGCTGTGGCCCAGGAGGATCAGAGACCAGCCGGTTTCTTTCTCCCCCGTGTATGCTTTCACCTGGGCCTCCAGCGGGATCTCGGCCTCCAGGGTCCGCCATGTCCGGGCGTAGATGTTGCCTCTGGCATGGACCAGGCGCTGCCCGGCATCCACGGTGGCATACTTGGGCTCCTTCAGGTCCACCACGCCGCTGATCAACACCTCGCCTTCCAGCACGGTATCCCCCTCCTGGAAGGAGGGCTGTCCCTCCAGCACCTCCATATGTGTGATGATGCCGGTGGCGGCCGAGATCACATGGGCAGGGGTGGTCTCATCCCGGAGCTCCGGCGTGGGCAGCTTTTCTCGTACCAACACCTCCGCCCTTGTACCGTGGAGGTTTACCGACATCCAAGCCAGGTCCTCCAGGCGGATCAGCGCCTCCTGGCTGATCCGCCTCACATCCAGGCCGGGACCGTAGGCCCCCACCCGCACCCCCTGCCGGGAGAGTTCCGTCAGGATGGCGGCGGTGGGTACTTTCTCGTTTCCGGATACCTCGATGGTGAGGATAAACCGGGAGAGGACGCACACCGCTGCAATCGAGAGCGCCAGACCCAGCAGAAGGGCGTACCGCCTGCGAAACCCGGCCAGGAAGAAGGGAACCCCGGCCCTGCGCTGGGCCGACGCCTCGCACATGACCTTTTCCGCCAGCTCGCCCACCCGTTTGGCATCCCCCCGGGCCACCCGCAGCCGCAAACTGTGCTCGTCCAGCCACTCCAGATCCCAAAATCCTACTCCGCGCTGGGCGCAAAGGTTCAAAAACCGCTCGGGAAAAGCGCCTGTCACCGTAAAAAGAACGCTGCCCCGCAAAAAATTGATGATGGCCTGCATACGCTTCCCTCCGTGTTCCGTTACGCCAGGTCCACCCCGACGATATCTCCCGTGATCAGCAGCTCTACCGCGTTCATCGCCCGGAGCTCCAGATGGGCGCCGCGCACCTTCACAATAAGCTTTCCGCCGCTGATATGGATCTCCTCAGTGCCGTAAGCCAGGATCCCCTTGTGGTTTTCCATCCGAAGCTGATGGTCCCCCAGCAGCTCCACCCGCGGAAGCCCTGCCACCACATCGCCGGGCAGATCGAAGACCTCCGCCGTTTTTTCCAGAAGTCCCTCTTTGCGTCCTTTTTTCTCCATGGCGAGCCCTCCTGTCCTGCTATGTGTATGAAGGGGACCGCGCCGCCTTGCCTGTCCGGCACAAAAATGCGGCTGCTTTTCCGACCTACTGTGGCCGAAAAAGCAACCGCACGTTTGATTCGCAGGAGAGGCAGGAATGTCCCCGGCCGCCCTCGGAATCCCTCAACTCTTACAAATAATTGACCGCCAGGATAGAAGCGCCCAACACGGTCAGCACCACGCCGGTGGCCCGGTTGAGCACAGCGGGGGCCGCCCGGTTGGCAAATTTGGCGGCGATCCGCGCCCAAAGCAGGGTGGAGAGCACGCAAAACAGCAGCACCCCGGGGTCGGGCGCACCGCCGATGGCAAAGTGGCTCACCGCGCCGGTCAATGCCGTAAAGGTCATGATAAACACACTGGTCCCCACAGCCGTTTTGAGCTCATAGCCCAGCACGCTGGTGAGGATCAGCAGCATCATCATACCTCCGCCCGCCCCTACAAAGCCGCAGATGAAGCCGACCAGCATCCCGCACAGAATGGACTGGACTGCCCGCTTTCCCCCACTGACCGTCCCCATCTTCTCTCTGGTGGTCATAACGGGACGCACGATGAACTTGATCCCCAGAAGCAGCGTCATAAAGACGGAAAACCCGCCCATGGCGGTGCCGGGCACCAGGCTGGAGATCCAGCTTCCCACCAGGGTGAAGCACAGTACTGTGGCCATCATGATGACGCCGTTTTTTACATCCAGATTCTGATTTCTGCCATAGGTATAAGCACTGACCGCACTGGCCAGAACATCGCTGGCCAGCGCGATGCCCACGGCGCTGTAAGCAGGGACATCCAGGAAGGTGATCAGCATGGGGCTGATCACCGCTGCTGCGCTCATGCCTGCAAAACCGGTGCCCAATCCGGCCCCGATCCCCGCCACAAAACAGATGAAAAATTGGTACAGCATCCTTTTTCCCTCCGGCTCAGAGCGCCGTGCGAATATTGGAGACGATCCGACTTATGGTCTGCCCCATGCGCATCCGTTCCTCTTCCGTGAATCCCATGAACATGGCTGTAAGAACCTCCCTCTGGGCCGCCTGTCCTGCGCGTACCGCCGGTTCCGCCCCCGGACAGAGGGCCAGGTGCACCGTTTTTCGGTTCCCCTCCCGGAACTCGCCCCGCAGATAACCACGCTGTTCCAGCTCCGCCACCGACGCCGACACATGGGATTTTGTAAACTGTTTGCGCTCCACAATATCCCTGGCCGTGTCGAACGCCGGATTGTTGGCCAAAAACAGCAGAATATCCATCTCCATACGGGTCAGGCCGTACGCTTCACACACCGGCTGAATCCGCTGTCCATACAGCCGCTTGGTCAGAGAGCGCAGGTCCCACAGATCGGAAAGGTACATCGGCTCACCCCTTTTGTTCTAAATAGAACTATATGTAAGTATAGTCCTCTTTGGCCATTTGTCAAGCCGAAAACCGCGGGCCGCCCACCGCCGCTACCGCGCCAGCGTATAGCTCCGCAGCGCGCTCCGCCGCACCCGCCACTCCGGAAGGAGCCGGTCCATCGCGGCATAGAAGCCCGCGCCATGATTGGGGTGGAGGAAATGGACCAGCTCATGGAGCGTTACATAATCCAGGAGCTCCTGTGGTACGACCGTTAAGGCCGTGTTCAGCACGATGATTCCCCGAGTCCAGTGGCAGCTCCCCCAGCGGCTGGTCATGAATCTGGCTTTCAGCTCCGGCTTTTTCACCCCCAGAGGCTCCACCAGCGGCCACATACGCTCCAGCGAGGCCCGCAGCACAGGCAGCGCCGCTTCCCGGTCCGGCGGCGCCAGGGGGCCGGGCCCCGCAGCGCGTTCCGCCAGCCGCGCCGCGATCCAATCGGCGCGGCTGCGCACGAAGTCGTCCGCGGCAGTCTTAGGGACCCGCCGGCTGACCGACACATGCACCGAACCGTCGGGCCGCACCCGCAGATTCATATTCTTGACCTTTTTCACCGCAAGCAGGTACTGGATCATTCCTTGCGGCGTGCTCACCGTGCGCAGCTCCTCTACCACTTGTTCTCCACCTTTTCTGCCAACCCCATCAGGTCTCGGAATTCCAGCCGTTCTCCGCCGTCCAGCACGGCGGCACCGGTAAAGACGCCGAACACCTGGTGATGGTCCGGCCGGACCACCTCGGCGCCTGCGCGGGCCGGCATGGGGCGAAAAACCGCCTCAAACCGCCCGTCGTCACTGGCGAGGACCCACGGTGATCTGAAGTCGTCCCTGCCGCCCCGCTGCGGGATCCTGAAATCTACCCGGGAGAGCTTGTGTCCTCTCCCCTGATAGAACAATATGTTTTCCGTCGCTGTGCAGGCGTCCCCCAGGCCGCGCCCCAGGTGAAAGCCGAAGGGGGTGCCTCCCAGCAGCCCGGCCGCTGAAGCCCGGTGCCAGGTGTCACGGCAGGTCCATACCCCCCGCCCCCAATCCAGGATACCGAAGGAGTCCCCCAAGTGAAAGTCGTAGCGCCGCGTGCCCAGCTGCACCGTTCCATCCGCCCGCATGCCATGAATCTTCTGGCTGAAATAGAAGTGCCCCGGCCTGTCAAAGGGCACGGAGAGCACCATAGACTCCTCCGGTTCGTCCCGAAGCACGATGTGGGCGTCCAGGGCCGCCCCTTCCCGGAAGGCGTCCATGTGGGCAGTCAGCGTGCGGTTCAGGCCGTCGTTGTGGAAAAGGATGCCGTATCCCCGCCCGGATACCGCCGCATTTCCCCGCTCGGAGGTCTCCGGAAGCCCGGTGCGCCCCATAGGGAAGGGCCGCCTGGGACACCTAGTCATCTGCCAGCCCTCCCGGAAATCCAGCAGGGAGATAGAATCCAACCCCAGATAAAAGTGATCTGCAATGGTGAGGGCCAGGGCAAAGCCGGGGCCCATCACCAGATAATCGTCCCACTCCCTGCACCCGGTTGGGCCGCCCTTCACCCGGGCCCGGTCATAGACGGGCAGCAGCCGTCTGGCCCAGCCCGGTTCGGTCAGATTTCCCCGCTCATCCAGCAGTGGAATGGCATGCGTGATCTCATGCTGCATGGAGCCTCCTCCTTGTTCCGCGCCGAAGGGGCGCGCTCCACAGGAGGCCCCCTTTTGATCGGGTCCCATTATACCACCCACCGGCTTTTTTGCATAGGACATTCCCTCCTCCGCATAGATTTTCCAGACGGAGGTGGTCCTTTTGCTGTCCAAGCTGCTCTCCCGGCAGGGCGTCCGGGATCTTTTTCTGGGGCTGGCCCTGCTGTGCGCCACGCTGTCCCTCATGCTCTACCCCCAGGACTCTATGTCCGCCGCCCGTGAGGGGCTCATGCTCTGCTATAATGTGATCATCCCCTCCCTCTTTCCCTTTTTCGTTCTCTCCGCCTTAGTGGTGGATCTTGGTCTGGCCGGTTACATCGGCCGCGCGCTGGAGGGACTCATGCGTCCGCTCTTCAACGTCCCGGGGGCCTGCGCCTCCGCCTTTGTCCTGGGCTTTGTGGGCGGCTACCCCGTAGGGGCCCGGACGGCCCTGAGCCTCTACCAGAAGGGGATGTGCACCAAGACCGAGGCTGAGCGCCTCCTTTCCTTCTGCAACAACTCCGGCCCGGCCTTTATTCTGGGCGTAGTGGGGGCGGGCGTATTCGCCAGCAGCCGGGTGGGCGTCCTCCTCTCCCTGGCGCACGCCGCCGCATCCATCTGTGTGGGGCTGTTTTTCCGATTTTACAGGCGGGGCAAAAAAGGCCGCGAGGCCAGGGTGTCCCCCAAGTTCGAGGCGGAGCGGTTTACCACCGCCTTTACCGGAGCGGTGAAGAACTCCTTCCTCTCCACCTTGAATATCTGTGCCTTTGTGGTCTTTTTTACCGTGGTCATCCGTCTGCTCTTTCTCTCCGGGGCCCTCCCGGCGCTCGCCCGGCTGCTGGGCGTCCTGCTCTCCCCACTGGGTTTTACCCAGGAATGGGCCGAGCGGCTCCTCACCGGGGCCATCGAACTCTCCTCCGGCGTCTGGACCCTCTCCGGCGCGGGTGGCATGGCGGGGCGCATGTCCATGGCGGCCTTCATGCTGGGCTGGGCCGGGCTCTCCGTCCACTGCCAGGTTCTCTCCTTCCTCGGCGGCAGCGGGCTTTCCGTCAGAACTTATATCGCCGGAAAATTCCTCCACGGCGGACTCGCCGCCCTCTTCACCGCCCTGCTGGTACGACTCTTCCCCCTGAAGGAACCAGTGGCCGCCTATTTGGCTGAACAGGTGGAGGGGATCGCCGGCATCGACTTTTCCACCGCCCTCACCATCTCCACAACGGCCGCCTGGGTCATGTGGCTCCTCTTCTTCGGGGCCGCTGCGGCGGCGGTGAGAAAAACCAGTAGAAAAAGGAAACATGCTGTAGTATAATGGCATAGATAGAGAGCTTGAAGATGGGAGTGGCCGCCATGCTGTTTGAGAAAAAGATGGACCCCCGCTGTGCTTACTGCCAGCGCTGCGCTCCTCTGGACGAAGAGAGCGTCATGTGCATCAAAAGGGGGGTGGTTCCGGCGGGCTTCCACTGCCGTGCTTTCAAATATGACCCGCTCAAGCGGGTCCCCCCCCGCCCCGCCGCCCCGGACTTTTCCCGGCTGAAGGACGAGGATTTTGTATTGTAACAGAAGGGGAGCCCTGTCCTTTTTAGGCCGGGCTCCTTTTCTCTTTGATGGAAAGCCGCTTTCGCCTCCCAGCTTCTTTTTACCGCTCCCGTAATCCGGGAGAATGCCCCGGCAATTGCTTCCGCCTTGCAATCGCTCTGCCAGGACGATTAAGATGCAAGGCAGAGAGAAAAGGGACCCGGCGCCGGGGCATGTTCGCAGCGCGCAAACAGGCCTTGGTCGCGCCGAGAAGATAAGGCGCTTCTGGTTTGGAGGGGAAGAAATGAACCGTGTGTTAATCATGAGAGAGAAAGACTTCACAGAAGTGAAGGCATTTTACTGGAAACTCATCGAACAGATGCAGGGCGGCTCATATCTCCCCGGCTGGGAGAAGGGCGTATATCCCTCTGATATATTTTTGCGGGAATCCCTCAGGAACAGGGCGCTTTATATGCTGAAGTGCGACGGAAATTATGCCGCAGCTATGGTCCTTAACCACGAAACCAACGAGGGATATTCCGGTACAGCATGGAAGGTTGATGCGGATAAGCATCAGGTATTGATCGTTCATGCCCTTGGGGTCCTCCCGGCTTTTCAGGGGAAAGGGGTTGCAAAGCATATGGTAAAAGAAGTCATCCGAATCGCGGGGGAGCGCCATCAACGCGCAATCCGGTTGGATGTGCTAAACGGCAATGTGCCTGCGCTGAAGTTGTACGAAAGCATGGGGTTCGAGCATCGCAGGACCACGCAAATGTTTTACGAAGACACCGGCTGGACGGATTATCTATTATACGAACTTGTCTTATAAATGCAGTCAGGGTGCAGTGCTCTGTCTGCTGCGCCGATAAATGTGAAGTTGTAAGGCAGCAAGAAAAGTCGAGAATTTCCATTTTCCTTCTGCGATAATATTTACCGTCAGGAGGTGATACAAGTGACGGAAAAAATTTTGGCTGTACAGCGAATGCAAGACTATATCGACGCTCATTTGACGGAAAAAATCACATTATGCGATCTGTCCAATGCGGCATTGTTTTCTCCTTTTTATTGCGCTCGAATATTCAAGGAGCTGACAGGACTTTCACCGGCGGATTACATCAGGCGGCTTCGGCTTTCGCGTTCCGCATTGCGTCTGCGAGATGATAAACGCAAGGTGGTTGATGTGGCCTATAACATCGGCTATGACAGTGTAGACGGATATCAACGGGCATTTTATAACGAATTCAGATGTAATCCACACGAATACGCAAAATCACCGATTCCGCTTTCACTTTTCACTCCTTATGGCGTTAAATTCAGAAGTTTATGGAAGGAGAATGAAGTTGTGACAAACATTGCTAATGTTTTTATTCAGGTGATTGAAAAACCTGAGCGTAAAGTCATCATTAAACGCGGAGAAAAAGCCAATGAATACTGGAGCTATTGCCAGGAGGTCGGCTGTGATGTGTGGGGGATCCTGACAAGTATGAAGTCCCTTTGCGGTGAGCCTGTTTGCCTGTGGCTGCCAGAAAAGTACCGGGAAAAAGGCACCTCCGAATATGTGCAGGGTGTTGAGACAGCGATTAACTATGATAGTGTTATCCCTGAAGGATTTGATATCATTAAGTTGCCTGCTGCAAAATATCTGATGTTTCAGGGGGAGCCGTTCAAGGAAGAGGATTATTGCAATGCAATTGAGACTGTACAGAATTCTATGAAAAAATATGACCCGTCTACAATCGGTTATGTTTGGGATGATTCCAATCCACGCATTCAGCTGGAACCTCGCGGCGAGCGTGGATATATTGAATTGAAGGCAATTCGTTCTCTTTGATGAGTCCCAATTTGCCGGGCTGATACGTTCCGGGTCTATTTCTATTTATTTCCGCGAGGGTACTCGAAGTGCATGACCCAGCCTGGCGCATTGTCTGCTTCCCAACAAGCCGGGAGCCCGGCCTTTTCAGGCCGGGCTCCTTCCATTTTTTCTGCCGTTCAGTCGTCCCAATCGTCGTGGTCGTCCTCCCAATCATCGTCCCGGTCATCATCGTGGTCGTCGTACCAATCGTCGTATCGGTCGTCCAGATCATCAATCTTATCATCCGTCTGATCCAAAAGACGATCCAGGGCGCGGAATTCCGTGGTCGTCAGCTTACCGTCGCGGTAGGATCGCTCGATCTTATCCTCCAGCCGCTCCAGCTCATCTTCCAGCGTCTCTATTTTCTTCTCAAGCGTTTTCCATGCCTGCGCGCCGTCGGCAGTTTTGAAGTTCCGGACCTCCTGTACCAGCTCATCCGCCCGGTCGTCCAAGCCGCTGATTTCGGAGACATAGCCGTCGTAGGTCGCCCCACCGGAGACTCCGGACTGGGCGTCGGACTCGTCATATCCCACGGTCTTGTCGGCAAGGTTGCCCCAGGCGCTCTTTACACGGTTATCCAGCGCGTCGAGCTTGTCGTTGAGCGCGGTATACTCTTTGCTGCTCAGCCGGTCCTCCTTCCGATCCGTGCCAAGATTTCGGTACTCCGTACTCACATCCCTGCTCACAAGATGGAGGTCCCCGGCAACCGCATTGTACTGCTCCAGGCGCTTGGCATACGTGCCGGCGGGCCGAATGACCTTGATGTCGGCTTCTATCTCCTTCATCCGGCTTTCCAGCTCATCCACGATCTGTTCATGCTCTTCGTACACGGTCAGCTTGCCGGATTCATTGTCGATGGTCTTGACGCGGAGGTCCTCCAGAGCATCCTTCAGACGGTTGTCCAGCTTGTCGATCTTGGTGGTGAGGACGTTGAAATCCGCCGTTTCCATCTCGCCGTCCCGGTACTGCCGGTTGACGAGCTGGGCAAACTCGTAGAGGTCCTCCCGAATGTCTTCGATGGTATCGCTGTGGAGATCATACTGGTCGCGGCGGCCGGCATAGGTGGAGGCCGCCTTCAGGTCGTTGACCGCCTGCTCCGCCTCCTCTGCCCGCACAGTAAGCTTCTCCAGCGTGAGATCCTCCGGCTTGGTATCGGTCCGGGTATAGAGGCTGATGGTCTGCGTTTTTCCATTCCACTCCACATCCAGGTCCATTACGTTGCCCAGCGCCCGGATGGGGAGATAGGTGGTGCCCTCATAGGTGATCGGGTAGACAACATCGCCATTCTTGTCCAGCAGGGTCTGATCTTTGCCGTCCACCGTCACCGTAATATCGGGGCGCAGGTCGGCGCTGACGCGCTCTGCAACAGTGGTGGCGCCCGCGCCCAGGACCATGGCTCCTGCCAGCGCAGCGGCGAGTACGGGAACTCTCAGATTCTTTTTCATCGGGTTTCCTTCCTTTCCTGTGTTGATCGGCGCCACAGGCGCCCCTCGGGGTGTCGATTGCTTTCCCTTTCACCCCAATAACGCGGCGGAGGCCCGCTTTATCGCATCTACACAGAATTTTTTTCAGAATCCTAAACGAAGCGGGGAGGCGCTGGAGCGCCTCCCCGCTTCGTTTATCTTTCGCTCAGGCGGACGGCAAACGCCTCCGCCCGCTCCTGCTGTTCCGGCAGAAGAGGCACGGCAAAATCCGCCCCGTATTCGGCCTCCAGCACCAGCGTGGCCCGCCCTCTTGGGCCCGCCCGCCGCATCTCAGTCCCCGCCAGACGGTCCCACGCCAAATAGACCGCCTCCACACCGTAAAAATCCATCCGGAGTCCCACCACGCCGCGATCCATCTTTGCCAGAAAATACTCCGGCTTCTGCCTTCTTCGCAGGGCCGCCCCATAGCTCCGGCCCCGGAGCCACAGACTGTCCCGGATCTCTTCCCCAAACCGGTAGCACAGCTTTGCCATGTGGTACATGGCAAAGCTGTCCTCTCGGAGCCGCTCCAGCGCCTCCGTGGGGGGATGCGCCTGTCTGGGCCGGAAGTCCGGCGGATTCCCCAGCAGCAGATTCAGCACCGGAAGGAGCACATCCTCCTTCGTCTTGTTATATCGGAAGTCGACCTGTTTCTGGACGTGGTCCTGTCGTAGCGCCACCGCCGCACTGCACGCCAGGAGCCGCACTCCATATGTCAATTCCGTCACCTCTCCGCGCCGGATCAGTGTGCGCTCCAAGTGTCCGTCCCCGTCATCGCACAGGAGCAGTACCTCTTCCCCCAGCCATGCCGTCAGGTATTCCATACCGGACACATGCTGGTGCAGTTTGGGGATATAGGTCACATGCTCCGGGGGCAGGCCCCGCATCCGCCACGAGTCCAGCGCGGGGCCAAAGCGGGCGGGCAGCTCCGGCCAGTCATAAATGCGCCGGGGCCAGGATGCAAGCGTCGGCCGTCCGTCCTCTCTGACTCCCATTTTTCCTCCTCCTCCCCCGGGGACGGTATGTGCAGCCACATCCATCCCCCAGGCAAGGCCCAGTATATCACGCTTCGCGTAGAAAAGCGAGCCGCCGCGTCCAACTTCTCAGGCGCGGCGGTTTATCGGAAGCGGCTCCCGCCCCGTTCAGCCGTGAAGGATCATGCTGAAGACGCTCCACGGACTGCCGCTCCAATAAAGGCTGCGCTCCAGTCGCAGAGCAAGGGCTCCCCCTTGCCCTCCAGCGTGGATATCTACGCCCTCACCCGCCGCTCCATAAAGTTCTCTTTCATTTTTACGACTCCCTTCTGTCCTTGGACCCTTTTTCTCAAGCAGAGCCGCTCATTTTCATACTATAATCAGCAGTACGCAAATACAACTTTGCAATTTCTAACGACTTAAAAAGGAAATTCCATCGTTGTAATCCACGATGGGGGTCATGTTCAATACAAATGTACCGCCCGCAAGTACCACAAATATATTGTGTGTGATTTTCTAAACAATCCAATGGATTTAACAATGGCGTTTTTCTATTTTCACTCCCTTTGCAACTTTCGATTTATCACATATAAGCATTCGCAAAAAATATTACTATGAAACTACTTACTTTCTCTGCGAATTTTAATCAGTTTTAATACATCATCATAAACACAATCACTATTTTTGATATCTATCATCAACCACCTTTGTGAGTTTCCTTCTTTAGTTGTATTATAAATTTCTTGGATTTCTTTAGAAAGAGTAGGAAATAATTTATCAAATTCATCTTGCTCTTTAGCACCTATTACAACCAATACGGTAATATACCCCTGTTTTGGATATATTGCGCAAAGACTTTTACCTGCCTTTCTTAGTTTTATATTCCAACCCTTAAGCCAAACATCTTTGCTATACTCTATTTTGTAAAGTGCTTTATATTCCGATTGTATAAAATTGAAAATCTGGTTAAAGACATCATTGCCTATATATTCTTCGATTTCCATCATTGTCGGTTGATGATTTATATCTTTTAAATCTATCATAAGAGCCCTCCTTCAAAATGATTACTTGTTACCTGCATTTACTCCTCGTTAACATCTCTTGACAAGGGCACACAGCTCATAGTCAAGTGTGATGAATAGTTGAAAGTCAGATTTTCCACTCAATGGCGACACATTCACCCGTGGCGCGGATTTGAGAAATAAGGCTGTCGGCCACCAGCCGCCTGTCATCGAAATCAATCTCTTCCCAGCGGTTGAGATACACCGATAACCGCTCGATCTGTTCCGGCGACATACTTTCCGCAGACAGGTCCGCGATTTCCTTTGACAGCGTTTGCCGCTGTGCGTCCAATTCCTCGATCTTGGTGTTGGCGTAGGAGATTAAAACCGCGCTGGCCCCGGTCAATGGAGTTGCTGATCCGGCTAATCCCCACGCCCTCGGCCCGCGCAAGGTCGGCCCTGCTGATGCCGAGTATGTAGTGGGCGTAGACGCGCCGGGCCTGGACAGGCGGGAGTTGGTCAATGGCCGCATAGAGGACGGCCCGGTTTTCCCTGTCCTCCATCACCTGCTCCGGGGTCAGCGGGGGAAAGGTAGTATTGACCCCGGGGTTTCCCGGGCCGTTTCATGTGTCCGGCCTCCGGGTCTGTCCGACTGACCCGTTTCTTCGTCCGCCGGGTGTCTTTTTTGATCTGCCTCGTCCGTTTTGCCCGCCGTTTCCCCGTCCGCCGTTTCAGTTCTTCCAGGCCCTCCTCATAGGCGTCCAGCCGTTTCCAGTAGTTCCCGGCCTCCTCCCGCACGTCTACCGTCTCCTCTGAACCGCGGGAGGCGTTGGCCTTCACATGGGTGGAGTCCGTCACTGCCAGCCGCCCACTTACCAGGCCCTTTTCCACACACTGCCGTACCACTTCCTCAAACAACCGCCGGAACACCTTCCGAAACGCGGGTTTCCGCCGCCGCAGCTGGCTGATCGTACTGTGATCCGGCACCCGTTCGTCCAGGTCGATACCCAGATACCAACGAAATGCATTGCTGTCCGCGCACCGCTGCTCTATCTGCCGTTCTGATGGGATTCCATATAGAAAACCCAGCAAAAGATACTTTACCATTATTACCGGGTCAATGGGCGGACGGCCATATCCCTGACTGTACAGATGCGCTGTTTCCTTGTATACAAAAGACAAATCCAGCGCCGTTTCCAGTTTCCGCAAAAAATGATTTTGTGGCACCAGATCTTCAATCGTCACTAAGTGATATTTCAGTTGCATATCCCCGCCCCCCTTTGTTCTAATTATATATAACATATTTTAGGCGTTTTTGCAGCTACTTTGTCAACAGCCCCACGATGGCCAGAAGTGACAGGAAACGACAACGCCCGCACAGCGTTGTACTGTTCGGGCGCACAGATACCAGCCGCCGAAACAACGGTTTTTTTATTTCCCGTTGGGCGGTGAATTTTATTGTGCGCACAAAAGCCGAGCATTACTTTATTTTTCACTGTAACGCTCAAACATAACCGTGTCACATAATGGTTTCCGTTCAGTCTGATGACGGTCTGGACTTAAAAAGCCGTTTGCAGGATAGCCCAGTATTAGTAATGCAGTCGGCTCTATATATTCTGGTAAATCAAACTTCTTTCTGATAATGGCAGGATCAAACAGGCCGACCATTACACTCCCAAGCCCCAACTCTCTTGCCTCTAACATCATGTGATCGCAGACAATACCGATGTCCAAATCGCCGGAACATTTGTTGTCAAAAGGACGTATCAGTTCATTTCGCCTGTCCCTGCAAACGATTAGGACACAAGGCGATCCAAAGGTTTTGTATGCGTTCTGAACTTTTAAGAGGTTTTCCGGTTCGCGGACAACGATAATTCTTTGCGGTTGGCGATTACAAGCACTTGGGGCTACGCGACTTGCCGATAATATTTTTTGTAAATCTTCTTCCGATATGGGAGTATCGTTAAAGCCTCTTGTAGTACACCGGCTCTTGGCCAAATCTAAAAACTCCATTTTCTTTTCCTCAAAATAAGAATGATTTATCTCATTCTTATTCTATCACAGTCTGGCAGCCATGTCAACAAATACGAATAAAATTTCTTGTTTTTGTTGACCTTTTGATGCTTCCCCGCTATAATAAAAAAACGGAGGAGGGTTACGATGACAAAGACAAGAGTGCCTACACAAAAACGGTCAATAGAAAAGCGTCAGAAAATAGTAAAAGCGGGTTTTGATCTTTTCTGCGAAAAGGGCTACTATAAAACAAATACTGCTGAAATTGCCAAATACGCCGGTGTATCAACCGGGGCATTATATAGCTACTTTGAGGATAAACGGCAAATCTTTATAGAGGCATTTCAGCAGCATCTTGATGCAATTTCGTCTGAATTATTACAACAGCTTATCAGTTTACCAGAGGTTCTTGAATTGTCCACATTCATTGAAAAGTGGATAGAGGGCTATATTGATCTATACGCTAAATCTAACCATGCACTTGTCCAGTTGCGTTTAGTGATAGTAGACGATAAAGAAATCAATCATCACTTTTCTGCCCTTGAGAATACCTATTTCTCGAATATAGCCGATATATTAAAAACCAGAGGGATTATTTGTGCTGACCTATTTGAAAAAGTATATATTTCTTGTATTTTGATTGACTCGCTACGGCAGGAAAAAACATCTTTTTCACATAATGGGTTAGATTTTGAAATCATCAAGAAACAGGTCAAACAGAGTATTTTTCAAATGCTATCGACTTGATTGTAAGTCTAATACGAAATTAAATACTACTAAAATATAAAATTTTGTTTCGTTCTCATATTCACCTCTGAAATGAAGTAGTATGATGTTTCACTGCATAGAAAAGACACTCTATTTCAAGTGTCAGTTTTCCGTAATTCCGTATTTCTTTGTATAAGTCGTTAAATAAGGCTCTTTCATTTGTTGTAATTCCGTTGTAAATTGTTTCTTTTATTTGTTTCGCTGATAGATATAGTGTTTATGAGGATATTCTCGTTTTTTGCCTTTTTTAGTATGAAAAAAGGGGCATTGTGGAATGGAGGTTCCACGATGCCCCTTCTTTTTTGACTCATTTGTCGGCTGTAACATTGTCCGCGCCGCGGCTCAGTCCACCAGTTTGTCCAACTCCTTGATGTGCTCCGTCTCGTTGGAGGTCTTGTGATTGGCCTGTTTCGCGTAGAGATTGACCGCCGTCTGGGACTTCTTGATCGGCTGCATGGTTCCGGCGCCCGCCACACAGCCGCCGGGACATGCCATGCCCTCCAGCAGGTAGCCGGGATATTTCCCCGCAATGGCGGCACTGAGCATTTTGCGGCACTCCCGCAGGCCTTCGGCGCTGGTCACCTGGATTTCCCGGTCAGGATGCCGCGCCTTGATGACATCCACCACCGCCTGAGCCACGCCGCCTGAGACCGCAAAGTTCCGTCCGTCGGCGGAGGCGTCGTTAACGCCGTTGGGGTCCTCCTCAATGGTGGTAAGATCCAGATGCTTGGCGTCAAAAATCCCCGCCATCTCCTCAAAGGTGAGCACAAAGTCCACCTCGCTGCGCACACTCTTGCGCATGGCCTCCAGCTTTTTGGCCGCGCAGGGCCCGATGAATACCACCTTGGCCTTTGGATGCTCATGCTTGATCAGGCGCGCGGTGAGGGTCATGGGTGTCAGGGCCATGGAGATGCAATTAGCATGGTCAGGAAAGAGTTTTTTTGCCATGGCGGACCAGGCCGGACAGCAAGAGGTCCCCATAAAGGGCAGCTCGTCAGGGACCTCTTTGATGAAATCCTCGGCCTCCTGGGTGGCGCACAGGTCGGCGCCGATGGCCACCTCAAAGACGTCGGCAAAGCCCAACTGCTTCATGGCGGCCCGGAGCTTGCCCGGCGTCACTTTGGGACCGAACTGGCCCACAAAGGCGGGGGCCACTGCTGCGTAGACCCGTTCACCGGACTGCATGGCCCGGATGACCTGGAATATCTGGGACTTATCCGCAATAGCGCCAAAGGGGCAGTTCACCAGACACATGCCGCAGGAGACGCATTTGTCATAGTCGATCTCCGCCTTGCCGTTGGCATCGGAATGGATCGTGTCCACGCCGCAGGCCACGGCGCAGGGGCGCTGCTGGGTAATAATGGCGTTATAGGCGCACACCTCGGCGCAGCGACCGCACTTGATGCATTTCTCCTGATCGATATGGGAGCGGCCGTTGTAGCGGTCCAGCTTGATGGCGTCCTTGGGGCAGACCTCTTCACAGGGGTGCGCCAGGCAGCCTTGGCAGCCCTCCGTCACCAACAGGCGCTTTTCCGTACAGCCGTTGCAGGCAAATTTGATCACATTGATGAGCGGGGGCGTATAGTAGGTCTCAGGCTGATCCGCCGCCTCGATGTTGTCCGACAGAGGGGCATGTTCCGCCGCGCTCCGGCAGGGAAGGCCCATCGCCAACCGAAGCCGCTCCCCCACGATGGCCCGCTCCAGGAACACATCGTTTCGAAAGTTGCCCACCTCGCCCGGAATGATCTTGTAAGGGAGGGCCTCGATCCTCTTATCCACCGGCCACTCAGTATGATAGGCCATTCGGGCGACCTCACGAAAGATCCTGTGCCGGATCTCCTGGATTCTGGTCTCTACACCTCGCATCTTCTTTCTTCCCCTTACCTTATAAATTGGCACTACCAGCATACCGCAAATGCGCACGCCTGTAAAGCATCAACTTGCTAAAATTTTTGGTATCGGCCTTGGTTTTCTTGTTAATTTCCGGCCCATATGCTACAATTTTACTGCATCACGGCGCGCTTATCCTTAGGATGCCGCAATTGTCCAATTTCAAACCAGGAGGTGAGCCCATGCAGGTCGTCGACCTCACCCATTTTCTTTCACAGGGTATGCCGGTCTACCCCGGTACGGAGGGCCCCAGATTCGAGTCGGCGAACACCTATGAAAGAGATGGTTTTCAGGAGACACGCATGACCATGTACACCCACACCGGCACCCACGTGGACCCGCCGGCCCACCTGTTCCCTGGCGGCGCAACGCTGGACCGTCTCCCCATCACGCAGTTTGTCGGCACTGCTCTGGTCATCGACTGCACCGATCTGCGGGAGGGCGGCCGGATCGCCATGGATCGCGTTGAACGCCGCAGGGCCGATGCCGATATGGCTGAATTTCTCCTCTTCCGCACCGGCTGGGACCGATACTGGGGAGACCCGCGCTATTTTGGGGACTATCCCTGCATCGGCGACGACGTCGCGGAATACCTCGTCCAGAGCCGCAAAAAGGGGGTCGGCCTCGACACCATCGGCCTGGACCCCATTGCGGCGGCGGCCCTTCCCCTTCATAAGAAGGTGCTGGCGAACAATGCCTTTGTCATCATCGAAAATCTCACGAATCTGCACCTTGTGGGACACAGCCTCTTCACTCTCTGCGCCCTGCCTCTCAAGCATGTAGGGGCTGATGGCTCTCCCATTCGAGCCATCGGACTCATCGAGGATTGAGCCTTCCCAAATACGAAAAAACGCGCCGCCAGCATATGCTGGCGGCGCGTCTTTTTCTGCCTGATGATCGTCGCGGAGGGCATGCGTCTTTTTCCTTACATTAATAATAGGGGAAGGTAACGGCACTTACTCCTTGCCCATCCGGCGGGCCATTTCCTTCACAGCGAAGGTGATGACGTCCCCGGCGTAGGTGCCCGCGCCGAAGCCGGCGTCAAAGCCCAGCTCCTTGGCCAGCGCGTGGGTAATGCGTGCGCCGCCACAGCACAGGATCATCTTGTCACGGACGCCCTCGGCCTCGGCCAGCTCGATGAACTCCGTCATGTTCTTGATGTGGACATCCTTCTGGGTGACGGTCTGAGAGATCAGGGCCACATCAGCGTGAAGCTCCTGACACTTCTGGAGGAACTCCTCGTTGGGGACCTGAGAGCCGAGGTTATAAGCCTCGATCATCTCGTACCGCTCCAGGCCGTAATGGCCGGCAAAGCCCTTCCGGTTCATGATGGCGTCGATGCCCACGGTATGGGCATCGGTGCCGGTAGAGGCGCCCACCACCACGATCTTACGGCCGATGTGCTCCCGGATATATTCGTTGGTCTCCTCCATCTCCATGGCTTCATCGGCCACGGTGAGGACCTCGATCTCGTTGTAGTTGACGCTGTGGGTCACTGCGCCGTAGACCACATAGAAGGTAAAGGTCTCATCCAGCTTCTGGTGCAGGGCCACGTTGGGGTCGGCGATCCCCATCTTCTGGGCCATCTGCACGGCAGCGGCCTGTCCCTTAGCGTCGTCCTTAACGGGCAGGGTGAAGGACATCTGCACCTTGCCGTCGTTCATGGTATCGCCATAGGGGCGCAGCTTGGTGAGATCCAGGGTGGTGTCCAGGTCTTTGTCTCTGATTTGATACAGTCCGGAACTCATTTGGAAGCGCCTCCTTTCATCATGGGCTCCATGAAGGGATTGCGGTACCCGGGCGCCTTCTGGAACACGCCATCCAGGCCCTTGCCGCCGTCGCGGGGCCGCTTGATGTCGGCAAAAATGCCCTTCTCCAGCGTCTCAAAAATGCCGAGCTGCTCGATGTCCCCCAGCAGATTGGTGGCCTTGGTGAGGACCTCGTTGGCACGTGTCTGCATAATACCGCCCTCTTTGAAGACGATCTCGCTTCCCAGATCCTTCATGGTGCGGAAGATATACTGGGCGTTCTGAATGGCCAGGAAACGGTCGGAGAGGAAGGGCGTATGGATGGCCTCGGTCATCATGCCCAGCAGATGGATCTTCTGGTCGGTGAGGATGGTGACGATATTGAAGAGGGCATCCTGCACGTGGCCGCGGAAGATGTTGCCCGTCATAAACTTCGTGGGGGGCATGTACTTCAGGGGAGCCTTGGGGAAGATCTCCCGGGCCATCTCGGCCTGCGCCAGCTCATAGAGGAAGCCGTTCTCCACATCGGGATCGATCTCAAAGGCGTGGCCCAGGCCCATCTGCTCCTCGGGCAGGCCGGCACGGAGGGCAAATGCCTCGTTGAGGAACTGGGAGGCCAGCACGGTATGCGCCTCCTCCACGGCGTCGGCCGTGGTGAGGTAGTTGTCCTCGCCGGTGTTGATGACCACGCCGGCATAGGCGTTGATCGCACGGGAGAAGGACTGGTCCACCAAGGTCCGCTGCATATTGATGTCGCGGAACAGAATGCCGTACAGGGCGTCGTTCAGCATCACATCCAAACCCTCGAAGGCACCCATGGCGGCGATCTCGGGCATACAGAGGCCGGAGCAGTAGTTGCACAGGCGGATGTAGTGACCCAGCTCCTCGCCTACCTTGTCCAAGGCATCCCGCATCAGGCGGAAGTTTTCCTGGGTGGCGTAAGTGCCGCCGAAGCCCTCGGTGGTGGCGCCGTAGGGCACGTAGTCCAGCAGGGACTGGCCGGTGGTCCGGATGACGGCGATGACATCGGCGCCCTGACGGGCGGCGGCGGTGGCCTGCACGATATCCTCATAGATATTGCCGGTGGCCACGATCAGGTAGATCCAGGGGCCCTCTTTATCCCCGTACTTGGCCAGCAGCTCCTCACGGCGGTTGCGGCGGGCGGCGATCTTCTTCAGGCTCTCCTGCACCACGGGCTCGATGGCTTTGTCGATCTCAGCGTCGGAGTGGGTGGGCAGCGTGGTGAGGTCCAGGGACCCGTCGGCCACGGCCTCGGCAATCTCCTGGGTGGACTTGCCGGTCTCCACCATCGCATTTCCGATCCAGAACGTCACGCCCTGTCCCAGCGCGCCCTTGGCGGTGAGATGCTCCACCACCACGTTGGGCAGCGGCACCTCAAAGGAGTTGACGCCGTCGATGCCCAGCAGCCGGCACACGGTACGCTCCACGGCCACGGTGGTATGGCGGTCAATAAAGCGCTGCGTGTCATCGGCCACCTTGGAAGCATGGTTACGGGCCTGCTCCACAAGGTCAAAGTTCAAATTGAGCTTGGATTCCAACACATATCACTTCCATTCCATATATTTTTTACGCGGAAGGCGGGGAAAACGGATCGCCGCGCCGCAGCGCGGCGATCCGCCCTTTTCCCAATGCTTAGTGTTCTTCTCTCTTGTGGCGCTCCAGGTTGGCGGGCTCCATGGAGAGGGCTTGGCCGCGCTCGAGGCCGGCGACGCCCATCAGCTCCACCTTGCGCTTGCCCTCGCGCTCAGCCTTGCAGTACTCGCACTGGCAGGTCTCCTCATAGTGCTCGGGCTCAGTGTAAGTGGTGATGACGCCCTCGTAGTTGCGGAGGATGACCTTATGCGGAGTCTGGGAGATGACATACTGCGGCATGACGGGAGTCTTGCCGCCGCCGCCCGGGGCGTCCACCACGAAGGTGGGCACACAGTAACCGGAGGTGTGGCCGCGGAGGGCCTCAATGATCTCGATGCCCTTAGAGACGGGAGTACGGAAGTGCTCCAGACCCATGGACAGGTCGCACTGATAGATGTAGTAGGGACGCACGCGCATCTCGACCAACTGGTTGACCAGTTTCTTCATGGTAAAGACACAGTCGTTCACCCCGGCCAGCAGTACGGACTGGTTGCCCAGAGGCACGCCGGCATCGGCCAGCATGGCGCAGGCCTTCTGCGCCTCGGCGGTGATCTCCTGGGGATGGTTGAAGTGGGTGTTCAGCCAAATGGGATGATACTTCTTGAGCATGGCGCACAGCTCGGGCGTGATGCGCTGGGGGCACACCACAGGAGTACGGGACCCCAGACGGACGATCTCCACATGGTCGATCTCACGCAGACGGGAGATGATGTACTCCAGCATATCGTCGGAGAGCATCAGCACGTCGCCGCCGGAGAGGAGAACGTCGCGGACGGTGGGCGTATTGCGGATATACTCGATACACTTGTCGATCTGCTCCACAGGCACGCTGGTGTCGTGCTGACCAGCAAAGCGGCGGCGGGTGCAGTGACGGCAGTACATGGAGCACTGGTCGGTGGTCAGCAGCAGCACGCGGTCAGGATAGCGGTGGGTGAGCCCGGGCACAGGGGAGTCGGAATCCTCGTGCAGAGGGTCCAGCAGGTCGGCGCAGGACTGATGCAACTCCTTGGCGGTGGGGATGGCCTGCTTACGCACGGGGTCATGGGGATCGTTGGGGTCGATCAGAGAGAGGTAATAGGGGGTGATGGCCATACGCAGGGTGCCCAGGCAGGCCTTGACGCCCTCCTCCTCCTCGGGGGTCAGCTCGATGTACTTTTTCAGGTCCTCCAGGGTCTCGGCCCGGTTGGCGACCTGCCAGTGCCAATCGTTCCAGTCGGCGTCGGACACGTTGGGGAACAGCTGTTTACGGCGAGACTCGTTGGTAAACTTCATGGTAAGTAAACCCCTTTCATGACTCAGGCCGCTATGGCCTGCAATTCCAAAATCAAGAGATTGGATCCCGTCTTACAGATACTTCTTCTCGAAGTAGGCCTTCAGTTCGGGGTTCTCACGCAGCTCGGCCAGCGTGATCTCGGCATGGCCCTTGGTATAGCCGTTGCCCACGATCATGGTGACGTCCTTGCCTACACCCTCGGCGCCCAGGGCGGCCTTGGCAAAGTCGGTCGCCATGGAGAAGAAGTAGACGATGCCGTTGTCGCGCACGGGCAGGATGGCGCTCATCTCGCAGGCGGGCACGTTGACGATGAGGATGGAGACGTCGTACTCCTTGCCGTTGTTGGCGGCCAGGGATTTCTCCAGCACATCCATGGGGTCGGTGGCGGAGGCGACAATGGCCTCATGGCAGAGGTGCATGCTCTTCAGGAGGTCGGCATCGGCCTGACAGATGACCAGCGCCACCACTTTGCCGGTGGGGCCGACGCGCTTCATGGCTTCGTAGCAGCACATCATGCCGCCCTTGCCTGCGCCGCCGAGGATCAGCACGCTGTCGCCGGCCTGGACCAGTTTGGCGGTCTGCGCGGGCGCACCGGCCACGTCCAGAGCGGCCAGCGCCAGCTCTTCGCTCATATCGTCGGGCAGCTTGGCATACAAGCCGCTTTCAAACAGGATGGCCTGGGCCTCGACCTCAACGCGGTCGATCTCAGGGTGAATTGCTTTGATTTTCCCGATCTTCAGGGGGGTCAGGGACAGGGAGACCAGAGAGGCAATCTTATCGCCCACCTTCAGGTCGATCTTACCCTGCAGATCCTCGCCGATCTCCTTGACCGTACCGATGAACATGCCGCCGGAGCCGGTGACGGGGTTCTGCATCTTGCCGCGCTCGTTGACGATATCCAGGATCATCTGCTCGGTCTTGCCCAGGTCCTTGCCGCAGGCCTCATAAATCTGGGTAAAGGAGGCGGAGTCGATGTTCAGGGCGGAGACGTCACAGAGGATCTCGTTGGAGTAGCACTCCATGGTATTGTCGATCTTCTTGGCGGCCTGGGTCATAAGGCCCTTGGGCTCAATCACGCGGTGGACACCATACTTATTGCCTTTTTTCTGCATGTTTTGACCTCCATTTATCTGTTTGGGGACCAATCTGGTTTGGGAATTGTGGGATTGGAATTTTTGGTTTGGGTTTTGGGAATTGGAATTGTGGGATTGGTTTGGGTTTGGAATTTGGGAATTTGGTGGACGGGGTGAAAACGCGGGTCCCCATATCGCGCCCGCCCGGTCCAGGATTGGGAAAAATGGGAAATGGGAAGCAGTTGGGAAATGGGAATTGTATCAGAAACTCAGCCCAGGCTGAGAATCTTACGGGCCTCGGCGGGATTGGCGACGGGGCGCCCCAGCAGGTTGGCCAGCTCAACCACCCGCGCTACCAGCTCGCCATTGGATTTGGCGAGGACACCCTTGGAGAGATATACCGTGTCTTCAAAACCCACGCGGACGTTGCCGCCCATGGGAATGGCCGCTGCCGCCAGCTCGTAGGCAAAGCGGCCGATACCGGTGGCGGTCCAGGTGGACCCGGCAGGAATGGCGTTCACCAGCCACTGGAGATTGCCGGCGGTAGCGGGGGTACAGCCGCTGACGCCCAGGACAAAGTTGAACTGCATGGGGTCGCCGGGGACCAGTCCCTTTTTCGCCATCTTCAGGATCGTGTCCAGGTGACCCATCTCAAAGCACTCGTACTCGGGCTTGATGTGGTTTTCCAGCATGCGCTTGCCGAAGGCCCGCATGGTGGGCATATCGTTCATGAACACGTCGTCCCCGAAGTTGCAGGTGCCGCAGTCCAGCGTGGCCATCTCGGGGAAGAGCTCGGTGGGCTGGAGCCGCTCCTCCGCCGTCATGCCGACTGCGCCGCCGGTGGACGGGATGAGGATCACGCCGGGGCAGGCTGCCTTGATGGCATCCATGACCACCCGGAACCGCTCCCGGTCCTGGGTGGGCGTGCCGTCGTCCTCACGGACGTGCACGTGAATGACCGCCGCGCCCGCGTCAAACGCACTCTTGGCCTCCCGCACCATCTCATCGACGGTGTAAGGGACGGCGGGATTGTTTTCCTTGGTGACCTCGGCGCCGCAGATGGCGGCGGTGATGATCAGTTTCTCCACGAGATCGCTCCTTTCTTATCGGGCAATGCGCTGCTTGTCCTTGGGCACCACACAGGTGCCGGAGGCGCGGCAGACCACGACAGGCTCGGCCAGCACATCGGCGGCGGAGTCGTTGATGTCGGGGCGGGAGATGATGACCTTGCGGGCCTCGAAGGTCATCTTCCGGGAGGTATTGCCGATCTTGGTGATGGTGCCCTCAGCCTCGATATAGTCGCCGGCATAGACAGGCGCCAGGAATTCCACGTTGTCGTAGGCGCAGAAAAGGCCCTCATCGCCGTCGCATTTGATGAGCAGCTCGGTGGCCACATCGCCGAAGAGATGGACCATGTGAGCCCCATCCACCAGATTTCCGCCGTAATGGGCGTCCTTTGCGCTCATGCGGAGCCGGAGCAGAGATTTCATTTCTTCCATTGGTAAGCCCTCCCAAATTTAAAAATTTTTATGTAAATCTTATTGGACCCCAAAAAACAACAAGCGCCGCCCGCTTTCCGCCCAAAGGCGGAAAACGAACAGCGCTTCATGACGCAGAATAAAAAGGCGCACTATTTACATCCGGGAAATCACCCGCATGTAAATAGCGCACCATGTAGTCATGACACTCCGTACGCACTGAGCGTACGACGCAGGAGTAGTACCCAACAGCGTCCCTACCCCTTCGGCGGTGGTCCCATTCCCATCGTTCATCGGGCCTGCCAACCCTTTGCATTACGATGCTACCTGGCGCACCGCGCCTCTATTCACCATATTATTAAATTGTTGTTATGTACTTTTAACAGAATCTATTATAGCACGCCGTTTAGGTTTGTCAACTATTTTTTGAGAAAATTTCCATAAGGTCCGGTTCCAGGTCCAGAAGCCTACAGACTCTAAGCGCGTCGCGGGGACATGGTTCCCCCGGCTCGGACTCGATGAGGTGGTAATCCATCAGTCTGGAGAGGCGGTCCAGCGGCGCCTCGTCCTTCCGGATGGCGGCGGTATCCAGCGCCCCCAGTCCGGCCACCCGGTAGTGCCGCCTGGCCGCGTCGGAGACTCCGTCATAGTGGGTCGTCAGAAGCGCCACGCAGTTGAGCCGGCCCAGATATTCCACCAACGCTCTGGCCAGGGCCGCGCCCTCCCGCGGATTGGTGCCCCGGGCAAACTCGTCCAGCGCCACGTAGAAAAATTTGCCCTTTTCCTGCCGCAGCACGTCGCCCAGCGCCGCCACCTCGGCTCCGAAGGAGCTCAGGCCCTGCTCCACGGACTGGCGGTCCGTGCAGATGAGGGAGACGCTGTCGAACAGCGGCGCCGAAAAGGCCTTTGCGAAGGCGAAAAAGCCGGTCTGCGCCAGCAGGAGGTTGAGGGTGAGGCTCTTCATGGAGACGCTTTTACCGCCCATATTGGCGCCGGTGATGACGGTGGCCCCCTGCTCCAGTGTGAGGGAGACCGATGTGAATTCGCCGCCCCGCTCCTTCAGGTGGTCGGCCACCTCGGGATGGATCATATCCACCGCCACCACCCTTGCCTCCGCAGTGATGGCCGGGCGGCAGCAGCAGAACCGCCTGGCCAGCTTCGCCTTGGCCAGCACCAGATCCAGCCGCCCGATGTCCTCCATGGTGGAGAGGAAGGTGTCCCTGTCCCGAAGCAGCGCCATGGTCAGCCGCTTTCTCGCCTCCAACTCCAGGCGGTCCTCCTTGAGCACCAGCTCCCGGCGGCGGGCCATCAGATCATCCCGGCCCTTTTTTTCCGTCTGCCGAAGGGCGTTCTCCACCAGGGCCTTCTCCTCCCGGACCCGCTCCAGAGCGGGCTCAAAGGCATTTTCCACGGAGAAGGCGGGCAGCCTGCGTCCGCTGGGGTCCAGCAGATTCAGTGCGGCGTCCATGGGCCGGATCTCCAGCCCCTCCAGCCGGGGCAGCTTGCCGCACTCCTCCGCCAGGCGCTCCAGATAGATCAGGAAATGCTTGACCTCAAACAGCTCCACCTCGTCCATGGGCGCGCTGGTGGGCCGCTTGAGGGAATTGCGGATATCATGGAACTCGGACAGGATGTGGATGATGCTCTCCAGCAGGACGGAACCCTCCCCCATCAGATTCAGTAGGGTATCCACGCGGGAAAACTCCGCCTCCAGCTTGTCCTGTTCTCCGGGACCGTACCATTTGGGATTGCGCACCAAGGCGTGGCCGAAAGGCGAGGCGGGCTCCACCCGGGTCATGACCCAGCTATAGCCGGTGTCCTCCTTGAGCTGCGAATTCAGTTTCATGTATATTCACCTCAAAAGCATTCTATTTCGGTCCGGAAAGGTCAGTTTTCTCCCTTCACGTTCACCACGGGTACCGTGACCACGCTGCGCAGCGCGCGCAGAAGCTCCGCGCCGTCCAGATGCTTGCCATAGGCCGACCAGGGGTTGGCGGTGACGGCTGCGATGGTCAGCTTTTGACGCACCAGCAGCTCCCCGCCGCAGCGATGAAAGGTCTCGGTGGAGGTGCGGTCGCAGAGGAAATGGGTGGCATCCGGTGCCGCCAGCACAATGGGTGCTCCGCGCCGCGCCAGAGTGCGCAGGGTGGGCCCGGTGACACCGCCACCGATCCAGAGCACACACTTCTCCCGCGGCAGTTCGTGCCACCTGGGCTGTCCGTTTTCCTCCAGCGCCAGCGGGAGGCGCTCCCCCTCCAAGGTATACAGGGCGTAGCGGGCGGTCTCCCGGCTCAAGGCCGACCACAGCCCCGTGTGCTCCGCCTCCGGTGTGGCAAAAAGCCGGCAGGTATGGGCGGTCTCGGCGGCGATGGCGGAGACACCGCCATCCATGGATGCCCCCACGCACAAAATAGCACAGGCGCCGGGCTCCGCACCCGCCAGGGATTTTCGCCCCGCAGCCCCATCGATGAGGACCCGCCTGGCCCCCATGGCGCGGAAGGTATGGGACAGCGGCGCCAGTTGGTTGACAGCGGAAGGACCGGCCAACTGGATAAATCCATCGCTGAGCGCCCGGAAAATCCCCACCGCCCCCAGCGGCGTCATCACATCGGTGACTCCCTCCACTTGGAGGGTCGTGTCACACAGGGGGAGCATTCCCCGCGCGGTGGCGAACAACGTGCCCTCGGGCACCCAGATTTCCGGCTTCTCCGTGCCGGTCACCACATCGGTGCGCTCCCCGTCCCGGCCCACCGAGGTCATGGCCAGCACCTCCCCGGACAGCTCCTCGATGAGCCGGCACATGGCCGTGGTCTTGCCGGCATTCTTGCACAGGCCGATGATCGTAATGGTAGGCGCATCCCCCACCAGGGGGGCGAGCAGCGGCGTCATGGCAGTCCCTCCTTGTCGCTTCAATTGGTTTCCAGTATCTCCATTATAGGGGCCCTTCGTCGGAAATGTCAATGCCTGCCTGCAGAGCCTTTTCAAATACATCGGAGGCCGGCTCCCTCTTCAGGTCCAGCCTCCAATGTACTTTTTTCACAGCATGAGCATGCTCATATCAGAAAAGATGCCGTCCTGTCCCTCCGCCCCGCCGCATACGCTTTTCGACCGCCGATCTCCCTGCGGGGCTTGACTTTTCCCCCAACCAAGTATATCATCGTCCGGACGGGCGGTGGGTTCGGCCGTCATATCTCCTGAAGGCCCCTCTCCCCCACCCCACCGCCGATATCCCGCGCAGGCGCAAAGGAGGCGTTTCCTATGTCCGACGTGATTTTCAACTGGGTTCCGGACCGCGGCTCTCCCCTCCCCCTCTACCGCCAGCTGGCAGATTATATCAGTGGAAAGATCGCTTGCGGCGACTGGGCTGTGGGTGACCGGCTCCCCGCACAGCGCGTCCTGGCCCAGCGGCTCGGCCTGAACCGCAGCACAGTGGTCCAGGCCATGGAAGAACTCGCCTCCTTCGGCGTGCTGGAGGCGGACTACGGCGGTGGGACACGGGTAGGGAGCAACACCTGGTCCCTGCGTATGGCCGGAGGTGGAATGGACTGGGGACGTTATCTGCATGCCGGTCCCTTCCCTGCAAATACCCCAACCATTCAAACCATATTCCGCCTGGAGTTCCAGCCCGGATATTATCGGTTGGGCAGCGGTGAGCCCTCCCCTCAGCTCTTTCCGCGGGAGGCCATCGGAGAGGCGCTGAGCAGAGCGGCGGCCCGTGCTCCCGCCCTTGGCTATCTGCCTCCCGCGGGGCTGCCGGAACTGCGAGAGGCCGTGGCGCACCGGCTGGAGCGGCGCGGTATCCGGCTCCCTCCCTCCTGCGTGCTCATTACCTCTGGGGCGATCCAGGCTCTTCAGCTCATTTCCGCCTCTATGCTCAAGTCCGGCTCCACAGTCTTTGCCGAGTCCCCCACCTATCTCAAATCTCTTCAGATTTTTCCGTCCGCCGGTGCCCGCCTGCAAGGGCTCGCCATGGACCGCGAGGGGTTGCGCCCCGGCGCGCTGCGTGCCGCGCTCACCCCCTGCGCCGCCCGCAGCGGCCTTCTCTACACCATCCCCACCTTTCAAAATCCCACCGGGACCACGATGCCACAGTCCCGCCGGGAGGAACTCTTTCAACTGTGTCTGGAGCGCCGCCTTCCCGTCATCGAGGACGACGCCTACGGCGAACTGTGGCTGGACGCCCCGCCCCCCGCTCCAATCAAAGCGCTGGACCGGACCGGCGGCATCCTCTATCTGGGCACGGTGTCCAAAACCCTTTCCCCGGGGCTGCGCCTGGGGTGGCTGGTGGGTCCGGAATCGGTCGTCCAGCGTCTGGCGGACGTGAAGAGCCAAACCGACTGTGGCACCAGTTCCCTCTCCCAGTGGGCCTTTCTGGAACTCTTGGAAAGCGGGGCCTATGACGCCCACCTGGCGGCGCTCCGCGCCGCGCTGCGGGCCCGCCGCGACGCCGCCGCAGCTCTCCTGACGCGCCGCTTCGCCTCCCTCGCAGACTATTTCCTGCCCTCGGGCGGATTCTATATCTGGCTGCGCCCCAGGCCGGAGGCCGCCACGGAGCGTCTTTTCCAGCGCGCGCTGGAGCGCGGGCTGCTGCTCCACCCCGGTACACTCTATGGCTTCGGCCGTACCAGCGCGCTGCGGCTCTCCTACGCCTATGAGAGCCCGGAGCGATTTTCCCGCGGGCTCGGGCTGCTGGCCGATCTTCTGGAGGGAAATTAGCGTCCGGAACATCTGCGAGTCCGTCCCGCACCTTGTCTTTTCCCTCCGTTCTGCTATAATGGTGCCTGCTGAATCAACTGCGCTGCGTTTGATCCGTTTGGCTACAAGGAGGTCGATTACCATGGTTACATTGGCACAGCGTCTGGAAGAGCTGCGCACTGAGCGCGGACTGAGCCGTCCCGCCCTGTCCGCAGAACTGGGATTTCCCAAAAATGCGGTGGAAAAGTTTGAAACAGGACGACAAACCCCCACCCGCGAACAGCAGGAAAAAATTGCTTTCTATTTTGGCGTCTCCGCCTTTTACCTGCGCGGCGAGAGCAGTGACCGCACCCGCCAGGACAATTGGATGGACGCGGCCTATGCGGAGGAGCCCCCTGTCTCTGTTCCCACCCCGCCTCCCGCTGCGAGGTGTCCCAGGGAGAGCGCCGGCGAAACCCACGGTACCGTGCTGGACTCTCTCCTCTCGGGGAAACAGTTTCGGGATCTGCTCCGTGCGGCCGTGCTGGATACCCTCAGTTCTCCCGAGGGGCAGGAGCTGATCGCCAAAGCGGTCCGCAGGGAGCTCTCCAACCGCCGGTGAAGAGGCTGAAACGTCCTCTTCGCCTCCCAGCGCTTTCTTCGCTCAGTGCCCCCAGCGTGCAAGAGGCCGCGCACCCAACAGGTGCGCGGCCTTTTGCATTCACTCCGCGAGGAGCTCCCGCGCGATGCCGTCTGCCATCGTGTGGACCTGCTCAAAGTCCACATAGGGATTGTACAGGGCCTCCAGCTCGTCGTGCATGGCCTTGGCCTGGGCCAGGGACTCCACCGCCTCGTCCACCAAGGCGGCGGATACCTTGCGGGAAAATTTCAGTCTGGCCTTGCTGCGGTGCACCGCCTCCAGATCCGCCATTGCGTCCATCCTGATCCGGCGGTAAGGTCGTTTCTCGTAGGGAAGCGCGGGGCTGCTGGTGACAAAAGCCAGGGACAGGTCCGGCACAATGAGGTGCTCCAATCGGTCCGGCTCCATGGGCGAAGGACAGGCGATGACATCATGTCCTGCCGCCACCGCTCCGGCGAGCAGATGGGAGAGCATCAGGTGTCCCAGCCTGTAGGTGTCCGCAAGCTCGTAGACCCGTTTGCACAGCCGGTCCACCGTGCCGAATTCACAGAGGAGCCCCTTGTGCGTGACCGCGGACAGGAATCGCTGCTTCACTTTCCCGCTGTCCGTCCCGTTTCTGCGTACTTCCCGGGATAAAATACCCTTGGCACGCTTGGCAATTTTTGCTTCCACCGCCGGCGAAGCCGCAATGGCCCGCATGTCGGAGGATATCTCCGCCGCCGCGTCCAGGCAGCGGTAGGCGCGCTGATAGCAGGCCTTGTAGCCCTTCATCGCCTCCATGATCTCTTTTCGCACATCCCCCAGCCCCGTCCGGTCATAGCAGTCGCCCAGATTGACGTACCGCTCCACCACGCCGGGATATTTGGGCTCCACCACATGGGGCGCAGTGCCGTCCACGATGGCGGCTTTTTTCTGTGGGAGAACGATGGCGTCCAGAGACTCAGGGTCTCCGGAACAGGGTATGTACTCCACATCCAGTCCCCGCTCTTCCGCCTGCCTGGCCACCCGCTTCATCAGGGTGGACTTGCCGCAGCCGGGGCCTCCTTTCAGGATCAAAAGGTCCGCCGCCTGAGCGGGGTCGATGAGCTGATCGTACAGCGAATAGAAACCTGCCGGGGAATTCGCCCCCAAATAAAATCGGACCTGTGGTTCCGTTGTCATTGGCCTACCCTCCAATACCGTTTCTACCACAAGGTATGCCGCATCGACCGCGGCGGTGCGGCCCAGCGGCGGCCTTTTCACGTTTTTTGCCGCTCAAACTCGGAAAAGCAGCTCTTTTCCCAGCCCGCGACAGTCTCCGGCCCTCTCTCTCGTCAATGCTGCACCGCGTTTGCCCCCGTATGGCCGCCTTGCTATTTCGCCGGATTTACGGTAGAATATCCGCATGCAGTTCCACGCCCTATTGGAGGTGTTCGCCCTTGAGCTTTCTCTCTCCGGGATTTTTCCTGTTCTTTCCCCTGGTCACGCTGTTCTATTTCCTGCTGCCTCAGCGGGCCCGAAATCTCTGGCTTTTGGTGAGCAGCTGGTATTTTTACCTCTGTGCCGGCGCAGGCTCCTTTCTCTTTCTTCTCTGCGCCCTGACCCTTACCTACGCCGGCGCCCGCTTTCTGGAAGGGCAGTCGGGACGGGCCAGGCGTCGGGTCCTGACGCTCCTCCTCCTGCTGCTGTTTGGAACGCTGTTTCTATTCAAATACCTGGGCTTTGCTCTCTCCATGCTGGAGCGGCTCCTCTCCGCCGCAGGGCTGTCCTTTACCTCTCCTGCCCTGGAGCTCATCCTCCCCGCCGGTATTTCCTTTTACCTCTTCATGGCGGCCGGATATCTCATCGACGTCTATCGGGGGAACCGGCCTGCGGAGCGCAGCTTCCTTTTGTTTGCCCTCTTTCTCTCCTTCTTTCCCTACCTGCTCTCCGGCCCCATCGGCCGGGCGGACACCCTCCTTCCCCAATTCCGGGAACCCCACCGTTTCTCTTATGACGGCTTCCGCAGCGGACTGCTGCGCTTTTTATGGGGTGCTTTTAAAAAGCTGGTCATCGCCGACCGCCTGGGCATGTTGGTCACCACCGTATATGCCGCGCCGGATCAGTTTGGCCGCCTCCAGGTCATCGCGGCCGCTGCCGCCTTTTCCATTCAAATTTACTGCGACTTCTCCGCTTACTCGGATATGGCCTTGGGCTGCGCCCAGGTGCTGGGTTTCCGGCTGATGGAAAACTTCCGCACGCCCTACTTCTCCCGCTCCATCGGGGAGTTCTGGCGGCGCTGGCACATCTCCCTCTCCTCCTGGTTCCGGGACTACCTCTATATCCCTCTGGGCGGGAGCCGCAGAGGGCGGATGAGAACGTATGCAAATCTCCTCATCGTCTTTGCCGTCAGCGGCCTGTGGCACGGCTCCGCCCTGGCCTTTGTGGCCTGGGGGCTCCTCAACGGGCTTTATCAGGTGATCGGCGGTCTTACCGCCGATCTGCGCACCCGGGTGCGCGGCAGGTTGGGCCTGACGGAGGACGGCCGGCTCACTGTCCTGCTCCAAGTCGGGATCACCTTCCTTCTGAGCACCGTCGCCTGGGTCTTTTTCAAAGGCGGCTCCTTCACCCACGCCCTTTTTATCTTCCAAAACATGTTTACCGGCCCTTGGCTGACCCATCCCGTCACTGCCTGGGGGCTGGACCGGCCGGAGCTCGTCGTGGCATTTTTCACTATTCTGCTCCTCCTGGCTGTGGATCTTGCCTCTCTTCGTGTGGACCTGTGGACCGGTTTTCTTCGCCTGCCCCGTCCCCTGCGCTGGGCTCTGGCGCTCTCTCTGACGCTGGCGGTCCTCATCTGCGGCATCTACGGCACCGGCTATGATCCCCAGGACTTCATCTATTTCAAATTTTAGGGGGCGGTGAAATGAATCGGAAAGCGGTTGTGCGGGAGTTCTGTTTCGCCGTGCTCTTTCTGCTGCTGGCCGTGCTTCTCATCGGGCTGACCTCCACAGCGCTGCGCCCCGTCCGCACCAACTACGGCGCCGTGTGGGGCCCCTATCTGGGGGAGCCCGAGGACAGCTTGGATTATCTCTGGCTGGGCAGCTCCTATGCCTACTGCGACGTCAATCCCGCCGTGATCTACGATGAAACCGGCCTGACCGGCTATGTGCTGGCCGGCCCGGAACAGACGCTCTCCCAGACCTACTGGTACCTCCGCCAGGCGCTGGAGACCCAGCGTCCGTCCGCCGTAGTGCTGGAAGCCTCCGCGCTCCATTTCGCCAAATATCAGAACTACACCCAGGTCAATGTGGGATACCTCCCCGCCGGCCTCAACAAGCTGGGGGCCGTCTTCACCGCCTCCGAGCCGGAGCTGCGCACCGGTTTGCTGTTTGACCTGTACTTTTACCACAGCCGCTGGAAGACCGCCACCTTCGGGGAGCTCCGGTCGGCGCTCGCTCCTCCCCTGGCCGACCAGTGCAAGGGCTATACCGCTGTGGACGGGGTTTTCGACGCCATCGGCGACGGACCCTTTCTCCGCGACGTTCAAGAGGAGGCGGTCTACCGTGCCAATCTGGAGGACTTGGGACGCATTGCTTCTCTCTGTGCGGACCGGGGCATTCCGCTGGCAGTGGTTTTTCACCCTACCTACAGTCAGCTTCCCTCTCAGGTCCGCGAGGCCATTCGGGCGGATGTGGCCGATCTGGATGCACATATCCGCTTTTTTGACTGGAGCGAGGAGGTGGAGGCAGCGGGGCTGGAGCCCTCTCTCCACTTTTATGACCCCGGCCATCTGAACCGGGCCGGGGCGGCGCTCTTTTCCGCTTGGCTGGGGGATTTCCTCACTGGTGAGATGGGGCTCGTTCCCAGACCTCAAACGGGAGAAAATGCCGCGGCCTGGGCGGAGACCGTCCGCTTCTGGCAGGAGGGCGGTCCTGCCGTCACGGAATGAAAAACGGCGGGACAGATGCTGTTTTTCACGCGCGTTCTGACGCTTTGTACCCGGGCACCTCCGCTTTTAGGGCTGTGAGACAAAACGGGGCCACCCCCCGGCCGTCTCCGCTCGCTTTGCTGCGCAAAGCGAGCAAAACGAGGCCCGGCTTCCGAAGAAGCCGGGCCTCGTTTTCTTGCTTTTGTCAAAAAAGGTCCACCATAGCGGAATCCACCACACGGAAGTGCTCCCGCATCATGCGCGCTGCCTCCACTCCGTTTCGATCCTGGAGGGCCAGCACGATCCCCTGGTGAGTATCCTGGAGCCGCTTGCGATACCCCTCATCCAGCATCATTTTTTCCCGCATATGACTGATAAAGCTGTCCACTGTCTCGCTCATAGCCCGCAGAATAACCATAATGAGCTGATTCCCCGCCGCCTCGCCGATGAGGTAGTGCAGACGCTTATCCAGTGCGGCGCTCTTTTCCAAATCGTTTTCATCCCGGAGCTGCCAGACGATATCCTCCAGCTCGCTGAGCTGCGCGGGGCTGACCCGCTCGGCCGCCAGCAGCACGGTCTGGCTCTCCAAGCCCTGCCGCAGTTCGCTCACCTGGCGATAGTCGGTCGCCCCCAGCAGCATCATCATCTGGGTGGACTCCGCCAGATTTTTTTCAATGTCGCAGGAGACGAAATTTCCCGCCCCCTGGGTGCTGGAGATGAACCCCATCAAGCTCAGTGTCCGCAGCGCCTCCCGCACGGAATTGCGCCCCACGCCGAGCTGCTCGGCCAACTCCCGTTCCGGGGGCAGCTTTTCTCCCTGCTTCAGGTCGCCCTTTAAAATTTCACCTTTGATATAGCTGATGACCCGCTCATAGGCCTTTCCTTGCTGCACGCTTTCCTCTTTCATTCTTTTCCTTCCGCTCTTTCCTGCGTTTTTACGCTTCTCCCCCGTGGGGGGCCCGGCTCTCCGCCCTCTCTGTCTCCAGCGTCCCCACGCAAATCAGAGCCGCAGATCGGTCCACCCACATTTGAAAATGGTATTACCTATTTGTTTTTTATTATACCACAAACTTTTCAAAAGGCCATACCCTTTCGGCTTTTTTCCATTTCCTTTTCTCCCCGGGATCGTTCAGGAGATTCCGAACGATCCCATCCGCCCGGGAGGTCCGGCCGGTCACGAGGGCAGAATACTCTGTCGCATTTCGTCGGTCGGGAACATAGGATATTTTTGCGGAGGGTCTCCGCAATCATTGAGATGGAGGAACAGGTTATGTGCTGGAGCAATTCCAATTGGTGCGGCTGCGGATGCAACCGCTGGGACTGTGGGTGCGGCTGCACCGGGAATGGATCTGGAAATTCCAGCGGAAGCGATCCCACCTGGCGCTGCCGCTGGGTCTGCACGTCCAACTGGTCCACAAATTCCACGGCCCTGACCGACGCCGCTTCCGATTTGGCGACGACGGACAGCCTGCCCTTCGGCGCGGACTTCTTTACGGGGGATTCCGGCTGCGGCTGCAGCGGCTGATCCGACACAGCAAAAATGCCTGGGGCGGTACGCCGCCCCAGGCATTTTCAATCTGTCGAAAGAGATGGTTCCGGAAAGAGCGGACAGGTTCCCGCGTTTTCACTTGCCCTCTGTCACCAGGTGGACCAGGACTTCCACCATCTTCTCCAGGGCATACACGGGAATATACTCCATAACGCCGTGGAAGTTGGCGCCGCCCGTGGAGAGGTTGGGGCAAGGAAGGCCCATGTAGGAGAGCCGCGCCCCGTCGGTCCCGCCCCGGATGGGAACCTCCATCGCCTCCACACCGGCCTTCTGGAAGGCCGCCCGGGCCCGGTGGACGAGATACATATGGGGCTCGATCTGTTCCCGCATGTTATAGTAGGAGTCCTTGAGCTCCACCTGCACGGCGGTGGGGCCATACTTCTCATTGAGATAGGCCGCGATCAAATTCATCCGCTCTTTCCGCGCCTCGAAGCGGACACGGTCGTGATCCCGGAGAAGAAAGCTCAGCCGGGTCTCCGTCTCGTCCCCCTCCATCCGATTGAGATGATAAAAGCCCTCGTATCCCTCGGTGTGGGCGGGGGTTTCCGCTGGGGGTAGCATACCGGCAAACTCCATGGCAATGAGGCAGGCATTCTTCATCTTGTTTTTGGCCGAGCCGGGGTGGATGTTGAAGCCCCGGATGGTGACCCGGGCCGAGGCGGCGTTGAAGTTCTCATACTCCAGCTCCCCCAGCTCTCCGCCGTCCACGGTATAGGCCGCTGCAGCCCCAAAGCCCTCCACATCAAAATGGTCCGCGCCGCTGCCCACCTCCTCGTCGGGCGTGATGCCCACGGCAATCCGCCCGTGGGGCAGCTCCGGATGATTGACCAGGTATTCCATGGCGGTCAGGATCTCGGCCACGCCGGCTTTGTCGTCCGCTCCGAGGAGGGTGGTCCCGTCTGTGACGATCAGGTCCCTGCCCACATACTTTTTCAGACTCTCAAAGTCCGCTTCCCGCATGATCACGCGCTCAGAGAGGGGGATATCTCCCCCCTCGTAATGGATGATCTGCGGTTTGACGCCATCCCCCGGCGCATCGGGCGAGGTATCCATGTGGGCGATGAGCCCCACGCAGGGGATACCCTCACAGCCCGCGGTGGCCGGGAGCCAGCCGTAAACATAGCCGTACTCGTCCATCTTTGCCCCGTGGAGCCCGATCTCGGTGAGCTCCTGCGCCAGCGCCGCCCCCAGAAGCTTCTGCTTGGCGGTGGTGGGTACCGTGTCAGAGTCCTCTGCGGACTGTGTATCAAAGGAGACATACCTCAAAAAACGTTCTATCACATTCATACCGTCAGGTCCTTTCCAGTCCGTCCCGTAATCCCGCCGCTTTGCCTATTGACGCGGCGGTGCGGGCAGACTACACTGAGAGTAAAGTGGTTTTTTTAGTTTATCACAAAAGGAGCTCGATTGCTATGGCCTTGCGAGAGGAATTTTCTTATCCTTCCAGTGACGGACGGCATCAGATCCATGCCCTTCGGTGGCTGCCGGAGGAGAGCGGCCCCCGGGCCGTGGTCCAGTTGGTGCACGGGATCTCAGAACATATGGGCCGGTACGACAGCTTTGCCTCCTATCTGGCGGATCACGGTTTCGCCGTGGTGGGCCATGATCATCTGGGCCACGGGAAAACCGCCCGTGGGCGCCGGGAATACGGCTTTCTGGGCGAGCAAAACGGCTGGACCTATCTGGTTCACGACGCCCACACCCTTCGGGAGCTGACGGGGGAGCGGTTTTCCGGTCTCCCCCACTTCCTCATGGGGCACTCCATGGGGTCCTTTGTGGTCAGGACCTATCTCATCGACTATCCCGGCACTGTGGATGGCTGCATCCTCTCCGGCACCGGGCAGGAGCCGCCCTTTCTGGTGGCCTTCGGCCGCGGACTCTCCGGCCTTCTGCTCCGCATAAAGGGCGGGAACCACGTAAGCGGGCTGGTCACCGCCCTGTCCCTGGGGGCGTATAACCGCCAGTTTCGGCCCACCCGCACCAGCGCCGACTGGATCAGCAGGGATCAGGCCGTGGTGGATGCCTACGTCCGAGACCCCATGTGCCGCTTCGTCCCCACTGTGGGCATGTTCCACGACATGATGGAGGGGCTCCAGTTCATCTCGGACCCCCGAAATCTCAGGCGCATGGACCCCTATACGCCGGTCTATCTCTTTTCCGGCGACGCCGATCCCGTGGGTTCCCGTGGAAAAGGCGTGCGGAAGGTCGCGGGCTTTTTCCGTGAGTCGGGATGCCGGGACGTGACGGTAAAGCTCTACCCCGGGGGGCGGCATGAGATGCTCAATGAGATCAACCGCGATACTGTCTACCAGGATGTTCTCGACTGGCTGGAGCTCCATATCATGACAAAGGAGGGCGGCTGAGCCGCCCTCCTTTGTCATGATCCTGCACATTTTTACTGGGCGTAGCTCCCATAGTAGTCGATCATCATGCCGTCCAAATTCTGCCAGTCCGTGCCCACCATTTCATAGACGTTCTCGTCATTGAGCTTGAGCTGGATGATACAGGACTGCTCCGTCTCATATCCCACGTCAGGCAGCAGCCCCCGGACAAGCGCAATGACCTTGTCCGCATACCGGGCCTCCAGGGCCTCATACTCCGCATCGGACATCGCGTTGATCTGCTCGTCACTGGTGATGCCCTCGGAGGCAGTCACCTCCGTCCAGACCGTGTCCAGATCAGCGGTGTTTTGAAATTGCACCATGAGATCCATGGGCTCCACCAGCACCTCCACGGCAAAGTTGCCGTTGTCCAGCTTGCTGGCGGGCTGGACCGTATATTTACACTTGGCGTAGATCTCCTTGTAGAGCTCGACCACCTTCTCCTTGGTCTCATCAGAAGGGTAGATGCTGGCGAAGTCCATAAACCAGTCGGCTTCGGCACCCAGGTTCCACTCATAGTCCTCCGCAGCCTCCGCCTCGGTCATGTCCATCAGCTTGAGGTAGTCCTCGTTGTACTGCCCCAAATAGGTGGAATCGATCTGACCCTTGACGTACACGGTGGCGTCGTCCTTTGTGACCCCGCCGCAGGCGGCCAGGCCGGCTGTCAAAACCGCCGCCGCCCCAAGGACGGCGATCCGCTTGCTGATTTTCATGCTGTCTCCTCCAATATTTTCTCTTTTTCTTCACTTTCCCAAAAAAGCAAATGCATCTCACTCTTTCGCCCCGCGCCGTGTCAAGGTTCGCCGACCGTTCTACCCGAGCAATAGATATGCGGCGCCGGAAAGGAGCAGGGAAAGCAGTGCAAAGGCCAGACCCACCCCCAAAAAGGAGGCGATCACCACAGCGGTCTTTTTGAGGGCGGCGTTCACTTCGATCCCAAGCAGCGTGGTGACCGCGCCGAACAGCACGCAGAGCGCCGCCACCACGGCCAGCCCTGCGGCGGCGCCCCGCAGGTCGGCGGGGCTCAGCGTCATGTGCGTGCTGATGGAGAACACCAGGTAAAGGCAAAGTACGCCCCGGAGAATTCCAAGCCCCCGCAGGCGGAACAGTCCGCTGAAAAAACCGGAGCAGGCCGCCCCCAGAAGGGCCAGGGGCCCCCTGCGCGCCCCCAGGGCTCCGGCGAGCCGGGTGCCGGCGGAGCGAAATACCTCCGGCGTAATCAGCCTCAGAATCAGGAGAATGGCGGCCACGCCCAGCACCATGGGGGCAATGCCCACAAAAAAACAGCCCAATCGCTGCCAGAGGCTTCCCGGGTCATAGGCGTACCGGACATACCCCAGAACACCGTCTGCGCGGCCCGCCACCGGGCGGAAGAGGGCCACCTCGGTCACCCGGACCCCAAACAGCCTGCACATGAGATAATGCCCCAGCTCATGGATTGGAGTCCCGGCCACGCCGGTAAAGAGGACCCCGCCCCATCCGAACAGGCGATAGAGAAGCTCCGTGCTTTTTCCCTCCACAAAGCCCAGCAGCAGTCCGCACACCACCAGAACTCCCACCGTGGCCCCAAAGGCTCCGAGGGCCCGCTTTCCCATGGTCTCCAGCATTGCCGTGCCTCCCCTTATTGTTCCAGCCGCTCCATCCACTCGGCCTCTTTGAAGCCGGTGAGCGCAAAGTTTTCTCCCACCAGAATGGGCCGCTTGACCAGCATACCGTCCGTGGCCAGAAGGGCAAATTGCGCATCCTCCGACATGCCGGGCAGCTTATCTTTGAGTCCCAGGGCCTTGTACTGGAGCCCGCTGGTGTTGAAGAACCGCTTGAGGGGCAGTCCGCTCATGGCGTGCCACCGCCGCAGCTCCTCCTCCGTGGGCTTTTCCAGCTTGATGTCCCGGGTCTCCGCCGCCACGCCGTGCGCATCCAGCCACGCCTTGGCCCTCTGACATGTAGTGCATTTGGGGTACCATACCAACAACATCTTTTTTCTCCTTTCCAAATTGCAGGCTCTGTCTGCAAATCGTCCACACGCCCCATTGCCGCCCCCGAGACGCCGTAGTCAAAGAGGGCCTTTTCCATCCCCCACACCCTCTCCGAGGGCGTCTCCCTCCCCGCGCGGAAGGGGCCATGCCGCGTCAGGCCTGATAGGTCAGCTGCGCCACGGTCCAGTTTTTCAGAATGGGGATCATCTTCTGTGCCGCCGCCCGGGCCCCCTCCAGGTCCTGCTCCCGGTAGTTGCCGCACTCGGCCTCGGAGGCGCCGGGGATGGGGCCCTCATAGCCCGCGATGAAGGCCATGGTCTCCCGGACCAGATCGATGGCCCGTTCCGGCGCCAGACCACGGACCAGAAAATAAAATCCTGTACGACAGCCCATGGGGCCCACATAGATCACCCGGTCCGACAGCGCCCCGCTGCGGACATAGGTGGCGAAGAGGTGCTCGAAGCTGTGAATGGCGCCATACCCCAGATACGTCCCGCAGTTGGGCCGCACCATACGGATGTCGTAGGTGGTCACATCTCCGTCCACGCGGGAGGTATACATTCCCTCAGTGAGCTTCCGATGGTCCACCTGAAAGCTGGCGATCTGTTTGAGTTCCATATGTTTTCTCTCCTTTTGGATTCTTCTCCTCCACAGAATACCACATTCGTTCCCCGCTGACAATAAAATGAGGGCGCCGCGGCATATGCGGCGCCCCCGTCACATCGGCTGTACACCTCAGCCCTCTCTTTGGTAGCGGACGCTGAAGGTACACTTGTCTCCGCGCGTGTAGGAGCGGGTAAACTCCACGGCCCGACCCTCCTCATCGTAGCTGACACTGCTGAGGACCAGCACGCCGCGGCCCGGCTCGACGTTCAGGAGCCGGGCATCCATGGGGTCGAGCTCCGTGATCTCCAGGCTTTGCTCCCTGCGCGCCACCCGGATGCCATAGAACTCCAGCGCCTCGTAGACCGAGAACACGCCCAGATCCACCTGTTTCAGGTTGGGAAGCAGCGCCTCCGGGATATAGGTCTCCTCCTGGGAGACCGGTTCGCCGCTTACATAACTGACCTGCTTGATGTAGTGGACCGGCTCGCCCGGCGCGCAGCCCAGCAGCGCACCGTATACCACGCCGGCGGGGCGCAGGGCCTTGACCAGCACCCTGCTCTCCGGCTTGGCCTGCATATTTTGCCGGAACCCGCCCACAGTCTCTAGATCGCGCTCCAGCTTGTCCCCCACCACAAAGATCCCTTTGCCCTGAACGCTCTTCAAGAGCCCCTCTCCGATCAGGGCTGAAATGGCGGAACGGACCGACAGCCGGTGAATCCCATAGGTCTCCGCCAGCGTACCCACCGACGGGATCGCCGTGCCAGGCGGATACTCCCCGCCCTCGATCTTGCCGCGGATAAGCTCCCGGAGCTGGAGGTAGAGGGGAGAGTTGGGCCCGATGGCCTCCTCATGCCTCATGGATGTCGCCTCCCCTCTCGGCGGCGTCCCGCCGCTTGAGCTCACTGGTGATCCGCAGGCGGTCCGGTCGGGCCGCAGCACGGCAGTACTCCAGCAGCTCACCGTTCTGGTCATAGGTCTGGCTGACGATCCAGAAGAGGGGTGCGCCCTCCTCGATGCCCATCAGCTCGGCCTCATCCGTAGTCGCATAGGTAATGCTCACCTTCTCCTCGCCCTGCTCAGGGATGAGACCGTACGCCTCCTCCAACACCGCGAAGAGAGAGCCGCGCTCCAGGTCCCATTTCTCCAGGCCCTCCACCCGCTCCGCAGGCAGGAAAGCCGTTTCCACCATGAGCGGCTCCCCGTCAACCATACGCAGGCGGGCCACCTTATAGAGCGGGTAGCCCAGCACCTGTCCAAACCGCTTGGCCAGCGTCTTGTCGCACTCGATCCGCTTCAGATCCAGCAGTCGGGTCGTGACCCTGCGTCCCTGCTCCGAGGCGGACCGGCTGAGCGACAAGAGACCCTGCAGGTTCCGGGTATATTTGCGCTGGGCCACATAGGTGCCCGCGCCCGGCCGTGAGCACAGCACGCCGTCCTTCTCCATCCGGGCCGTGGCGCTGCGCAGCGCCGACCTGCTCAGCCCCCACGCCTCGCACAGGCTCCGCTCCGAGGGCAGGCGGTCCCCCGACTGGAGCTGATGTTCCACCAGATATCCGTTCAACAGTTCCCGCGCCAGTTCTCTGGGTCTGGGCCTGTAGTCCTGCGTCATGTGTGAGCCCCCTTTGGCCTCTGATCCTTCCGGAGTATATGGTCATCATACCACAGTTTTTTAGAAACCACAACATCATATATGTCTTCATCAATTTGATACCAATATATGCGGCGGCGTGTTACTTCGTCTCCTTATTCCCTAGGTTTGCTCTCTTGTTTTGGCCTCATCTTTGTCAAATACAATTTTAAAAATCATAAATTGGTATCTTATTATTTTTTTCATATCTATTAAAATAGGTTGATATTGGTTTTGATGTGTGCTATTATGGCAGGCAAGTAAGGGAGACGTAAAAATTTATGTGTCGAGATGATTTGTTTTAGCTATTCTGTACAAAAAACGAGGTGAGGACACACATGGCTGAGTCAATCGTATCCCTGATCGATGTGGAAAAGCGCTTTGGTTCCAATCTAGTGGTCCGGAAAATGAACATGGAGATCTACGAAGGCGAATTTCTCACGCTTCTGGGGCCCTCCGGCTGCGGTAAGACCACCACGCTGCGGATGATCGCCGGATTCGAGGACGCCACCTCGGGCATCATCAAAGTCCAGGGGGAACGGGTCGAGAACAAGGAGCCCTACCAGCGGGACGTGAACACCGTATTCCAGAACTATGCGCTTTTCCCACACATGACCGTATTCGACAACGTCGCCTACGGCCTCACCATCAAAAAGGTTCCCAAGGATGAGATCCGGCAGCGGGTCGCCGAGATGCTGGAGCTGGTACAACTGACCGACTATGAAAGGCGCAAGCCTGATGAGCTCTCCGGCGGCCAGAAGCAGCGGGTGGCCATCGCCCGCGCCCTCATCAACCGCCCCAAGGTGCTCCTGCTGGACGAGCCCTTGGGCGCCCTGGACCTGAAGCTCCGCAAGCAGATGCAGATCGAGCTCAAGCGCCTGCAGAAAAAACTGGGCATCACCTTCGTCTACGTCACCCACGACCAGGAGGAGGCCCTCACCATGTCTGACCGCATCGCCGTCATGAACGCCGGGGTCATCGAGCAGTTGGGAACTCCAATGGAGATCTACGACCACCCTCTGACCCGGTTCGTGGCCGGGTTCATCGGAGAGTCCAACATCTTCGACGGCACCGTCACGGCGGTGGAGGGGGATCTGCTCCGGGTGGACACCCCGGCCGGAAAGCTGCTCACCCGGGGCAGCGGCTTCGCGGTGGGCGAAGAGATGCATGTTTCCATCCGGCCGGAGTATCTGGAGGCCGGCGAGAGGAACGCCGACGGCTTCGATCTCCCCGCGAGGATCAAGGACTTCACCTATATGGGCACAGTGGTCAAGACGGCCCTGGACATGGCCGACGGCACCGAGCTCAAGCTCTCCCGGTTTGAGCAGGATGCAAACGCCCACGAGGGCGACAAGGTCTATCTCTCCTGGCGGCCGGAGAAGTCAGTGCCCATCAAGAAGTCTCATACATAAGGGGGTGTGGGTATGAGCAAGCAGCCGAGCGGCACCAGCGACCTCCAGGCCATCCGCCGAAAGCGGGACATGCGCCGCAAGACCATCCCCGCCCTGGCCCAGGCCGGTCCGGTCTCGATCTGGATGATCCTTTTCGTCACCCTTCCCATGCTCTTTATCATCTACATCAGCTTTATGTCCCGGGGCGTGTTCGGCGACGTGGTCTACCAGTTCTCCCTGGAGAGCTACCAGACCCTGCTGGATGCCACCTATTTCAAGGTCATCCTCAAGTCTTTGAAGGCCGCCCTTCTCACCACAGTGCTGTGCCTGGGGCTGGGGTATCCCTTCGCTTACTATATTGCCCGCAAGCCGCCTGAGGTGGCCTCCAGGCTCATCATGCTCATCATGATCCCCTTCTGGACCAACTCCCTCATGCGGCTCAACAGCTGGCTGTTGCTGTTCCAGACCAGCGGTCCGGTAAACAACTTTCTCCAGTGGACCGGTCTCGTCGACCGCCCCATCACCTTCATCTATACAGACGGGCTGGTGGTCCTGGGGCTTATCACCAACATGCTCCCCTTCGCGGTGCTCCCTCTCTACAGCTCCATTGAGAAGCTTCAGAAGTCCCTTCTGGAGGCCAGTGCCGATCTGGGGGCCACGCCGTCGCAGACCTTTTTCAAGGTGACGCTTCCCCTCACCTTCCCCGGCATCTTCTCCGCCATCATTCTGGTGTTCATCCCCTCCCTGGGGATCTACACCGTCTCCGATATCCTGGGCGGCGGCAAAGTGCTTTACATCGGCAACATCATCAAGAACCAGTTTGGTTCGATCCGGAACTGGCCCCTGGGCGCGGCGCTGTCTGTGCTGCTGCTGGTCATCACGGGCCTGTTGATCTTCATCTACACCCGATTCGCCAAGATCGAGGACATGGAGGTGGTCTGAGATGGCAAAGCTCTCCAAGGTACAAAGGCATAAGCGGACCGCCGCCATCCTGGGCGAGGTCTACGCCATCCTGATCTACGCGGTGCTCTACATTCCCATCGTGGTCATGATGGTCTTTTCCTTCAACGACCAGCGGTACAACTATTACTGGAACGGCTTTACCACGCAGTGGTACGGCAAGCTTTTCCACAACTCCGCGCTCATCGGGAGCCTCTGGTACTCCCTTATCATCGCCGTGCTGGCCACGGTCATCTCGGTGGTCATCGGTACGCTCGGGGCGCTTGGCCTGAAGAAGTATGAATTCCACGGCAAAAAATTGGTCAACAATATGCTCTATGTGCCCATCATTGTACCCGAGATCGTCCTCGCCGTGGCGCTGCTCATCATCTTTATGAACCTCGGCCTCTCCCTGGGCATGGGCTCCATCCTCATCGGCCACTGTACCTTCTGTATCCCCTACGCAGTGGTCACCATCAAGGGCCGCATCAGCGGCGACGGCGACACGCTGGAGGAGGCCTCCATGGACCTGGGCGCCAATCGGATCCAAACCTTCTTCCGGGTCACTCTGCCCAGCATCATGCCCGGCGTTATGTCCGCCGCCTTTCTCTCGTTCACCCTCTCCGTTGACGACGTGGTCATGAGCAATATGCTGGCGGGGGCCAAGAACTCCACCCTTCCGGTGCTCATTCTCTCCATGAACAAGTCCGGCATCACCCCCGATGTCAACGCTCTTACCACCATCATGATCCTGGTCATTGTGGCGGGCATGCTCCTGAGCAACGGCGTCAAGGCCCTCGTCAAGCGGAGAAGCGCCGTCTGACCGCTCCCGGCCTCTGCCGCCTCCGGCGGTTCGGCATATTCGTCAGCCCCATCATTCATATTTAGGAGGAAAACAGCATGAAAAGATTCCTTGCTCTCACCCTGTCTCTTGCCCTCGCCCTCCCCCTGGCCGCATGCGGCGGCTCCGGAAACGACTCCACCCCCGCCGGCGGCAACGCCACCGACGTGCCCGCCGAGGCCAGCACAGAGCTCAACATCTACATGTGGCAGCAGTACATCTCCGACGCGCTCATCGCTGATTTCGAATCCCAGAACAACTGCAAGATCAACCTCTCCTACATGAGCGACAACGCCGACGCCATCACCAAGCTGACCGCCGGCGGCGGCCAGGAGTACGACCTCATCATGACTTGTGACGCCTATATGGACTCCCTGGTGGCCGGCGGCTATGTCCAGAAACTCAATCTGGACAATATCCCCAACTCCTCCAACATCAACGAGGCCTATTGGACCGCGAAGGACTACTGCGTCCCCTATCTCATGAACTACATCTATGTGGTCTATAACACCGAAACCTGCCCCATCGAGATCACATGCTATAACGACCTCATCGACCCCGCCCTCAAGGGCCAGATCAGCACTATCGACGGCGCCCGTAACCTGTTCCCCATCGCCCTGGTGGCCCTGGGCTATGACCCCAACTCCACCAACGAGCAGGAGATCGCCGCGGCCTACGAGTGGCTGACCAAGTATAACGACAACGTGGTGGCCTACGGCGCCGCCGAGCAGAATCTGACCAACGGCACGGCCTGCGTGGCCCTCACTTATGACGGCAACGCCTCCTGGGCCATGAGCGAATTGGGCGACAAGAACACACTGAAGGTGGCCGACTTCGAGAGCGATCCCGTGCAGTTGGGCTTTGATCTCTACGTCATCCCCACCGGCGCCAAGCACGTGGATCTGGCCGAAAAGTTTCTCAACTACATCACCGACCCCCAGGTCATGGCAAAAAACCTGGAGGAGTTCCCCTACTCCTGCCCCAACGACGACGCCGTGGCGGCCGCCTCCGAGTCCTACCGCAATGACCCCGCCCGCGACTTCTCTTACAAAGAGAACGTATTCTTCCAGAAGGACGTGGGCGACGCCCTCACCATCTACAATGACTATTATCAGAAGCTGAAAGTCGGCGAGTGATTCCCGCCGCCAGGAGGAGACGACAACATGCTGAAATTTGACGAAGAAAAACAGATCGCCAGCGTCCAGGGCGCCCTGGCCCTGCGGGGACGGATCGAGGCGATCGTGGATGACATCTGCAGGGCCGGCTTCAAGAACATCTGCTGGTTGGGCATTGGAGGGACCTACGCCTCCTGCCTCCAGGCCGAGGTCCACATGAAGGAGCGCTCCACACTGGAGTTCTTTGTGGAGAATGCCGCAGAGTACCTCACCACCGGCAACCGCCGGGTGGGCGAAGGCACGGTGGTGGTCATCTCCTCTGTCACCGGCAGCACGATCGAGATGGTGGACGCCGTGAAAAAGGCACAGGCCGACGGGGCCAGGGTGCTGGGCTTCATCGACGTGGAGACCACGGAGCTTGCCAAGCGGATGGACTGGGAGATCGCCTATCCCGCCAACGAACAGCTCAAATTCTTCATGGTGGCCGACCGCCTGATGTTCCGCCACGGCGAGTTTCCTGAATATGAGGAGTACTACGCCCAACTGGACGCCCACCTCGCGGTGGACCTGGCGGAGGTGGAGAAAGCGGCCGACGCCTTCGGCCTGGCCTTCGCCCAGAAGCACCATGACGACAAACTCCACTACTTCGTGGGCGCCGGCAATCAATACGGCTCCACCTATTCTTACGCCATGTGCTACTGGGAGGAACAGCACTGGATCCGGACCAAGAGTATCCACTCCTCCGAATTTTTCCACGGCATGCTGGAGATCGTGGACCGGGACACCCCTGTGACGGTCTTTGTGGGCGAGGATTCCCAGCGCCCTCTCAGCGAGCGGGTGGTCCGATTCCTGCCCAGGGTGTGCGCCAACTACACCGTCATCGACTCCAGGGACTATGCTCTGCCCGGCATCGACGAGCGCTTTCGGGGGAATCTCTCCCATCTGGTGACCCACGCCGTCACCCAGCGCATCGACGCCCACATCGAGGCCATCAACTGCCACCCCATGGAGATCCGGCGGTATTACCGCAGGCTGGACTACTGAGCAGATCAAGCGGAACCGCTCCGGATGCCGCAGCACGGGGCGGCCCCGCTTGTCAGGAGGATGCTTATGGAGCTGGGTATGTTCACCAGCGGCTACCAATACTACCCCCTGGAGCGGGCCTTCGCCGACGCCAGGCGTTTCGGATACGACTATATCGAACTCTGGGGCGGCCGGCCCCACGCCTTCGCCCCCGACCTGGCCCGGGGAGAGCTTTCCGGCGTTCTGGCCCTCATCGAGCGCCATGAGATGCCCGTGCGGGTCTACACCCCCGAGCACAATGCCTATCCGTACAACTACATGCTGGGGAGTGAGCTCCAGCGCGCAGACGCCCTGGACTATCTGAAGCTCTGCCTCAACATGGGCAAAGCGCTGGGCGCGGACCATACCCTCATCTCCACCGGACACGGCGGCTACACCGCCTCCCGCAGGGAGCTCCGCAGCCGTCTCGTCCGCTGCCTCCGGGAACTGGCGGATCACGCCGAGTCCATCGGCCACACCATTCTGCTGGAGGCCCTCACCCCCTATGAGACCAATGTCTGCACCACTGCCGGGGAGCTGTCCGAGACGCTGGAGAAGGTGGATTCTCCCGCTCTTATGGGTATGTGCGATGTGGTGCCCCCCTGGGTCATCCGGGAGCCCATCACGAACTATCTGGATCAGTTGGGTGGGCGGATGGCCCACCTCCATCTGGTGGACGGCGATGGGAACAGCGACAGCCATCTGATCCCAGGCGACGGCTGCATCCCCCTGCCGGAGCTGCTGGAGGAGTTGGAGGTCAGGGGGTACCGGGGCAGGGCCACCATCGAGCTGGTGACATCCTACCGCAATGAGCCCTCCCTGTACGCCAAGCAGGCCCTCCAGCGCGTGCGGGCTCTGCTCCCCCATTAAGAAAGGGTGACGCCAATGGACAAAGAAATCAAGCTGGCCGCCGTGGGCGACAACTGCATGGACGTCTACGACCGGACCGGGGAGGCCTACCCCGGCGGAAATCCTGTTAATGTGGCCGTCTATACCCTCCGGCTGGGGGGCAACGCCTCCTACACCGGCGTGGTGGGTACAGACCAGTATGGGTCCCTCATGCGCGCCGCCGTGGCCTCCAAAGGTGTGGATGTCTCCCACCTCAAGACCGCTCCCGGGGCCACCGCCGTCTCCCATGTGGAGATCGCAAACGGCAATCGGGTCTTTGGCGACTACGAAGAGGGCGTCATGGCCGGGTTCCGCCTCACCCCGGAGGACATCGACTTTCTCTGTTCCCATGACCTGGTGGTGACCGGGCTGTGGGGCATGATCGCCGGAGACCTGCCCGCGCTCCGCGCCCGGGGCGTCCCGGTGGCCTTCGACTTCGCCGACAAGCGGACCGACCCCACCCTGGACCTGGCCATCCCCTATGTGGACTACGCCTTCTTCTCTTACGACGGAGCCGACGGCGAAACTCTGCGGACCTTTCTCCGCTCTATGCAGGCCCGCGGGCCCAAGGTGGCGGTGGCCACGCGGGGCGAGGCGGGCAGCATGGCCTATGATGGTTCTCAGTTCTACGAGTACGGCATCGTCCCCTGCCGCGTCGTGGACACCATGGGGGCCGGGGACAGCTACATCGCCGGCTTTCTCTTTGGACTTCTGCGTGGAAAGAGCATCCCCGACTGCATGGCCCTGGGCGCCCAGAGCAGCAGTGTGACCCTTCAGTACAGTGGAGCGTGGTAACGGGTTTCCGTCTCCACTCGTATCCGTTGTCACCCGGCGGAGCGCGCTTCCCCACGAAAATACCGAGGCCGAGCCCTTTTGGGCTCGGCCTCGGTATTTTCGCGTATCTTGCCACAGGCCCCTGCGCGCTCATGAGAGCAGAATGCGGTCGTTGTCCAGATCCTTTCCCGCGCCGGCCCGGAAACGGGAGAGCAGGTCCTCCACGGTGAGCCCCTTCCTCTCCTCGCCTCCAATGTCCAGTACAATACGCCCCGCGTCCATCATCAGTGTACGATTTCCCAGCTCCAGAGCGTTTTTCATATTATGGGTGACCATCAGGCAAGTGATGTTCTGCCGGGCCACGATATCCTTGGTGAGGGCCAGCACCTTCTCCGCCGTCCCGGGGTCCAGAGCCGCGGTGTGCTCATCCAAAAGGAGCAGCTTGGGCGGCACCATGGTGGCCATCAGCAGAGTGAGGGCCTGCCGCTGTCCGCCGGAGAGGAGCCCCACCGGCTGGCGCATCCGGTCCTCCAGCCCCATCCCCAGCAGGGAGAGCTGCTCCCGGAAAAAGGCCTTGTCCTCTTTGTTCACCCGGCTGAAAAAGGCCCGCTGGTGCTTGACGGCGCGGAGATAGGCCAAGGCAAGGTTCTCCTCAATGGTCATATGGGGGGCGGTCCCCTTCATGGGGTCCTGGAAGAGCCGTCCGATCTCCCGGCTGCGGCGGTATTCCGGCTGGAAAGTGATGTCCTCCCCATCCAGAACAATAGAGCCCGCGTCGGCAAAGAAAACGCCGGAAATGGCGTTGAAGAGGGTGGATTTCCCCGCGCCGTTGGACCCCACGATGGTGATGAAATCTCCCCGTTCCAGGCGCAGATCCACATCGGTGAGGGCCTTTTTCTCATTGACAGTGCCGGGGTTGAAGGTCTTGGAGACCCCGCTCAGCTTCAGCATGCGCCCCGCCTCCTCTCCGACAGCGCCGCCCGCTTGCGGCGCTGGAGCAGGAAATAATCCTTCAGAGCCGGGGCGGCGATGGCCAGGGCCACAATGACAGCGGTGATGAGTTTGAGATAGGTTGTGACATTAAACTTCAGCGCCACGGCATAAATGGCCCGGTAGATGAGGCTGCCCACCACCACGGCGACGACGCCCCGTAAGATCCCGCTCTTGCCCCGGGAGATCACGGACTGTCCGATGATGAGGCTTGCAAGCCCCAGCACCACCATGCCGGTGCCCAGGTTCATATCCGCACTCTTCTGATACTGGGCGATAAGAGCGCCGGAAAGGGCGGTCATGGCGTTGGCGAGGCACAGGCCCACCGTGATGGTAAAGACCGGGTTGATGGAGGAGGCGCGCACCATATCGGTGTTGTCCCCCGTAGCCCGGATGGACAGCCCCAGCCGGGTGCCCAGAAACAGCACCAGCAGCACGCAGACAGCCAGCACCACCACGGAGGCCACCAGCAGCTTGTGCCAGCTCCCCGCAAAGCCGGTCTCCTTGACCAGAGAAAAGATGGTGTCGCTTTTGTAGAGGTTCACGTTGGCCGACCCCATGACCGTGAGATTCACGGAATAGAGCCCGAAGTTTGTGATGATGCCCGCCAGGATAGAGGGTACCCCCAGCTTGGTCTGGAGGAAGGCGGTAACAAAACCGGCGGCGGCCCCGGCCAGCATGGCCATGGGCAGAGCCAGAACAGGGTGGCCCGTCAGGCAGACCGTGGCGGACACGGCGCAGCCCAGCGTAAAGGCGCCGTCGGTGGTGAGATCGGCGATATCCAGGATGGTATAGCTCAAAAAGAGTGCCAGCGCCACCAGGGCGTAGATCACCCCGGCCTCTAGGGCCGTCTGTACAATGGTGAGCATGAGGGTCTTTCTCCTTTCACGCGGTCATACCCCTGCCGGACCCGGCAGGGGTATGACCGTCAGACATTCTCCCGTTTCAGTCCTCGGTGGTCTCCACCTCGCTGACGGTGGAGGCCATATCGCTGAACACGGCGTAATCGGCGCCCAGCGCGGCGGCGGTCTCGGTATTGACCGTGATGATGCCGCCGTCCATCACGTGGTACTCAGGCACCACGCCGGTCTGGAGTACCTCCAGCGCCATATCGGCGGTATAGGCTCCGAGCTCGGTGTAGTTGACGCCGCAGGTGGCAAATGCGCCGTTGCGGACGAAGGAATCGGCCCCGGTATAGTGGGGCACGCCCGCCTCAATGAAGGTCTCGGCAATGGTCAGCTCCACGGCCATCACGCTGTTGTCGGTGGGGGTAAAGACGGCGTCCGCCTCGCCTGCCAGGCTGGCCGCGGCGGCAATGATCTCATCCGGGTTGACACCGGTGCGCTCCACATAGGCGATTCCCTTGGCATCCAGGTATTCCTTGGCCTCGGCAATGGGCGTCTCGGAATTCGGCTCCGAGGGGGAGTACAGCAGGCCCACGGTCTGAATATCCGGGTCCTGGGCAAACATCATGTCCAGAATAAAGGCGGTGTTCAGAGCGTCGCTGGTGCCGGTGACCCGGTCGATGCCGGTGAGTCCCGCGGTGGCGGGGTCGCTGATGGCGGCGTAGATGATGGGGGTGCCCAGGTCCTCGGTGGCATTGACCATGCATTGCGCCGCCAGGGTGGCGATGGGGATCACGGCGTCATAGCCCTCGCCGGCCACCTGGGCGCCGATCTGGTTGAGCAGGCTCTGGTCATTCTGGCCGTTGAACTCCGTATAGTCGATGGCGATGCCCAGCTCCGCCGCCTTGGCGTCCAGCTCGGCTTCCACCGCCTGGCGGATCTCGTCCAGGGAGGCGTGGTCCAGTTGCTGAACGACGGCGATCTTATACCCGGACACCCCCTGTCCGGTGGGCTCGGCGGTGTCGGCGGGCGCGGGAGTGGAGGAACCGGAGCCGGAGCCGCAGGCGGCGAGGGACAGGGTCAGCGCGGCGGCGGCGGTCAGAGACATGGTGTTCTTCAGATTCAGCTTTTTCATTGTAGTTTTCTCCTTTTTTGAGTTTTGGGCGGCAGATGGAGCCAGCAGCATGTAAAAAAAACGCTTTTGTCCCATTTCTGGGACAAAAGCGTTTCAAAACACTTCTGCGATACCACCCAAATTGACGCTTGCGCGTCCACTCGCTTCACGCACCATCATGCGTGCCCGATGGATAACGGGTGGGGCCCCGTCGGCATCTACTGGGCGAAACCGCCTTTCAAGCCGCCCTCCGGAGTCCATTCGCCGGTTTCCGCACATCCCGATTCCACCATCCGGGACTCTCTAAAGATTGGAATGCACCGGGTACTTCTCTCCGTCACAGGTTTGATCGCTATTGCTTGTAGGTTATTATACGCAGAGCCGGGGCCATTGTCAACCCTTTTTTTCCGTTTCAGCGGGCGTCTTTTTCCTCAGGAACTCAAACTTGGTCTCCGAGCACAGGACGGCCACAAAGATGAGCACAAAACCCAGCACCATCACGGCGTTGAGGTCCTCCTCCCCCACGACAATGGAGGCCAGCACGCCGAAGGGCGCCTCCAGGGACAGGAGGACCGCTGCGGTGGAGGGCGCGGTGTACTTTTGCCCGATGTTCTGGAACAGCAGCGCCCCGCAGGAAGAGAAGATCACCAGATAGACCATGGCGAAGACGGCGCTCCCCGAAAGGTCCGTGGGGAAGGGTTCCCGGAAGAGGAGGGCCCCCACCCAGCTCCAGGCCCCGAAAAAGGCGAACTGGAGGGTGGTGATGAGGAAGATGTCCCGCCCCTCGGCGTATTTGTTCACCGCCACGATATGGGCAGCAAAGAAGAACCCGCCCACCAGCGTGAGAGCGTCGCCGGAGTTGATGCTCAGCGCCCCGCCCTCGTTGGACAGGGAGACCATGCCGATGCCCACCACGCAGATAACGGCAGCCAGAATATTCCACTTGTCCGGACGCTTGCGGGCGATGACCCAGTATAAAAAGGGGACGATGACACAATATACTGCCGTGAGGAAGGCATTCTTGCCCGAGGTGGTGCGGTCCAGGCCGAAGGTCTGGAAGGCATAGGCCAGGAAGAGCATGGTGCCGATAAGAAAGCCCGCCTTGAGGTAGCCGCGGTCCATCACCTTCCAGGACTTCCAAAACACCAGGCCCAGTACGACGGCGGCGGCGGTAAAGCGGAAGGCCAGCAGATAGAAGGGGGTAAAGCTGTCCAGCGAGTGCTTCATGACCACGAAGGAGGTGCCCCAGATGATAGGGGCCAGGATCAGCATGGGCTTTGCCAATTTTTTCAGTACGGATTCGTTCATGGGTTGTCTCCTCTCCCTTGCTATGGTAAGATGGTACATACTGCGCGGAGGAAGGTGGTCGCTGTGCCGAAATTGACGCGGGACTTTTATGAAAGGGACACCCTTCTGGTGGCCCGGGACCTGCTGGGCAAATATTTGGTGCACCGGGTGGACGGTGTGCCGCTCTGCGGCCGCATCACCGAGACCGAGGCCTACATCGGCCGGATGGACAAGGCCTGCCATGCCTACGGCTACAAGCGGACCCCGCGGACGCAGACCCTGTTTTCTCCTCCCGGCACGGCCTACCTCTACCTCATCTATGGCATGTACCACTGCCTCAACTTTGTCACGGAGCCGGAGGGAGAGCCCTGTGCGGTGCTGCTGCGGGCGGTGGAGGCGGCGGAGGGCGCGGAATTCATGGCGCAAAACCGGTTCGGCTGCGGTCTCTCGGCGCTGACGCCCTATCAGAGGAAAAACTTTTTGAACGGCCCCGGCAAGGTGTGCCGGGCCTTTTCCCTGACCAGAGCGCAGAACGGCCTGGATCTCACGGGAGATACCCTCTTCCTCTGGGACGCAGGCGAGACTCCGGAACAAATCCATGTGGGAAAGCGGATCGGCATCGATTACGCCGAAGAGGCCGCCGATTTTCCTTGGAGGTTTTATCTATGAAATTGTTTGACTTGGACGGCACCCTCATCGACTCCAATGGGATCTGGGTGGACGTGGACCTCCGTTTTCTCGGGCGCCACGGCCTTACCCCCACCGAGGAGTACACCTACGCCGTGGGCCACTCCATCTTTCCCGTAGCGGCGGAATTCACCAGGGACTACTACGGCCTGGACCTCACCCCGGAGGAAATCATGGAAGAGTGGCTCTCCATGGCCGGGGATGCCTACGCCCATGTCCCCATGAAGGAGGGTGCCCGGGACTATCTCTCCCGCTGCGCCCGCGGCGGGGAGCGCATGGCCATCGTCACCGCCTGCGTGCCGGCGCTGTGCCGAACCGCCCTGGAGCGCCACGGGCTCACAGACTGTTTTGAGGAGATCGTATTCGCTCAGGAGCTGGGGCTGGAAAAACGGGACCCGCAGGTCTACCGCATCGCCACAGAGCGTCTCCGGGTCTCTCCCGGAGACTGCACGCTCTACGAGGACGCGCCCTCCAACTGTGCCGCCGCCCGGCTGGCCGGTATGACTGTGGTGGGGGTATACGACGCCTTTTACGATTCCTACCAGGAGGAGATGCGAAAAAACAGCGACCGCTATATCCGCAGCTTCACCGAGCTGCTCTGATGGGGCCGTTTTTGTACCGGCGGACCGCCTGCGGGCGGTCCGCCGGTCTGCTTACGCCTTGGACATATGCTGCCGGGCCGACTTGAGCATAAGCCGTTTGGTGCCCACGGAGTCGAACGCGATCTCGATGAGGGCATCTCCCCCCATAGGCTGCACGCTGGTGACCATCCCCTTGCCGAAGGCCTTGTGGATCACGGTGTCCCCCTTCTGGAAGGCGGGCAGCGCGCCGGCGTCCGGCCTGGGACGGGCCGCCGGCGTTCCGGGGCGGGGCGCCGGGGCGGAGCGGACGCCGCCATAGGCAGGGCGCGCGCCCTGTGCGGGTCTCTGGTAGCCGCCGGCCCCATGGCCACCATACACGCCCGGCCGGTCTGCGGACATGCCGCCCGGCCTTGGAGACTGCCAGCGTCCGGCGGCGTCGTCCGGCTCCGAGAGAAAGTTCCGTCCGCTCTGTTCCACGTACTCGCCGGGGATCTCCCCCACGAAGCGGGAGGGACGGTTGGCGGAGGTGCGTCCAAAGAGCATCCGCTGTCCGGCGCAGGTGAGACAGAGCCGCTCCTTGGCGCGGGTCATGGCCACATAGCACAGCCGCCGCTCCTCCTCCATCTCCTCGTCGTCGCCGATGGCGCGGCTCCCCGGGAAGATCCCCTCCTCCACGCCCACCACGAATACCACGGGAAACTCCAGGCCCTTGGCCGAGTGCATGGTCATCATGACCACGCAGTCCTCGCTGGGGTCGTGATTGTCCAGATCGGTATACAGTGCGATCTCGTCCAGGAATCCGGAGAGCGAGGGCCCGCCCTCCGCGTTCTCTATGTAGCTGTTGATGGAGGTCAAAAGCTCCCGCACGTTTTCCAGCCGGGTGCGGTCCTCCACGGTGTTCTTGGCCTCCAGGGCCACGGCATAACCCGTCCGGGCCAGGACCTCCTCGTAGAAGTTGGGGAGGTCGAGTTCCCCGGCAAGAGCGCGCAGCTCCTCCATCATATCGGTGAACTGGGCCAGCTTGGCCGCAGCTTTCTGGAGATCGGGGTAGGCCCGGGCGTTTTTGATGATCTCCCAGAGGCTCTTCCCCTCCTGTACGGCCAGGGTCTGGGCGGTATCCACCGTTTTCTGCCCGATACCCCGGGCGGGTACATTGATGATCCGGGTGAGACGCAGATCGTCGGCGGGGTTGTTGAGGGCGCAGAGGTAGGCCAGCATATCCTTGACCTCCGCCCGGTCGAAGAAGCGGATGCCGCCGATGATGCGGTAGGGGATGCCGTTGCGCTTGAATGCCTGCTCGATCTGGTTGGACTGGGCGTTCATCCGGTAGAGGACGGCGTGGTCGCGCCACTTCCTGCCCTGACTGAAGCCGGTCAGGATCTGGGAGGCCACGTATTGGGCCTCGTCGTTCTCGTTCATGGCGGTGTAGACCTGGACCTTGTCCCCGGCGTCATGGCGGGTCCACAGCTCCTTGCCCTTGCGCCCCAGATTGTGCTTGATGACGGCGTTGGACGCCTCCAGAATATTCTTGGTGGAGCGGTAGTTCTGTTCCAGACGGATGACCCTGGCACCCCTGTACTGCTTTTCAAAAGAGAGGATGTTTTCGATGGTCGCCCCCCGGAAGCGGTAGATGGACTGGTCGTCGTCGCCCACCACACAGATATTTTCCCACTTGCCCGCCAGGGCGGCGGCCAGCCGGTACTGGAGGTTGTTGGTGTCCTGGTATTCGTCGATAAGGACATACCGGAACTTGTTCTGGTAGTAGCTCCGCACATCCTCGTGCTCTTCGAGCAGGCGCACCGTGTCCAGGATGAGGTCGTCGAAATCCAGCGCATTGGCCTCCCGCAGGCGGCGCTCGTACTCCACATAGAGCTTGGCGATCCGGGTCAGCCGGAAATCTCCCATCTTTTCGCACTCCTGGAGATAGGCGGGCCCGGACTTCATGGCGTCCTTGGCGCGGGAGATGGCTGCGAGGACCGACCGGGGAGGGAACGCCTTGTCGTCCATGTTGAAGTCCTTGAGGATATCCTTTACCACCCGCTCGGAGTCGGCGGAGTCGTAAATGGTAAAAGACTGCTGGAAGCCCAGCTTTTCGATGTCCCGGCGCAGGATGCGCACACAGGCCGAGTGGAACGTGGAGGCCCAGATGTCGTTGGCCGCGGGCCCCAGCATCCGCTCCAGCCGCTCCTTGAGCTCTCCGGCGGCCTTGTTGGTGAAGGTGATGGCAATGATGGACCAGGGGGAGGCAGGGTCCAACCTGCACAGCCGCTCCGCCTCCTCGCGTCCCTCCGGAATGGGGTGGGCGGCATAGGCTTCCAGAAAGACAAGGTCGTCCTCGGTGACCCAGCCGGGCGCGTCGTCGGAGTCGGAGCCCCTGCCGTATTTCATCAGATTGGCGATACGGTGGATCAGCACGGTGGTCTTGCCGCTGCCCGCCCCCGCCAGCAGGAGGAGAGGTCCCTCGGTGGCCAGGGCCGCCCGGCGCTGTTCCGGATTCAGGTTCTGGAACTCCCCCTCGATGACGGCCCGCCTGGCCTTACAAAATCTCAATTCTTGGTCTTGATCCAGCATGTGTTCACCTATTCTCTCTTTCTGCACTTTTATTTTATCTTACTCCGGGGCCCAGGTCACGCACGGATCTGGCATGGCCTCCATTCCGTTTTGGAATGTCCCGGACATAAAATGCGCCGCGGCGGCCCGCGGCGCTTCCGATCGCTCTTCAGAGGGTCTCGGTGAGGAAGGTGTCCCGGTATGTGCCGCGCAGCTCTTCCCAAGCCTGTGCGGCATCCTCGGCGCGTTCAAAAAGTCCAAAGACGGTGGGCCCGGTGCCGCTCATGTTGGCCCCCAGAGCCCCGTGCTGTACCAGCACATTTTTGATGCCGGAGATCTCTTCCGCCTGCCGGGGGGGCAGCACATCCTCAAAGATGTTGTACATCCGCCGGGCCGCGCCTCCCAGGTCTCCTCCCTCCAAGGCCACCACCATCCCCTCGGTATCCGGGCGGTGGCGGAGCTTGACCCCGTCGACCCGTGCAAAGAGCTCGGGCGTGGAGATGGAAAAAGCCGGCTTACAGAGGACGGCGTGGCACCGCGGCAGCGCCGGGAGTGGGGTGAGAACCTCACCTCTCCCCTCCGCCAAAGCCGTGCCGCCCAGCACGCAGTAGGGCACGTCGGAGCCCACCCGCTCTCCCAGCCGGGCCAGCGCCTCGCCGGAGTATCCGGCACCGAGGAGGCGGTTGAGGCCACGCAGAACGGCGGCGGCGTCCGAGCTGCCGCCGCCGGTCCCCGCGCAGACGGGAATATGCTTCTCCACCGAGATGGAGAGTCCGCCGCAGTCGAGGCCGCAGTCCTCCAAAAACTGCAGAGCGGCGGCGGCGGCCAGATTTTTCTCGTTGGTGGGGAGAAAGCTCAGATTGGTGCGCACCCGCACGCCTCCGCCCGTACCGGTCTCCAGAGTGATACGATCCGCCAGGGCCACCGACTGCATCACCATTCTGAGCTCGTGATAGCCGTCGCTCCTTCTGCCCAGCACATCCAGGGTCAGATTCAGCTTGGCCGGCGCTTCCACCGTGAGCCTGGGCATGACCATACGCTCCTTTCCAAAGCGCTGTTTATCGAATCCTGCGGGCCTCCAGATAGAACCGCTTGTCCTGGGCCTCTCCCATGGAGAAGGTCTTTCGGGGCAGGACTCCGTCGTGGATGACGGTGGGGAAGAGCGCCTCCTTGCCCATGGGCGGGAGGAGGAAGCCCAGATTCCCCGGCTGAGAGGCCAGGGAGCGGACCACATCCGCGCCGTGTATGTAGTCGATGCGCCCGGCGTGCGCTCCCAGCCAGCGGTCCAGGAAGGTTTGGAGCGTGGCCACCGGCAGTTGGGCAGAGGGATGGGGCACCGTGACGGCTCCCGTGCCGTCGGCATGAACATACCGGAGTACGTGGCCCTCCCCCATTCCCTCGCGGGCGCCGGGATAGGCGGCCACGAGATCGGCGAGCAGCACCTTGGGCTCCACGCCGAAGAGCACCCGATGGATGGGTTCGAACTCCAGCGAGCCGTCGTGGAGGTTCACCAGCTCCACCAGAGCGTACCGGGCGGGCAGCGCGGCCCACTGCTCCGGCGGCGTCAGGGTCTTCTGCCGTTCATAGCAGGCCTTGGCCGTGGCCAGGGAGTGGTTGCCGTCCCCCATGGCGAAGAGCATCACGGGGAGGCCCTCCGTGCCGTACCGGGCATTGAAGGCCGCAGGGTCCGCCAGGGCGCGGAGGGCCTCCGCCACACGGCCCTGCCGCTCCTGGTCCAGGAGCCAGCCCCGGAGGTGTCCGGAGTGCTCCATCAGGTCAAAGTCATAGAGCGTCTCCAGGGAGGCCTTGTCCTCCGACAGCGGCTCGATGACCGTCCCTGCCGGATCGTCGGCGAGGACCATCACATGGGGCAGTTCCACACTGGCGTTCTTCCGCACCGCCACCCGGGGCGGGATGCGGCTGAGCACGGTCCCCTCCGTGGCGCGGATGAGGGAGGTGGACCCCGGCTCATAGTCGTACTCCTCCAGATCCACCATGCCCACCAGCCCCCGGCGCACCTTGCCGGACGCCAGTGTGCGCTCCACATAGACGAGGGCGGAGGGGCAGGTCCGGAAGATCCCGTCCCGCAGATAGCGGCTCATGGTATTGGTCACATCCATGATATCCGTCTCCACGTTGGGTCCGTCCAGAGAGCTCTCCGGCAGGATGAGGTGGAGGGCGGAGGGCGCGGTCCCTACGAACCGCTCCACCCTCTGCCAGTATTCCGGCTGGGAGGTGTACTGATCACAGGCCACCACCGCCCATTTTTTCAGGTCGCAGCCCTGCGGGAGCAGGATATCGGCCGGGTAAAAGCCCAAGCCCCGAAAACGCTCGTCCATCGTGGATGATCCCCCTCGTCTATCTTCAGTCCATGGCCCGCCGAATGGCCGCCAAAAGCTCGTCAAAGGTCTCATAGGCGGGAAGCTCCGGGTGATCCGCCCTGATCTGGTCCGTGCTCTTGAAGAGGAAGCCCGCCTTGCTGGCCTGGATCATGCCCAGATCGTTGTAGCTGTCCCCGCTGGCGATAGTCTGATAACCGATGGACTGCAGGGCCTTCACTGTGGTCAGCTTGGACTGGGGGCAGCGCATTTGGAACCCGGTAATCTCCCCGTCGGGGGCCACCTCCAGCGTGTTGCAGAAAAGCGTGGGCCAGCCCAGCTTTTTCATCAGGGGCTTGGCGAACTGCTCAAAGGTGTCGCTGAGAATGATCACCTGGGTGAGGGAGCGCAGCTCATCCAAAAACGCTTTGGCTCCGGGAAGGGGATCAATAGTGGCGATGGTCTCCTGAATCTCCTTCAGGCCCAGGTGGTGCTCTTTCAGAATGGAGAGGCGATAGCGCATCAGCTTATCATAGTCGGGCTCGTCCCGGGTGGTCCGCTTCAGCTCCGGGATTCCGCTGGCCTCGGCAAAGGCGATCCAGATCTCCGGTACCAGCACACCCTCCATATCCAGGCATGTCAGATACATCCTGCTTGTCCTCCTCTCAAAATCACGCCGGCGGGGCACCTATTCTCCCCGCTCACGGGCCTGCTTCTTCTTCAGGTTGGTGAGGAAATTATCCATGCGGGTCAGCGCCTCGGCGATATCCTTCATGCTGGTGGCATAACAGCAGCGGACAAAGCCCTCCCCGCCCGCGCCAAAGGCGTTGCCCGCGATCACGGCCACCTTCTCCTCCATGAGGAACCGCTCACAGAAGTCCTCTGAGGACAATCCGGTGCCCCGGATATCCGGGAACACATAGAAAGCGCCCTTGGGCTCGAAGCAGGGCAGTCCAATGCGCCGGAGGCCCTCCACCAGATAGCGGCGGCGGCCGTCGTACTCGTCCCGCATCTTCTCGATATCCCTGTCCCCGTTTCGCATGGCCTCGATGGCGGCGTACTGGCTTGTGGTGGGGGCGGACATGATCCCGAACTGATGGAGCTTGAGCATCTGCTTGATGAGGGGTGCAGGTCCACAGAGATACCCCATGCGCCATCCGGTCATGGCGTGGCTCTTGGAGAACCCGTTCACCACAATGGTGCGCTCATACATATCCGGAATATTGGCGATGGAGACGTGGTGCTGGCCATAGGTGAGCTCGGCGTAGATCTCGTCGGAGATCACCATGATGTCCGTGCCCCGCAGCACTTGGGCGATGGCCTCCAGGTCCTCCCTGCCCATAATGCCGCCGGTGGGGTTGTTGGGGAAGGGCAGCACCAGGACCTTGGTCCTGGGGGTAATGGCGGAGCGCAACTCCTCGGGCGTAAGGCGGAACTCGTTTTCCGCCTTGGTCTCCACATAGACCGGAGTGCCCCCCGCCATGCTGGCCAGCGGACCGTAGCACACAAAGGAGGGCACCGGCACGATGACCTCGTCCCCGGGGTCCACCATACACCGCAGCGCCAGGTCGATGCCCTCGCTTCCGCCCACGGTGACGATGATCTGGCTGGCAAAGTCATACCTGAGTTGGAACCGCCGCTCCAGGTAGGAGGCGATCTCCCGCCGCAGCTCGGCCATGCCGGCGTTGGAGGTATATTTGGTAAAGCCCTTCTCCAGCGAGTAGATGCCCGCGTCCCGGATGTGCCAGGGGGTGACGAAATCCGGCTCGCCGATCCCCAGGGAGACGGCGTCCTTCATCTCCTCCAGGATGTCGAAGAACTTTCGGATACCGGAGGGCTTCACCTCCTGGATGCGGCTGGAGAGAATGGAATCGTAATTCATGTGAAAATCAGCTCCCTCTCCTGCTGCTCCTGCTTCTCAAAGATCAGATGCTTCTCTTTATATTTTTTTAGAATAAAGTGGGTGGCCGTACCCGTCACGTCCTCGATGGTGGCCAGCCGCTGACCCACAAACTCGGCCACCTCCCGCAGGGTACGCCCGGAGATGATGACGGTGAGATCGAAAGCTCCGGACATCAGATAGACCGACTCCACCTCATCATACTGGTAGATCCGCTCGGCCACCCGGTCAAAGCCCGCGCCCCGCTGGGGCGTCACCTTGACCTCGATGAGGGCGGTGACGCTCTCCCGCTCAGTGCGGTCCCAGTCCACAATGGCCTGATAGCCCAGCACGATCTTCTCTTCCTCGTATCGCTTGATCTCGGCTTTGACTTCCTCGACGGTCATATCGGCCATGGAAGCCAACTGCTCCGGAGTGTGGGTGCAGTCCTCCTCCAGAAGACGTAACAGCTTCGTCTGCATGCGTCGTTCCTCCTATCTGCCTTTTCATCTGGGTATTGCCTGTAATTATACACGCATCGAAACCAATCGGCAAGTATGATTTATTTTGGCCCTTGACTTTAATAAAATTAAAGTGCATAATCAATATTATTAAAATCAAAATTAAATCTGGAGGTGCGAAATGTCAATTTCCGTTGTACCGGAATGGATGGCGGAGCTGGATGAGGAGGATGTGGCGTTCATCCGCCGCTTTCTTCTGGCCTCCGGTTCCCTCAAGGAGGTGGCGGGAGAGTACGGGGTGAGTTACCCCACGGTCCGTCTGCGGCTGGACCGCCTCATCCAGAAAATCAGGCTGGGAGAGGACCGGGCCGCCGATCCCTATGTGGCGCTCATCAAGCGTCTGGCCGTCAGCGACAAGGTGGATTTCGACGCCGCCAAGATCCTCATCAGCGAATATAAAAAGCAAAAGGAGACGAATCAAACATGAACATCGCTGCCGCTCTGCTGCCCCTGGCTCTGTTTATCTATCTGCTGATCCCCACCGCCGTGCTGGGTGTAGCGGAATATTTCCTCTCCAAAACAGCCAGCCCCTGGCCGGGCCGGGTCCTGCCCATACTCTCCGCTCTCTTCTCCGTGTGTATCGCCGCGCTGCTGCTCTTCCAACTGGCGGCGGACAGCCCCTTTCCCGCGGTCCTGCTCCCGCTCGCCGCACTGGTGATCCTGAATCTCCCCACTGCGGTGTTCCTCATCATCCACCGCTGCACCCGCAGGGCCGTTCTGGAGAAAAAGGGCATCGAAAAAATGAACATCCAGGATCTGTGAAGCCCCCCTTTCACCTTGCTTTTCCTCCCGCCCCATACTATAATATTTTTTATCTGCCTGGACGGTGCCCGGAGGGACGGCCACGCCGGTTTCTACCGGGCGCCGTCGGGGCAAATCGTAATCAGAATAAAAGGAGTCCGAGCCTATGGACCAGTCCTACATCCCCCAGGGGTACGCTCCCCGTCTCAACCTCTACGACACCCAGAAGGCCATCGGCCTGCTCAAGCGTCTTTTTGAGGACACGCTGGGCGGCGCGCTGAACCTGCGCCGGGTATCCGCCCCCCTGTTTGTGGAGGCATCCACCGGCCTCAACGACGACCTCAACGGTGTGGAGCGGCCTGTCACTTTTGATATTCCCGCCGCCGGGCGGGACGCCCAGGTGGTCCACTCCCTGGCCAAGTGGAAGCGCATGGCGCTCCACCGCTACCAGTTCTCCGTGGGGGAGGGGCTCTACACCGATATGAACGCCATCCGGCGGGATGAGCAGCCCGACAATCTCCATTCCGTCTATGTGGACCAGTGGGACTGGGAAAAGGTGCTCGCCCCCAGGGACCGGAACCTGGAATATCTCCAGCGGACCGTATCCACCATCGTGGACGCCATCTGCCAGACCCAGACCACGATCCGGGCCATGTTTCCCCAGCTCTCCCCCCTGCCCGGCATCAGCCGCGAGATCTCCTTTGTCACCACACAGGAGTTGGAGGACCGCTTCCCGGCGCTCACTCCAAAGGAGCGAGAGGACGCCTGGGTGAAGGACCATCCCACCACCTTTCTCATGCAGATCGGCGGGGCCCTCAAGTCCGGCAGCCCCCACGACGGCCGGGCCCCCGACTACGATGACTGGACCCTCAACGGCGACATTCTGGTGTGGAACACGGTGCTTGGCCGGGCCTTTGAGCTCTCCTCCATGGGCATCCGGGTGGACCCCGCCGCCCTGGACCGCCAGCTTTCCCTGGCCGGCTGCGACGACCGCAGAACCCTGCCTTTCCACAAATCCCTGCTGGCCGGCGAGCTCCCCCTCACTGTGGGCGGCGGCATCGGCCAGTCCCGGCTCTGCATGCAGCTTCTGGGGAAGGCCCACATCGGCGAGGTTCAGGCCAGCGTGTGGGACGAGGAGACCATCCGGGTCTGCCAGGAGGCCGGGGTGATCCTCCTCTGAGCCATGGCGAAAAATCTTTATGAGACCCTCACCGGAGCGCCCAAGCCCCGGAAACGCTGGACCCCTCTGCGGATCGTCCGCTGCTTCCTGCTCGTCTACCTGCTCTATTTCGCCGTGGGCGCCCTGCTTCCCTTCACCCTCCACCCGGGGGTGAGCGCCGCCGTGCAGGGGCGCTTCGACCCCGCCGCTTTTCGGGGTTCGGACTCCACGGACCGGGCGGCTCTGGTCCTGGACAATCAGGATGCCCTGGGCCTGCGCCTTCAAATGATCGCCGGTGCGGAGGAGTCCATCATCCTCACCTCCTTCGATATCCGGGACTGCGAGAGCGCCCGTGACATCTTCGCCGCCCTACTGGCCGCCTCCGAGAGGGGCGTGGAGGTCCGAATCCTGTGGGACGGCATGAGCGGCATGCTCCATGGCCGCGCCCCCGTGTTCCGCGCGCTTGGGGAGCGGGACAATGTGGAAATCCGCTTCTATAACGAGCCCAACTTTCTCCTGCCCTGGACCTTCAACGGGCGGATGCACGACAAATACCTCATCGTGGACGGCTCCCTCATGGTGCTGGGCGGGCGGAACACCTTCGATCTCTTTCTTGGGGATTATGTTCCCGACAGCCAGAAGAGCCACGACAACGATGTTCTGGTCTGCAACACCGCCCCCACGCTGGAGCACAGCGTCATCGGCCAGGTGGAGGGCTATTTTGAAAAGGTGTGGGATCAGCCCGATACCCGCCCCGCCCTGGAGCGCCCCCCCGCGCTGCGCGCCGCCGCTGTGGCGGCCGCCGCCGGAGAGCTGCGGGCGCGGCCCGCCTACGCCCTCACTCCGGCGGGACTGGACTATGAGGCCATGACCGTCCCTGTGGAAAAGGCCACGCTCCTCACCAATCCCACCGGCATCTTCGCCAAAGAACCCACTCTCTGGTGGCATCTCCAGCAGTTGATGGAGGGGGCCCGGGACCGGGTCTATCTCCAGACGCCCTATGCCGTTCCCAGCGCCGCCATGTACGACGGTCTCGCCCGGGTGGCGGAGAAGGGCATCCCCTTTGAGATGCAGCTCAACTCAGTGGCCGTGGGGGACAATCTTGTGGCCTCTTCCGACTACCTCACCAACCGCTCCCGCCTGCTGGATACCGGGGTGACGGTGTGGGAGTGGTTCGGCGATTACTCCTCCCACGGCAAGGCCGCCCTCATTGACGATCTGGCGGTGGTGGGCTCCTATAACTTCGATATGCGCAGCACCTATCTGGACACTGAAATGATGCTGGTTTTTTATGGGGACGCCTTTTACGACCTGCTGGAGGCCAATCTGATGGAAATGGAGGCGCAGTGCCTGCAAGTCTCGGAGGAGGGGTACCTTCCCCGGGCCGGCGTGGAACCTAAGACCTATGGCCCCCCAAAATCGATCCTCTACCCCGTTACGCGGTGGCTGAGCCAGCCCTTCCGTTTCCTGATCTGAGGGTCTTCCGGGGAGGTTTCCCAAAAACGGAGGGCCGGAGGGCGTCCCGTGGGACGCCCTCCGGCCCTTTTCCTATTACCTATTATTTGAACTTTACCGCCGTGCCGTAAGCGATGACCTCGGCCGCCCCCTGCATGACGGCGGCGGATGCGTAGCGCATACACACCACCGCGTCGGCTCCCAACTGCTCCGCCTCCTCCACCATCCGCTTGGTGGCCAGGGCCCGGGCCTCATTCATCATTTCGGTGTACGCCTTGAGCTCGCCGCCCACCAGCGTTTTGAATCCCTGTGTGATGTCCTTGCCGATATTTTTGGACCGGATGGTGCTTCCCCGGACCAGCCCCAGGGTCTCCAGCTCCCTGCCGGAAATCGTTTCAGTAGTTGTCAAGATCATCCTCTTCACCACTCCTTATCTCTTTGATCCGTTCCACCAGCACGTAAACAGACACGCCGACCAGCGCCAAAGGGATCAGGGCCCCGATCAGCTTTACCGGGAGGGGCAGGCCGGGAAGCAGACGGAAAACTGTGATCCCCCAGCCCCCAAACCAAATACACAGCAGCGCCGTGACCGCGATCGGGGCCGCCAGTTTTCCCTTTTTCATGCCACCGCCTCCTTTCAACATGGATAAGGACAGTATACTCCGCCGTGCAGAGGAGGTCAATGGCAGGAAAAGTCTGTTTTCGGCCTTGACAAGCGGACGGGATGCTGGTATACTGTCACAGTATAACAAAGCAGGAACGGTACCCCCGTCCTCACCTCCAGCCAGGCGGCGAAGAGGTCAACATGGAAAACTTTACGCCGGTCTGCCGGCGTGGTTTTGATGTGTCGATTGCGGGTACCCTTCCGGGTGTCCGCATTTTTATTGCGATTTAGGAGGTGCTTTCGTATCAGTAACATGAGTCATCAGATCAACGACGAGATCCGGGACCGCGAGGTCCGCTTGGTTTCCGAGTCGGGGGAGCAGTTGGGTATTATGTCCGCCCACGACGCTTTGGCAAAGGCCGAAGAGGCGGGATTGGACCTGGTGAAGATCTCTCCCAAGGCCACCCCTCCCGTATGCAAGCTGATGGATTACGGAAAGTTCAAATTCGAGCAGTCCAAGCGGGAGAAAGAGGCCAGGAAGAACCAGCATGTCGTGGAGATCAAAGAGGTGCGCATGTCCCCCGGCATTGACGTGAACGATTTTAACGTCAAGCTCCGCAACGCCCAGAAGTTTTTGGCCGAAGGGAACCGGGTCAAGGCCACCGTCCGCTTCCGCGGGCGCGAGATGGCCCACACCGACATCGGCAGAAAGCTCCTCATGAAATTTGCGGAGGATTGCGCCGAGGTCGCCGTAATGGACAAAGAGCCCAAACTGGATGGCCGCCATATGAACATGTTCCTGTCTCCGAAGGTCTCCAAGGATGCCACAAAGTAAGAAAAAAGGAGTCAATTGATATGCCTAAGATCAAGCTGAAGACCCACAGCGGCGCGAAGAAGAGATTCAATCTCACCAAGAGCGGCAAGGTCAAGCGCGCTCACGCCTTTAAGTCCCACCTCCTCAACGGCCACGGCAAGGATACCAAGCGCAAGAGAGGCCTCCGGGCTGGCGCTTATGCGGACAAGACCAACGAGTCCGCGATCAAGCGTATGATCCCCTATAAATAAGAACTTTTTACCACAACATAGGAGGCTAATCGACAATGGCTAGAGTGAAAGGCGCGATGATGACGCGCAAGAGAAGAAATAAGGTCCTGAAGCTGGCGAAGGGGTACTGGGGCGCCAAGAGCAAGCACTTCAAGATGGCCAACGAGCAGGTCATGAAGTCCCTCAAGTACGCTTACACCGGCCGCCGCTTGAAGAAGCGTGATTTCCGTTCCCTGTGGATCACCCGCATCTCCGCGGCCTGCAAGATGAACGGCATGAACTATTCCACCTTTATGAACGGCCTGAAGAAGGCCGGCGTGGAGATCAACCGCAAGATGCTCTCCGAGCTGGCCGTCAACGACAAGGCCGCCTTCACCCAGCTCACTGAACTGGCCAAGTCCAAGCTGGCCTGATTTTCTTTCGTCAATTGACACAAACCCCCGGCGTCTGTGTGGGAAACCCATCGAGACGCTGGGGGTTTTTGTATTACATTTTGGAAAACTGTTCCTTCCCCAGTCCGCACAGCGGGCATACCCAGTCCTCCGGCAGCGCACTGAATGGCGTTCCAGCGGGTACACCGCCCTCAGAATCGCCCACTTCCGGGTCATAAATATAACCGCAGGCGTCACAGATGTATCTCTCCACAGTCCATTCCTCCTTGTTCAAATTGACGATTGCTATTTTGCCCCAGCGGGACTAAGATATACCGGTGCTTCAGAGAAGCAGTGCCTCATGCTTCTTTCCGACCCTGGCTGTTCCCCTTCCCCGGCGGCGGTCCCGCCGCTCCATTTTTAGAATCGAGGTGTTCCTCCGCATGGAATCCTATCATTTCCTTCTGGATCTGGCGCTCATTCTCGTCAGCACCAAGCTCCTCGGCATCGTCACCAAGCGCTTCGCCATGCCCCAGGTGGTGGGCGCGCTGGTGGCCGGACTGATATTCGGCCCCGCATTTCTGGGGCTTCTCCAAGAGACCGCCTTCATCGACCAGGTGGCGGAGCTGGGCGTGATTGTCCTTATGTTCACCGCCGGCCTGGAGACGGACATCCACGAGCTCAAAAAATCCGGCGGTTCGGCCTTTGTGATCGCCCTGTGCGGCGTCCTGGCCCCTCTGGCGGGCGGCTTCCTTCTGGCCTCCGCCTTCAACCGCGGCGCAGAGCACCTTCTGGAAAACGTCTTTATCGGCATCATCCTCACCGCCACCTCGGTGAGCATCACGGTGGAGACCCTCCGGGAGATGGGCAAGCTCTCCACCCGCTCGGGCAACGCCATTCTGGGCGCCGCCCTTATCGACGACATCCTGGGTATCGTGGCCCTCACCCTCATCACCAGCCTGGCGGATGAGAGTGTGAACATCGTCACCGTCCTGCTGAAAATCGTGGCGTTTTTCGTTGTGGCCCTGGTCCTGGGCGTATTCCTGCACAAGCTCATTGAAAAGGTTACCGGCGGAGCGGGCAGGGACCGGAAGCGCTACGCCATCCTCGCCTTTGCCATGTGCCTCTTCTTCTCCTACGGGGCGGAGCAGTTTTTTGGCGTGGCCGATATTACGGGAGCCTATATTGCCGGCCTGATCATCTCCAACACCTCACGGGCCACCTATGTAGCGGCAAAGTGCGAAACCATCTCGTACATGTTCTTCTCCCCCGTTTTCTTTGCCAGTATCGGGGCGAAAGTGGCGCTGCCGGAGATGCACTCCTCCATCGTGCTCTTCTCCCTGTTCCTCATCGTAGTGGCCGTAATCACCAAGGTGATCGGCTGTGGACTGGGCGCCAAGCTGTGCCGTTACTCCGGCAAAGAGTGCGTCCAGATCGGCGTTGGTATGATCTGCCGCGGTGAGGTGGCCCTCATCGTCACCACAAAGGGTATCTCCCTGGGGATGCTCCAGTCGGAATATGTGGCCCCCGTCATCCTCATGGTGGTGACCAGCACCATCTGCACGCCCATTCTTCTCAAGCTGGTGTATCGTGGCCGCAAGGAATACGGCGATCTGGTCCAGAGCGATCTGGTGGACCAGTATGAGGCGGTGCAGGACCTGGATCTTGCCGCGCAGTCCGTCTTGGAGGACCATGAGCAGCTTGTCAAGCAGGGCAAGGCGCTCCAGGAAAAGCATACGAACTAGGCCGCCACATTTTCGGCACAAGCCAAACGGCGCGGACCGCTTCCCTGAAAGGGAAACGGTCCGCGCCGTTTTGTGTTTTTCGAAAATCAGGCCGGTTGGATACATGGAAACAGGCCCAGCGGCAGGGGCTTCGTCCGTCCGGCAAACCATTCTTTGCGGAAGTGCTGTCCGGATGAAAAAACACCCGCCGACAGAGCGTTTTCACAATGTCCAAACAAGATCTCAGCGGCAGTGCTCACAGCCGCCAAGTTGGAAGGACGCGCACTCGGTGGCGGTGCAATCGGTGACCTTGGGGTCACAGCAGCCCACCTTGATCTCATTGAGAGAACAATGGTTCTGGTCCTTGCAGTGATAGGCGCAGCTTGTCACCGTACAGGCGATGCTGGGATTGGAATTTCTGTGTTCCATCGTACATAGACCTCCTTTGTTTGGTACGCCGTTAGTATGTACGCCGGAGCGCAAATTATTCGACGGACTTAGCTTCTTCCTGCTCCTCCTCCGCAGGCAGCACCTGAGGGATGAACCGGCGGGCAAACTGTCCTTTGCCCCGGGATTTCACATAAAAATAGCCAATGACGGAAAAAACGACTGCTCCGATAAAGTTCACGAACAGATCCTTCATCGTGTCCAAAATCCCGATATCCAGGTAACCGCCCAGTCCCAGCGCATGCTGTGCGCCGTCGGCGGTGACCACGATCACGTCGGTGATATCCCGGATGGCGGTGGGGTGGTTGCCGCCCAGCGGGTCCAGCATGACCGAAGAGATGGAGTGGACCACCGTGTCCTTCTGCATATCCAGCAGAAAGAAGTGGTCCATGGTGCATTCAAAGAATTCCCACAACACGCCGATGGTCATGGAGAAGCAGAACGCCACCAGGGCCAGGAACAGCGGGGACAGCGAGATGGAGAATCGTTCGCTTCGGTTGAGGATATCCACCAGGGCGAAGCCGATGGCGGCGCAGAGGAACCCGTTGAGGGTGTGGAGCATGGTGTCCCAGTAGGGGAACGTAATGTAGTACGCTTGGATCTCCCCCAGAATTTCTGCGGCGAAGATAAAGAGGAGGATGATGACCTCCAGCGTGTCCGGCAGGTCGATGCGGATCTTTCGTTCAATAAAGGTAGGGACCAGAAACAGGATCAGCGTGAGGATACAGAGAAACACATTTTCAAAGTTACCATTGAGAAATTGGGCCACCATCACAAGAATGACCAGGATGCGCAGGACCACGTAGAGCGTGGCCACGCCCTTTTTCTGCTTGATCTCCTCTCGCAGGGTCATACCGCCTCTGGAAAGATTCTTTCTTTGTCTCATCATCGGCCTCCTTCCGGCGCAGGGCGCCGGCGCTCGAAATCCCGTTTATTCTATCACAGCCCGAATGACGACGCAAGGGATAAGCCCCATTGGCATAGAATGGAGCGAGGTGATTATCTTTGGATCTACGCAACAATCAGATCCTGGTGGGGGAACTTCTGGATAATCCCGCCTCCAGGGCCGTCTTTCAAAAGCGGTTCGGGAAATATCTCAGCCACCCCATGGTGGCCACCGCCCGCACCCTGACACTCCAACAGCTCATCGGGTTCGCCCAAGTGTACTTACCCAAGCCGATCATCCACGAAACATTGAAAGACCTCCGAAACCTGTGATCGAAAAAATGCCCGACCGAACGGGAAAGCGGGGGTTCGCCGCCCCCTTTTCCCCCGTGGCTGGTCCCGCGCGGCCCCTCTCCTTGGAAAGGCTGAGGCGGCGCTCTCCCGGTGAGAGCGCCGCCTTTCAGCATGTGGTCTCAAAAACCGTTGGTTTCCTAAGGGGCCGTCCTTTTCGGATACGCTACCCCTCTGTATCCACAAGCTTCTGCATGGAGACTCCCAGAACACGCGAAAACGTAGTCAGCTCATAGTCCGCCACCACCCGCCCACCTGTTTCGATCCGGCTGATCGCCTTTTGATTGAGCTGAATGCCCTCCACTTGCATCCGCGCCGCCAGTTGTTCCTGTGAGAGCCGCTGGCGTTCCCGTTCCCTCCGAATCGCGCTGCCCGAAATGTTACATTTTCCCTTGAATTGATAGATTTTCATTTCGATTCCACGCCCTCTGTATTCCAAAGATGGATAATTCGTATTGACGGTAGCATAGTTTTGGCGCTATACTATTCCAAAGATGACTAAACTGCGATTTTTATCCACCCGTGTGAACTCCAGGGCCCGCTTACAGAGACAGGGAGGTAATTATGACCGGACTGCGCGCTTCCACCGCCTTGCATTTCCCTCCATATTCCGCTATAATAAACAGACATTCATCACAAAGGAGGTGTTCGCCCGACATGCAGGATACGGAACAGTGGTTCACGGCACTCTACGAGCAGAACGCCTCCAAAATGCTGCGCTATGCCTCCTATCAGCTTCGAAACGCCTCGATTGCGGAGGAACTGGTGGAAGAGGCCTTTGTTCGGCTCCTACAGCGTCGTGAGGAGCTTTGGGAGCACCCCAATCCGGCGGGGTGGCTCTGGAAAACGCTTCAGCATCTGATCCTCACTGAGGTAAAGCTGGCGCGCTATCACCGGGAGGTCCCGCTGGAGCCCGCCCTCAATGCGGCCGTGCCGGAGATGGAGGTATCCTCCCTGGCCGACTCGCTGCCCGAAGGGCTCAGCGACTCAGAGCGGGAGATTCTGATTCTCTTTTATGAGGAGGAGCTCACCCATCAGGAGATGTCCCGCCGTCTCGGCATCTCGGAGATGAATTCCAGGACACGGCTCTTCCGGGCCAAGAACCACTGCAAAAAACTTTTTGAGAGAAAAAATTGTGTCTGTGTCACGAATGGCGGAGACAAATCGATATAAGAGTGAGACCGAAAGGAGGTGACGGGGCATGGACAAGGAGCGGCTGGAGGCCATGGGTGCAGAAGCACTTGTAGAGGAGCTGTCGGACCGGCTGGACCAGATGGGCGAAGAGGGTTTCGATCCCGATGTGGTGGACGCTTACCTGGAGGTTCTGGGCCGCGAAGCCCCCGTGGCCTCCGGCTTTGATGTGCACGCCGCTGAAGAGGATTTTCGTGCCAGACATGCCGACCTCTTCGCGGCCCCAGCCCTCCAGGTGATGGAGGGGCGGCGGGCGGGCCGCCGGGTGCGCCGTGTGGCGGGGCGGGTCGCCGCGGTCGCCGCGGTGGTCGCCGTCAGTTCTGCGCTGGCAGCTCAGGGCATGGGGATTGATCTCTTCGGCGCCATCGCCCGCTGGAGCAAAGGTCAGTTTCGCTTTGATACTACCGGCACCCAGGAGGAGGGATATGCCCCCACCATCTGGGAAGACGACACCTTCTACTCCGACGGCCAGGCCGCGCTGGACGCTTACGGGGTGGAGGAGAAAATGATGCCCACCTGGAACCCGGTCCTTCCGGGGAGCGAGGTCCCGGGGCTGGAGGTGTCCGTCACGGAGGAGGACGGTGTCGTCCTCTTTGTGGAGGACCACCGCCTGACCGACGGGCGGGGCTATACCTACGAGGTGCGACAGCACCAGAGCGCCGAGGCCACCCAGGCCGATCTGGTGGGCGTGGACGCCTCCGACACCGAGGTGTACGAGTTCGACGGGCGCACCTACTATATTGCCCCCGCTGACACGGGGGAATACACCATCACATGGACGGTCGGCAAGTACTCCGGCAAGGTCTATGGAACGATGGACCTGGAGATGGCAAAACACTTTGCCCGCTCCGTCACCCAGTGGGATGATATCCCTTACGAACCCCCTGATATGAGTGTTCCCCCGGAGTTCGACACCATCCAAAAGGCAATGGCCGCTGTAGGGATCGATGCGCAGTATGCCCCCGCCTGGCTTCCCGAGGGCTACGTTCCGGTCCAGTCCTCCACCTATGAGAGCGACTACGGCGGCTGGACCAGCGCCTCTCTGTACTATACCGATATTCAGGGAAAGCGCGACCTGGTCCTGGGCTTGGACTGGTATGAGGACCCCTCCGCCGCAGGCGGCAGGGTCTACGAAAAGGACGATACCCCTGTCGTGGAGTATGAGCGGGGCGGCATCACGTTCTACATCATGAACAACCTCACCCGTAAGACCGTCGCCTGGTTGGACGGGAACATCAGCGGCAGCTTCAGCGGCGAGCTGACGGTGGAAGAATGCCAGGATATCATCGATTCCATCCCCGCCTACGCGGAATAAACTCCCAATAGTCAAAAAGAGGGCGCGCCCCTGCGGGGCGCGCCCTCTTTTTGACCTTCTATTCCATCAGCGTCCGCATATCCGCCGGAAGCGGCGCCTTGAAAGACAGGCGCTCTCCCGTAATGGGTTGGAGCAGCTCCAGTTCCGAAGAGTGGAGCGCCGGCCGGCCGATCAACGCCCGGTCCTCCGTTCCATACAGGAAATCGCCCGCCAGCGGACAGCCCAGATGGGCCATGTGCACTCGGATCTGGTGGGTGCGCCCGGTCTCCAGCTCCAGGCGGACCAGCACCCGCTCCCCTTTCTGCCGCACGACCCGATATCGGGTCCGAGCGGGCAGGCCGTCCGGACGGACCGCCCTCGCCACAATAGAACCCTCCGCCATGCCGATGGGCGCATCCACCACCCCCTCCTCCGCCTGCGGCCCCCCCAGGCACACCGCCAGATAGACCCGCCGGAACGCCGCCGTGTGGAGCTGTCTTTTCAGTCTCTCCTGGGCATGGGGATGCTTGGCCACCACCATCAGCCCGGAAGTCCCCTTGTCCAGGCGGTGGACCGGGTGAAAGTCGGCCTGGATGCCCTGATCCCGGTAATACGCCATCAGAAAATTCCCAATGGTATCTGAAAGGTGTCCCGCCCCGGGGTGGACCAGGACGCCGGGCGCCTTATGGAGCACCAGCATATCTCCATCCTCGTATACGATGTCCAATGGGCCCGGAACAGGCGTCACGCCGCTGCGGAGCTCCGGGTCGGCCACCAGCACGGAGAGCACCTGTCCGGCCTCCACCCGCCGGCTGGTGAACACCCGCTCGCCATCCAGGAGGATGCCCTCCGGAAGCCATTTGATGCGCCGGATCACTGTCCCGGAGAGGCCCAATTCCTTTCGCAGGAGCGTGTCCACTTTCTGCCCCGCCCGGTCCTCCCCCACCCGCAGCGTGAGCCTGCGGACACCTTTCCCGTCATTTCCCATACTGCGGGCCCTCCTCCTTCTTGCACAATGCTGAAAAAACCTTTATAATTATTATATATCATCCACGGACAAGGGGCAACACGCCCGGCGCCCGGTCCAAATGACCGGCCGCTCTCCGCGCGAAACGCCAGGACAAGGTGGGACCACCATGAGCAAACAACTGGGCCTCTACATTCATATCCCCTTCTGCAAGAGCAAGTGCGATTACTGCGACTTCTATTCCTTGCCGGACCGGGAGGAGCGCATGGACGCCTACCAGAAGGCCCTGCTCACCCACATTAAAGAGACTGCCCCTCAGGCCAGGGGCTATCTGGTGGACACCATCTATTTCGGGGGCGGTACTCCCAGCCTGTATGGAGAACGGCGCATCCGTGAACTTCTGGCCGTGATCCGCCGCCGGTTCGAGGTCGCGGGCAATGCTGAGATCACACTGGAGGCCAATCCCGACAGCGCCGACAGACGCACGATGCTCCACCTACGCCGCGCGGGCGTCAACCGGATCTCCCTGGGGATGCAGTCCGCCCATGACGACGAGCTCTCCGCCCTCCACCGCCCCCACACGTTCCAGCAGGTGCAGGACGCGGTGGCGGCCATCCGGGCGGCCAAGATCAGAAATCTGAGCCTGGACCTCATGTACGGCCTGCCCGGCCAGGACATGGCCCGCTGGCAGGACTCGGTGGAGAAAGCCATCTCCCTCAAGCCGGAACATCTCTCCTGTTATGGTCTCAAAGTGGAGGAGGGCACCCCCCTCTGCGGACGGGTACGGCGGGGCGAGGTTCTTCCAAGCGACGACCAGCAGGCCGACATGTATCTGTGGATGGTGGCCCGGCTGGAGTCTGCGGGCTACCATCAGTACGAGATCTCCAACTTCGCCCAGTCCGGCTTTCAATCCCGCCACAACCTCAAATATTGGCTGACCCGCCCCTACCTGGGCTTTGGTCCGGGCGCTCATTCCGACTTCGGCGGACGCCGCTTCTCCTTCATGCGGGACCTGGACGGCTATATCGACGGCGTTCTGGGCGGCAAGCCCATTATCGACTCCGACGATCTTATCCCCAAGCGGGAGCGCTCAGGCGAATACCTGATGCTGCGCCTGCGGACGGTCCGCGGCATTGAGGAATGGGAATACCGCCGGGAATACTTTATGAATTTCGATCCCGTGGAGCAAAAGCTCTTTGCATATGAGCACAACGGCTGGGCCGCCCGGGAGGGCCACCGCTGGCGGCTCACCCCCATTGGTTTCCTGCTCTCCAACCAGTTGATCGGGGAGCTCCTGGAGCTCCAGGAGAGCGCCACATTAGAGACGACCCTGCCCAAGGTGCGGGACACGCCCCCGCCGCAGCCGGACGGGGACACGCTGTGAACAAGGACGGGCCTTGCCGGGCCCGTCCTTGTCTATCCCAAGACTTGCCTCCGGGCCGGGGCGGAGAGCCCGCCCGACTTTTCTAACTTCTTTCTAACATCGTGTCCGCATACCCTGAAACGACAGGTTTTGGCAGGGCCTGCCGTTTACAAGGCGGCGCGTTTGTGGTAGGATGGACGATGACATTCCTTCCACCCTGCGACTATTTTTGGAGGCACATTATGAAGCGATTCGGCATCCGCGCCACCGCCCTGACCCTGGCCGCCTTGGTGGGGCTCTCCCCCATGGCATCGGCCTCTGTGGCCCTGGGCGACGAACTACATAGCGGGACCGTGGAGCTGGCTCCCGGTTCCGAGCTCATCCGCCAGGTCTTTTGGAGCAATTCCAAATCCGATCTGCGCACAGAGCGCTATATCACCTATACGCCCGGTCAGGGCGTCTACCCCGTGGTGGTTTATGGGGACAAGCTTCTGAGCAAGCAGACCCTTTCCACCATGGCCCAGACGCTGGAGGCCCAGGGCCACCGCGTGGTGGGCGGCGTAAACGGCGACTTTTTCGACATGTCCACCGGCAATGCCCTGGGCGTGCTCATCAGCGACGGTACGCTGCGCACCACCGACGGCGCTCACTACGCCGTGGGCTTCCGGGAGGATGGGACCGCCTTCATCGGCTGGCCCAGCCTCTCCGTCACCGCCACCTTCTCCGGCTCCACCATGCGGGTCACCGACGTGAACAAGACCCGTACCGCAGACGACGGCAAACATGAGGGCGGGCTCTATCTCTACACGGAGGACTACAGCACGACCACCCAGCACACCAGCGCGGGCTATGACATCATCCTCACCCCCATCACCGGGCAGGAGGGGGACACGGTGGACGTGGATCTGGAGGTCACCGACCCCGATGGCTCCGAGGCCGACGGCACCGACGGCAGTCCGGATGAACCCGCCGCTGCGGACGGCGAGTCCGCCGCTGACTCCCAAAGTCTGAATGAAGAGGAGGCCCTCGCCGAGGGCACCCGCGAGGTGAGCCAGGTCACCGGTTCTCTGGTCCTCTCAGACACGCTGAAAGTGGGCGGCCGGGTATCCTGCACCGTGGACCAGGTGCTGGAATCCTCCGCTTCCATCGATATCCCCGCCGGGAAGATGGTCCTCACCGTCAACAAGCAGAACAACGAGTGGCTGCTGGGCATGGTGAAGGGCCTCCAGCCCGGCGACCAGGTGGACATCGACGTGACCAGCACGGATACCCGCTGGAACGACGCAGTCACCGCCATCGGCGGCTATTACCGCATCGTCACCAATGGAGCGGTGGGTCCCCAGACCGACAACACCGCCAATCCCCGCACCGCCATCGGCATCAAAGCAGACGGAAGCGTGATCTTTTACGCCATCGACGGCCACCAGAGCGGCTACAGCGTCGGCGCCACGCTCACCCAGGTGGCCCAGAGGCTCATCGAGTTGGGCTGTGTGGACGCAGTAGGGTTGGACGGAGGCGGTTCTACCACCATCGGCGCCACCATGCCGGGCAATTCCAGCATGGAGATCCTGAATGTGCCCTCCGGCGGCTCCCAGCGAGCCGTCACCAACGGCATTTTCCTGGTCTCCGACCTGAAGCCGACTGGCACACTGGACCACTTCTACGTCACCCCCTATGACTCTATCGTCCTCTCCGGCGCGCAGGTGTCCCTGCGGGCCACCGCCATGGATCAAAACGGCTTCACGCTCTCCGACAGCGGCTCCGTCGCATGGTCCATCCGCAACGGAGACGGACTGGTGGATGTAAGCGGCATCTTTACCGCGGGCAGCGAGAGCGGCACCACCCTGGTCACCGCCTCTTCCGGCAACGCGGAGGGGTCGGCCTCCGTCACCGTGGTCAAGACACCGGATTCCATCTCTCTCTCCAACGAGTCCACCGGCGCCCCCATCACCTCCCTGGCCCTCTCCCCGCTCCAGAGCGTGGACCTGAAGGCCAGCGCCGTCTATAAAAAAATCGCCCTCACCTCCCAGGACACCTGCTATGTCTGGACTGCCGATCCCTCCGCCGGCACGGTGGATGAAAACGGCGTTTTCACTGCCGCGGCCCAGAGCGGCTCCGGCAATCTGACCGTCAGCGCCGGCGGCCGCTCGGTCACCATTCCCGTCACGGTGTCCGGCCACATCCAGGAGCTGGACTCCTTTGAGACCGACGCGGGCCTCTCCGCCCTCGCCAGTACCGCCACCGCCGCCGTCAACGTCGAGACCTCTTCCGATCTGGTGCGGTACGGCCAGCGCAGCGTCCGGGTGGACTACAACGCCTCCGAGGGCGGCACTGCCACGGTAGAGTCTAACCTGGCCATCCCCTCCGGCGAGCGGTATCTGGGCCTTTGGGTCTACGGCGACGGCTCCGGCAACGCCCTTACCGCTACTGTGACGGATACCAGCGGCGCCGCCAGCGACATTGTGCTCACCGGCCTGGACTTCACCGGCTGGAAGCAGGTCACCGCCGCCCTGCCTGAAAATGCGGCCTCCATCCGCTCCCTGAACATCATCTACAGCGGCGGCGAGAAGTCCATCGGTACCCTCTACCTGGATCAGTTTACCACCGCCAATGAGGACCTGACCGATACCACGCCTCCCGCCGTGACAGTGCAGGTGGACGGCACCAAGCTCACCGCCTATGTTTCCGACAACGTGGATAAGAGCTTTGCCGCCGCCGCCATCTCCCTCACCCGGGACGGCGAGCCCGTGTCCTTCAACTGGAAGGCGGAAAGCGGCACGCTCACCGCCACACTGCCCGCAGACGACGGGCGGCTCCATCGGGTCACCGTCACCGCAGTGGACCAGAGCGGCAACATCGGCCGAGGCTCCGCCGACATTCTGCCCGATGCTCTGACCGGCGATCCCGACGACGCGGCCATCCCCGCCGACCAGGGCCCCTTCGTGGATATGATCTCTCACTGGGCCGGCCTCTACACCACGTACCTCTATAACATGGGCGTGGTGCAGGGCCTGGAGTCGGTGGCGGGCACCGTGTTCCAGCCCGACAAGAACATCACCCGGGGCGAATTCGCCCTGATGGTGGCCCGCTGGATGGGCCTGGACCTCACCTCCTACTCCAACGTGGAGCTCCCCTTCGCCGACGCCTCTTCCATCGCCTCCTGGGCCCTGGATGGTATGAAGGCCATGTATGCCGAAGGGATCATCAAGGGCAGTCTGGATTCGGGTACCCTGGTGGTCCGGGCCAACGACTCCATCAGCCGCGCAGAGGCCATGACGATCCTGGGCCGTATCCAGGATAAGGGGTACGTCCGGTCCGAGCTCACCTTCTCCGATGCCGGCGATGTGGCCTCTTGGGCGCTCCCCTATGTTCAGTCCCTGGTGGGGCAGGGGATCATCTCCGGCTACGACAACCAGCTCCGCCCCAACGATCCCGTCAAGCGGGGCGAAGTGGCAAAGATGCTCTACTGCATGCTCTGATCTCCATCCCAGTTTCACCCGCCGGCTGAGCCGGAGGCCTGAGTAGGCCCCCGGCGGGCATTTCGAGACGCATTGAGCTTTCCCTTTCATCCGCATCACGTACCCTGCCACTATTCAAATAGCTATTTTTCTTCTATCGTTGCCTCCTTTGATTCGCAGCTTGGCTATTTGTCAACTCGCTTCGCTCGTTGCTTGAAGCCAGAGCTCTGTTACCCTCACCAGCAGAGCTGGTTCTGTTCGCTTAAGCTATCCAATATCCAAACGAAGTATCAGCCCGGCTGAGGCAGTGCTCCAGCCGGGCTGATACTTCGTTTATACTCAGGGCAGATTGGGGAAAAGTGTAAACAAAACAATGGTGACCACCGTTGCAGCGATCGGGGTTACAACCGTAAGCGCGAGTATGGGCATGTAGCCGTCCTTGTGTGTCTCATGCGACACGCCGTTGAGCACAGTGACTACAAAACCATTGTGGGGCAGCGTATCCAGTCCGGACGAGGCCACCAGCATCGTGCGGTGAAGGGCCGGCAGAGGGACCACTCCGCCATAGAGCTCCAGCAGGATGGGGGCCGCGATGCCCAAGCCGCCGGAACCGGAACCGCACACCCCGGCCAGTACTGTGGTAGCGATGGCGACCGCCAGCAGGGGCGGCCCGGGTATATTGGTCATGGCGGAAATGATCGCGTCAAAGCCTATGGCGGCTTTTACAACAGAGCCGAAAGCGACTACGCTGGAGGTATTGCACACCGAGGTGATGGCGTTCTTTACTGCGTCACCTGCATACTGCATGATCGGGCGATGCTCGGTCCTGTACTTGCGCATCAGCAGATAGGCCAGAACCGCTCCCAGGAATACGCCGTACTCCACCTCGATCAGGCTGCCGTCTCCCACAGGGATATTAATGGCAATCAGAGTCAAAACAAGGGGCAGCAATGCCCTCCACGCCTCGGGCACCTCCACATTGTCCTCAAATTTGTCGATATCCTTGGCCACAAAGTGCTCGCCGTTCTTTTGGGCCGAACCGATCATGGAATTGAGCCATACCGTTCCGATGACCAGCACCAGGCCGGTGGCAATAAAGCCGATTACCGCACCGTCCATCAGTGTGGTGCCCAGGGCCTTCATCAGTACTACTTGGCCAACCTGCGGATTGCCTGGGCCAATACTGGAGAAAGTGCAGCAGCCAAAGATGATGGTACCCGGAATAAAACGTCGGGGAATGTCGGCGGCGCGGTAGACTTCCAGCGCGATGGGGAACACCGCGAAGCAGACCACAAAGCCCGCGATACCGCCATAGGTCAGGATTCCCACAGACAGGATAACAGCCAGGGTCGCCTGCTTTTTACCCAGCGTGCGGATGATCAACCGGGCGATGGACTTTGCCCCTTGGGTTATCTCGTATACGGTCCCCATCAGCGCGCCCGCTAGGAAAATCAAGAAGTTGTTTTGGACAAACGAGGCGAACCCGGACATGTAGTTTATTGCCAGTGCGTCGTATAAGTCGATGTGGCCGGTAATGGCGACGAGCAAAGAGCAGGCAACTGCCACAACCAGCAAGTTGACTCCGCGCATAACCAGATAGGAGAGAAGCACAAGCGCGGCTATAATGCCAATAATGCTGACAGCTTGCCATAACATAAGCGTTCTCCTTTCCAACTCCCAGCCGGCCCTGTCCGCAAAAGTCGGCTCAGGGCCGGCCGGGATTTCTCTGCTTTTCCGTTATGGCGGCGCGATTACCGGACGATGGTCGTCTGTGCGTCGTTCAGCGCCTTGATCTGGTCCTCGCTATAACCCAATGCTTTCAGGATCTCGGCAGAATGCTCGCCGAGCAGAGGGGCGTTAAGGTGGGGCGCGGGGACGCAGTCGCCGAATTTGACCGGGGTCCCAACCACCAGATCCTCCTTGCCCTCGCGGGTAATATACTTGTAGATAAACCCGTTTTCCCAGGCCTGGGGATCGTCAATGGTGTCCTTAATGTGGTTTACTCTGTCATAGGCAATATCATTTTCGGTCAGCAGCTTAGCCCACTCGTCGTAGTCCTTGGTGGCAAAGACCTCATCCAGGATATCCACAAAGGCCCTGGAGTTGATCTTGGCGGCGGCCTCAGTGTTGAACCGCTCGTCGGAAATCAGATCCTCCCGCCCGATCATTTTGCATACCACCGGGAAATAGCGGTCATAAATGACCGTGCCCATCATGACCCAGGTGCCGTCCTTACAGCGGTAGGTATTGCGTAGCGGGCTGTCGGGGAGTTTGCGGGACTTGGGCCAGGGATTGCCGTGATTCACAGCCTGGAACACAGCGGAATTTGCCCACAGTCCCTGTCCATACAGGGAGGTCACTACCCGCTCGCCCTGGCCGGTCTTGGCCTGCTGGTAGCAGGCCGCCGCGATGCCAGCCGCCAGAGAGCAGGCCGTCGTAAAGTCTCCGAGGGCGAACGGGGGCGTGAGCGGCAGTTCTCCGTTCTCCGAGAAATCAATCATAGCGCCAGAGCGAGCCCAGAAGGCCACCGTGTCAAACCCGGCGTTGTTGGCGGCGGGCCCATACAGGCCGAAGCCGGTCAGCACGGCCCAGATGATGTGGGGGTGCTTGGCGTGCATCTCCTCCCAGCCGATCCCCAGCTTATCCAGCGCACGGATGCGATAGTTGGAAACAAAGACGTTTGCGCTTGCCAGCAGCTTGTCCATGACCGCCTTGCCCTCCGGGTGCTTCAGGTTCAAGGGCAGAGACTTTTTGTTGGCGTTGATGAGTTCGGCGTGAGGGTTATCCAGCTCATCCGCCCGCATGCCCAGCACTTTGCTGGTATAGCGCCCTGCCTCGCCCTCCAGGGGCTCGACCTTGATTACCTCGGCGCCCCAGTCTGCAAGCATCTTACAGGCAGCCGGTCCGGCGCCGTGGGTGCAGAAATCGATCACGCGGATACCTTTCAGCGGTTGATGGAAACTCATGATTCAACAACTCCTTTTCTATAAATGATAAGTAGATGAGCGGCAACGGAACCCTTTGGGACGTGGAACATGCCTGCTTAGATGTAGAAGCCCATGATTGACATTACAATGATGCCGACGATGACCGCGCACAGGTTTGCCAGCGTACAGAAGGCAAAGGAATACTTGTAGCAGGCACTGTATGTGTCGTGGGCGATGCCGGTGATGGTGGTATTGATGAAGCCGCAGTTGGGCAGTGTCCCGGTGACATGGCCGGTCGCGTTGACAATGCGGCCCACCATCGACAGATTCAGCCCCATATCCCCGTAAATTCCGGCCAGCGTGGGCCCGATCAGGCTCGTTCCGCCGGTGGCGCCGCCGGTCACGCCACAAATCAGCCCGGCACACACGGCCGCAGAGATCAACGGGTTGCCGCCCATGCCCACCAGTGCGTTCAGCAGGAAGCTGAAGCCCACGACCGACTGGGCCACGGTGCCCACGGCGGCCATTGCCGCCGTATTGCCGATGGAGGTCAGGGCGTTCTGAAAGGCATCGCCGATATGGGCGACGAGCGCTTTGTCGTCGCTTTTATGCCGGAACATCAGCAGGATGGCCACCACAGCGCCTACGAAAATACCAAACGCGGTGGGCAGGATCGCCTTGCCGTTAACCTTTACATTGATGGTGACCAGAGCCACGACCAGCGGGATAAGCGCCAGGATGCCGTTAGGGAGGGCCGCATCGGATTCGGGCACATCCCATTTGGTGGCCACAAAGCCCTCCCCCCTGGCGCGGGCCCGCCCAATAAAGACTGCCAGAAGCAGGCACGTGACGAGCAGGCTGGCCACCGCCATGATGATGCTTGGAACCGGAGCGCCCATCAGGGAGGTCTGGAAGTTGGTCGCATAGATGTTGTTCACGGGCTGGGCGCTTCCCGGACCCCAACTGGAGATCGTGCAGCACCCGGCGATTACGATGCCGGGGATCATGCTGCGGGGCAGGTCCGCCTCCCGGAATATCTCAACCGCGATAGGGAATACGGAGAATGCCAGCACAAAGCCCGCAATTCCCCCCCAAGTCATCACCACAATGGCCAGAAAAATTGCATATGGGGCAAATCTCACCGTGAACAGCTTGATGAACAGCCGGGCCACCGCCTTGGCCCCGCCGGTGATCTCATATGCCTTGCCCATCAGGGCGCCGGCGGCAAAGACCATAAAGTTACCCGTGATAAAGTTGACAAACCCGGTCATGAAGTCCGTCAGGAGCGCCGACTCCAGAGAGATCCCGCCGGTCAGGGCGATGACTACGGAGGCGAGCAGGGCGGAAATGAATACGGAAAGTCCTTTCATGGAGCAGAAAATCAGTACGGCCAGCCCAAGAAAGATACCAATAATGCTGACAGCAGTCATAAGGCCATCATTCTCCTCTTCTGATTGAAGTATTCTAAAAGGTGCTGCGCTTCGGTCAGAGCCGCTTCGTTTACCGGTTCCGGAATACCGGCGCCCGCTTTTCGAAGAACGCCTTTACGCCTTCCTTCGCGTCCTGTGTCTCCGCCAGCATCCCGTTGAGCTCAGCCTCCAGCTTCAAGCCGTCGGCCAGAGCCATGGCCTGCCCCTGCGTGACCAGGCGCTTACAAGTGCGCACGGCGATGGGCGCGTTTTTCAGGATGTCCCGCATCATGGCGTCGGCCTGCTGTGCCAGCTCCTCCCCAGGCACCACCTTGTTTACCAGGCCGATGGAGAGCGCCTCCGCCGCCTTCACCTTGCGCCCGGTGAACAGCATTTCCTTGGCTATCCCGCTGCCCACCAGCCGGGGCAGGCGCTGAGTGCCGCCGTAACAGGGTGCGACGCCCAGTGTCACCTCCGGAAGGCCAAAGACCGCCTTGTCGCTTGCGATCCGAATGTCACAGGCCAGGGCCAGCTCTGTCCCGCCGCCCAGGGCATAGCCGTTTACAGCGGCGATGATGGGCTTATCCATGGCCTCGAACTTGTCGAACAGGCGGTGAGCCTGCGTGGACATGGCGATCGTCTCTTCTCCCTTGGCGTCAATGCGTATTTCAGAGATGTCGTTCCCCGCGATAAAGGCACGGCCTACGCCGGTGATGATGACACCCAGGACGCTGTCATCGGCGGCAATCCTGTCGATGGCAGCCTCTAGCTCCTCCTTTGTCTGCATCCGAAGCGCATTCAACACTTCGGGCCGGTTGATTGTCAGGTATGCCACACCGTCTCGCACTTCACAAATGATATCTTGGTAATCCATACTCAATCCCCCTCTGCTTTCTTTTTTGTCGTTCTGCTTGCGGATGTACTCCAGATTCTGCAAAGAATATATGCAAGCGCCATGCCAAGTCTGGGGCATCTGCCGGAGTCCTTCCGGTTTCATTGGAAGTCCAGGCCCCTTGACTCGCCCAACCGCCCAAAGCTCTACGCAGTACATAAATCGCATCTGCCGGCCTCTGTGCCCGAGCTGTGTCACTGACTGTCCCAATTTGTGCGGAACAACGTCCCATTTTGTGACACCCTCGTGCCCGCTCCCATTCCATTCCGCCCCCTCCCCAGTTAAAATTTTGTTATTTTATTCTCAAATATTGTATGCTATAATTTTACTTCAAGGTGGGATGGAACGATTGCATGCGGCCTGCCTCATTCGTATTTTACAGGGAGTGATAGCCATGCTGACACAGGACGACAGGAGGCAGCTTTGGGACCAACTGCACGCCGGAGGGGCACAGGACCGGCTGTCGCCTTTCCTGGCCGCCGCTTGGGCCCAGTGCGCTTCGATGGGAGTGAAGCCTGATCTGGACGCACTGCCGTGTTTGCCTCCAGAGCAGTTTGAAGAGGCAAAATGGAATGCCATCAGGGCATATGGCTACGCCAATCGCTTCCTTTTTAAGATGCTTCCGCTTGTCTCCAATCCGAACATGGGGTTTGCGCTGTTCAACCCTAAAGGTGTCCTCCTCAAGCTGTATGGCGCAGAAAACATCCAGTCCTGGTGCCGCGCCCATGGCATTGCCCGCAATACCGTCTGGCGAATGGAGACCATCGGCGCCAATGCGGTAGCGCTGGGCCTACAGCAGTACAAAACTATGTCCACGGTTGGAGAGGAGCACTACTGCAAGCCGCTGCTGGATGTGGCCGTCCATTTTTCTCCCTTTGTCACCGACAACGAGCAGAGACCGGGCGAGTACCTGTGCCACGGCGGCATGGCCCTCCTGCTGCCGGCAGAGCAGAGTTCTCCGGACTATCTGCTCCTGGCCGCCGCAGCAGCCTATGACGTGTCCCTGCATATGTACATGGGGGATAACTTACATAGTATGTATCTACCGGATAACCGCGGCATGTTTTCCGTCAATATTAATGTGACCAATGGGAAGTGTCATATTCTCTACCACAACGCCAATATCTTTGACACGTTTAAGATCCCTTATGAAAACCTATATTACCAAAAGGTCGAACAGCTGCTGGATCCTCTGCCCAGCAATCAGGATTTTTGGAGTATTCTCAAAGAGGGGAAGACCGTTTTTGAAAAGCAGCTCACACTCAGTGTTCATGGGAGGGAGAGCACCTATCTTGTCACAACAGAGCCGTACCATCAGAGCTATTTAGGGTTCAAGGGTATTCGCTTCTTCATTGCTGCGCCCAGCCAAATTTCTTCCAACGTATCCCGCCGCATCGGCAACAATGCGATGAAAACATTTGACGATATCGTCGGAGACAGTCCTCAAATAATCTCCGCGCTCCGGCTGGCCCGTGGCATTGCCCGCAGCGATAGCAATACCCTTTTGCTGGGTGAATCCGGTGTGGGCAAGGACATCTTCGCCCAAGCCATCCATAATGCCAGCGCCCGCCGGGACAAGCCTTTTATCGTTCTCAACTGCGCGGCCTTCCCCCGGGACCTGATCGCCAGCGAGCTCTTTGGCTATGAGCAGGGGGCGTTTACTGGTGCAAAGCGGAACGGAAATATCGGGAAGTTTGAATTGGCAAACACCGGCACCATCTTTCTGGATGAAATCGGCGAGATGCCTTTGGACCTCCAGGCCACGCTGCTGCGTGTCATTGAGCAGAAGGCATTCATGCGCTTGGGCGGCAGCACAGTTATCCATGTAGATGTAAAGATCATTGCCGCCACCAACGCGGATCTGATACATCTGGTGGAGCAGAAAAAGTTCCGGGCAGATCTGTACTACCGTCTGAGCACCCTTCGTTTAAACATACCGCCCCTCCGAGATCGGGGAAATGATGTGATCCTGCTGGCCCGGCACTTCGCCCGCGTAGTCTGCCACAGGATACAGCGGTCGGTTCCCGCGGAACTTGCGCCCGATGCCGAACAGCTGCTGCTCCAGCTCCCCCTGAAGGGCAATGTCCGGGAACTTCAGAATCTGATTGAAGGGGTCATCCAGCTCAACTCCGATTTCTACATTGAGGCCAGGCATTTTCAGGAGTATCTGGGGATGTCCCCCGCCGGAGAAGAAGACTCTGTTCTGCCGCCTCCGCCAGACGCTCCTGCCTCTACCATTGGGACAGCGCCTCCGCAGCAGTCTCTGACGAGGGAAGCCCTGGAACATGCTCTGTTGATAAACCGGTTCAACAGGACCGATACCGCCCGGTATTTGGGCGTATCCAGAAGAACCCTGTACAGATGGATGGAGCGATACCATCTCTAAAAACATATCGTCTGCCGAAGTGATGGCCGAGCCGCTTTCCTCTGCGGCTCGGCCATCACTTTTTCTTTTCACCTCCCGCCAACTTGGCATCCGGATTGCAAGTAATCTTTATGTACTCCAGTCAGATTACTACAGATTTTAAACGATGAGGTGAAAACATGATTTTCGATTACATCCAGACGACAGAGGAGCAAAAGGACATTCTGGATATTGCGCGTCAAATCTGTGAGAAGGAGTTGCTTCCGCAGGTACCGGAACTGGACCGCACCGGCACCTACCCCCGAGATGTGGCAAAGAAGCTCTTTGATGCCGGCCTGTACGCCCTTGAGGTTCCGGAACAATACGGCGGCATGGGCGTCAGCCATGAGACCAATTTCCTTCTGGCGGAGACCCTGGGTTATTATGATGCCGGGTTCGGCTTCACTTTCCATGCCGGCAGTATGGGCGCCGAATGTATTTTCATGGGCGGAACAGAGGCACAAAAGCAATTCGCGGCCAACGAGCTGCTCAATGGCAAGACGTTTGCCTTCTGTCTGACCGAGCCGGCCTGCGGCTCTGACGCCGCCTCCATCGCCACCACTGCCACCCGCGAGGGGGATGCGTACGTTATCAAGGGCAACAAATGCTTCATCAGCGGCGCCGAGCTCGCAGACTACTTCGTTGTTGCGACCACGATTGATCGCAGCCTGAAGTACAAGGGGATCACGCTGTTTCTGGTAGAGAAAGAGCGTGGCGTACAGATTGCCAAGCATGAGGAGAAAATGGGTATCCGGCTTTCCCCCACCAACGAGGTGGTCTTTGACGACATCCGTGTACCTGCCGACCACATGATCGGCGCGGAGGGCAGGGGCTGGGGCATCGTGATGCGCAATATGGAGGTCGTCCGCCCCACGTCCATGAACTTTGCTACCGGGATCGCCATGCGCGCTGTAGATGAGGCTGTCAATTACGCCAAGGTGCGCACCCAGTTCGGCCAGCCCATCATCCGCCTGCAGGGGCTGAACTTCCTGCTGGCCGAGATGCTGGAGCGGACAATGGTGTCCCACGGCGCACTGATGAATATCGCCCATCTCCTGGATCACGGCATGCCTCTCAACGGCATGGGCTCTGCGACAAAGATCTATGCCTCCCAGACCGCCTCCTGGGTCGCTTCCAAAGCGGTGGAGGTTCTGGGCGGATACGGTTATATGCGGGAGTATCCTGTGGAAAAGCTGATGCGCGACGCGAAAATTTTTGAGATCTTCGAGGGCACCAACCAGATCCAGCAGGTCGTCCTCGGGGCGATGCTCAGCAAGTAAGCCCGCTCCATACCCCCCGGCCCCAGGCGGCGCACGGGCCGCCGCCTGGGGCGCTTCGGATTTGCATGATCAGGAGGCAATGTATGTTAGTCACGGATCTGCTGCGCAGAAATGCACACCTGTGGGCACGGGAGACCGCCCTGGTAGCCGTGGAGGCCGCCGACTTGACCGATCCGGGTCCTGAGTCGTATTTGCTGCGCCGGGAGTCGCTGACTTGGGAAGAAATGAACCGACAGGCCAATCAGATCGCACACTTCTATCTCTCCATCGGCATCCACCGGGGCAGCCATGTGGGCCTTATGATGAAAAACAGCATCGAATGGCTGCCCATATACTTCGGCATACTAAAATCCGGCGCAGTCGTCGTGCCCCTTAATTTTCGCTATGATGCGGATTCCGCAGTATACAGCATCCGATTTGCCGACCTGGATGCGCTGATTTTTGATGCGGACGCCTCTTCCGTGATCCAGCAGATTTTAACGCGGACTTTGGGTCTGCGCTCTTTTCTGTATACGGGGAGTCGGGAGGACTGTCCTGCCTTTGCCTTTCCGATCCAGGACGTATGGGAGACCCAGCCTGAAAACGAGCCGGACCTCCCGCCCCTGGAGCCGATGGAAGACGCCGCCATCTACTTTTCTTCGGGTACTACCGGCGTTCCCAAGGCGGTGGTCTACAGTCACGCCACCCTCGCTTCCGCCTGTGAACGGGAGCGGTACCACCATGGGCAGGTGCACGGCGACTGCTTTCTGTGTATCCCCCCGCTGTACCATGTGGGCGCCAAGCTTCATTGGATGGCCAACCTGCTGGTAGGAGCTAGGGCAGTGCTGCTCAAGGGCTTTACTGTTCCCGCCTTTTTCCGCGTCGTCCATCAGGAGCGCGTTACCATCGCTTTCCTGCTGCTCCCATGGCTTCAGGATATCCTGGTTGCGCTGGATGCGGGCCGCATCAGCGATGTTGCCGATGCGCTGTGCTCCCTCCGCCTGATCCACACGGGGGCCCAGCCCATCCCTCCCAGCGTGGTGGAGCAGCTCCGGCAGCACTTCCCACAGATTGCGCTGGGCATCAGCTATGGCCTGACGGAGGCGGGCGGCCCAGGCGTGCTGAATCTGCGTATGGAGGACATCGAACGAAGCGGCTCTGTAGGGCTGCCGCCCCCCGGTTGGCAGGCCCGGGTTGTGGATGACGCAGGTAATGAGACGCCCCCGCAGGCACCGGGCGAACTGCTTCTTAAGGGACCTCGCATGATGAGCCGCTACTATAAGAGCGAAGCGGCAACGGAGGAAGTTCTGGCCGGAGGCTGGCTCCACACCGGCGACATCGCGTGCCGGGACATAGACGGGTACTACTACATCGTAGGCCGCAGGAAGGAGATCATCATAAGCGGCGGGGAAAATATTTACCCGCAGAGGATTGAAAATTTCCTGCGTCAGCTTCCAGGCGTGAAGGACACGGGGGTTTTCGGTCTGCGGCACTGCCGCCTGGGCGAGGCCGTGGCGGCACAGATCGAGCTGGCCCCCGGCGCCTCCTACACAGAGGAGGAAGTATTGGACTACTGCCAGGGTCTGCCCCGCTTTGAGCGGCCCCTGCGCGTCTTTTTCGGACCGGTCCCCCGAAACCCCACCGGAAAAATTGAGAAGCAGCTTCTGCAAGCTCTATATCAGAATGAGCCGCTCCCCATCCGCCGAGGCGGCCCCATTCCCGGCTCCAGCCAAGAGTCCTCACCATGATCCATTTCCACTTTCCGGCCAAGCTCCCCCAGCGCATCGTTATCTACACACTTGGTCTGTCCTTTTGCGCATTTGGTCACCTGAAAGGGGCCCGGGAGGGGACGCTCCTTTCCGCTGCGCTGGTGGCCCTCTGATTCCCGTTATACGCCGCAGTGTCAGGCCCCTCATCGATCCTCCCTGTTTCCCGGAACGTGAAGCCGGCCCCCCCCCGGATGATCCAATTTATATCACGCCGCTTGGGGTGGGGCGCCCCCGACGGAGCTGTGCTGTTTTAAAAGACGGCGGCAATAAGGTGTGCAGTTCCGGCGCTGCACACTTTGGCGGGTTGTCCGGCCCCATGGCGCACAGGGCTGGCTCCGCCTGACACAACACCATACCGACGCATCGCTATACTCCCACACGACACCCAGACGATAGATCCACCCATTCCGGCAGGCGCGCATAGCCGCCCTGCCGCTGTATGCAAGGAGGCTTGTATGAAGGAACTCAACCGCAGCGTAATTGGAACCACTACCGGCCCGCAGACCTTTGAATATACATGGCGCGACTGCGCCATCTATGCCCTTGGGGTCGGCGCCGGCCCGGATGAGATGGAATATCTCGACGAGGACGGCCTCAAGGTCATCCCGTCATTTGGCGTAGTTCCCTATTGGGGAACCTTTGGCATCAACCCGCCGCGGGCGATCCCGACGCCAATTAACTGCACTATGGGGCTGGACCGTCAGGGCAGCCTTCACATGGCCCACAAGCTCGTTCTCCATAAACCCATCGATCCGATGGGCGGCAAGCTCACCTTTGAAGATTCCGTGGTGGAGCTTTACGACCGCGGCCCCGGGAAGGGCTGCGTCATGCGCACAGATTTATCCGCTTATGATGAGAAGGGCGAGAAGGTATTCAGCAATATCGGAGATACCCTGTTTGCCGTCTATCAGGCCCCCGACTCCCCTCCCTTCCCCAAGAGCAGTACCGTGATTCCTGAGCGTGCCCCTGATTATGTGTGTCCCGATTATATCGCCCCCAACCAGAATCTGCTCTACCGGATGTCCGGCGACACGAATCGGCTCCATGTCGATCAGAAGGAGGCCCATAAGCAGGGCTTTGACAGGCCTATCATGCAGGGTCTGTGCTCATTTGGCTACGCATGCAGACTGGCGGTGAGGGAATTGATTCCCCATGCGCCAGAGCGCATGACCTCCATGGAGGCGCAGTTCCGCAGCCCGCTGTTCCCGGACACCAAAGTTGAGCTACACATCTGGAAGGTGCAGGACGGTCTGGCATATTTCCGTATGCTCGCACCCGAAAAAAAGCAGATCGTGCTGGAAAAGGGCTGTTTTATGTGGAAATAGTCTCCATAAACAAAGACGCAGGCTAACCTTGCACAGCGTTCAAAAGGGACGCTCAACGCACCTTTGTCTTGGACTTCTGCCGCTAGACCTGTCGGAAGGCGTAGCTGAGATGCATCATAGCCCTCACTCGCCAGCGCACAGCATAGTCAGCACCTATACAGGACTTATCTATGTGTTTAGTGGCAGCAAAGTCCGTTCCGACATAGCCGGCGGTCCTCTTTGTCAGTGGAAAATCAAGGAGCGGCGCGGCCTTTTGGGTCCGCGCCGCTCCTTGATTTTCCACCGCCTATTTCGCGCTCAGGCTGGCCAGGAACTGCCACGCCCCCCGAGGGGTGCGACCCGGGAATTTCATATCCCATTTGACCGCCTCCCGGCGCAAGTCCGCCGCATCCACATCCATTCCCTTTCGGCGGGCCAGCTTTTCCACCAAGTCCAAAAACTCCCCCTTGGAAAGGCCCAGATAGGGAATCCTCAGTCCGAAGCGGTCCGAAAGAGCAGTCTTTTCCTGAATGGTCTCCTGAGCGTCCACCTCATCCCCGGCCCGGTCGCTGAAGGTCTGCCGCACCAGCAGGCGGCGATTGGAGGTGGCATAAATGGCCACATTGTCCGGCCGCTTTTCCAGCCCGCCCTCCAAAATGGTTTTTACCACAGAATAGGTGCGGTCATCCTGATCGAAGGCCAGGTCGTCGATGAAGAGAATAAACCGCTGCTGCCGTCCCGCCAGACTGCGGATCAGCCCCGCCATATCCCGCAGTCCATCCTTCTGGACCTCAATGAGCCGTAGACGGTCAAATCCCGGTACGGACAGCAGCGCTTTTACCGTGGCAGACTTTCCGGTGCCGCTGTCGCCGTAGAGGAGCACGTCATTGACTCTCCGCCCTTCCAGAAAGGCCCTGGTGTTGGCGATCACCTGCTCCCGCTGAAGGGTATAGCCCAGCATCTCCTCCTCGGCGGGACAGTCCGGGTCGGCCACCGGGATCAGTGCCCCGTCCGACCAGAGGAAGGCCCGGTAACGGGCGAAGCGTCCCGCCCCATGCACCCGGTAAAACTCGGTGAGGGATTGGAAGGTGAAGGGCGCTCCCGCCCTCCACCGGGGCAATCCCGCCAGCACAGGGGCAAACTCCTCCGCCAGCCGCTTAGCCATGGAGGAGATCAGCCGGTCGCAGTCCAGACCGGCCAGCAGAGCAAGCGTCTCGATATCCCGGCGGGCGGCGGACTCCAGCGCAGGATCGCACACACCCGTGCCCAGCGCCGTGGGATAAGGGGACTCCAGATACCGCAGTTTGTCCCAAATCCACTCCCCGAGTCCCATATTTCCCTCCCGGCGCAGTCGGTAGAACACATCTGTGTATGCCTCCAGTGCCTCCTCACCCCGGTTTTTTACCAGCGCATCCAGCAATCTCCGCACTGAGCCCATCAGGGGTTCCTCCATCAGGGCCCGATAGCTAGAAATGCCCAGCAGGGCCGCGCGCAGCTCATGAATCATTGTTCTCATGCCTCTCCGTCTTTTCTTTGAGCTACAGGATAGCACAAACAGGCCCCCTCGGCAAGTCCTCCGTCAGAGCTTTCCCTTTCGCATTTTAAATGTTTTACTTCCAAATGAAACCATCCCTTCCTGCCGCATAGGGAAAAGAATCCTGCGGATACTAAGGACTGTTAGAAAAAGAAGTGCAGGAGGAATTTTATATATGAAAGCCACAGGCATTGTCAGGCGCATCGACGAATGAGATATAATAAGGCAAAGTCGGAAACAGCTATGATTGGCTGGTGTTTTGCTGATTTTGTCCAGATTTCAGAACATATTTGACACTTTCATAGGCTCCGACATTTTCAACATCTCGAAAGAGAGGGGGGATCGTGTCGGAGTGGGCCGGAAGCGCCCACTTCAGGTATCATACTGGGGTGGGCGTTTTCCATTCCGGGGTTCAATTCTCACATAAGAAAGAAGGTAACTGGATGGCAATTATTTTGGCAATCACAAACTCGAAGGGCGGCGTGGGAAAGACCACTACCTGTGCCAACCTTGGGGCTGCACTATCCGCTGCAGGCAAGCGTGTTCTTCTTGTAGACAATGATCCACAAGGCGATTTAACAAAGGTGATGCGCGCCGATCCCAAAACATTGAAATACACGCTGGCGAACTTGATGAACGCGGTTTTGGATGATACTGAGATAGAACTCTTCATGGATAAGGCTGTTGTCAAAGGAGAGGGCGTCCACTACATACCAGCAAACTCAAAACTGGCAGGGGTTTCCAGCCGACTGGTTTCTCTGCAAATGAGCAGCCGGTACCGAGGCGGTGAGACTGGCGGTACTTCCTGCGAGATGGCTATGTCCCGCGTTCTGGATTTTGTAAAGGATGCGTATGACTACATCTTAATTGACTGTGGCCACAGCATGGATTTGCTGACCATCAATGCGCTGGCAGCTGCACATCAGGCCATTGTCCCCGTACAGGCGCATTACCTGGCAATGGAGGATATGGCTGATACCTTGGAAGTCATCAAGACGATTCGGCAGGGTATCAATCCAAACCTTGCGGTTGGTGGTATTCTTTTGACAATGTATCAAGGCCGCACAAACCTGTGTCGGAGTATCCAAGAGGAAATCCAGGCTGACTACGGCGAT